>LXNI01002069.1_pt1 | contig 15078 bp, 16 predicted proteins | sample 809091 | NCBI WGS metagenome assembly LXNI01 (sample SAMN04870527, study PRJNA318959) | sponge metagenome | biome: 01000161; feature: marine sponge reef; material: water | host: Sarcotragus foetidus | place: Greece: Milos, Mediterranean Sea | collected 2013-05-29 | depth 5-7 m | reverse complement strand
GACGAGATCGGGCGCGGCACCTCCACCTACGACGGGGTCTCCATCGCGTGGGCGGTCACCGAGCATCTGCACGAGGTGGTCGGCGCCAAGACCATCTTCGCGACCCACTACCACGAGCTCACCCAGCTGGGCGAACTGCTCCCGGCGGTGCGCAACCTCAACGTGGCGGTGCGCGAATCCGGCGAGGACATCGTATTCCTGCGTCGTCTGGAGGAGGGGGGCGCCGACCGGTCCTACGGAATCCAGGTGGCGCGGCTGGCCGGGATGCCGCCGGCCATCGTGGAGCGGGCGAAGGAACTTCTGGCGGAACTGGAGGGAAGACCTACACATGACGGAGGGTGCCTGGGGCGTCAGGGCGAACGTCGCCCTTCTTCGGCCGTGGAGCCCGGCCAGCTCTCTCTCTTCGCGGCGGAAGCCGAGCTGTGCGCCCGCCTTCAGGAGATCGATCTCGACAACATGACCCCAATGGAATCCATGACACTGCTCGCGGAACTGCGCCGTCTCGCGCGCGGGGCGCGGTAGACATGCCGGCGCCGCTCCCGCCTTCAGGGCGCCTTGCCGGCCCGGTGCCTCACCGCTCTCGCCGCGCGCGTGGCTTCATCCACGGAATGCTGGCGATCCCGACCTTGGGCGTGTCCTGGCTCACAGCCTGCGCCAACGATGCCGAGGTGGAGGATCCCGCGCCCCTGGGCGACGCCGTCCCCATCGAATACCCGCTTGAGATGTGGGATCAGGGAATCGAGGGCGAGACGGTGCTCCAGGTCCGCGTCAACGAGCTGGGTGAGGTGGATTCCGTCGCGGTGATCGAGACCAGCGGGCACGAGTCGCTCGATTCGGCCGCGGCCGAGGGCGCGCGCGCGATGACCTTCCATCCCGCGCGGAGGGACGGGCGTGATGTTCCGGTGTGGGTACGCATGCCGGTGCAGTTCTCAAGGCAGTCGAGCCCCGAACCTTGATGGCCGCCCGCAGGGAAGGATCGTGGCGATGAGCATCCGCCATCGGGAGCCCTACGACAACGTGATGGAGATGGTGGGGTGGACCCCGCTGGTGCGTTTGCACGGTGTCGCCGCGGACTGCCGCACCCCCGTCTACGGGAAGTGCGAGTTCATGAGCCCCGGCGGTTCGGTGAAGGATCGCATCGGCCTCGCCCTGGTGAGCGCAGCGGAGCGGGACGGAACCCTGCGCCCGGGCGGCGTGATCGTCGAAGCCACCAGCGGGAACACCGGACTGGCGCTCGCGATGGCCGCGGCGACGCGCGGGTATCGCTGCGTCTTCACCATGCCGGACAAGATGAGCCAGGAGAAGGTGAAGCTGCTGCGCGCCTTCGGGGCGGAGGTGGTGATCACCCCCACGGCCGTCGGGCCCGACCATCCCGACCACTACCAGCAGGTCGCCCGCCGCATCACCCGGGAAACCCCCGGCGCCGTGCTGGCCGACCAGTTCTACAACCTCGAGAACCCGAAAGCCCACTACGCCACGACAGGCCCCGAACTCTGGGAGCAGAGCGGAGGGCGCATCACCCACCTGGTGGGCGGGGCCGGCACCGGAGGGACCATCTCCGGCGCCGGCGCATACCTGAAGGAGAGGAATCCGGCGGTCGAGGTGGTGGGCGTGGATCCGGTGGGGTCGGTGATTTCCTCCTTCTTCAACACCGGCGAGATGGGGGAGGGGCACCCGTACCTGGTGGAGGGACTCGGCAACGACAAGATCCCCGGCGCGCTGAACCTCGACGTGGTGGACGCGTACGTGACCGTCAAGGACGGCGAAGCCTTCCGCATGGCGCGCCGGCTGACCACGGAGGAGGGACTCTTCGTGGGCGGCTCGTCCGGGCTGAACACGCACGCCGCAGTGGAGCTGGCCCGCCGGCTCGACGACCCGGAGGCCTTCGTGGTCGCGATTCTGTGCGACTGGGGAGAGCACTACCTTACCAAGATGTACGACGACGAATGGATGCGTGAGAACGGTTTCCTGGAACGCCCGCGCAGGAGCGTCCACGACCTCGTGCGCGCCAAGGAACCGCTCGACTTCCGACTGCTGACGGCAACGCCCTCCACCCCCGTGCGCATGGCGGTGTCCACCTTGAGCAGCCACGGGATTTCACAGCTCCCGGTGGTTCGGGACGGGGATTGCGTGGGCTCGCTGAGCGAGGGAAGGCTCATGGCACGGGTCATCCAGGACCCGGGAGTCCTGGACCACCCGGTGGAGACCGTGATGGGCTCGCCCTTCCCGGTGGTGGACAGCCATCTCGACGCCGAGAAGGCGACCCGGCTGCTGACCCGGGAGAACCCCGCGGTCCTGGTGAGGGCCAACGGAAGGCTGGAGGACATTCTCACCCGCTTCGACATCGTGCGCACGCTCACGGGAGCGGCCGGTTGAGCGGCGCCCGGCGGGGAATGCGGCGATGAAGGTCGCCGTGCTCATGGGCGGGACGTCCGAGGAACGGCCGGTATCGCTGGTCTCGGGCGCCGCGGTCGCCGCCGCGCTGCGCGGCCGCGGCCATGAGGTCGTGGCGGTGGACCCGGCGTCGGGCGTGCTCGGCCGGGAGCGGGAACGCGAGCTGCGCGAGTCGGGGGTGGCCCGGGAGGCGCCGCCCTCCGCGGGACCGGGCGGGAGCGATCCCCTCCTCCTCCTCGACGAGGCGTTGCGGGCGTGCGCGCCCGAGGTGGTCTTCCCGGCGCTCCATGGCGGGACCGGCGAGGACGGCACCGTGCAGTCGCTGCTCGACCTGATCGGGATCCCCTATGCGGGGAGCGGACACACCGGCTGCGCCCTGGCCATGGACAAGGACCTCACCAAGCGGCTGCTGCGCGACGCCGGCATCCCGACGCCCGAGTGGATTGCCGGTCGCCCGCCCGCGGACCGCGCCGTCGCCGGGCTGGGTCTTCCCTTGATCGTCAAGCCGCCGAGGGGCGGGTCGACGCTGGGACTCACGCTGGTGCATCGCGCCGAAGAGATCCCCGCCGCGGAGGAGCAGGCGCTCGCGTACGGCGGCGAGGTCATGTTCGAGCGCTACGTTCGGGGACGGGAGCTTACGGTGGGCATTCTGGGGGAGCAGGCGCTCCCGCCGGGCGAGATCATCCCCGAAAACGAGATCTTCGACTACGAGTGCAAGTACCAGCCGGGGATGGCGCGCGAGATCTTCCCGGCCCGCATCCCGGAGGGCATCGCCGCCACACTGCGCCGGCAGGCGCTCGCCGTGCACCGCGTCCTCCGGCTCGACGGCTTCAGCCGGGTCGACTTCATCCTGGACTCCGCGGGCACCCCCTGGTGCCTCGAGGCGAACGCGCTTCCGGGCCTGACGCCCGCCAGCCTGCTGCCGCGGGCAGGACGCGCCGCCGGGCTGTCCTTCGGCGAACTGTGCGAGCACATCGCCGCCCTGGCTCTGTCCGGACGCGCCGCGCCCGTCGCCGCCGGATCGCGCGCATGACCTGGTCGTCGTTCCAGCCGGGCTACGGCGCCTCCGTACTCACGCCCTGGGTGAAGCGACTGCTGATCGCCAACGCGGCGATCTTCCTGCTCATGTGGGTCAGCGGGAGCGCCGGCTTCTTCGTGGAGTGGTTCGCGTTCCGGCCGTCCCGCATCCTCACCCGCCCCTGGGGCGCGCTCACCTACATGTTCCTGCACGCGGGCTTCTGGCATGTGTTCATCAACATGCTGATGCTGTTCTTCTTCGGCATGCCGCTGGAGCGCCGCTGGGGTTCGCGCGAGTTCATCAAGTACTACCTGCTGTGCGGACTCGGAGGAGTGGCCCTCAGCTTCGTCTTCCAGTCCTCTTCGATCATCGGCGCGTCGGCGGCGGTGTACGGCCTGATGGTCGCCTTCGCCATGACCTGGCCGGACGCGCCCATCTACATCTGGGGGATCTTTCCGGTCAAGGCGAAATGGCTGGCCGCCTTCCTCTTCGTGGTGAGCACGCTGAGCGCCTTCGGAGGAGGGGGGGACGGGATCGCCCACTTCGCCCACCTGGGCGGCCTGGTCACGGGGTTCGTCTACCTCAGGACCGACTGGCGAACCCCCGCGTGGCTGCCGGGGCGCGGCAGCGGCGGCTCCTCCCGTGCGGGCGGAAGATCCGGTTCCGGCACGACGCCCGGACGGCGGCCGACCCCCCCGGCGGATCCCACCGGTCGCCCGGAACGTTGGCGGAGAGGCGACGAGGAAGCCCTGCTGGACGAAGTGGACGCCATCCTCGACAAGATCTCGCGCAGCGGGATGAGGTCGCTCACGCGCAAGGAACTCGAACTCCTCAACGAGGTTTCCCGCCGGCGCCGCTCTTCCTAGCTTCTGCTCCCGGCCGAATTCGCCAAAACCACGACGCCGCGCCGCGTCGCCCGACTCAAAACACGTTTCAGGAGGCCAGATGGCGGAAGGGAAGGAGTACCTGACGGAGGATATTCGCAACGTGGCCATACTCGGCCACGGCGGCTCCGGCAAGACCATGCTGGTGGACGCCCTTGCATTCGTGGGAGGGACGGCTCGGCGCAAGGGCAATGTGGCGGAGGGACACGCCCTCACGATGACCGCGCCCGAGGAGATTCAGCAGGGGATCTCGATGCAGCTCACGCCCGCCTTCAGCGAGTGGAAGGGGACGAAGATCAACCTGATCGATACCCCCGGATACCTGGACTTCACGGGGGAGGCCCTGGCGGCGGTGCGGGTGGCGGACGCGGCCGTCATCGTGGTGAGCGCGACCTCGGGCGTCGAGGTCGGGGCCGAACGGGTGTGGCGCTACTGCGAGGAGCGCGGCATCCCGCGCATGTTCTTCGTGTCGATGATGGACAAGGAGCACGCCGACTTCCGCAAGGTATTCGAGAACATCAAGGAGATCCTGGCCGACAGCGCATTGCCGGTCGAGATACCGGTGGGAGAGGGACCCGGCTTCCGCGGGATCATCAACCTGTTCAGCGGACGCACCCACATGTATCGGGAAGGCTCCGCCACCGGCGAATACGACGAGGCCGAGGTTCCTTCCGACCTGGAGGACATCTTCGAGGAGTGGACCACGGAACTGCAGGAAACCCTGGCGACCACCGACGAGGAACTCCTGGACCGCTACCTGGAGGGCGAGGAGATCACGCGCGAGGAAGCCCTCGAGGCCATGGCCATCGCGATGGGGCGGGGCGAAGTGGTGCCCGTCTTCTGCGGCTCCTCGACGCGCGTCTACGGGATCCGGGCGCTGCTGCGCAAGATGGTCGAGCTCTTTCCCGATCCCTCCGAGTCGGGCAGCCACTCCGCCTCCCGTCCGGGCCTGGACCAGGACACGGAGCTCCAGGCGTCCGACGACGGATCGTTCGCGGCGCTGGTCTTCAAGACCGCAACCGAACCGCACGTGGGCGAGCTGTCGTATTTCCGCGTGTTCAGCGGCGTCGCCGTCAACGGGATGGAGGCGCACAACGCCGACCGCAGCTCGAGCGAGAAGCTGAACCACGTGTCCATACCCCTGGGGCGGGAACGCCTGGAGGTGCCCCGCCTGCACGCAGGCGACATCGGCGTGGTGGCCAAGCTCAAGAACACGAGCACCAACGACACCCTGTCCTCCTCCGCCCGGCCCCTCGTCCTCCGGAAGATCGACTTCCCGGAGCCGGACGTGTCGGTGGCGATGAGGGGCGCGACCCGCGCGGATGACGACAAGATCGGCGAAGCCCTGCAGAAGCTGCACGACGAGGATCCGACCTTCCACGCCGCGTACAATCCGGAGCTGGGACAGACGATAGCGCGGGGACTCGGGGAGCTGCACCTGGACGTCCAGATGCAGCGCATGAAGCGCAAGTACAACGTCAGCGTGGAGACGGAGCAGCCCAAAATCGCCTACCGGGAGACCATCACGCGCACCGCCGAGGGACGCGGACGCTTCAAGAAGCAGACAGGCGGCCGCGGACAGTTCGGTGACTGCTGGGTGCGCCTGGCGCCCCGGCCGCGCGGCGAGGGCTACGAGTTCGTGGACAGCATCAAGGGGGGCGTCATCCCCGGGAAATACGTCCCGTCGGTGAACAAGGGCATCCAGGAGGCGGCCGGAAAAGGGGTCCTGGCCGGGTTTGCCCTGGTGGATTTCGCCGCCGAGTGCTACGACGGCTCCTACCACTCGGTGGACTCCTCCGACATCGCGTTCAAGGTGGCCGGGTCGATGGCCTTCCGCGAAGTCGCGGGCAGGGCGGGGCCGGTGCTGCTGGAACCGATCATCGAGGTCGAGGTGTCGACTCCGGACGAGTACATGGGCGACATCATGGGCGACATCACGCAGCGTCGCGGCAAGGTCCAGGGCATGGTGCCCGGCAACGGAAGCACGACCGTGCAGGCGCTCGTTCCTGAAGCCGAACTCTACAAGTACGCCACCGCTCTGCGGTCCATGACCCAGGGACGCGCCCACCACACGCGTACCCTCGCCGGGTACGAGCCGATGCCGGCACACGAGGCGCAGCAGGTGATCGAGGCGCTCAAGGCGGAGGAGTAGAGCAGGAGAAGGCCGGTGGCCGGACACAGCAAGTGGGCGCAGATCAAGCGCAAGAAGGCCGTCAACGACGCCCGGCGCGGCCAGATGTTCACCAAGCTCATCCGCGAGCTGACGGTGGCGGCCCGCGACGGCGGCGGCGATCCCAACTTCAACCCGCGCCTGCGCCTGGCGGTGGACACCGCCAAGGCCGGGAACATGCCCCAGGAGAACATCGAGCGGGCGATCAAGAAGGGGACCGGTGAACTCGCGGGCGTCAACTACGAGGAAGTGGTCTACGAAGGCTATGCCCCCGGCGGGGTCGCGCTCTACATCGAGACCCTGACCGACAATCCCAAGCGCACCGTGGCGGCGGTGAGGCACCTCCTCACCAAGAACGGAGGCAGCCTGGGGACCGCCGGGTCGGTGGCCTGGCAGTTCGACCGCAGGGGGCAGATCTACATCGAGGCGGCCGAGCACTCCGAGGAGGAGGTGCTCGAGGCGGCGCTCGAGGCGGGGGCGGAGGACGTGGCGCGGGAGGGCGGCGACATCGTCGTCACGACCGAACTGGCCTCCTTCCACCAGGTCCAGGAGGACATGCGCCAGGCCGGAGTCCGCATCGCGCAGGCGGAGCTCGCGATGATTCCGCAGAACGAAGTGGACGTCGCGGGAAGGACCGCGGAACGGCTGGTGCGCCTGATGGAGGCGCTCGACGGGTCGGACGACGTTCAGAAGATCTCGTCCAACGGCAACATCGACGAGGAAACCCTGGCCCGGCTGTCGGAATGAGGGCCGGGCGGCCGCGCAGCGTACGGTGACGCCGCAGGAAGGGACGCTGATCGTGCTCGGGGTGGATCCGGGCACGGCGCGCACCGGCTACGGGGTGGTCGCCAGCCGGGAGCGCACGCTCTCGCTGCTCGAGTGCGGAGTGGTGCGCACCCGGCCCCGGCGCCCGCTTGCCGACCGCATCCGCCACATCTTCGAGGCGATGCAATCGATCATCGAGCGCTTCGAGCCCTCCGTGCTCTCCGTCGAGAAGGTGTTCCAGGGGAGGAATCCGCAGAGCGCGCTGACCCTGGGCCATGCACGCGGCGCCATCCTGTTGGCGGGCGCGCTCGCCGGAGTCCAGATTGCCGAGTATTCGCCGACCGCGATCAAGAAGGCGGTGGTCGGTACCGGTCGGGCCACCAAGGAACAGGTGGGGTTCATGGTCAAGACACATCTGCGGCTGGCTTCCGCGCCTTCGCCCGACGACGCGGCCGATGGAGTGGCGGTCGCGCTCTGCCACTGTCTGATCGGGAGCCTGCCCGGGTGATCAGCAGGCTGCACGGAGTTCTGATCGAGGCGGACATGGACTCGGTCGAGGTCGAGACCGCAGGCGGCGTCGTGTACGAGGTTCACGTGCCGGCCACGGTGGCGGGGCGCCTGCCGCGTCCGGGCTCGGAGGTGCGGCTGCGCACGGTCCAGGTCGTACGCGACGACTCGGTCACCCTGTACGGTTTTCTCGAGGCCCGAGAGCGCGACATGTTCCAGCGCCTGCTGGGAACGACCGGCATTGGCGCCAAGCTGGCGCGCGAGATGCTCTCGACCTATTCCGCCCAGCGGCTCGCGCAGGCCCTGGCCAACAAGGAGACGGCCGTGCTGACGCGTGTGAGCGGGGTCGGAAAGAAAACGGCCGAGCTGCTCATCCTCAGGTTGAGCGACAAGGTGCGCGACCTGGCGCTGGTGCGGGGCGGCGGGGAGGCGGCGCCTCGCGGCGCGCGGGAGGCGGTCAATGCGCTGATGGCTCTGGGGTATTCCTTCGCGCAGGCGGACGAAGCGGTGCGCGGCGTGCCGGACCTCGAGGGGGCGGGAGAGGAGATGAAGACCGAGGAACTGATCCGCAAGGCGCTCGAGCGCATCGGCCGATGACGGATCGCTACGACGTCACCACACCCCGGGAGCTCTCCGGGGAAGGCGCCTCCGAGCTGTCGCTCCGCCCGGGCAGCCTGTCGGAGTTCATCGGCCAGGGCAAGGTGAGGGAGACCCTCTCGATCGCGATCGCGGCGGCGCGCAAGCGAAGGGACGCGCTCGACCACCTGCTCTTCCACGGGCCGCCGGGGCTCGGCAAGACGACGCTGGCGATGCTGCTCGCCTCGGAGATGGGGGTCGGGGTCAAGATGACCTCGGGGCCCGTGCTCGAGAAGCCGGGGGATCTGGTGAGCACTCTCACCAATCTCAATGACCGGGACATCCTCTTCATCGACGAGATCCACCGCCTGCGGCCCATCGTGGAGGAATTCCTCTACCCCGCCATGGAGGATTTCCGGGTGGAGATCCGGCTCGGCGACGGGCCTGCCGCGCGCACCGTCACCATGCAGATCGAACGCTTCACCCTCGTGGGCGCGACGACCCGCTTCGGCTTGCTTACGGAACCCATGCGCGCGCGCTTCGGGATGGTCGAGCGGCTCGACTTCTACCCGCCGGAGGACCTGACCCGGGTGGTCCAGCGCAGTGCGGAGATCCTGGGGGTGGATACCACCGAAGAGGGCGTCTTCGAGCTGGCGCGGCGGGCACGGGGCACGCCGCGGGTGGCCAACCGGTTGCTGCGCCGGGTTCGCGACTACGCCGAAGTGCGCGCCGACGGCGTGATCAGCGGTGAGGTTGCGCGCGCGGGTCTCCGGCTGCTCGAGGTCGACGAGTACGGGATGGACGAGATGGACGCGCGCGTGTTGCGCACCATCATCGAGAAGTTCAGCGGCGGGCCGGTGGGGCTCGGCTCGCTGGCCGTGGCCCTCAGCGAGGACGAAGGTACCCTGGAGGAGGTCTACGAGCCGTTTCTGATCCAGAACGGTTTTCTCGAACGCACCCCGCGCGGCCGCAAGACCACGGAGCGCGCGCACCGGCGCTTCGGCCACCCGTCCGCCGCGCGGGAGGGGCGTTCGGATGCGGGCGCGGGCGGACGCGACCAGTCGTCGCTCTTCCGGCGATGAGGGGCGGACGCGATTCGGTCCGGGACTTCGGCTACCACCTTCCGGAAGACCGCATCGCGCGCTATCCGGCGGCGCGGCGCGACCAGAGCCGCCTGCTGGTGGCGCCCCGGTCGGGCGCATCCTTCGAGCACCGGGTGTTCCGCGACCTGCCCGACCTGATGCGCGCGGGCGACCTCCTGGTAGTGAACGAGTCGCGGGTGCTCCCCGTGCGCCTGCTCGGAGCCAAGCCGACGGGCGCCCGCGCCGAGGTGCTCCTGCTGCGGCCGCTGGGGGAGGGGGAGGCTGCCGCCGCCGGCACGGCCGACGACGCAGGTGGTGGCGCAATCCGTAGCGCGCGGAACACCCGAGGCGCGCGCGGCAACCCGGCGGATGGGACCGGAGACGGATCGGCCAGCGACCGGACCGTCTCCGCGGAGCACGGGCGCCGGGCTCCGGGCGGCGGCGCACATCCGACGACCGTCCGCGGGCGCCTGTGGGAAGCGCTGGTGCGGCCGGGCGGCAAGCTCAAGCCCGGGCGCACGGTGGAGGTCGCCCCCGACCTGGTGGTGCACATCGTCGACTCGACCCCCGACCACGGCCGCATCGTGCGCGTCGACACCCCGCTCCCGGTCGAGGAAGCCCTGGATCGCTACGGTCGCGTGCCCCTCCCCCCCTACCTGCGCCGGCCGGACGAACCGGCCGACCGCGCGCGCTACCAGACCGTGTACGCGCGCACGCCGGGTTCGGTGGCGGCCCCCACCGCGGGGCTCCACTTCACCCCCGAGCTCATGGCCGCGCTGGAGGCGGGCGGGGTGCGCATCGCGCGCGTCACCCTGCACGTGGGGGTGGCGACCTTCCGCCCGGCGGGGCCTTCCGGAGGCGACCCGCGCGGTCCCGGCGAGGAACGCTACTGCATTCCCGGCGAGGCCGCCGCGCGGGTCGCCGCAGCGCGCGCGGGAGGAGGAAGGGTGTGGGCGGTGGGCACCACGGTGGTGCGGACGCTGGAGAGCGCCGCCGACGGGGCGGGCGGCGTGCGGGCGGGGAGCGGCATGACCGATCTTTTCATCCGGCCGCCCTACGACTTCCAGGTCGTCGATGCGCTCATCACCAACTTTCACCTGCCCCACTCCACCCTGCTCATGCTGGTCGCCGCCTTCGCCGGCTACGAGCGCGCCATGGCGGCGTATCGCGAGGCCATCGACCAGGGCTACCGGTTCTACTCCTACGGCGACGCGATGGTGATCTCGTGACCGGGGATCCGGCTCCAGCCTTCGCCTTCGATCTCGAAGGCCGCGCGCAGCACGCCCGCGCAGGCGTGTTCTCCACGCCCCACGGGAACATCGAGACGCCCGCGTTCATGCCGGTGGGCACCCTCGCCAACGTGAAGATGCTCACCCCCGAGGAACTCCGGGACCTCGGGGCGCAGATGGTGCTGGCCAACACCTACCATCTCTACCTGCGCCCCGGAGCGGAGGTCGTGCGCGAGCTGGGCGGCCTCCACGCCTTCATGCGCTGGCCGGGTCCCATCCTGACCGACTCGGGCGGCTTTCAGGTCTTCTCCCTGAGCCGAATCAACCGCATCCACGACGACGGCGTCGTCTTCCGGAGCCACATCGACGGCTCGCGCCATCACTTTACGCCCGAGAGCGTCATCGACGTCCAGCGGGCCCTGGGCGCGGACGTCGTCATGGCGTTCGACGAATGTCCGCCCGGCGACGCCGATCACGCCTCGGTGGCGACGGCAAACCGGCGCACCCTCGCGTGGCTGGAGCGCTGCGCGGCGCGCTTTCGGGCAACGGACGCGGCAAACGCCACGCCTCAGGCCCTCTTCCCCGTTCTCCAGGGCGGTGTCTTCGAGGATCTGCGGCTCGGGTGCGCGGCAGACGCCCGGAACGTCGCCGACTGGCACGGGTTCGGCATCGGAGGGCTCAGCGTCGGGGAGAAGAAGGAGGACATGTGGCGCATCCTGGAACGGCTGGACGGCGAACTGCCGGGCAGCCGTCCGCGCTATCTCATGGGGGTCGGCTACCCCGATGATCTGCTGGAGGCGATCGCGCGCGGCTGCGACCTCTTCGACTGCGTCGCGCCCACCCGCAACGCGCGCCACGGCACCGCATGGACCTCCGGGGAAGGTCAGGTGAACATGAAGGGAGCGCGGTTCCGAACCGACGCGGATCCCCTCGATCCCGCCTGCCGGTGCTATACTTGCCGGCGTTTCGACCGGGCGTACCTGCGCCACCTGCTGGTTGCGGGCGAGGGGCTGGCGCAGCGGCTCCTTTCCATCCACAACCTGAGTTTTCTGGTGCAGCTGGCCGGCGAGGCCCGGCGGCGCATCATCGACGGCTCGTTTCCGATGTGGCGCGCCGAATGGCTGCAACGGTATCGTAGTGCGCGGGCGAACAGGTAGAACATCAACCCCCGGCCCCGTGCCGGCCCATCGGAGGAACGGATCTTGGAACTCTGGATCGCGATATCGGCCCAGCCGCTCCGGCTGGCACCCTTGGCGGGGCTGCCCCAGGGAGGGGGAGGCTCGGGCTTCGTCTTCTTCTTTCAGCTGATCGCGATCATCGCGATCTTCTACTTCCTGCTGATCCGGCCGCAGCGCAAGGAGCAGAAGCGCCACCGCGAAATGGTGGCGGCGCTCAAGAAGGGAGACGGGGTGGTGACCGCGGGCGGGATCGTGGGCAAGGTGATTCACGCCCAGGAGCACCACCTCACCATCGTGACGGCCGAGAACACCCGTCTCGTGATCGAGCGGTCGAAGATCGCTACGCTCACCAACCCACGGGACTCATAGCCGCGCCCCGGCATGGCACTGCGCCGGATCGAGCTGTACGGCAGCGAGGTGTTGCGGCGTCCGGCGGACCCGGTCGAAAACATCGATGACGAGGTGCGCACGCTGGTGCGCGACATGTTCGAGACCATGTACGACGCGAAGGGCATCGGACTGGCCGCGCCGCAGGTCGGCGTCTCCCGCCGGATCATCGTGCTGGACGTGGAGGAAGAGTCCGGCGAGGCGAACCGCGTGGCGCTGGTGAATCCCCGGCTGGCGAACTGGACGGCGAAGAAGGACAAGCAGGCGGAGGGGTGCCTGAGCATTCCCGGCGTGGAAGGCATCGTGCAGCGGCCGGTTTCGGTTGTGGTGGACGCCAGGGACCCGGAGGGTCGGGGCGTGCGACTCGAGGCGGAGGGCCTCTTCGCGCGCGCGCTCCAGCACGAGATCGACCACCTGGACGGCGTGCTCTTCGTCGATCGGCTGAGCCCCCTCAAGCGGCAGCTGCTGCTCAAGAAGTGGAGGAAGCTGCAGGCCGAAACCGCGGAGCCGTGAGGGTTCTCTTCTGGGGAACGGCGAGCTTCGCCCTCCCCTCACTTCGAGATCTGGCCGAGGCCGGTCACGAGATCGCGGGCGTAGTGACCCAACCCGACCGCCGCGCGGGCCGGGGGCGGCGTCCGCGGCCCACTCCGGTGAAGGAGGCCGCACGCGCCGCGGGATACCCGGTCTTCACCCCCGAGCGCCCAGGCCGCTCCGCGTTCCTGGCGCGTCTGCGCGGGCTCCGGCCGGACCTCTCGGTGGTCGCCGCCTACGGCCACTTCCTTAGCCGGGAGGCACTGGATCTTCCCGCCCGCGGATCGATCAACGTGCACGCTTCCCTTCTCCCCGAACTGAGAGGCGCGGCCCCGGTCCACTGGGCCATCGCGCGTGGCCACCCGGTCACCGGGGTCACCATCATGCGCATGGTCGAAGCCATGGATGCGGGCCCCATCCTGCACCAGGAGAAGACGGACATCCTCCCGGACGAGACCGCCAGCGAACTCTACGAGCGGCTGGCGCTGGTCGGCGGCCGCGGGCTGGTGCGGGCCCTGGAGGTGATGGGCGAAGGCACCCTTGAAGAGCATCCCCAGGACCATGCGCGGGCGACCTTCGCGCCTCGCCTCGCCCGCCGCGACGCACGGGTGGAGTGGTCCCGCCCGGCGGAGGAGGTGTCCCGCTGGATACGCGCCATGGACGCGGTGCCCGGAGCGTGGAGCGAGCTGGAGGGCAGCCCCCTCAAGCTCTTTCGCCCGCGCGTGCCCGGAGACGATGCGCCGGACGGATGTGAGGGACCGGAGCCCGGCACGGTGATCGCGGCGGACCCCGGGCAGGGGTTCCGCATCGCAACCGGGGAAGGCTCGCTGGAGGTGGGAGAGGTGCAGCCCGCCGGCAAGCGGCGCATGCCCGCCCGCGACTGGCTGCGAGGCCGGGCTGCGAGGCCGGGGCTGCGGTTGCGATGATTCCCCGGCTGCACGTCGTCACCGACGACCGCGTCCTGGCGCGGGCCGACTTCGCTGCGGGGGCCCTCGAGGCGCTGGAAGCGGGGGGCGGGCGGATCGCCCTGCATGTGCGCGGGCCGCGCACCTCCGGCCGCGCGCTGTATCGGGCCGCCGCCGGCCTGGTCCGCCCGGCGGCCCGAACCGGCGCCTGGCTGGTGGTCAACGACCGCGTGGACGTGGCGCTGGCGCTGGGCATCAGCCGGGTTCACCTGGGCGGCCGGTCGATGCCCGCGGGGGTCGCCCGCCGCCTTCTCGGGCCGGATGCCCGCGTGGGTCGCTCGGTTCATTCGGCCGCCGGGGCCGGTGGGGATCACGGCCGGATCGATTATCTTTTTGCCGGCGCGGTGTTCGCGACGCCGTCCCATGCGGGGATGGCGCCGGGCGGACTCGGGGTGGTGCGGACCGTCGCGGCTGCAAGCTCCGCACCCGTGGTCGGCATCGGCGGCATTACCGCCGGACGGGCGGCGCAGGTCCTCTCGGCCGGCGCCCGCGGGGTGGCGGTGATCCGCGCCGTTTGGGACGCGCCATCGCCCGGGTATGGCGTGAGGTGTTTTCTGGACTCGTGGCCCGAGGAGTGACGACCGCCGGTATGGACGCCAGGGTGACCATCCGCCTGAACGGGAAGGACCGGGAGGTGGCCGCGGACATCACGGTGTCCGGCCTCCTGGACGAGCTGGGGCTGGTGCCCGGGATGGTGGTCGTCGAACGCAACGGGGAGATCCTCGCCCGCGAAAGCTACCCCGACGTGCGCCTGAGCGAGGGCGACCGGCTGGAGCTGGTGCACTTCGTGGGAGGCGGATGACGCTCCCGCCGGTGGGGAACCGGGGGGAGTGGAGGCGGAAGCCTGCCACCGGTCCGGGACGGCCGAATGACGGACGCGGGGTCGCCCCCGCCCAACCAATAACCCAGTAGATAATAGTAGATGTCAGTAGATACCAGTTACGGCGGCCGAAGCGAAGAGGCGGTGATGTCGACACATGGGAGCGCCGACACCCCGTTCGTGGTCGGGGGCAGGGAGTTCGATTCCCGCCTGATCGTGGGGACCGGCAAGTATCCGGACAACGAAACCATGGTGCGGGCGATCCGCGCCAGCGGCACGGACATGGTGACCGTGGCCGTGCGGCGGGTGGACCTCGACCGCACGCGGGAGGAAGGCATCCTCCACCATCTCGACCCACGGGAGTTCTTCCTCCTCGCCAACACCGCGGGCTGCTACACGGCCGAGGACGCGATCCGCTACGCAAGGCTGGCGCGCGCAGCGGGCTTCAACGAGTGGCTGAAGCTCGAGGTGATCGGTGACGAGACGACCCTGCTCCCGGACACCCAGGCGACGCTGGAAGCCGCCCGGGTGCTGGTCGCGGAGGGGTTCAAGGTGATGGCCTACACCAACGA
>LXNI01002068.1_pt1 | contig 15086 bp, 13 predicted proteins | sample 809091 | NCBI WGS metagenome assembly LXNI01 (sample SAMN04870527, study PRJNA318959) | sponge metagenome | biome: 01000161; feature: marine sponge reef; material: water | host: Sarcotragus foetidus | place: Greece: Milos, Mediterranean Sea | collected 2013-05-29 | depth 5-7 m | reverse complement strand
TGTATATAGAAGTTTTCCTCGACAGGGAATACAATTAGCGTCATGTCACATCGCGATGCAACATGGCCGTCCTTGATATCCTGATTTATCCCGACCCGAGACTTCGGCAAAAAGCGAGGCCGGTTGCCGAGTTCAACGATGAACTGAAAAAACTGGTGGCCGATATGGCACAGACGATGTATTCGGCAAAAGGCATTGGCCTGGCTGCGGTCCAGGTTAACGTGGCCAAGCGGGTGGTGGTGATGGATTTGTCGCAACAAAGGAATGATCTGAAAGTATTCATCAACCCGCAAGTGATCCCGATAGGGGGCGTGGTCGAGTCGGAAGAAGGTTGCTTGTCCGTGCCCGGGTTTTCTGCGCCGGTACAGCGCGTGCAGACAGTGGCCATCAAGGCGCAAGACATTGATGGCCAGCCCTTCGAAGTCATGGCAGACGAGTTGTTGTCCGTCTGTATTCAGCATGAAGTAGACCATCTGGACGGCAAGGTTTTTGTGGATTATCTGTCGCGCATCAAGCAGGACCGTGTCCGGAAAAAAATAAAAAAGGAAACACGCCAGACTGAGCACCAGGCGGCTTAAGGCCTTGCACCACGCACTTTAGTTCTGCATCCGGATTATAGAGACGTCTGTATGCGCGTTGCCTTTGCAGGGACTCCCGACTTTGCAGTGCCTTGCCTGCAGATGCTGTTGGCGCGTAGGGAGGTCAAGGTCGTGGCGGTGTATACGCAGCCGGACCGTTTTGCCGGAAGGGGGCGGAAGCTGAAACAAAGCCCGATCAAGACCGAGGCACTTGCCTCGGGCCTGGCGGTGTATCAGCCGACATCTTTTGACGACGCACGACCGCTCGACCGGTTCCGGTCACAGCGGATTGACTTGATGGTTGTCGTTGCCTATGGACAGCTATTGCCTCGTCCGATACTCGAGACGCCGGCACGGGGCTGTGTCAATGTTCACGCCTCGTTGTTGCCGCGATGGCGAGGGGCGGCACCGATTCAAAGAGCGATAGAAGCGGGCGATCGCACGACCGGCGTAACGTTGATGCAAATGGATGCGGGACTCGATACCGGTCCGATATTGGCCAGCACAGAAACCGATATTTTACCCGGGGAGACCGGGGGCACCCTGTTGCACAGGTTATCCCTGCTCGGTGCCAAGTTGCTGGATCAGAATCTTTCGGCATTGATCGAAGGAACACTGAAGACGGTGCCGCAAAACGGCGAACAGGCCTGTCAGGCCTCCAAGCTGACCAAAAAAGAGTCCCCGATAAACTGGCAGACACCGGCCATCCAGATCGAGCGGAAAATACGGGCGTTCAATCCCTGGCCGACAGCCACCGCGACGCTAAACGGAATCCGGTTTCGCGTGCACCGGGCAAAAACGATCATGCACGACCGTTCGGCCTGTCCCGGAGAAATCGTCAAGGCAAACCGAGCGGGATTGACGGTGCAGACAGGACAGGGTCTTTTGTGTTTGCAGATTCTGCAAAAAGCGGGGGGACGGCCGATGTCGGTAGAAACACTATTGAATGGAATGGATATTTCAGAGGGGATGGCATTTGATCTGGACGGGTAGATGCAGGTTCAGCTAGCCGCCGCCCATATACTCAAGCTGGTGATTGACCACGGAGTATCATTGGATGAAGGGCTGCAAAAATACCTTCCCAAGGTGGGAAGAAATCGGGCCGAACTGCAGGCCGTGAGCTATGGCGCCTGTCGATTTTATTGCGTGTGTGAGTTTATATTGCAGCAGTTATTAAAGAAGTCGATAAAGCCATCCGATCGGATTGTTCATTTTCTGCTGATTTGTGCCGTATATCAAATTGACCACATGCGCAAGCCCGACTATGCCACGGTCAACCAGACCGTCAACATGCTGGATAAAAGCCGGCGGTCCTGGGCGAAAAAGCTGGTGAACGGTGTGCTGAGAAATTATCTGCGTCAGAAAGAATCTATTTCGGCATCAATCCTGCACTCACCGGCGCGACATGCCTTCCCCGAATTTTGGTTGGGCTGGTTGGCGCAGTCTTGGCCTGAGCACTATCTTGACATTGTCGATGCCAGCAACCAGGCGCCTCCGATGACACTTAGGGTCAATGCCACGATGGGGACACGGGATGCCTATGGCGCCTTGCTGAAGCAGTTCGGTATTGAATTTTCCTTGACCGGTCAAAGTCCATTAGGCATCACGTTGCACACGCCGATGCCGGTAGAACAGGTGCCGGGTTTTATGGATGGCCGGGTATCCGTTCAGGATGAATCGGCACAGTTGGTCACCGCTGTGATGGGTTTGCAGCCCGGTCAGCGTGTGCTTGACGGGTGTGCCGCGCCCGGCGGGAAGACCTGCGCGATACTCGAATACCAAACCGGACTTCAGTCACTTGTCGCGATTGATCAAGAGAAACGGGTCCCGCGGATCAGGGATAATCTCAGACGACTCAAGCTGGACGCAGAAGTGATTGCGTCCGATCTTGCCGATAGGGCGGCCTGGTGGACCGGCCGGAGCTTTGACCGGATTCTTCTTGATGTTCCTTGCTCGGGGAGTGGTATTATTCGAAGACATCCCGATATAAAGCACCGAAGACACCCGGGTGATTTCGAAAAGTTCTCAGATCAGCAATTATGGCTGTTGGATGCGGTCTGGCCAACGTTGATTTCAGGCGGTCTTTTGCTCTATGTCACCTGTTCGGTGCTTGAGGTGGAGAATGACCAGGTCATTCAACGGTTCATTGATCAGGTCGACAATGCGGTGGTCGACCCGTTAGAAGCCGAATTGGGCATCAGCACCCGGTTCGGAAGGCAGCGTCTACCGGGAGTGCATTCCGGCGACGGCTTTTATTTTTGTCGTTTAAAGAAACTCCCGGGCAAGAGGGAGGCTCAACAATGAAGATTATTATTTTGGGTGCCGGACAGGTCGGGGCCTCTATTGCAGAGATCCTTTCCAGGGAGGAAAACGACATAACATTGATCGATATCAATGCATCGCTTCTTGCGACCCTACAGGATCGAATGGACATCCAGACACTGCTCGGGGCCGCTTCGTCACCGGAGATATTAAGACAGGCAGGTATTGAGGATGCGGACTTGATTCTGGCCGTGACAAATTCCGATGAGGTCAATATGGTGGCTTGTCAGGTTGCGCACTCATTGTTCAAGACGCCGACCAAGATCGCGCGCGTCCGGTCTGCCGATTACCTCATCCATCCGGATCTCTTTTGCAATCAATCCATTCCCATCAACGTTATCATCAGTCCCGAACAGATTGTAACCAACCAGATTCAGCGACTGATTGAGTACCCGGGTGCACTGCAGGTGATTGATTTTGCCGACGGAAAAATTCATCTGGTGGGGCTTAAAGCGTATTATGGGGGCGCGCTGGTCGGTCACGAACTGCGAGAGCTGAAAAATCATCTGCCCTCGGTAAAAACCCGGGTTGCTGCAATCTACCGACATGATCATGCCATTATTCCAACTGGAAAAACGATCATTGAGCCGGATGATGAAGTCTTTTTTATCGCAACGCAGGACAATATCCGGCAGGTGATGCAAGAGTTGCGTAGCATTGAAGAGGTCGGGAAAAAAATCATCATAGCCGGTGCGGGCAATATCGGTTTACGGCTGGCGCAGTCCCTGGAATGTACCGGGTTTCAAGTCAAGTTGATTGAGAGGAACCCAACACGAGCGCGATATGTATCAGAACTGCTAGAGGAGACGGTGGTCCTGCAGGGCGATGCGGCTGATGAAGAACTGCTGCGACAGGAAAACATTGACAGCATGGAATTGTTTTGCGCGCTGACGAATGAGGATGAAGCGAACATTTTGTCTGCCATGTTGGCCAAGCGATTGGGCGCAAGAAGAACGATGGCGATAGTCAATCGTTCTTCTTATATTGATCTGATTGAAAACAGTGTGCTGGATATTGCGATATCGCCAAGACTGTCTACGGTCAGTGCATTGCTTTCCCATGTCAGGCGGGGCGATGTGGTTGCCGCACATTCACTGCGACGGGGGGTCACAGAGGTCATTGAGGCGATTGCCCATGGAGACCGGAAAACGTCCAAGATCGTTGGTCGTCAACTGTCACAGATCAAATTACCGGAAGGGGCCACCATCGGGGCCATCATGCGCCAGGATGAACTCATCAGCCTGGAGGATGAGACGTCGATAGAAGAGGGCGACCATGTGATCATTTTCGTGATCGATAAACGGCGTATTCACGATGTCGAAAAGCTGTTTCAGGTGTCAGCCACTTTTTTTTGATGGCGGGTCATTGCGATCACGGTCAGGGCAGGATGGTTCGAGACGATAGCAACCTGAAATTGTCCCGATGAGAAGCTCTGCTGTTGCCAAGGTGCTGGGGATTCTGCTGATCTTGTTCAGCGCCAGCATGCTGCCGCCCATCGCGGTGTCCTGGATGTTTATGGATGGCGAGGCGCATATCTTCATATGGGCCTTTCTTTTGATCCTGTCATGCGGTCTGTGCTGCTGGTATCCGGTGCGGAATCACAAAGGTGATCTTCGATTCCGGGACGGTTTTCTGATTGTGGTTTTATTCTGGGTGGTTTTGGGATTGCTCGCGTCGGTGCCGTTTGTCCTTGTGGCTGATCCCAAAATCCGATTGGTGGATGCCCTCTTTGAATCGATGTCCGGACTGACGACCACCGGGGCAACGATTCTGACCGGAATCGAACATCTCGCACCGTCAATTCTCTACTATCGCCAACAACTGCAGTGGTTCGGTGGCATGGGCATCATTGTGCTGGCCGTGGCCGTGATGCCGATGCTGGGGATAGGCGGTATGCAGCTGTATCGGGCCGAAACCCCCGGTCCGGTCAAGGATAACAGGCTGACTCCCCGGATTACCGAGACCGCAAAAGCGCTGTGGTATATCTATCTCGGGTTAACGGTGGTGTGCGCGCTGTTTTATTATCTGGCGGGCATGAGCGGGTTTGATGCGATCACCCATGCCTTTTCCACGGTGGCGATTGGCGGGTTTTCGACCTACGATGCCAGTTTGGGTCATTTCCAAAGCGCACAGATTAATCTGACGGCAACATTGTTCATGTTGTTGTCCGGATTGAACTTTGGTTTGCATTTTGTTGCCCTGCGTTCACGCCGGCTGTCAGTGTATGTGAATGACCCCGAGGCCAGAGTGTATTTTTCCTTGCTGTTATTCATGGTTGTGCTGTCGATCGGGGTACTCCAGTACTATGGCGAGTACAATGACTTTGCTGAGCGATGGGTGCAAGGGTTGTTTCAGGTCGTCTCTATCGGGACCACAACCGGATTTACCACGACCGAATTCGGGGCTTGGCCGACGTTTTTGCCTGTCTTGCTGATCTTGATGAGCACGGCGGGAGGCTGTGGCGGTTCGACCGCAGGAGGAATGAAGATCATCAGGATGATGCTATTGTATAAACAAGGTGCAAGAGAGATCTCGCAGCTGGTTCATCCCAACGCGCTCATTCCCATTAAAATTGGCGGCAGGCCCGTCAGGGACAATGTGATTAATGCCGTGTGGGGGTTTCTTGCGCTCTATATCCTGAGCTACGTGATATTGCTGGTGTTGATGTTATCAACCGGGATTGATCCCGTTACGGCGTTTTCAGCGGTCAGCGCTTGTCTGAATAATTTGGGTCCAGGCCTGGGTGATGTTGCGCATCATTATGCGGGCATCACTGACTTTGGGAAAGTCGTGTTAACGTTCGCCATGCTGCTTGGAAGACTGGAACTGTTTACCCTGCTGGTGCTTTTTTCCAAAGCCTTCTGGAAGAGTTGATTTGAACCCGGCCTCAGGTTCCGCCATTGCCAGGACAGCGTGACCCGGCGAAGCCGATGTGACTTCGACCGCCAATACGGCAAGAGCAAGGTTGTCCGCGAAGCGAGGGGCGTGTCAGGCGTCTGTTTTCAGCCAGCTGTTAACGAGTTCCAGGTCTTCCTCGCCAAGCTGACCCGATGCCTGCTCTAGTCGAAGTACGGAGAGAATGTAATTATAACGTGCACGAAGGTAATCGGTTCGGGACCGGGAAAGGTCACGCTGGGCATCGAGTATATCGAGATTGGTCGTCAAGCCGGCGCTAAATCCCTCTTCCTTGGCTTCCAGCGCATTTTCCCCGGCCACAATCGCCTCTGACAGCGCTTTTATCTGGCTCGCTGTGCTGTTGACAGCAAGAAATTCGGAGACGGTGGTGGTTGCGATACGTCGTTTCTCCTTTTCATACAATTCTTTTGCGAGATGGTATTGAATGCCGGCTTGTTCAGCGCGCAAATCGATCAAGCCGCCCTGGTAAATGGGATAGGTGACCGTCAACCCAATCGATGAAATCGATTCGGCACCTGAGTCGTTGCGGGTGTCCGAGTCATTCCAGTGATGGCTGGCAGCGAAATTGACCGTCGGAGATCGTGCCTGACGCTGTTTCTCTATCTCGAGTCGGTCTATTTCCTGGCTGATGGCCTGAATACGCAATGGGATATTGTATGCCAGTGCCCGATTGACCCAATGATCCACATCGTTTGGCATCGGCAATTCCAACGGTGCGTCTTCGGACAAGGGGATGATGGCTTCAGGCGCGGTGCCAATGATTTCCCGCAAAGCGGCGAGATTGTTATTGATCTGGTTTTCGGCTTCAATTTCATCGGCCTGGGCTTGTTGAAAACGGGCCTTGGCATCGAACAGGTCTGTCCGGGTGCCGAGTCCGACTTCGAGTCGTTCGCTCGCCAAGTCCATTTGTCGACGGATGGCGACCTTTTCGAGTCGCGCAACTTCTCGGGTATCGCGAGAGGCAAGCAGGTTGAAATAGCGGTCCGCCACTCTCAGTATGAGATCCTGTTTGGCATTTTCCAGATGCAACGCAGACATATCGACAGCCAGTGCTGACTGAGAGACGTTGATGCGATCCGGTTTTTTATAAAGAGGCACCGTCAAGTCGAGGCCCAGTTGGTTATTCTGTCCGGACAGGGCCGGTCCGTTTCCATCCATTCGATTTTGCCCAACCCGGCCTGATGCCGCGAGTGTCGGTCGCAAGGTGGTCTTGGCCAAGGCCAGATTGAGTGCATTGGATTGATGATTCAGGTTGGCAGACCGATAGCTTGCATCATTTTGCAAGGCAACCTGGTAGATTTCCCACAGGTCTGCGGCATGACCCGGTTGAACAGGAATGACCAGGAGGGCCGACAGCAGCACGAAGAATTTGAACATCGCCGGATATTAAAATTCGAATTCGGGTTTTTCGTTGAGGTTGCGCAAGCGCCTGACGTTGGTTTCAAATAACGAAACCTTGTCCAATGACGTGGACGACCGGGTAAATCTGACAACCTGCATCGCAGGGGCATGGCCTTCTATGCCAACCAAGCGTCCTCCTTGTGCAACCAAATCGGTCAACGCCGGCGTGATCGAAGGCATTGAACCCGTAATCAAAACAGCATCGTATCGCGGCGATTTGTTGCACCTTTCATGGCAATCGCCGAGAACGAGAGTCACGTTGTCGATACCCGATGCCGCCAGATTGAAGGTTGCTTGTTTGTGTAACACCTCGTCAATTTCAATGCTGGTCACTTCACGGCAAAGGGTGCCCAAGAGTGCGGACAGATAACCGCTGCCGGTCCCGATCTCCAATACCTGTTCGGTGGACTGAAGCGCGAGTGCTTCTATCATTCGTGCACCCAATTTCGGTTCGAGCATCACTTCCCCGTTGTCCAGCGGTATTTGCACATCAGCGAAAGCAAGCGGGCGATACGCTTCAGGGACAAAATCTTCGCGTTTTACCATACCGAGGGCATTCAGTGTCTGCGTGGCCAATACGTTCCATGGACGTATCTGCTGCTCAATCATGTTGGTTCGTGCCGCTTCGTAATCCATCCCGATCAGTTTGGTCGCACATCTTGATAGTGTCGTCATTTTAGCATATTTATCACTCGTCACAGAATGGAACGGACGGATCATGCGCGGGTGGATTGCGGCCATTTGATCAGGGGATGAGTGTGAATTTCCCGATCAGTCAAAGTGATTGAAAGCCGTGGATGGGGTGATCTCGTTCGTCGTGTCATGTTTGTAACGGTCAGGGGGTCACTGGCGTTGACCTTCGCATCCTGCCTGTCGGGAAGTCGATCGATGAATTTGACTCACGTCACCGATGCCAGGATCCCGACACCTGTCTGTGCAACGGGGCAACGGCAGACCCGGGAAGGGTTCAAGCGGTGTCCGTTGGGGATGGTTTGTCGGTAGGGGGACGGGTGGTCAGCCGACTTTTGGCATCTGGTTGTGCGAATATAGCGTTAACCTCGCCCTGCCCGCTTTGTCGTTCCGGTTTTGACTGCCGGGGATGCGGCTCTCGACCGGCGTCTTCGAGAGGGTGACGGATCACAGCGAAAATCCACTGTGGCCGGTTGGTTTATAATCAACCGGTAAAACGGATTGCGGGTTAACGTCGACACTCAACATTGATCATTCGCGGCATGTCAAATCACGATGCGGTTCGCTATCTCAGGGAAATCCTGAATTCCCGGGTTTATGAAGTTGCAACCGAAACGCGACTGGACCACGCCCGGTTACTCTCTGACCGGCTGGAAAACAGTATCTGGCTCAAACGGGAAGACGAACAGCCCACTTTTTGCTATAAGTTACGGGGGGCGCATAACAAGATGTCTTCATTGCGCGCACGGGAACTTGAACGCGGTGTGGTGGTTGCCTCTGCCGGAAACCATGCACAAGGTGTTGCGTTAAGCGCGAAACGACTCGGCTGTCATGCGATCGCCGTCATGCCGGTCACCACTCCCGCGATCAAAGTCGAAGCCGTCAAGCGTTGGGGTGCCAACATTGAACTGGTGGGTGACAGTTTTGATGAGGCAAATCAACATGCCCGTGAAATTTGTCTGAAACAAAACAAAATCTTCGTCAAACCGTTCGATGATCCGCAAATCATCGCCGGTCAGGGTACGATCGGTTTGGAAATACTCAAACAGCATCTCGGCCCGATACGGGCGATTTTCGTGCCGATTGGCGGTGGCGGCTTGATTTCGGGTGTGGCAACCTATGTCAAACAAGTCAGGCCGGAAATCAAGGTGATCGGCGTCGAGCCGTTTGAATCGGATGCGATGCACCGTTCGCTTCGGGCCAAGCGCCGGGTCAGGCTCAAACAGGTCGGTATTTTTGCGGACGGAGTCGCGGTCAAACAGGTTGGCAAGGAAAATTTCAGACTGTGTCGACAATTTGTGGATGACGTGGTGCGGGTTGATACGGATGAAATTTGTGCCGCAGTCAAGGACATCTGCGAAGATACCCGGACGCTGGTCGAACCTTCAGGCGCCTTGGGCGTCGCCGGAATCAAGCGATGGCTGAAAATACAAAACCGTCAGGGAATCCGCTGGGTCAGGCAAGGTCTGGTGACCATCACCTCGGGTGCCAATGTGAATTTCGATCGATTGAGGCATATTTCGGAACGGGCAGAAATCGGCGAACGACGAGAAGCTATTTTGGCGGTGACAATTCCGGAAAAAGCGGGTAGCTTCAGACGTTTTTGTAATACAATCGGGAAACGTTCCATCTCTGAATTCAACTATCGGTTTGTCGACAAAACAGAGGCCCACATTTTTGTGGGTATCCAGATTCGAGGACCTCAGGAAGTCATGCCATTGGTGGCGAAGTTGCAAGCAAAAGGGTTTGCGACGACGGATCTGACAGATAATGAAATGGCCAAGATTCACGGTCGCCATATTGTCGGTGGACGTATGCCGGGCATCATGGATGAACGATTATTCAGCTTCCAGTTTCCCGAACGGCCCGGTGCGCTGCAAAACTTTTTAGACAGAATCGGAACCACCTGGAACATCACACTCTTTCACTATCGCAATCATGGTTCGGATTTTGGACGGGTATTATGTGGTATTCAGGTGCCCCCGCACAGCCAAAGACGCTTTCAGCAGTTTCTGGTTCAGTTGGGATATGAATATTGTGAAGAGACAGACAATCCGATGTACCAGCTGTTTTTGAAGTAGGCTATTGAAAGAATGACCGAAGTAGACTTGACCGGAGAAATCGAATTGGGAGGATTCTATACCATTCCAGGTGGCGGATTTGTTGTCGAGTTGCATCAGGCAGGCAATTCTTTTTTGTTCGACAAGCAGGGGCTGCAGTACCGCATTATCCAAAAAAGACAGCATGGACTCGACAGCTCGGTGGAGGAGCAAGCATTGCTCCAGATCAACAACTTCAGTCCGGTGTTTTAGGTGTCGATGACGACGGCCTGTCCAGTCACGGCCCGAACGGAGATCGATGTTCGTCGGTGATTTTAGCAAGCGAGGTGGATGATGAAATTCGTGGATCTCAACGCACAGTTCAAACGGATTGAGAAGGAAGTCCGGTGTTCTATAGACCGGGTTCTGGAGCATGGCCAGTTTATTATGGGCCCCGAGGTGCAGCAACTCGAACAGGAGTTGGCTGCATTTTGCGGTGTCAGGCATGCCATCAGCGCGGCAAGCGGAACCGATGCGTTGCTCATGGCACTGATGGCCCATGGGATTGGACCGGGCGACGGCATTATTGTGCCGCCGTTTACCTTTTTTGCCACCGCCGAAGTGGTCCGGTTGCTGGGTGCGACCGCCGTGTTTGTCGATGTCGAGGCGCATACTTTCAATATGGATCCCACCGCGCTGGAACAGACGGTTGAGCGTGTCCGCGAGGAAGGCAAACTGAATTTGAAGGGAATTATCCCGGTCGATTTGTTCGGATTGCCTGCCAATTACGTCGAAATCAGGCGAATCGCTTCGCGGTACGATCTGTTCGTTCTCGGTGATGCGGCGCAAAGTTTCGGGGCACACTATCACGACCAACGGGCGGGCAGTTTCGGAGATATTTCAACAACCAGCTTTTTCCCGGCAAAAACGCTGGGCTGTTATGGTGATGGGGGGGCTGTTTTTACCGATCATGATGGGCTCGCTGGCATTGTCAGGTCACTCCGCATTCATGGGATGGGGAAAACACAATATGACAATATCAGAATCGGTATCACCGGGCGGCTGGATACGATTCAAGCGGGTATTTTAAGTTGCAAGCTGACAGTCTTTGAACAGGAACTCGAAGCACGTCATGCGATTGCGGAAAATTATACACGGGAGCTGTCTGACGTGGTGACCGTGCCGGTTGTTCCGGAGGGGTACAAGAGTGCCTGGACACAATACACGATCCGCTCGGAAAAGAGAGACCGGATAAGACAACATCTTCAGGACAAGGACATTCCCACGGCAATCTATTATCCGTGCCCGATACATTTGCAGCCTGCGTTCAAGCCGGTCGATGGGTCCGCAGTCCGCCTGCCGGTGTCCGAGAAACTGTCCACAGAGGTACTGAGTTTGCCGGTCCATCCTTATTTGCAGCGCGAAGAGCAGGAGCAAGTCATCAGTGCCGTGAAATGGGCCGCGAAACGATGACAAGATATTGAGCACGGGTGGTGCCAACGTATCAGACCGGCTGTTTCAGACAGACCGGCGATGTGTTTCGATAAGGGGATCACACCCGCCATTGGGCAACCGGTATCGACAGAAAATTCCAGGTCGTTTTGCGGTTCCGAAAGGCCGTGTGATCCGATGCGACCGTGGCTATGGCGTCGTTTTCTGTTTTGCGCCTTTTCGCTTGGCCGTTTTTTTTCGGTGACCCGGTTTTGTGTCGGCGAGCAGTTTTTCGCATGCCTCAACGGTGAGCGTTTTCGGGTCGCTGATCGCTTTGGGGATTCGGGCATTCTTTTTGCCATCGGTCACATAGGGCCCATATCGACCATTCAAAACCTGGATACCGGCGGTTTCAAAGTTGAGGATAAGACGATTTGCATCACTTTCTTTTTTGTCACTCACCAACTGTAGAACCGCATCGCGTTCAATGGTGTAGGGGTCATGCTGGGTTCCCAGCGAAACATATTTATCGCCGTATTTGACATAGGGTCCGAATCGGCCGATGGCGACAGATAATGCTTCCCCCTGTTCGGTATGGCCGAAGTGCCTGGGCAGCTTGAATAATTCAAGGGCCTCTTCCAAGGTAATTGTATCGAGTTTTTGCGTTGGACGAAGACTGGCAAAACGCGGCTTGTCCTCATCTTCCCGGGTACCGATCTGTGCATAGGGGCCATATTTCCCGAATCGGACGGAGAGCGGTTTCCCCGTCTTGGGATCGGTGCCTAGCGTTCTGGCTTGGACGACCTCCGCTTTGGATATCTTTTCTTCCTTCTCATCGAGCAGCGTTGAAAAGGTCTTCCAAAAATCCTTCATCAAAGGAAGCCATTCTTTTTCGCCTCTTGAAATCTCGTCCAAGGCATTTTCCAGTCTTGCGGTGAATTCATAATCCACGTATTGGGTAAAGTGATCAGATAAAAACCGGTTAACAATCTTGCCGATGTCGGTCGGCTCAAAACGTCTTTTTTCGAGCGTGGCATACTCCCGGTTTTGTAATGTGCTGATTATGCTGGCATAGGTCGACGGCCTGCCGATACCGTATTCTTCCAGTGTCTTGACCAGTGTTGCTTCATTGTATCGCGGTGGAGGTTCCGTGAAATGTTGAATCGGCCTGATGGCCTGTAGATCAATGACCATCCCTTGTTCCATCGCGGGCAAAATGACTTCCTTGTCGTCTTTTCCTTTGTTGTCGTCGCGGCCTTCTCGATAGACCGCCATGAAACCCGGTGTGCGAAGTGTCGAGCCATTTGCACGAAATATCCCAATGTCGTCGGCTACCAGATCAACCGACACTGTATCAAGGGTCGCATGAATCATCTGACAGGCGACGGTCCGTTTCCAGATAAGGTCATACAAGCGGCATTGATCATTGTCCAGTTGGTTCGCAAGTGAATCCGGGAGACGACGAATGGACGTGGGGCGTATCGCTTCATGGGCTTCCTGTGCATTTTTCGTCTTGTTTACAAAAACACGGGCTTTGGAGGGGATGGTCTGTTGTCCATAACGAGAGAGAACAAACTCGCGAATTTCCTGCACGGCTTCTGAGGAGAGTGCGACAGAATCCGTTCTCATGTAGGTGATCAGACCCGTGGTGTCCCCCTTGAGTTCGATCCCTTCATACAGTTGTTGTGCTATCTGCATGGTACGCCGGGCAGTAAACCCCAGTTTTCGTGACGCTTCTTGCTGTAAAGTCGAGGTGGTGAACGGGGGTGACGGATTGCGCTTGCGTTTCTTTTTGTCGACTTTTGAAACCAGTAACCGACCCTTTGCCACCCGATTGATTGCCGATTGCACCGCAAGGGCATCGGGTTCATTGGTGATCGAGAATTGCTTAAGCTGGTTGCCCTTGTAATGCGTGAGTTTTGCCATGAATGCCTGATTGACGACATTCAGATCCGCTTCAATGGTCCAGTATTCCTGAGAAATAAATTTTTCAATTTCGGCTTCTCGTTCACAAATCAGTCTTAGGGCAGGGCTTTGAACCCGTCCGGCAGACAGTCCGCGGCGCACCTTTTTCCACAAAAGTGGAGATAAATTGAATCCCACCAGATAATCAAGCGCCCGACGTGCTTGTTGGGCATCAATAAGACTGGCGGCCAGTTGTCGAGGATTCTCGACGGCCCTGCGGATAGCTGCAGGGGTGATTTCGTGGAATTCCACGCGATAAACCGGTTTGCCCTGAATCGCGTCACGTTCCTTGAGCAATTCATATAAGTGCCAGGAAATCGCTTCGCCCTCGCGGTCGGGGTCGGTTGCAAGATACAGGGAATCGGCTTTACGCATCTCTTGAACGATCAGGTCAACCTGTTTCTGATTGCGATCGACAATTTCGTAATGCATTTCAAAGTTGTTTTCTGTGTCGATCGCGCCGGCCTTGGGCAGCAAATCCCGAACATGTCCATTCGAAGCCAATGCCTTAAAGCCCTGCCCCAGGTATTTGGACATGGACCGGGCCTTGGCCGGGGATTCGACAATAATGAGTGACTTTCCCATTGTTTGATTTATTTTAGTGAACGCACGTTTGCAGGCCGTCAAGGACAAGTGTTTCTGTTAACGCAGTCACCCCTTCTCCCTTTGTATAATTGCTGAGCACCATCAAGACGATCCATTTTAAATGGTTCAGGTCGATGCCATCGACATCCAACTCAATGGACTGGTTAATGACCATTTCCCGGGTCATTGGGTCAAGGACGTGGCAGTTTTCCAGCATTAATAGCATCCCGCGCGCCTCGACACTCAGTTTCTTCATTTCTTCATCGCTGAAATGGCGGATGGCGCTGGAATCCGGCTTTGCAAATTCGGAGGTGTTGTCGTCACACCGGATGACTAATTTTTCCAACCAGTTAAATGCCCGATCAATCACCGATGGTTCAAAACCTGCCTGAGTCAGTTCCAATGTGAGTGTTTCCTGGTCCAGCTCAAATTCCTCATCCTCAAACATATAGTGTTCAAACAGGTAAATCAGAATGTCAAGAATGTTTTCTTTAGGGATCATAACCAAATATTAAGCAAAATGGATAATGGGTGGCATGACGAGGTGGTTGGGTCCTGTCGATAGACCGGAGAGACCTGATAACGGTTATGACTTGTCGTACACGGTTTTTGCATTGTATCCCGAATCCGTATTATTCAGCCAACCACGCTATGCGCCGTATTGTAGCGGGGGGCGTGAGGCGATCATCAATCTATTGTTGCGGTAACTGGTCGAAAATCGCCGAAGTATAATCTATTAGGATAAGACAGGTCAGGTGTTGGATCCGAATACGTTGCTCAATTCGGTGACAGGACTTGTGTTCACTATTTTAACTTACATCCGGTTGAGATCATCTGTTCAAAGTGGTGCCGAAGTCAAGACCGATTCCCGGCAGTCCGTTCATGATCAACCTCGCCTTGGCGGCCGCCTTGTGCAGGTGGCTGGTTACTCGAAGGGATGATCCCATTCGATTGTGTCTCTCTTATTTGACCGGCCTTTCATCGGGTATGAAAAAGCAAGGCGGCGAGGATTGATTGTCCATGTGCGGTTGATGCGATGGCGGGAGAAACCGTTTTCAATTGCCCGCCGGCGTTTGCCTATGCTTTCGCCCGAACCCGGGTGAAAATCAAAATATATTCCTCGAAAACAAACCGGCGATGGCGTCGCTGGCCAGTGATT
>LXNI01002067.1_pt1 | contig 15087 bp, 9 predicted proteins | sample 809091 | NCBI WGS metagenome assembly LXNI01 (sample SAMN04870527, study PRJNA318959) | sponge metagenome | biome: 01000161; feature: marine sponge reef; material: water | host: Sarcotragus foetidus | place: Greece: Milos, Mediterranean Sea | collected 2013-05-29 | depth 5-7 m | reverse complement strand
CCCGCCGGACCTTGGAAAACCGGCAGACCGGTTTCCCACAGCTACCGCAGCCTCGGCGACTACGGCGGATCGGTACGAGACGGTGATCGGAATCAACCTCGGAAAGGTACAGGTGCGCCGGCGCCCCCGCCGGCATCTGGTCCGAGCCGCGAAGCGGCGAGCGCGAGCCGACGGCTAGGATCGCCCACATGAAGCACGCGCCATCCATCGCACTCGCCCTCATTCTCCCGGCCTTTCTCGCCTGCGCCGCCGAAACCCCCGACCCGTTCCTGGTCCGGACAGACGCCGGACCCGTCCAGGGCTTCCCTCCGGAAGGCAGCGACGACATCGCCGCCTTCCTCGGCATCCCCTTCGCTCAGGCACCGGACGGCGAACTGCGCTGGCGTTCGCCCCGACCCGCCGGCTCCTGGGAGGAGCCCCTCCTGGCAAACGAGTACCGCCCCATCTGCCCGCAGGGCCGCGCCCAGCTCCCCCAGAGCGAGGACTGCCTGTACCTGAACGTGTGGACGCCGATCGATCGCGCCGGCGACGAACCCCTGCCGGTCATGGTCTGGATCCACGGCGGCGGCTTTCGCGCCGGCAACGGCCGGCTAGGCGTCGCCCCGGCGACCAGCCGCGGCGCCGGCCTGGCGCGCCGGGACGTCGTCGTGGTCAGCATCCAGTACCGCCTGGGGGCTCTCGGCTTCTTCGCCCACCCCGCGCTCGCCGCCGAGGCCACGGTCTCCGGCGAGCCCGAGGGCAGCCACGGCGTCCTCGACATGATCGCCGCCCTCGAATGGGTGCAGCGCAACGCCGCGGCCTTCGGCGGCGATCCGGACCGGGTCACGATCTTCGGGGTCTCCGCCGGAGGAATGGCCGTGAACACCCTGATGAGCACGCCCGAGTCTGCCGGCCTGTTCCACCGCGCGATCTCGGAGAGCGGCTACGGCACCTGGCGGCTGCCCCACCTCAGCGAGGCGCGTTGGGGTCTGCCATCCGCCCGCGACCAGGGCGCGGCCGTGATCGCCGAAGCCGGCTTCGACCTCGGCGACGAGCCCTCCGCCGACGATCTCCGGGCACTGCCGTTCGGGGACCTCAACGATCTCGGCGCCGGGTTCTGGGTACCGATCACCGGAACCGTGCTCCCCGACGAGCCCGGCATCGTCTTCGCCCGCGGCGAACAGCACGACGTGCCCTACATCACCGGCGGCAACAGCTTCGAAGGCACGATCTTCCGCGCCTTCCAGATGGCGCCCGACGACTACTTCGCCACCTTCGGAGAGCGCGAGCAGCAGGCCCGCGGCCTCTACGGCGCGGACGGCGAGGCGGACGAGGACGCCCAGCGCATCGCCGCGGCCACCTCGTTCGGCGACCAACGCTACGTGATCTCGGCCCGCTACCTCGCGGAGCAGATGAAGACCGTCTCCTCGCCGGCTCGCACCTACTACTTCCAGTTCGTCCCCGAAGCGCAGCGCGAGAGGTTCCCCGGCGCCCCCCACGGTTCCGAGGTCGCCTACGCGTTCGGCGACCCCGGCGAGCCAGGCGCCGAAGGCTACCGAGGCGACGGCGGCGCCGCCCTCGCCGACACGATGGCCGGCTACTGGACCCGCTTCGCCGCCACCGGCGACCCGAACGGCGACGGGGCCCCGGAGTGGCCCGAGTACGACGGGGAGAGCGACACCTGGATGGTGCTCGACGCGCCGCAGCCCAGAGCGACGCCGGGCGTGATCAAGGACAGGCTGGATCTGCTTGAGGCGGTGTACCTGGAGCGGGTCGGCGGGGAGTAGCGTTCTCCAGACGCCCGTCGAGCGCCGAGCGGCGCCGCTTCAGTTCGTTTCCGACCGATCGGAGGTGCAGCGTCAAGGCCCGCTGCTCCGCGGCTCTCAAGACTCAGGCCAGGCCATCGAGCCCCCTTGCGGACGTCAACCAGCCTTCCTTGACCAGGAGCCGCAGCCGCTGCCCGGCATAGCGTTTCGTGACGCCGAGTTCCGCCGCCACCTCAGGCGGCCCCACCGGATCCCAGGCGAGTTCAGTCGTCAGGAAGCGGAACGCCGCATGTATCCGATCCGCCAAGGCCCGCGTCGCGGGGGCGTCCAACCGCCTCTCCGGCGCTGCTCCGGCAAAGAGATCCGTCTGTCGGGCAAGGAACGACCGCCGCTTGCTCCCGGTCCGGATCAACGTACCCTCGCCTTCGAGCCGAGCCAGCCACATCCTCGCATCGGCCCGGGTGATCCCGAGTGCGACCGCCACTTCGGCGGGGGTCATGGGAACGCAAAGAAGTCGACCGACGGCGCGCCGGATGACGAACCAGAACAACTCCTCCGAACTCGCGTCCGGTTCGACCCCCGCCAACGAAGCGGGCACCGGGATCGGCTTGCTTCCCGGAGCGACGATGTAGCGCGCTTCCGCCTTCGGTCGACGGCGTCGCCTTCTCCGCTTCCGACTCAAGGTCCCGGCAATCCGCTGCAGTCGCCCCGCGTCACCGCCGCGGCCCGGCGACCAACAGCGCGGGCGCCGCAATCAACGACCGCTGAGCGCTCGGCGCCGGAGTCGCGGCCACACGACGTTGCAGAACCCGACCCAACTCCGCGGGCTTCTCCGGATTCGGCCACCGGAGCGCCCCTCGGGCTTCGAGCGCGGCAAGCCCTTCGGACGGGGCCAGGCGGGACCGCACGTAGACCGGACGGTCCGAGCACCGGTCGAGTTGCGCCGCGGCGCCGGCCCATGTGCCGCCGCGGCCCACCAGAGCCTCGACGACAAGCGATGCATCCGCAAGGCCGTAGACGGAGTGGTTTCGTTCCATGGCGCGGCCGGCAAGGAATCGCGCCGCGGGGTCGTACGGTGAAGCCAGAAGCAGCTTCCCGTCAAGAAGCGCCTTGCGGTTGTCCCTTTGCGTCGCGGCCCGAGCAAGATCGTTGGCCAGGACCCCGATCGCCCGGCCCCCGGCCGCCAGCGCGCCCTCCATTGCCGCGCGGTCGATGCCTTTCGCGCCGCCGGAAACGACCGTACGGCCGGAAGCGGCGGCCAGTTCGCCGATCTGCCTCGCGTACGCGAGAAGTTCCTCGCCGGCGTTCCGCGGGCCGACGACCGCAAGACCTCCGTCATCGAGGAACGACCGGTCGCCGCAACCGTACAGAATCGGCGGCGCGCCCGAGCCCAGGCGCCGCTTCAGCCGGCCGGGATAGGCGTCATCGGCCCGGCTCAGGACCCAGATCGCCCGGGCCTGCCACTTCTCCACCGCCAGACTCAACTGCAGTCCCCGCCCGAGCAGGCGCTCCATCCTCCCGCGGCCCAGGCGCTCGACTGCCGGATCGTCCGTGCTCAGGCAGTCGTCGAGCACCGACCCGGCGTCGGCGCCCAGCAGGTCGGCGGGCGCCCGCTCGATCTCCCGCAGCCGCTTCGCCAGTTCGTTGTACTCGCGCTTCAGCGAGAGCGGCTTGACGGCTTGATCCCCTGGACCGCGACGGCCCACGAGAAGCGGCGCGGTCAGCAGGAGGATCGCCTTCGTGTTCGGCGACAGCGGCTCGCTCATACCCCCTCCTCTCACGCCTGGGCCACCGCCAGCGGCCAGACCTCGCCGCTGCCGCCCTTCCTCAGCAGCCACGCCGCGACGGTGAACGTCCAACGGGAATCGACGATGTCGTCGACGAGCAACACCGGGCCGGCGGGCGGCTGGCCGTCCAGGACGAGCGAGCCCCAGACGTTCGCGGCCTGCCTGACGCTGTTCTCCATCGTCTTCTGTTCGGGTCGGTTCTCCGTCTTTATCAGAACCGGCACGAAGGGCAGGCCCAGAGCGGCGGCGAGCCGAGCCGCGAAGTCAGGTACAAGGTCCGGATGTCGCAGCGAAGGAACGCAGGCCACCCACTCCGACCCCGGCGCCTGAGGCCACTCGCGCACGAGTCCGGCGCACGCCTCGACGAGGTCGTCGGCAAAGCGGCCCGGCTCGCACTTGCCGCTCCGGACCAGCCGACCCCAGCCTGCGTCGTTCCAGTGACAGAGCGCGCGTCCGGTTTCCGCGCGGTGCTCCGGCCTGATCATCTTCTTCGGCCCTCTCTTGCGGGGCTCGACCTCCGAGAAGGACCCCTTGAGAAACCCGACCGCATCGCGCACCGTGCCGTCGGCGGGCGAGGTCGGCGCCGCTGGCGCGGGAGCCTCGCCAATCTCGCCGGGCTCGCCGTCGAGCGCCCGGGTCAGGAACTCCATGTGGCCTGACTCCAGATCGACGTAGCGCTGCATCTCCTCCTGCTCTCCACGGCGGAGCTCCGTCAACCGCTCGACGCGCCGCCAGAACTCGTCGGCGAGAGGCGCGGCCGTCAGTTGCCACTGCCGCCCCTCTCTGACCAACGGGGCCGGCGACTCCAGCGAGAGGATCTTCAATGCCTGGTCCAATCGGCCCGCTCGCACGTTCACGCGGTCCAGAAGCTGACTCCTTGAGAGCCCTTCGTCGGCTTCCTCGAGCGCGCTGAAGATCTCCCGCGCCTGGTCCGGGCTCGGGAAGGCCGTGTCGATGAAGTGGCTCGTGATGTCCAGATCCTCCTCGCCGCCCAAGAGCACGCCGTAGGCGGTCCTGAGCGCTCGGCCCGCTCTCCCCACTTGCTGATAGTAAGCGACGACCGAACCCGGCGCCTGGTAGTGAACCACAAAGCCGAGGTCCGGCTTGTCGAAGCCCATGCCCAGCGCCGTCGTGGCGACCATCGCCTTCACCCGGTTGTCGAGCAGCGCCTGCTCCAGCGCCGGGCGGTCGGGCCCGGTCTGCCCGGTGTACGCCTGGGCCTCGATGCCGCGACTGCGCAGCCACTCCGCGACGAGTTCGGCATCTCGAATCGTCAGGGTGTAGACAATGCCGGCGCCGGGCATCCCCGGCACGTGGTCCGCCAGCCACGCCAGCCGTTCGGCCTGGCTGCGCAGTCGGATTGTCTGCAGAACGAGGGACGGCCGATGCAGACTGCCGCGCGAGACAGTCAGTTCCGGCCCCAGGACGCCTTCGAGGTCTCGCACGACGCGGTCGTTGGCGGTCGCCGTCGTTGCCAGCAGGCGCAGGTTGGGCGGCAACTCGCGCAGCATCCTGCCGATGCGGCGATAGTCCGGCCGAAAGTCGTGCCCCCAGTCCGAAATGCAGTGGGCCTCGTCGACCACGAGCAGCGAGATGCGGGCGCTCACCGGCGACAGCACCCGTTCGACGAAGCGCTGGTTGCCGAGCCGCTCGGGCGAGATGAGCAGGACATCCACCTCCCCGGCCGCCACCTCCCCTTCGATCCGTTCCCAGTCCTGAGAGTTGTTCGAGTTGATCGTCGCGGCGCGCACCCCCATCCGTTCGGCCGCGGCGACCTGGTTCCGCATCAGGGACAGCAGGGGCGACACCAGGAGCGTCGGCCCCGATCCCGCCTCGCGCAGCAGCTTCGTCGCGATGAAGTAGACGAAGCTCTTCCCCCACCCCGTCCGCTGCACGACGAGCAGCCGGCCGCAGCCCTCCACGACATGCCGGATCGCATCCTCCTGGCCGCTCCGGAAGGTCGCCTCGGGCAGTCCGGTTCCGAGCCGGAGCAGGTCCAACGCCCGTCGGCCGTCGTAGTTCAGGATGCTCCCCTCGTAGTAATCCGGGTCACGACAGCAGTACCTTGAACACGCCGTCCACGGGATCGCTGTAGTACTCGATGTTGATCTTGGTCCACAGGTCGTCCGGTAGCTCGTTCAGCGCCTTCCTCGCGCTGACCGGCATGAGCAGAGTCGTCGCCCGCTTGTCGACGGCCAGCTCGGCGATCGCCACGGTGTGCGTCAGCATGTCCAGGCTGCCGCCGAGGTTCAGCGGGCCGACAAGGATCGCGCCGCCGCGGGTTCCGCGGTCGAGCAGCGCGCCGACGCAGGCCGCGAGCACCGGCATGCCGAGACCGATGCCCGACTTGTCGGCATCGAAGGACCGCAGTTGAATCGAGTACTCGAAGCCGCGCGGATCCCGATGTCCCACGAGTTCCTTCGCCGCACGGTACACGTTCTGCTCGCCAACCTTGACGCTCTCGCGAAAGGCCGGGGGCACGGGGTAGTTGAGGATTCTCGCGCCGCTTCCCGGACCCAGGGCGACTTCGATCCGATACAGCCCGGCGCCCGTCTCTCCGGCGCCGGGACCGATCGCCCAAACCTGCCCTGGCGGCAGCGGGTCGCTGTCAATCGCCTCGTCGCTGTGAAGCTCGGGCGTCGCGACGAACTGCTCGACTCCGTCCACGCCCAACCTGAAGGAGAAGTGGGTGTTGCCGAACTCACTCCTGAGACAGCGTTTCTGCTGTTCCTTCACCCGTCGGCGCGATTCCAGGGCGAGGCGCACGATCCACTCCAGATCTTCGTCCTCCATCGGCATCTCGGGATCGGGATAGAGGAGCTTCAGGAGGCCGGAGCACGTCTTGTTGACTGCTTCGATATCCCGACCGCTCAGAGCCCCGCCCCAGAAAACGCGGTTCTGCAGGGCACTCAACCGGCTCGATTGCCGGGACTGGTTCCAGCACTCGCTCAGGAAGTCGCAGACCAGCCCGAAGTGGTTTGTCAGATGGTTGTCGGGGTTCAGCTTCGGGAAGTCCCAGCCGGGCGCGTAGGCGTGAATCCGATCGTGGAACGCCGTGTCGTCGCGCATTTCCTTCGGCAGGGGTGAGAGCAGGTGTCCGATGCGCTGTTGCTGCTCGACGTCGACGTCGAAGTTCCCGACCATCACGATGCCGCCGTCCGCGCGGATGCTCTCCTTGCCGCGACTGAACTCTCCGGAGGCCATGTACCCCTTCATGATGTTCACGCCGTCCTTCTGGTCGAAGGAGACGCCGGAGACCTCGTCGAAGCACACGACGTCGTACTGGCATACCAGGCCGCGTTGGCCGTTGGCCATGTTCACGAACATCTTCGCGACCGTCGCCTTGCCGCCCGAGAGCAGGTGTGAGTACGGTGACACCTGCTGGAAGATGTGACTCTTCCCGGTGCCGCGAGGGCCGAGTTCCACAAGGTCGTAGTTGCGCTCGACGAACGGGACCATTCGGAGCAACGCCACTCGCTTCGCGCGGTCGTCCAGCGCCTCTGGTTCGAGCCCGACGGAGCGCATCAGGAAGTCACACCACTCGCCTGTCGTGAAGTGGCCGCGTCCGCGCGCGAACACGTCGAGCACCCGCGGTTCAGACATCTGAATCGGCCGCAGAGACGAGATGCGAAACGGATTGCCACGCTCGTCCACGGCGACGACCGCGTCGTACTCCAGCGTGACCTCGGCATGGAAGCCGTCCGTCAGCATCCGCTGGTTGTCCTTGACGATCGAGTCTCCGACATCGACGTCCTTCAGCCCAAGGCTCGGCAGTTCGGCGACGTAGCGGTCGTTGCGGGCATCGAGCCGGGCCCGGACGATGTCGATCAGCTTGACGGCGCCTTTCTCCCGGGCACGCGACTTGAAGATTTCCTGCTCGCTGGGCCGCACCGTTCGCCCTTCGAGTTGCTTCTCGACGATGACCAGCCCTTCGGCGATCTCCGCTTCGTCCACGCTCGCGCAATAGCGCCCCAGGAGGAACTCCACCACGTAGGTCGGCACAGGGTACGTCCGGGCATACCTCCGCACCAGGTCCTTGCGGACCAGGTAGCCGGGAAACGCCTCCGCGGCGAGTTCGTCCAAGTGGTCCATTTCGAGGTTCAGTGAGTCCACGAGTCCTCTCCCACTGCAGTTTCGCGGCGGTCGAGAATTCGGTCCTCGTCATCGACCAGGACGAGAACCAGCCGCGAGTCTTCGTGATCGTCGTCGGCGAGCAGCAGGCTGACGGAGCCGTCCGCCTCCACGGGCTTCCCGGCGCCCACGACCGACCGGCTCAGGTCCGCTTCCAGGCGCAGGTCGGCGACGACCGCTCCGGCCTCCGCCGCCGCCTCAACGAGACAACGGAATCCGCGCCAGGTGATAGTGCGAATCCGCGCGCTCGTGGCGGACGGCGCCGACGGGCGCACAGTCAGGTCGGGAACGAGGCACTCCTGGATGCTCAGTCCCCCGTGGGCGTACTCCACCGACCGGCGGAAGGCTCCGGCGCCTCGCGCCGCCGCGAACGACTCGTTGGCGTTCCAGTGCCACGGCGCGATCAGCGCGTCCGGCTGGGAGGCGCCAGCCACCACGGCGCAGCGGGCGCCCCGGCTGACCGTGAGATGCCGCGGGAGGTCGACCTTGGGCAATCCGCTGGGCATCTGTAGCCAGCCGTGGTCGGTCACGACCCGGACCCTCTTCCAGCCCACCTCCAGGAGGCGCGCGACGCGGTCGCCGAGCGATTCCAGTTCGTCCCGCAGCGTGCGGGCGAAGTCCGCTGCATCGAGTTCGTGCCCGAGCTCGTCGATGGCGCCTTCTTCCGCCCAGCCGCGCGCGGGATTGCCGAGCGGCGCGTCGAGCATTCCGGCGCCCAGCACCTGGTAGCCGCTCTCCTTGATCGCGGTTCGGAGCGCCTCGGCGCCGGTCCGACGGCCGCTCGCCTCGAACGCCGGCGCGAAGTCGGCGCCGAGCTCCGCCCCCGCCACGTCGGCCGCCACCGGGGTCGCCGCCGGCTTGCCCGTGGCGGTCAGGGTCGGCAGCGCCGCCCATCGATGCCGCAGGTTCGTGCCGAAGCCCCGCGCTTCGAGCAAGTCCGCCAGCGCGTGCGCGAGTTCGTAGCGCAGACCGTCGACGAACAGCAGGCACATGCCCTCGTCTGCTTCGACCGGCGGCTGCCCGCCGCGCGCCGGCAGCGCCTCCCGCTCGATGGCGGTTTGGAAGGCGTGAGCGCCGTCTTCAAGCCACGGCAGGAGCAGGCGCCGGACGACCGCCGTGACGAGTTCCCGGTCCGCCGCGCCAGCGACGGCCAGGGCCTCGCGAGCCGCGGCATCCGCAGTCCATCCGTGCTCGACATAGCCCCGGGCGACCTCGCCGGGTGTGCCGCCGGCCAGAGTCGTCCGCGCTTCCACGGCCAGGCGCGCCAGCGGCGCCAGCGTATCCGCCATCGGCGAGCGATCGAGACGCGCCCAGACCCAGCCGCGGCGACCGCCGTGCCCCCTTTCCAGTTCGGCGACCCGCAGGCAGGCTTCGGCGTGGCCCAGCTCCGGAATCTCGCCAAGCGCGCGGCGCAGAGCCTTCTCCTCACCGTCGTTGACATCGGGCCAGCGTTCCGGCTCAAGCGGCAGCACGCCCGAGGGCCGGCTTCGCGCCAGCACGTCCGCCACGCGGGGATAGCTTTCGGGCGCCTCGAGGAACCGTTCCCAGACCCGCTCCCACTCGCCCTCCCCGGAAGCCAGCCGTTCGCCCGCCGCAACGTCCGGGGCCGTCTGCGGGTCGAAGCCGAGTTCGTCGCGGCAAAGGCCGCGGAACGCGCCCCACCGCTCCGGGCCGAGCCGGGACCGCATCGCGTCGCCTTCGCCCAGCCACTGAAGCACGTCGCGCAAAGGGTCAGGGCTCAGCACACGGTGGAAGTAGTCCGCATCCAGCCGCCTGCTTCCCAGCCGGCCGAGCGGCGCGACGGCAACCTCCGGCAGGGCCCGCAGCATGGCCTGCCTGGTGCGGGAATCGTCCGCCACGTCCAGGCCGAGGGACTTCGGGGAAGTCAGGAACGCCCGCACCGTCCACTCCCGCCCGTTCGGATGAGCCCAGACCGCGCCCCGGTAGAGCAGCTCGACCAAGGGCTTCAGGCGATCCGGGCAGTCGTCGCCGGCGCGAAGCTGCTGGCGCGAGACCGCGGGTAGATACAGCACCGGCGTTCGTCCCACCGGCCGCGCGGCCTCGCCATGCTCCCTGTCGACGACCGCGCGCAGCCAGATCGCCGGGCCGCTTCGGGCTGCCTCGTCGTACGCGCCGAGGGCCAGGAACTCCGGCGCCCGTTCCCGCAGGGCGCCGACCAGGGGGCGCCACTCCTCGTCGGGATCCGGCCAAAGCACCGCGGCCGGCCGTTCGTGACCGTCCAGCGGACCGGCCTTGTCGCGGAGGGCGGCGATGAGGCGGCCGAGGATCGTGTCGGCCTGTGGTGCGGCCTCGGCGTTATGCGTTGCGGTGGGCGGCATGCTCTCTCCCGGTCCTCACGCCCTGTCCAGACGGAACGTCACCCGCGTGAAAGGACCTTCCGTGCCGGCTCCGCTCACGAGCTGCGGTTCCGTGCCGTTGAACTCCCGCATCCGGCGGCGCAGACCGAGCCAGCCTGTGCCGCGCCGGCCCGTCAGACCCGCAACGACCATGGCGTTCGCCATCGCCTCGTTGCGGGACCGCGGCGCGCCGCCGCCACGCACCCGCTCTGAGGACGGAATGCGGCCTGAGTCCGATTGGAGCGATCGCTGCGCGCAGCAACTTCCTCAGTCCTTTCGCGGCTTGGCGGCGAAGATCGTCAGGCGCAGTTCCGAATCGTCGGAGATCTCGTACACGGGAAGACGCCCCGAATGTTCCTCGCTTCTCTGGAGGATCACGCCGACGCCCTCGCCTCGCCGATCCATGAGCGTGGCCCCTGAAGTCCTAAGTTCCGGTATGCCTTCCGGCACTGGGCACTTCGCGAGCAAGCTGACCACCGTTTCGTTCCTGGACGATTGGCGATAGGCAAGCGCGTCGAGAGTGATCCCGTAGGGCGGCAGACCCGGCGAGCACAACTCCAGCCGGTCCGAGAACAGACGCAGGCGAATCCGCGGACCGTACATCGAGTAGTCGCGGTGGGCGACCGCGTTCACGACCGCCTCGAAGACGGCCGTCATGTCGTACCGGGGCTGATCCGCCTGGCCGAATCTCCTGCCCCCGACGACGCTCTGGTTCTTCGCCACAAATCGACAGGCATCGGCGATCTGCCGAGCGAGGGGGCCCTGGCAGTCGAGGGCGTCGATCTGGCCGCTTCCCCCGTTCATGGGATCCGCATCGCCCTTCTCGCCATAGGCCACCGCTTCGACGAACGCGTTCGGGAGCCACCGTCCCGCTCGTTCGGAAGCGATGAGCAGCCCAGCCACGGTCGGCTGCAGCCGCCCGTCATCCGATCGTCTCGCCAAGCCCAATCTCTCCGCCAGCACTTCGCGGGCCTCCTCCATTCGAGAGCTTCGGAAGCGCTCGACAAGGGCGGCATCCAGATCGTCGAAGACTGCGCCTCCGACCGCGCTTCCGTCGAACGAGAAGCCCCCGGATTGAGTGCGCTCCTGGAACAGCCGAGCGAGCGCGGTCGGAGAGAGCCGCCCACGCGAGTCGCCGACACGTCGCAGGTATCCGCCGGGACTTCGATGCGCGAACAGGCTTCGCTCGACCGCCACTCGCACGACGCAGCGCCGCGCACCGGCCGCGTCCGGCAACTCCATCTTCTCCACCGACGCGAAGAGCGGCGGCTCGACTGTCTCCCAGCAGATTCTGTCCACCAACCGAACGACCTCGTCGAGCCGCTCGAGGGGGATGCCCAGAATGTCCCGGGTGTCCTTGGCGACTCCGAGCACCAACTCACCACCACGCCCATTGGCCAGTGCCGCGAGGTCATCCGCCAAGCTCGTCTCCCGCGGGCACCGCACCTCCCCATCGGCAAACTGGACATGACGCAGCAACAAGCCGTCGCTCTCGTCAAGGCGAAGGCCCTGCTCCAGCCGTCCGATGTCCGGATGCAGGCTGGCTTGGCGGGGGACGCCGGCATCGGCCATCACGCTGCCCCCTCGGAACGGCAACCCGGCCACTCCCTCAGGAGCGCCTCACCCGCGATCGGCTTCGGCGCATCGGGACCGAGCTCGCGCAGGAACTGCGACGTTCCCACGGAGCGAACCGTCCCGCGACGCCCACCGGGAATCTTCAGCTTGTGGGCATCCTCACCGCGGAGCTGAACCACGCTCGAGAGAATCAGCACCTCGCGCGTTCGAGTGAGCGCAACGTAGAACAGACGGCGCTGTTCTTCCAGGCTCTCGCGCTGCGAAACGCCATCCGCATCTGCGTCGATACGCGGCATGACACCCGCGACGAAGCCGGCAACCACAACCATGTCGACCGTCAGCCCCTTCGACTTGTGCAGGCTCATCACTCGAACGTATTCCACGTCGGTTGGAACCTCTGGCCGACCTACTCGCGTCCGCACTTGCTGGGCGAGCTTTTCAGCGCACACCGCCTCGCCCAACTCCACCGCGAAGCTCCGCAGTACCTCCTCGGCCGTCTCTCGAAGAGCCTCGAGATCGCGGTCTCCGCTTGGGAACACGGCGTCAACCAACGCGGCCCCGGAAAGGTCCTTCAAGGCACCAAGCCTCGCGTCCAACTGCTCCAGACGATTCCGAAGACGCCAAGACTGGGGCCACGTCACTCTTCCCTCCCGGACGTCCGCCAGGACCTCGACGAGCGCCGAGCCCGTGCTGTCGCCGTGTTCCCTGACCCGTCGCCACGCGGGACAGCCGAAAGACGTAGCGGCCGACAGTCCACACCAGCATCTCAGCGCGACGAGATCCTCCGGGTCGGCAGCCAGCGCCAAGAGCGTCAGCGCCTCCTCAGCCCTTGGGTTGCCGTTCTCGCCTCTGCTGCCGTCTAGCTCCTTCTCCCGAAACAGGCTTTCGGCGGCAATTCCGGCGTCCTGCAGCGCGTCCCTTATGGGGTTTGCGAAAACGCGGTTCGGCGCGAGCACGAGGACCTTTCCAGCCTCTACCTCTCTCGCCGAGATGGCCGCATGGATGACTTCGGCAAGTCCGGCCGCCTCCTGGTCGACCGTCTTCCACTGCACTACACGTACCCGTGCTTCTTTGGCCTTCCCGTGTGGCAACAACACGCGGTCGCTTCGAATTGTGTTGTGACCGATCAGAGAGTTCGCCATCGATAGCACCTGGTGAGGACAGCGCCAACACGTCTCGAGACCTGCATCCTCGGTCCCCGGATGCCTCGAACCGAACTCCCGGAGCCCTTCCGGATGCGCATGCTTGAACGAATAGATGGACTGGTTCTCGTCTCCGACTATCGTCAGCTCGGCACGCTCTGCAAGGACTTCGATCACGGACTGCTCCGCCACGTTCAGATCCTGGTACTCGTCCACGACGACATGGCTGAACCTGGAGCGCTCGTGCGCAAGCGGGTTGTGCTCCAGGTAGCGCAGCGCCTCGGGCACCAATTCGCCGATCAACATCGCCTCGTGAAACCGAAGCCAATCCAGTAGGTCAGCCTGAAACGCTCGGTCCCGACCCTCGTCCGTGAACCCCGGGAGGTCCGTCTGCCGTCGCGCCCAAGCGGCTTCGTGTGCCTTGAGGAGCTTCTTCCGCTCGCTTAGCCTGCCGAACGCGGGACCAATATCTTCGAGAAGAAAGCGGGCCTCAAAATCCAACAGTGGGCGAGCGGTCCGCCCCGTGGCGGCAAGTACGTCCTTGCGGGACAACATGCTGAAACAGAGGCCATGGATCGTGGTGGCTCGTACCGCAGCCACTCCCGGCGCGTCCAGTTCCTTCAACTCGCGCTTGAGGTCCTCAGCCGCAACTCTGGTGAACGTGCAGACGAGAATCCTCGGCGGCGCCACGCCTTCCTCAAGACGCCGCGCAATCCGACGCATCAGGGCGAACGTCTTTCCCGTTCCAGGCCCAGCGCGGACGCGGAGCCGCGGGGCCTTCAAGGCAGCGATGTCGTGCGCCGGTCCTTTCAGGCCGTCATCCCAAGCCACGGTCGCCTCCCTTCGGAGATACGGTGGGGACAACCGCCCCCCCTTTGTTTCGCGGACGCCTCCGCGCGGCCTCTTTCGCAGCCCGCGTGAAGTGGAGGTCGTTCCAGCGGAAACCGTCGTACTCGGTCCCTGCCGGCGCGGCGTAGTCTGTGCGGTCGACCTCCGCCCCTTGGCCTGGACAGGCGTAGAACCACGGGAAGTCCTCCTTCGGGCGGAGGCTCTCGGGCTCCCTGCCGCGGTCCTTTCCCCACTTGATGTTCGGCTTGGACCGGAGGATTCCCGCGCCCTTCCTGCCCCCGGACTGGAGTTCGGCGCGCATGAAGGGGCGGATGTTCAGCCTCACGCCGTCGTCGAGGTTCGGCGCCCAGCCGATGGGTTGTTCGTGGAGCGGACGCCAGCGGACGAAGAGGTCGTACGGGGGTTCACCCTTCAGGATGAGTTCCAACTGGCGCTGGAGGTCCAGCGCGGCGGCGAGCCGGGCGTCGGCACCCTCTTCGCCTTGACTCTGCGCCGCGCGTTGACGGTCGATCCACTCGCCGAGATGCCGGTACGCGAGCGCTTCCAGCGTTCGCCGGCCTTCGCCGTCCGGGCCGCACAGGCGGTGGCAGTTGACGAGGGCGTGGAAGCCGTCCTTGCGGCCGTCCCAGACGTGCCAGACGAAGGGCCGGTTGTGCAACAGCTTGCAGTGCTCGGCGAAGAACCGGTCGCGGAGCCACCGGCTGAGCGATTGGGGCGGCCGTTTGCCGTTGCCAACCGCGGCAAGCAGCTCCCTCTCTTTCCCCCCGGACCACTCGTCGCCGTAGGCGGCTGAGAGCAAGACGCGCAACCGGTCGGCCGCCGGCAGCTCCCCGGCCGCGGCCTGGAGGCAGACGATGCCGTCCGTGTCGGCGAACTCATACAAATTCCGGCACCGTTCGACCCATTCTCGGGACTCTGCGGCGAGCCGCATGTCCGGGGTGAGTTCCGCAGGCCAGCGGTAGCCGAGAAGTCGTGCGACCGCGACGTGGAGCACGGAGGCGTCCACGCGGAGCGGACCGTGAGCCGTCCACTTCGTGTCTTCGTCCCAGACGACTGAACCGCAGGGGTGACCGTGGGAGAGCCACTGGGTCGGGTCGTCGGAGTACGGCTCGGGGAGGCCGTTGGGGTACTCCTGCCCTGCGACGACGCTCCATCGCTCCAGATCGAACGGCACTTTCGCCAGTGTTGCGTTCGTTACGTTCATCTTCTGATCGAGTTCTCGCACTGCTTTGGCGAATTCGGCCGTCGAACAGAAGCACCAGACCGCGGAAACGTTGACTCCATCGTCGGGAATCACGGCCGCCGTGTTCTTGTCGAACTTCTCGCCAAAGTAGAGACATGCCGACAGCTTCCCCATCAAGCTCACAAGCACTCCGGAGCGGGATTGTCCCGTTTTCTGTTGAACTTCGTGGATGGCGTCTCGCGTTGTAGTGACGTTACGCGGCTCTTTCTTGTCGGTCAAGATGGCGAGAGGTTGGTTCGAGCGCCTGTGTGAGTTTCG
>LXNI01002066.1_pt1 | contig 15099 bp, 16 predicted proteins | sample 809091 | NCBI WGS metagenome assembly LXNI01 (sample SAMN04870527, study PRJNA318959) | sponge metagenome | biome: 01000161; feature: marine sponge reef; material: water | host: Sarcotragus foetidus | place: Greece: Milos, Mediterranean Sea | collected 2013-05-29 | depth 5-7 m | reverse complement strand
CGATACTCTTCTAAGTTGTTCGGGGCCGTCCAGCCATCGAGTCGCTCCTGCCAGAACGTGTTGCTGACACCGACCTTGGCCAGCATTTCGCGCAGCCGTGGCAACCGCTCCCAGCGGCCTAGGTCGGCATCGGCCGACATCGTACCGGTCAGTGCAACCGGCATCAGAGCAGCAGGCCGACGGCCTGGGCCGTCGCAAGGCAGATCAAGAACGCGAGCCCGAGCGGCATCAGAGCTCCGAGCGCAGTCCAGCGAGCGCTCCGCGTCTCCTTCCAAATCGTCAGTATCGTTGTCGCACAGGGGTTGTGCAGCAAAGAGAACAGCATGAGGTTGACCGCCGTCAGCAGTGTCCAGCCGTGCTGGCCCACCAGCACTTCGCGGATCTGCTCGTAAGAGGTTATATCCATCATCATACTGCCACCTAGGTAGCACATCAGCATCGTCGGCACGACGATCTCGTTGGCAGGGATGGCGATCACGTAGGCTAGCAGGATCACGCCGTCCAGCCCGATCGCCACGCCCAGCGGTTCCAACAGTGCGATCAAGCGCTCCGCCAAGCTAGCCTCGCCGACTTGCACGTTGGCCAGAATCCAGATCAGCGCCCCGGCGGGGGCGGCCGTCAGGATGGCCCGGCCGAGCACGAAAATGGTCCGGTCGATCAGCGATGTGTACAGGATCCGCAAGATGCTGGGACGTCGGTAGGGCGGCATCTCAAGCGTGAAGGCCGATGACTCTCCGGACAGTAGGCTCCGCGATAGCGCCCAGGAAACCCCCAGAGTGAAGCCCACCCCCAGCAGTACGACGGCCACCACCGCCCCGGCCGCTGCGAGGGCTGCCACGGCGGGCGGGAAGGCTGCTGCGACGAAGATGACCGCTAGCATGATTAGCGTCGGGAAGCGCCCGTTGCACGGCACGAAGTTATTAGTCAGGATGGCCAGCAGGCGTTCGCGCGGGGAGTCGATGATGCGGGTGGAGGTGACTCCGGCGGCGTTGCAGCCGAAGCCCATCGCCATCGTCAGAGCCTGCTTGCCGTGCGCGCCAGCCTTGCGGAACAGCCAGTCGAGGTTGAACGCCACACGCGGCAGGTAGCCCAAGTCCTCCAAGATCGTGAAGACCGGGAAGAAGATCGCCATGGGCGGGAGCATGACGCTCACAACCCAGGCCAGCCCGCGGAAGACGCCGTGCCACACGAGACCGGTCAGCCACCAAGGGGACCCCATGCTCTCGAACCAGCTTGCCGCCGCGCCCTCGACCGCGAAGAGCGCGTTGGCCAGCATCTGCGAGGGGACGTTCGCGCCGAGGATCGTGACCCAGAATACCGCCCCCAGCAGCAGCAGCATGACCGGCAGTCCGAGCCAGCGCGAGGTGACGATGCGATCGATCCGCTGGTCGAAGTCCCACTTGCCCGAACCATGTTCGTGAACCGACCGTACCGCGATCTCTCCCGCCTTTTCGTACAGGCTGGCAACCATCTCGTCGCGGAAGCTGCCGCCCAATTTTCGGCGCAGGTGGTCGCTGCGGTCCAGCACCGCTTGCGGAGTGGCTGCCGCTGGGCTCATTGGGCACCCGCGATCGCTCTGACCCTGCTAGGGTCGAGCGGCGCTGGGCGCCGTTGCTGGTCGGCCAGCCCGGCGATCTCGCCGCTCAGCAGCGCTTCCCTCACCTTGTGATCGCCGTCCAGCAGCCGCAGCGCCACCCAGCGCGCGCTGGGCAGGCCGGGGGCCATGTCTTCGATCAGCGGCACCAGCCCGTTGATGGCTTCGCGCACGTGCGCCGGGGGCTCGACCCGTAGCGGGGATGTCTTTGTCTCGCCGGAGACAACGGCCGCCACGCTTGCCACGAGTTCCGCCAGCCCCTGCTTGTTGCGCGCGACCGTCGGCACGGCGGGCACGCCCAGATCGCGCGACAGGCTGCGGACATCGACCTCCATTCCCTTGCGGTCGGCCTCGTCCATCAAGTTGACGCAAACCACCGCTCGGTCAGTGATTTCCAGCACCTGCAGGACTAGGTTCAAGTTCCTTTCCAAGGCTGTTGCGTCGACCACCACTACCGTGCAGTCCGGCTGTCCGAAGAGCAGGAAGTTACGGCTGATCTCCTCGTCTTGGGATGCAGACAGGAGCGAGTAGGTGCCGGGCAGGTCGACCAGCTTGTAGCGCTCGCCGCGATACCCGAATGCCCCTTCGGCACGGGTCACCGTCTTGCCCGTCCAGTTGCCCACATGTTGGCGCAGCCCGGTCAGCGCGTTGAATACAGAGGACTTGCCGGTGTTCGGATTGCCCGCCAGCGCCACCACGTGGTCACAGTTCGCAATGTCGACGCCCATCTTGGCCATCTGCTGGTGGGCCGGGCAGCCGTCGCAGGCTTCGGAGTTCATGGCTAGCCCTCCGCTCGGCCGGCGGGAGTGTGCGGCCGAATCCAGATGTGCTCGGCTTGCTGTTGGCGCAGGGCGATGGTGGTGCCGCGGACGCGAAACGCTCGCGGGTCGCCGAATGTGCTGTCCAAAGCCACCTCCACGGAAGTGCCTGGGGTAACGCCAAGGTCCAGCAGGCGGCGGCGGGACAGCCCTTGACATTCCGGGCTCAAGCCCGTCACCTCACCTGATGTACCCAGCGCCAAGTCCGACAGTCGGGTCCTGTCCCTGGGAAGGGAGTCTTGGGGCCCGACCTCACGCACATGGATGTTGGCCGCTATCAAGTGTTCGATGCGGTGCTGGCCGCCATCTATGTCAACCACTAGGTGGCTCGGCCCGGAATCGGTTACCCTCACAACCTGCATCGGTCGCAGCTTGGCCGATAGGATCTGCCGGAAGACAGCTTGGGGCTCGTCTTCGAGATGTGCGATGAGCGCGGGCTTGCCCACCGGCCATTCGTTCAGGCTGACCGCGTTCAGCTCGGCGATCGCTCCGTCCGGGCTCGGTATCGGATCCCCGTGCGGGTCGTGCTGGGGGTGTCCAAGGTGGGCGTCGAGCTCGGCTACTTGCTCGCGGCTCAGGCTGTGCTCGGCCCGTTCCGCGGCTTGGTGAAGCTTCCCCATCGGCATGTTGGCGTCGTCGGACAGGTGGCGCTCCCACAAGCGGTGCGCGCGCACTACTTGCAGGGCTCGCCGCTCGCCGCTCTCGGTGAGCGCAATCCCGGCCGCGCTGCTCTCGATCCAGCCTGCTGTCCGCAAGCCTGCCACCAAGCGCAACACCGCAGTCGGCCGGAGTCCCATGGTGCCCGCCAAGGATTCCAGGGTGGCAAGTTTCGAGCGGTGCTGCCAAGCCAGGATGTGCTTCAAGGCGTCCTCCGAGCGTGACTTTGCGCGGTAGGCAAGGAACCGTCTCCACTTGGCGACTAGACCGAACTTGGGAGCCGCCAGGATCGCGGCGAGCAGGGCCGCGGACAAACAAATGGCGAGTGCGCTCATGCCGCTGCACTCCGGATGTCGCGAATCCGGATCGAGCCCGCCAAGCGAGTTCCGAACGCATGCACGGACTGGTCGTCCCCGACGCGCAGCATCAACGGGCCATCGAACGGGCTACGCTCTACCAAGTGGATCCGGACCCCGGGCCGGACACCAATGCTGGAGAGGTGCTGGAGCATGGCTGGGTCGTGGTCGGAAACCCGCGACACCTCCGCGTCGGTGCCAGGCTCCATGTCGATCAGGTTGGAATCCGCGCGGTCGGGCAGGGTGCCGTCTCGGCGCGGGATCGGGTGCCCATGGGGGTCGAACTCGGGATTGCCCAACACGTGGGCGATGCGGTCTTCGAATGTCTCCGATATCGCATGCTCGAGCTTCTCGGCCTCCACGTGGACCTCGTCCCAGCTGTAGTCTAGGACCCGGTACAAGAACAGTTCGATCAGCCTGTGGTGCCGTATGATTTCCAAGGCTCGCGCCCGGCCTCTGCTCGTCAGGCGAGCTCCGTGGTGCTTTTGGTACTCGATCCAGGGCGGATCCGCCTCGGAGAGCTTCTTGAGCATGCCGGTGACGGAGGCTGGCGTAATCGTGAGTTGCTCGGCTAGCGCGGCGGTGGTGGCGCGATCGTGCTCTCCGGCCAATTGAAAGATTGCCTTCAGGCAATTGTCGATAGCCTCGCTACCCATTTTTAGGCACGCCTAAATTTAGGTTATAGCTGGCTTAAATCCATGTCAAGCGCCAATGGAAATGGGGTTAGCGCCCTAAAGTCTCGCGGCTCTCGGTGTGCGCCCGCACTGGGTGCGCGGCGGTCTTCGATATGTTTGAGTCTCCTGCTCGGGGCGTTGCCGGTCGACGTCCCGCTGCGAGATCAATTTGGGACTGGGTCGCTGCTCGTCGGTGGCACTCGAGGTTGGCGGCGGCCAGCAGACCTGCGCGGCCCAATCTGCCAGCACCGGCGCCACGTCGCGCCTGCCTGGACGAGGCCGCAACATGTACTACGCTGGAACCATGGCGGACAGAATGGTCAAATGCGTGAAGTTGGGCAGGGAACTGCCCGGCTTGGACGAGCTGCCGTTCGATTCGGAACTAGGCCAGAAGATCTACGACAACGTGTCGAAGATCGCTTGGGCTCAATGGGCCGAGCACTTGAAGATGATTATCAACGAGTATCGTCTGAATCCGGCCACGCTCCAAGCCCAAGAGATGATCGTCAAGCAGATGGAGGCGTACTTCTTCGGTGAAGGTACGGCTCCTCCGCCCGAGTACGTGGCGCCGGGTTCATGAAACGCGCGGCCCCGCTCCTGCTCTTTCTGCTCGGGGCTTGGAGTTGCGGCACGCTGTTCATGTGGCAGACGGCCATCCAAAATTTCGCCGTCGCCGAGGCCGTTGCAAGTTCGCCTCACGAGGGCCTTGCGACTGCTGCTGACGGCCTGGCCCCAGGCGGCTTGCGAACTCTGGTCCGCCATCAGGCATCCGAGGTCAATCGCCTGTTTTTCAGCGGTTGGGGCTGGGTCCAGCTTGGGCTGGCCACGCTCGCTTTCCTGCTCGCTTGGGTCTGCCGCTGCGGGCGGGCCGTGGTCATGCTCGTTGGCGCGATGCTGCTGATCACCGTCGCGCTAGCCGTATATGTCGTTCCCGAAACGGTGCGGCTGGGCCGGCTGATGGACTTTGCCGCCGAGGGATCACTCCCGCAGGTCGAAGGCATGTTTTGGACGCTGCATCACGCTTATACCAGCGTGGACACGCTGAAATTCGCGATGGGTTTGGTCGCTGCGGTCATCGTCTGCCGCCGCGCCATCGCGGGCCTCGCCGCCGCCTGATCTGAGCTAGCGCAAATCCCGTACCGCTTGGCCGCTATGGACGGGCCGATTTGGACGCCTTCCACGGAGCGCGTTCGCGCGACTCGACTACGGTCCTTCATGGACGAGGTCGGCAAGTCTGACTATGCCAGCTTGCGGGACGAACTGCTAGCCCGGTAGTCACGGTTCGAGCATTGCCCGCCGATTGTGATCATGCAGTCGCGAGTCTGCCCGAAGCAGGATATGTGTCGGCTGTGCGGCAGAGAGATCAGTCGTCTTGGGCTTTCGTACGATGTATCGGTGCTGACGCTCACGTGGCGGCGCCCCGCGCATTCAAGTCGATCCATGTCCGCCACTCCGCGCCGACTACTGGCCGGACCTTGAAGTGGGGCTCTTGCCTGCGCTCTGGAGCAGGAGACAGGCATCTACGAGATCGTGCCAACGCCTTCGCGGCCACCGTACACGAGGTTGTGACAGCCATAGTTACTGGCATCGGTCCAGAGCGGTGAAGTCTTCCTGCCTGTCTCAGGGCAAGCCGGATCTTACAAGTGAAACGTTCAGCCTTGATCGAACACAGTCTCGATTCCGATCGCCTGGGCCGCTTGACGCATGCGGCGGTCGAGCGTCGCAAGAGGCATCCGAAGCCGCAAGGCAACCTCGAGATAGGCCGAATCGTACACAGTCAACTCGAATTCGCGAGCAAGACTCAAGACCTGAGCGTCGTCATGTCGGTCGTCGATCAGAACTCCCAACGCAAGGCTGGCAGCCAAGGTTTCCGAGACCTGCTGCGTTGAAATTCTGTTGCGCCGCTCGTTCATCAATAGCGCATTGCGCACTTCGTACCACCAGATGCGCGGGACCACCCCACCCTCGTCGGCGACACGCTGCATTGCTGCATCTGCCGCGGGTTCTTCCTCGTCACCCATGCACCAAGCAAGAAACACCGAGCTGTCTACGACCACTGGCATCAGTAACGGTGGCCTTCGTGAACTGATTTCAAGAGTTCTGCCGTGGGTACGCCCTTGATGTGCCGCCGACGCTCGGAGATTCGCGCGACCGCTTCGCGTGCCCGTGTTCGGTCGGTCTCGACAGGAACTAGTACTGCAACCGGTCTTCCGTGACGAGTAATGGTAACGCTCTCGCCACGAGCTACTCGGTCGAGCAGTTTGGGCAGATGGGTCTTGGCTTCGAACGCTCCAATTGATTCCACGGAATTCTTTCCCTCCGTGTAGTTTAGACTAGACTAGCCAACCAGTCTAATTCGCAACGCCGGGGCTCACGCCCCGGCCCACTATGATTTGGGCCGGGGGGCGGACGACGTCGCAAGGATGATGTACCGGGTGCCGAGGCAGGCCTAGTGCCCTTGTTCCGGCCGTTCCCGTAGACAAGAAATCTGGACAAAGAGTCTAGTTCTGCCGTGGTCTTTGGGCCAAGCCGAGCAGAGCCGCTCCCTCAAATGCCTTCGCATCGGGGCCTGCGGCCTTGACCTCGTTGAGTTTGGTCTTCTGGTCGGCGGTCAGAAGTGCCATCAACTTCGCGGTGATCCCGGCACGCCATTCCCTGCGGGCTTGCCCTTGGGTACCTTCCGGTGGTCGCTCTCGACGAATCTCGCGAATCTGAGCGACTTGGTCCGTGTTCAGGCCGATCGCCTTGACTGCCGCGTCGATGGCTGCGCGACGTTCCGCGGCCTTTGGATTGGCCTGTCCGTAGGCCGCGACGGCCGCGACCATCAGCGCAATCGCGACGATGATGAACTGCTTCCTGTGAATCATGGCTTGGTCCTTGTTTTCCTCTTGTATTCAGAGCCACCCTAGCTCCACCCAACATGAGCGAATCAGCGTGTTCAGCCATGGTAGCGATTGCACTTTGCGCGGAGTTGACAGTTTTGTAAACTCCAGATCAAAGTTCAGGCTAGGCCAACTACGTTTCGGACTCCTAGGCACGTGCAATGACCTCCCGGGCTCTGCAAATGGGACGCCGCTAGCTTTTTCAGTGCGTGCGCGCCAGCACTTCCCCGATCATAATGTGCAGTCTCCAGCAATGTGGAGTGTGGACCGTAAGCCCTCGCAATAGCAGATCTTCGTCGATTCTTGCTGCACATTGCCGAGATCGTGACACAGGTACCTCTGTTGGTACCGTTTTCCAGCCAAGGGAATCAAAATGCTCATTGATTTTCCAAGCGTTTAGGCTCGCTGTATCTCAAGGTCCACCCACGTCCCGCCCTGCCGTGCCGACCTTGCTGCCGCATGCACCACCGCTAGCGTGTGAAGCCCGTCCTGACCCGTGGGGTACGCGACGGCTACCGGTGCGGCATCCACTGCGCTCGCCCGCCGCTGAATCTCTTCGGCCAAGTCCGCGTAGATGTTCGCAAACGCCGGCAGCATGCCCTCGACATGCCCGACCGTGATCCGCGAAGCCTGCGCCGCTTCGGGCGCAAGCCCTGCGGCTCCGCGCTCCAAGACCTGCGTCGGCTTTCCGAGGGGGGTCCAGGCAAGCTGATTGGGCTGCTCCTGCGACCAGCGCAGGCCGCCTCGCTCTCCGAAGACTCGCAGCGTGAGACCGTGGGTCTGGCCGACCGCGACCGCGCTGGCCCACAGGCGACCAACTTCGCCACCCGAAAAGCGGAGGGTCACCATGGCGTCGTCCTCGAGGGCCCGTCCGGCAACGCACGACGCAAAGTCCGCCGCGACCCTCGCTACGCTCCGCCCAATCACGTAGCAGGACATGTGCAAGGCGTGCAAGCCGGCGTCTGCCAGCACCGAACTCACGCCCGCTTGGTCCGGATCGTAACGCCAGCGCACGCGTGAGTTTTCGGCGTCCGCGGCGTCTGCGTGCGACCCGTGCGCGAATTCGGCCACGACGACACGCACCGCACCGAGGTCACCAGCCTTGACCATGGCGCGTGCCTGCCGCACCATCGGGTAGCCCGTGTACCCATAGTTCACCGCCAGGATTCGGCGCTGCTCTTGAGCGGTCAGGAGCAACGTCTCGGCATCCTCGATCGTGGTGGCTAGCGGCTTCTCGCACAAGACGTGGAAACCATTCCTCAAGAACGCCTGCGCAATCTCGAAATGAGTCGAGTTCGGGGTGGCGACGGTCACCAAGTCGAGCCGTTCGCCTGGCGGCAGGTCGCGTTCCTGCGCTAGCATCTCGCGCCAGTCGCCATAGGCCCGCTCCCGTGCGACGCCGTGGCGCATGGCGAACTTCCGTCCCTTCTCGGGCACGATGTCGAGGGCCCCTGCTGCGAGTTCGAAGAGACCGTCCAGGCCCGCCCCCATCCGGTGGGCGCCGCCAATCTGACTATGCTCGCCGCCGCCAATCATGCCCCAGCGGAGTTTGCGTTGCATCAATTCCACCCCGTCCAAGCCGTGCCGGTCCCGCACGCTGAAGCGTCGTCAGCCCGAGGTCAGGATCGGTTCCATTACCAGCATGCCCAGCAGTGTGTAGATCACATCGAAGCCGACCAACAGCCGCAACCACGGCCCTGTCTCGGCGACCGCCGTCGGATCGAACACGGCCCAAGTCAAGCTCATGCACGCCACCAACGCCGGCAGGCAGACCGGGAACAGCAGCAACGGCAGCATCAGCTCTCGCATGCGATTGCTGGCGGTCACCGCCCCGAACGTCGTTCCCACCGCCGCGAACGACCAGCTTCCGAGCGCGAACACCGGCAACAACTCGCCGAAGTGGGGCAGCCAGCTGATGTCGTAGAAGACCCCGAACACGGGCAAGGAGATCAACTCAACGGCTAGGATCAGCACAAAGCTAGCAAGCGTCTTGCCGAGGAACAGTGCCTCGCCGGGCAGCGGGGCCGCCACTAGCGCAGCCAGACAGTCGTTGGAGGTCTCGCGCCCGAAACTGCGGTTGAGCACCAAGACACCGGCGAAAAGGTACACCACCCACAGCAACCCGCCCGACAGGCTGCGCACTTCGACGTTGGTGTTGGGATCGAACGTGAAGCTGAACATCAGCAGCACCACGAGCGCGAACGAAATTGCCGAATTGAGCACCTGTCTGTCCCGCATCTCGCAGCGCAGGTCCTTCGCTGCGACCGTCCATGTCGCGGTTAGCGTGCGCGTCATGGCAAGCGCTCGTAAAGGGACTGCGGGGAGTTTCGCAAGTTTCCATCCACCGGGCCGCGATAGGCTAGGCGGCCCCGATGCAGCAGCGCGACCTCGTCCGCCACAGCGATGGCCTCGCGCAACTGATGCGAGCAGATCACGACGGTGGACTTGGCCTCGCGGGCCTCTTCCACGAGGGACGAGAGCAACTCGATCGCTCGATCGTCCAAGGAGGTCCACGGCTCGTCCAAGAGCAGCACCGCCGGTTCGTGCAAGAATGCCCGGGCGATCGTGAGCCGCTGGCGCATGCCGCGCGAATACTCGCCCGCTCGCGAGTGCCGGAAGTTCCTCAAGTCGACGCGGCCCAGCCATTCATCGACTACCCGGCTGGCCTCGGGCACCCTGTACAACTGGCAGAAGAATCGCAGGTTCTCCTCGGCGGTGAGATCGTCGTAGATCCACGTGCCGTGCCCGATGATGCCTATGCCTGCTCGTCGGTCGGCTTGGCGGCCAGACGATGCCGGAAACGAGACGTCGCCTTCGGTCGGTGAGGACAGGCCTGCCAAGATGCGCAGCAGCGTTGTCTTGCCCGCTCCGTTGCGGCCGAGCATCGCCAGCACGCTTCCCGGTGCCACTTCCAAGGTCACATCGAGCAGCGCCGGGAAGTCGCCGAAGTACTTCGACACGCCGCTCGCTACGATTGCGGGCTCACTCATCGGGGCTGACGCTAGCCTTGCTTGGCGGCCTTGGCAGCAGGCCGTTGAGGCAGTCGCGAGGACAGCAGGTGGTAGAAGCCCAGGCCAAGAATCGCGATTGCCAGGCCGGCGATCCAAGGCAGTTCCTTGGAGACTGGCGCTTGCTCGATGCTGATCTCCGCCTGCCCCCCGCCTCCGCCAGCTGTGCTGGTGCGCAACTGGCCGCTGCCGCGAACAGTTACGATCACCGCTGGCGCTTCCGGGACCGAGTATATGGAGGCCAGCGTCGTGGGCTCTTGTCCCAGGCTGGCGACGCCGACTCCCTCTAGGCTCACGCCGGCCGGGGCCGCAAGGCGTGTGTTGACTCCCGGATAGGTGGACCGGGCGGTGAGTTGCATGCCGTCCTCGTAAGGCACGGCATACTGCAGGTCGATGCGGTTCTCGCCCGGTTTGAGCGGAAAGTCGACCCTGTACATATCGTCTGCGCCCGCCGGAAGCGCAGTGCTGCGGAGCGGCATGCCGGCCGGCCCAGTGCCGCTTACATCGACCACGCCCCTAGCCTCTGCCGGCAGGTAGAACTTCAGCGTTCCCTCTGCGCTGCTGTACGTGACGGGCGGATCGGAGTCGTTAACAAACTGAAAGCTCTCGCGCAGCACAAGCTCGTCCGCGCTTGGCTCGAGGATTAGCACTCTGTTCGCAGGGGCAGGCAGGTTCTGCTCGGTAACTGTGTACACGGTTAAGAGCACGCTGTCGTGCGTCTCTCCGCCGCGCAAAATCTCGGTGTAGCCGATGCCATCGTGCTCGGCGCGAATGGCGCCTGCGAACGGCTGTTCGGAGGCTACCGCCGGCAGTGGCTTGGTGAACGCAAAGCTCCCGTCGTTCGCCGAGACCGTTTCTTCAAGCGGTGTCATCCCGCCCTCAAAGCTGGACAGCGTGAGCGAGACCCCGGCCTGCGGCGCGCCAGTCGTGGCGTTAAGCACCGTGCCGCTGACGGCGAGGGCCAGCTGCGGCGCCAAGATGGCGGCAACGGCCGCTGTCACCGACCTCCCTAGCGCAGACTTGCGCTTGTCACGCCCTGCCACCGCGTTCCGCCTCCTCGATCGCAACCATGACGCCAGCTAGCTCGGATTGCAGGTCTCGCTTGCTGGCTGCGTAGTCGGTCTCGGACATCTTGCCCATCTGGAACTCACTGCGCAGATCGCGCAGGTTTTCGTACACGGCTGCCTTGCGCTCCTCAAGATGCTGGGCGGGTGAGACCGGCTCTTCCGGCGGGACATGCTTGGCGCGGACCACGAGCGGCAGCGCGAATGCGAGCAGGATCATGGCGATGGCGGCTGCGACAAACATGACTTGCACCCGAATCCAGGCCCGAATGGGCGGCCCGGATCCGATTCCAGTTTTCGAGTCTATTCCAAATCCTCGAGATCATCCTCGATCCGAGAGCGGAATCGTTCCACGACTTCTTGCGGCACGCCGCTTCCTCGCGAGCGGGCTTGGGTTGAGCTGCGCCACTTCCGGATCACCCACGGCACCAGCGCCAAGCCCGCCAGCAACGTTGCGAACGGGGCGATCCAGCCGACTAGGCCAAAGCCGTCGTTGCGCGGCTCCACGCGCGTTTCACTGCCGTACTTGGCGTAGATGGCCTCCAGAACTTCCTCGTCGGACTGGCCGGCCTCCAAGGCGGCTTCGATATCCTGCAGGACCGGCACACTGAAATGGCAGTTGATCATGTTGCAGCTGCCCACCGTGTATGCGCAACTGCACTGACAAGTGACGAGTTCGCCGACCTGCCGCAACTTCTCGTACGGTACCGCCGCCTGTGCGCTGACCGCCGCCAGCGCCAATAGGAGGCTAGTCGCCAGATGCGCCAAGGGGCTGTCCCTCCAGTCCGGCGGCCGGCACGCGCGGGACCGTGCGCCGCACTTTGCTAGGCACCAGCGCCACCAGCGTGCCGAAAACCAGTAGGATTGCTCCCAGCCAGATCCAGTTCACGAGCGGGTTCAAGTACACCTGGATGACGGGATTCGCGCCATCGTTGGATTGGCCCGCGTAGACCACGTAGACATCCTCGCGCAAGCGGCTGCGCACGTCCACCCTGCTGGTCGGCTGGCTCGAGGCATGGTAGAAGCGGCGCTCGGGCATCAACGTCTGCACGAACTCCCCTCCCTTGCTGACGTCGATCGCCGCGACGGCGCGGAAGAAGTTCGGGTTGTCGCTCTCGGAGATGTTCTGCAGCTTGAAGTCGTACGTGCCGACCTGGATGCTGTCCCCGACGCTCATTTCCTCTTGGTGGACCCGGTTGAAGGCCGCCCCCGCGAAGCCGACGAACATCAGCACGATCGCCATGTGGACCAAGTAGCCGCCGTAGCGGCGCGTGTTGCGCCGCGTGAGTTCCACCAGCGCACTGGGCAGTCCCATGCCCTGCTTGCGCTGGATCACCCGTCCGCCTCGATAGAACTCCATCAGCACTGTCAGCGTCACGAAAGCGCAGAGGCTGAAGCAGACCAGCGCGTAGAAATGCCGCATCCCGGCCGCAAACAGCGCGACGGCGCAGGCCGCTGCAGCCAATGCCGGCCATTGGAAATTACGCCGCAGCGATTCGAGAGAGGTCCGCCGCCAGGCGAACAACGGGCCGACACCCGTCAGGAACAGCAGGAAGAGCCCGATCGGCACGTTGACCTTGTTGAAGAAAGGAGCCCCGACAGTGATCTTGTCGCCGGTGAAGTACTCGCTGAGCACGGGGAACAGCGTGCCCCACAGGACGGCGAAGCAGCTCGCCAGCAGGATCACGTTATTAAACAGGAAGCTGGACTCGCGAGAAACCACCGAGTCCAACTCGGCTTCGCTGCGCAGGTAGTCGCGACGGCTGACGATCATGTAGACCGTGATACCGATGCCGCCGATCAAGAACCACACGAAGTAGGAGCCGATCTCGGATTGCGCGAAGGCATGGACCGAACTGACCAAGCCGCCGCGGGTCATCATCGTGCCAAAAATGCACAGGAAGAACGTGGCCGAGATCAGGACGATGTTCCAAGCCTTCATCATGCCCTTCTTCTCTTGCATCATCACCGAGTGCAGGAATGCCGTGCCCGTCAGCCAAGGCAGCAGCGAGGCGTTCTCGACCGGGTCCCAACCCCAGTAGCCGCCCCAGCCCAGCACCACGTATGCCCAGCGCGCGCCGAGCAGGATGCCGATCGACTGGAACAGCCAAGTGACCATGGTCCACACGCGGGTGGTGTGAATCCAGCGCTCGCCGGGCTGGCGTGTGATCAATGAGGCCAGCGCGAAGGCGAAGGGCACCGTGAAGCCGACATACCCGAGATACAACATCGGCGGGTGAATCGCCATCATCGGGTGCTGGAGCAGCGGATTGAGGCCGCTGCCGTCCGGGACCGATGTGATTTGCGGGCCCGACATGATGACCTGGAACGGGTTGGCCTTGAAGGCCACCAAGCCTAGGAAGAACGCCTGGGTGGCGGCCATGGTGACCACCACGTAGGAGATCATGCTGCGGTGCAGCTTGCGCCCCGTGTAGACCGAGACGAAAGAATAGCTGGCCGCGATCCAACTCCAAAACAGCAGCGAGCCCTCTTGACCGCCCCACCACGCCGCGACCTTGTAGAGCAGGCCGAGGTCCGCGTTGGATCTCGACGCCACGTAGTTGAAGCTGAAATTGTCGGTCAGGATCGCGTGCAGCAGGATGGCCGACGCGGCGGTGGTCATCAGCCACGCGCCAAGCACGGCGCGTTGTGCGCTGACCTCCAAGAAGGGGTTGCTGCGCAGCTTGCCGACCAAGGCCGCTACGGTTGCGTAGGCCGACAGCAGAAAGGCCAGCAGAACCGCTAGGTAGCCCAGATTCTCCATTGGTGATCGCTTTGAGCGCAGCTGCTCGTTCTATCGCTCTGCTCAGGACTGCGAACCGCTAGTCCGTTGAGCTCGCGACTTCGGCTCCGTAGACCGGCGTCGCGTCGTCTCCCGGAGCGGCCTCGTACTTCGAGGCGCACTTGGCTTGAATCTTTGTCGCCTCGAACTTTCCATCTGCCCGCAGATAGCCGTCGCACAGGGCCTGGGCCTTGTCGCGGAATGTGTCCGGCAGCGGATCTGCGCCCGTGTAGATGACGTCCAAGACCGTGGGATCTGCCATGGCCTCGTCTTGCTGATGCAGCGTGAACTCGACACTGCTGGAGCGCCGCACGATGGAGCCGTCTGCCACGTCGCCGCCGACCCGGATGCGCTTGGTGCCGGGATTTTCCATCGCGAGCAGCTCATCGAGCGTCACATAGTATGTGGCACTCTCTTGGACGCCGCCCACGGCCATCCACGCAAGGGTCACGACGATCGCCGTGATGATGAGAACGAATTTCTGCTTCTTCTTCACGTGTCGCTCCAACGATTCTATTATAGTCCCGCATCATCGCGTCGGGGCGCTTCGGAGATTCCAGCGCGATTCTCAAGTATCGGACGCGGGCGGGTTGCTGCTACCATACTGACTGTTGCATCCGGCGGGCGAGCCCGACGCGGATGCGCCGGTTACGCTCATGCAGATCAACAGACGGTGGCTTCCGCTCGCCGTGTTCTCGACTTGTTTAGTGGGTGCGGGGCTGTTCCTGACGCATCCATGGGTCCACGCCGCGTCGGGCTCGTCCGACACAGAGATACAGGAGAGTATCCGCGATTTCTCCTCTGTGCTCGCGACGGTGGAGCGGCACTATGCAAAGGAGCTGGATGCCGACGAGGTGATGTTCCAAGGGGCGATTCCACGCATGCTGCGTATGCTGGATCCCCATTCGTCGTTCTTCAGCCCCGAGGCCTTCCAGCAACTGCGGGACAACCAGAAAGGTCACTACGCGGGCGTGGGGATGCACATCCAGGACCGCAGTGGCAGCACCATCGTGGTGGCACCGTTTCCTCGCACCCCTGCCTATCGGGCGGGCCTGCGCCCGGGGGACGTGATCGTCGAGGTGGATGACGAGAACGTGGAGAGCCTCAACGTGAACGAGGTCGCCGAAAGGCTGCGCGGTCCGGCCAACACCAAGGTGAAGATCGGCATTGAGCGGCGCGGCTCCGACGATTTGCTCAGTTTCACCGTCAAGCGTGCGCAAATCCCGCGGCCATCGGTGCCGACTGCGTTCGAGATCCAGCCGGA
>LXNI01002065.1_pt1 | contig 15106 bp, 9 predicted proteins | sample 809091 | NCBI WGS metagenome assembly LXNI01 (sample SAMN04870527, study PRJNA318959) | sponge metagenome | biome: 01000161; feature: marine sponge reef; material: water | host: Sarcotragus foetidus | place: Greece: Milos, Mediterranean Sea | collected 2013-05-29 | depth 5-7 m | reverse complement strand
CGCTGAACGATAGCGCGCCAATGAATGTGATTTCCCATGATTACAATCAACGCGCGGCGGAACCGTGTCGCGCGATTTTAACGCGATCGCCAAGCAATCGGTACAAAGCTAGTCGTGTATATGGACAAGCTCACTTGCGCATCCTCTTCCGCGCTGCTTCGGGGAAGGGTTGGAAGGAACAGCATTTCGGAGTTTTCATTACTATCTGTCACAAACTTAGAACAAACCTACAACCCGCCCATCTTCGTCAATATCGACATTCATCGCCGCTGGCCGCCGTCCCAAGCCGGGCATCGTCCGTACATCGCCACAGAGCGGAAAGATGAAGCCGGCGCCGGCCGCGGCCCGAATATCAGTGATGGTGATGCGGAAGCCATCCGGCGCCCCTTTCAGCCTGGGGTTGTCGCTCAAGCTGAGATGCGTCTTGGCCATACAGATCGGCAGCGAGCGCAGACCCTGTTCTTCATATTGACGGATCTTGCGGCTGGCAATCGGCGCGTAATCAACGCCGTCGGCGCGGTAAATCTCGGTCGCGATGGTTTCGATCTTGTCCTTGATCGACATGTCATCGGGATAGAGCAGGCGAAATTCGTTCGGCATTTCGCAGGCGGATACGATCATCTCGGCCAAGTCGACGGCGCCGGCGCCGCCTTCGGCCCAGTGCCGCGCCGCCGCCACGCCAGTCGCGCCAGCGGCTAAGGCGATTTCGCGCACGGCATCAATTTCCGCGGCCGTATCATCGGCGAAGACATTGATAGCCACCACCGGATTGACACCGAACTTCTTGAGGTTTTCCAAGTGGCGCACCATATTGACCGCGCCGGCTTCGACATCAGGCGCGTTTTCATCTTTCAGCGCCGGGTCAATCGGCTTGCCGGGGATGATGCTGTATTTGCCGGTATGCGCCTTGAGCGCGCGGATGGTCGTCACCAGCACGACGGCGTTGGGTTTAAGCCCGCTGATGCGCGACTTGATATTGAAGAATTTCTCGGCGCCGATGTCCGCCCCAAAGCCCGACTCCGTCACCACGTAGTCGCCGCATTTCATGGCGATCATGTCGGCGATGATGGACGAGTTGCCGTGGGCGATATTGGCGAAAGGACCGGCGTGCACCAGGGCCGGCGTATTCTCCAGCGACTGCATCAAATTCGGCTTTATCGCTTCCTTCATCAGCACCGTGGCCGCGCCGGCCGCGCGTATGTCCTCGGCGGTGACGGGATTCTTGCTCTTGTCATAAGCGACTACCATTTTGCCGATTCGCTGGCGCATATCTTGAAGCGAGGTTGTCAGCGCCAGGATGGCCATGATTTCCGAGGCGACCGTGATATCGTAGCCGGTTTGGCGCGGGACGCCGTCGAAGCGTTTGCCCAAGCCCACGATGACATTGCGCAGGGCGCGATCATTCAAATCGACCACCCGCCGCCAGGGGATGTTGTGAATGTCGATGTCCAGCGCGTTGCCGTGGTAGACCTGCGCATCCAGCATCGCCGCGATCAGGTTGTGCGCGGCGCTGATGGCGTGGATGTCGCCCGTGAGGTGCAAATTGAAGTTCTCCATGGGCACAATTTGGCTGTAGCCTCCGCCAGCGGCGCCGCCTTTGATTCCGAAAGTGGGGCCCTGCGACGGCTGCCTGACGGTGATGATCGCGTTCTTGCCGATGTGCTTCATCGCCTGGCCAATGCCGACAGTGGTGGTGGATTTGCCTTCGCCCAACGGAGTGGGGGTAATGGCCGTGACATCGACATATTTGGCGTCCGGCCGCGACTTCAGCCGGTCGAGGACTTCCAGGTTGACTTTGGCCACGTATTTGCCATAGTGTTCCAGGTCTCTGTCCGGATCCAGGCCCATTTGCTCGGCGATTTGATTGATGTGGACGAGGTCTGCGTTCTGTGCGATGGAAAGGTCCGACGGCATGTCCATGAGCTTCAACCTTGTTACTCGCTTACGAAGTCGCAGGCCGCAGCGCGGAGCGGGCAGCTAGGGCTGGTTGGCCATCGCTCGCGTCTGCATCCGCGGCGTCTGCTTTCATATTAAGTGTAGCACGGCGCCGGTCCAAAAATGGTTTATTCGGGGATAAGATTGCCAAATGTCAAACAGACTGAATGCCTCGCGAATTGTCATTTGGCCTAAGGCATGACCGCGCGAGCGCAGATACATAGCCGGCTGATTTCCGCCAGCCCGATTTATTACGGCTGGATCATTTGGCTGGTCGCGCTAATCGGCATGTTGTGCAGTTTCCCCGGTCAGAGCTTTTCGGTCTCTCTCTTCATGGACTTCTTCATCGAAGATTTCGGGCTGGATCGCACGGCGATCAGCAGTTTGTACGGCGCGGGTACTTTCGCCGCCTCGCTTGTTCTGACCTGGGTCGGCCGCCAGATCGACATTTGGGGCAACCGGCGAGTGGGCGTTGCGGTCGGCGGCATATTTGGCATCGTGCTGCTGCTCTGCTCTTTGATAAACGGGCCCATCATGTTGTTTTTCGCTTTCGCCGGCATGCGCGGCTTGGGTCAAGGTTCGCTGCCGCTGGTGAGTTCCACCGCCGTCGCCAACTGGTTCCGCTATCGCCGCGGCCGCATGATGTCGCTGCTGGCGCTGTCATTCGCGCTGTTCCAGGGACTCTACGTGAATGTCGCGCGCGTACTGCTGGAGACGATGGACTGGCGCCAGGCCTTCATCGTGCTGGGCGCCGCTGTGGCGCTGCTGGCTGTGCCGGCTTTCGCTTTTCTCATGCGGAATCGGCCCGAGCATTACGGACTGACGCCCGACAACGCCGCGCAAGCTGAGGGCGGCAAAGAGGCGGCGGACGCTGACGCCGAAGATAATTGGACCCTGGCGGAAGCGCTGCGCACGCCTATTCTCTGGGTATTCATCGTCGCCCGTATGCTGCCGTCGGCCTGGGGCACCGGCTTGATCCTGCACCAGGTATCAATATTCGCTGATCTAGATTACAGCGTACAGGTGGCGACGGAGACATTCGCCCTGATTTCGATTTTTACCGCGGGCTCGGCATTGCTGGCTGGCTATCTCATCGATCGTATCAAACCCTCCTACGTGGCGGCGCTGCAAATGCTGGCGTTGCTGGCCGCGTCTCTGCTGGCGATGAGTATGCGCGAAACCTGGCTCTTGATCATGTACGCCTTGGCCTTTGGGCTGGGCATGGGGATCGGTTACGTCTTTGATGGCGCCGTCTGGCCCAATTTATTTGGGCGGCAGTTTCAAGGCGAAATCCGCGGCTTTGTCTACACAGCCAGCGTCATTGGCAGCGCCATAGGCCCGGCCATATTTGGCATTAGCTATGACTACGCCGGCGGCTACGACCTGGCGCTGTGGATGGGGGCCGGCTTATGCCTGGTTGTGCTGCTGCTGGCTTTGGCTGTGCCCAGCCCCAAGCGCCGTCGAAGAGTTGGCGCGATAGGCTGACGAGTGGCTGCCGCGCCCGTGACTATCGAAATCCAATCTAGTCGTCGCGCTTGAGAATGAGCGCGCCGAGCGGCGGCAGGCGCAAACTGATGCTGTAGGGAAAGCCGTGGCTGGCTACATCGTGGCTGTCAACGCCGCCGAAGTTGCCGACGTTGCTGCCGCCATAAGCCTCGGCATCGCTGTTCAGCGCCTCGCGGTAGAATCCGGCGGCCGGCGCGCCGAGACGATACTGATCCCGCACCACCGGCGTACAGTTGAGCGCGATGATGAGGAAGTCGTCCCTGTCTTCGGCGTAGCGGATGTAGCTGTAGACGCCCTGGTCGGCGTCGTTCGCCTCGATCCAGCGGAAGCCCTCTGCTTCAAAGTCGACTTGCCAAAGCGCGGGCTGCTCGCGATAGAAGTGATTAAGATCTCGTACCCAGGCCTGCATCTGCTCGTGTTTTTCGTAGTCCAGCAGATGCCAATCCAGGCTGCGCGCTTCGCTCCATTCGCTGAATTGCGCAATCTCGTTGCCCATGAAGTTGAGAATCTTGCCGACCTGTGTATATTGGTAGCCGAACAGCAGGCGCAGGCCGGCGAATTTCTGCCAGTAGTCGCCGGGCATTTTGCCGATCAGCGAGCCCTTCATGTGCACAACTTCGTCGTGCGAGAGCGGCAGCACAAAGTTCTCGCTGAAAGCGTAGAGGCTGACGAAGGTGATCTGGTGATGGTGAAAGCGGCGGTGCACCGGATCCAGTTGCATGTACTTGAGCGTGTCGTGCATCCAGCCCATGTTCCACTTCAGCGTGAAGCCCAAGCCGCCGACATAAGTCGGATGCGAGACCATCGCCCATGACGTCGACTCCTCCGCGATGGTGACAGCGCCCGGCGCCTCGGCATGCACCAATTCGTTGAATTCGCGCAGGAAGGCCAGCGCGCCCAGATTTTCGTGGCTGCCGTATTCGTTGGGGATCCAGTCGTCGTCTTCGCGCGAAAAGTTGAGATAAATCATCGATGAGACGGCGTCCACGCGCAGGCCGTCGATGTGGTAGTGCTTCAGCCAGAACAGGGCGTTGGCCAGCAAGAAGTTGCGCACTTCGTTGCGGGCGTAATTGAAGATCATCGTGCCCCAGTCAGGATGTTCGCCTTGGCGCGGGTCTTCGTGGCTGTACAGGTGCGTGCCATCGAAGTAATTCAAGCCGTGGCCGTCTTTGGGGAAGTGCGCCGGCACCCAATCCAGGATCACGGCGATATTGCTCTGGTGGCAGCGGTCGACGAAGTACATGAAGTCTTCCGGCGCGCCAAAGCGGCTGGTCGGCGCATAATAACCGGTGACTTGGTAACCCCAGGAAGCGTCCAGCGGATGCTCAGCCACCGGCAGCAGTTCCAGGTGGGTATAGCCCATGGCAGCCAAGTAAGCCGGCAATTCATCCGCCAGTTCGCGGTAGGTCAGATAGTCGCCAGCCTCGTTGCGCTTCCAGGAACCCAAATGCAATTCGTAAATGTTCATCGGCTGCCGCAAGGGATCGCTCGCCGCCCGCGCCTTCATCCACTCGCCGTCACTCCATTGGTAGCCGTCCAGGTCGTAGACGATCGAAGCCGTGTGCGGGCGCAGCTCGTGGAAAAAGCCGTAGGGGTCGGACTTGGCGGCCGAGTAGCCCTGATTATGCGAGCGAACCTCGTACTTGTAGCGGGCGCCGGCCTCGAGCCCCGGCACGAAGATTTCCCAGATGCCGGAGTCGTTTTGCGTTTCCATCGCATGACTACGCGCGTCCCAGCGGTTGAAGTCGCCGATAAGCGCGACTCGGTAGCAGTTCGGCGCCCAGACGGCGAAATTCACGCCCGTCAAGCCATCAATGGTACGGATGTGTGCGCCCAGCTTACGGTAGATTTCGTGATGCTCGCCTTGTCTGAAAAGGTAAACATCGTAGTCCGTCAGCAGCGGCGGGTAGCAGTAGGGATCGCCGAAAACTTCAGGCTGCTCGGCGTCGGCGTCGGCTTCGAAATGATAGGCCGCGCTGGCCCAGGTCGCGCCGAGTTCAGCGACGAACAGGCCGTCCTCATGCAGCCTTTCCATCTGCGCGCGCTCCCCGGTCTCGTCGTTCACGACTTCCACCGCTTTCGCCCAGGGCTGGAAGGTACGGATGGATACAGCATCGCCCAGTTGGCGCCGGCCCAATATCGTCGACGGCGCGCCGATTTCGCCCTTGACCAGCGCGTCAATGGCGTCTGGATGAATGGATAGCTTCATGGTTTGTCCTTGATGGCTGCCGCAGCGCAGTCGCGGTATTATAGCTACTTTCGCCCGAAATCGAAGTCCGCTGGCTGGGGTTCCGCGCCATTCTCAACGCACGGTAATCGGGTGCTCGCGTCAATTTATCGTAACCACGGCCGCTCGCAAGTCACGATTTGCCTCACACAAACAAATGCATCGGCAACACTTAAGGCTCACGACATGGTCGATATGTAGGGGCGAGCCTTGGCTCGCCCACCTGGACACAGCTTAGCATTTCATATCTTGTGCGCGCCACGTCGTGGCTTTCTTGAGTTTACTGGCAAATTGTGTTACCATAGAAAATATATTCTATATGTGTTCCTTAGAGTCTGCCGCTGCCTTTTGCGGAAAATCCAATCATGAAGGCCAAAACACGCAAAATACTTCATCTTGATTTGGACGCCTTCTTCTGCGCGGTTGAGGAGCAGTTGAATCCGGAGCTGCGCGGCAAAGCGATAGCAGTTGGCGGCAAGCCGAACGAGCGGGGCGTCGTATCGTCAGCATCGTACCCGGCCCGCAAGTACGGCGTCCGCTCGGCCATGCCAACCGCCCAGGCAATTCGCTTGTGCCCGCATCTTATCGTGGTCGGGCAAACGCGCGGCGCCTACACCGAGCGTTCGCGCGCGGTCATGGAGATCCTGCGCAACACGGCGCCCTTCGTTGAGCCGCTTTCGATCGACGAAGCCTTTCTTGATGTGACGATTCTGCCCACTCCCATCGAGACCATCGCGCGAGATTTGCAGCAGCGAATCAACCGGGAACTCGACTTGCCTTGTTCGCTGGGCGGCGCGACCAACAAGCTGGTTGCCAAAACGGCCAACACCATCGGCAAGGCGCGCCAGCCAAAGGACAAACCGCCCAACACCATTACGATTGTTCCCGCGGGCGAAGAAGCGGCCTTTATGGCGCCCTTGCCCTTGCGGCAGCTATGGGGCGTGGGACCCAAAACCGCCGAAACGCTGCAAAATCTCGGGCTGACGACGATCGGCGATGTCGCGCAATGGTCGGAGGAGGCGCTGACGCGGCGCTTGGGCAAGCTTGGCGGCGAAATCTGGCGGCGCGCGCAGGGCAGCGACCACCGCCCGGTGCTGACCGAGCATGAGACTAAATCGATCAGCAAGGAAGTGACATTCGCCAAAGATGTGGCGGACGAATCCGAACTCAAGCTGACCTTGCGTCGGCTGGCTGATGGCGTAGGGCGGCAGGCGCGCAAAGCCGGATTAGCCGGCTCAACGGTCAAGATCAAGCTGCGCTGGGCGGATTTCTCCACCGTCAGCCGACAGACAACGCTTGATCAGCCGACGGATCTGGACGGCGAGATTTATGCAAATGCGCGCGAACTGTTCGACCAGTCGTGGAAGAGAAGCAGACCAGTCAGGCTGCTGGGCGTGGGGCTCAGTGGCTTTGGGAAAGCGGCCCGGCAGAGGGGCTTGTGGTCAGACAGCGCCGAAGAAAAACACGAAGAAGAATTGCTGGGCGCGCTGGATCGGCTGCGTGACAAATACGGCGAGAAGATGATTCGCCGCGCCAGCGATCTGCGCCATCATCCGCACGAGGACAACAAACGCTGAGTTGCGCCCGAAACGGCTCAGACCAGCGTGAACAACTGGTGGTAGACCCCTTCCAGATCCAGCAGCTCTTGGTGGCTGCCCATTTCAACTATTTTGCCGTGATCCATCACGACAATAATGTCGGCTGAGGTAATGGTGCTCAGCCGGTGCGCGATCACGAAGCTGGTGCGACCTTCCAGCAGGCGTTCCAGCGCGCCCTGGATTTGCCGCTCGGTTTGTGTGTCGATATTGCTGGTCGCCTCATCCAGAATGAGCACGCGCGGGTCGGCCAGCAAGGCGCGCGCGAATGCCAGCAACTGGCGCTGTCCCGTGGAGAGCAAGGTGCCGCCTTCCATGATTTCACTTAGGTAGCCGTCCGGCATATCGACGATGAAGTCATGCGCGCCTACCGCCTTGGCCGCCGCGACCACCTCTTCATCGCTGGCGTTCAAGCGGCCATAGCGAATATTGTCCATGACCGTGCCTGAGAATAGGTGCGTATCCTGCGGGACGACGCCGATCTGCCGCCGCAGGCTGTTCTGCGTGATATGCCTGATATCGCGGCCGTCAACGGTCAGCTTGCCGCGCGTCACTTCGTAGAAGCGCATGATGAGCTTGATCATAGTCGTCTTGCCGGCGCCAGTGTGCCCGACGAAAGCCACGCGAGCGCCGGGCGGCACATCCAGGTTGATCCCGTCCAAAACCAGGGGGCCGGCCTCGGAGTATTGGAAGGAGACATTCTTGAAGCGGATATGGCCCTCGATGCTGGGCAGCTCGTCCGCGTTGATATCGTCGCGAATGTCAACCGGGAAATCCATCAACTTGAAGATGCGATAGCCGGACGCGATAACGCTCTGCAGCAAGTTGTAGCGCTGCGCCAGCAGTCGGATGGGGAAAAAGAATTGCTGGATATACAGGATAAAGGTCAGCAAGACGCCCACGGTAATCCGTTCGTCGAGGACCAGCGTGCCGCCCACGAAAATCAAGGTGCCGGTGGCGACGCCGCCGATCATCTCGACCGTCGGAAAGAACAAGCCGGCGATCAGCGCCGCGCGCACAGCCGCTTGCCGGCTGGCCCAATTGATCTGGCCGGAGAAGCGCTGGTAATTGCGCTGCTGCCGGGCGAAGGCCTGGGTGACGCGGACGCCGTTGAAGGCTTCCGACAATTCGGCGTAGACCTTGGCGTTGCTGTCCGAGACGCGCAAGTAAGCCGCGCGGGCATGAATGCGCCAGAAGTTGGCGATCAGCAGCAAGGCAACCAAGACGGTAAAGGCCACTGTGGTCAGCGGTACGTTGATGACTAGCATCGAGATAAGAATGCCGAAGAGCATCAAGAATTCGCGTATGGTGCCCACAGCGGCAAAAGTAACCGCCTCGCGCACCACATTGACATCGCTGATGACGCGCGCAATCAAGCGCCCGACTTCGTATTCGGCGAAGAAGCCGATGGACAGATACTGGATGTGATCAAAGAGTTGATCGCGCAGGGTCTTGATGATCGTCTGCCCGATAACCGCCATATTGCCGACCTGGATGCGGAAGCCGACGAAGCCCAGCAGTTGGATGACGACAAAGGCGACCACGCCCGAGAGCAGGATCGACATATCGTTATTGCGAATGCCTTCATCGATAGCCCAGCCGATCAAGGGCGGGCTGGCGACATTGGCGAACACCGTGAAAAACATGGCGAACAGCGCCACAGCTAATTCACGGCGATGCGGCCTCAGATACGAAAGCAGGCGCAGCGTAACATCACGGTCGAAGCCCGGCTCGTGGTCGTCTTCAATCTCCAGGATGCTGGGTTCGGCTTCTTTGCGCTTGTCTTGCGCGGCGAGCGGCCGCTTCTTATTGGAATTCAGTACAGCCATAAACTCCGGTCTCTGCCACTTGGCTAGGGTGTATATTTGCCCGTGAGGCGGTCAATCAACGCGCGGAATTGCTGGGTCGAGCGGCGCTCTTCCAGCGGTATCTTGATGATGCCGGCGATGATCGCCTCGCGGCGCACGCGCTCTTGTTCTTCCAACTGCAATTTGTAGATGTCCTCATAGAGCCCGCCGTCCTGAAGCAAGGTCTCATGCGTGCCATGCTGAATGATTTCGCCGTCGCGCAGGACGATAATCTGATCGGCATTCAGGATGGTGCTCATGCGCTGCGCGATCACGAAAGTAGTGCGCCCTTCCATGATGCGCTCAAGCGCCTGCTGAATCAGATGCTCGGTATGCGTGTCGACGCTGCTGGTGGCGTCATCGAGGATGAGAATTCGCGGATCCACAAGCAGCGCGCGGGCGATAGCTACCCGCTGCTTCTGGCCGCCCGATAGCGTGACGCCGCGCTCGCCAACCAAAGTGTCATAACCAGCGGGAAACTCGCTGATGAAGTCGTGCGCATTGGCGGACCTGGCGGCTTCGACAATTTCGCTGTGAGTGGCCGCGGGGTTGCCATAAGCGATATTCTCTTCAATGGTGGCGGAAAACAGCAGCGACTGCTGCATGACGATGCCGATTTGGCTGCGCAGGCTGTGCAGGTCATAATCCCGCACATCGATGCCGTCGATAGTGACGCTGCCTTCGGTCACATCGTAAAAGCGCGGGATCAAGTTGGCGATGGTGGTCTTGCCAGAACCAGTCAAGCCGATGACGGCGACCACGTCTCCCGGCGGCGCTTCCAGATTGATGTCTTCTACGACAGCGGGGGTTTGCTCGCTGTAGCGCGTGCTGACATTCTCAAAGCGCACATGCCCCTTGAAAGCAGCTTTGATCGCGCCCGGCTTGTTGATGATTCGCTCTTCCTCGTCAAGCACTTCAAAGATGCGCTCGCCGCTGGCCACGGCCTGGGTGGTCAGCAGAATTACGAAGCCCACAAAGCGCAAGGGCTGCGCCAGCAACAATACGTAGGCATTGAAGGTGACGATCAAGCCGATCGTGATGCTGGCCATGCCTTGCTGTTCCAGCAGCCCGCCAAATAGTAAAACCAACGCGGTCGACATGGCTGCCAGCAAAGCGCTGGCCGGCAAGTAGGTAATCCACTGCGTGATGAAATCGAGCTGCTCGTCATAGAGATTCTCATTCTCCTTGTGGAAACGCTCAATCTCATACTGCTCGCGGGCGAAAACGCGCACGACCTCAGCGCCCAAGGCGTTCTCTTGAATGTGATTGCTGAGCACCTGCATGCGGTTCATCACTTTTTTCCAGCGCGGATGGATGCTCTTGACAAAGCGCTGTGAGTACAGAGCCAGCGGTACCAGGGGAATAAAGACGATTAGCGCCAGCAGCGGACTGGTCGCCACCATAATTGTCAGGACGCCCGTCAGAAGCAGCAGGACATTCAAGCCATCCATCAGGCCGTAGGAGAAATAGCGCTGAATCTCGTTAACATCGCTGATGGCGCGTGTGATGATGGTGCCGACCTGCGCGCTGTCATGGTAGGTGAATGACTGGCGTTGGACCTTGTCGTAGATTTGGTTGCGAATGTCGTAAGAGATGCAGTGCGACAAACGCTCGCCGAAGAACCTGCCGAAAAAGGCGGTCATACCTCGCAGGACCCCTAAGCCGATCACGAGAATGCCCGCGCTGAGCATGTAGGCGCTGTCCTTATTGGCGATGCCAATATCTATCACATCGCGCAATATATAGGGTACCGAGACCGCCAGAATGTTGGTGCCGATAATCCCGACCAGTGCCGTAATCACCCAAAGCCGGTATTTCAGCAGGTAACTCATCAACCGTTTCCAAATGCCGATCGGCGAGTATTTCCGCGCCTTCGGCGGCGCTTCGAGCGGTGATTCTTTGGCGGCAGTCGCCATGAATGGACTCCTGGCAGGGCGGTAAGGAATGCGGACGCTGGCGGGCGCGTGTCCAGCCATTTATTGACGCACAATCAGTCAGTGTACAGCAGGCAATAGCAAAATACTACGAGCAGTGACGGCATTTTTGCGAAACCGGCAGCGCTTCGATTCGCACTGGCATTAACGCCCAGAATGGCAACAATACAGGCAAACCTGAACATGGACAGAATTGGGAGCGTTGATATGTCTGGCTTGAAACCGCTAGCGCTGCAGCTGTATTCGCTGCGCGAGGCTTTGGCTGTGGATTTTGAAGGAATCGTCCGGCAGGTCGCGGACATGGGTTATGTCGGCGTCGAGCCCTACGGCGGCATGCCCGGCGGCTTGGAGAACTCGGCCTCGCTGTTTAAGGAACTCGATTTGCAGGTGCTGAACAGCCATGTGCCCTTTCCCGATGAGGAAAATGCGGCGGAGGTGTTAGCCATCGCCGAAGCCTATGACCTGGATCGCGTTTGCATCGCCTACCTGCCGGCCAGCGAATTCGAGACCGTCGACAAAATCAAGCGGACCTGCGAATTGCTCAACCGTGCTGGTCAGCTCGCCAGCGACAATGGTTTGCAGCTGGGCTATCACAATCACTGGTGGGAGTACAAACAGCTGAACGGTACCGCCACGCTGGATTTGATGCTCGACGAACTGGACGAAAGCGTCTTCCTGGAGCTGGACACCTATTGGATCCAGGTCGGCGGGTTGGAAGCGGCTGATGTCCTGCGGCAGGTGGGCGCCCGCGCGCCGCTGATCCATCTCAAGGACGGCCTGCTGGACCCGCAAGGCGATATGACGGCGGTCGGCGGCGGCAAGATGGATGTGCCCGGCATCGTGGCGGCATCTGCCGAGACGGCCGACTGGTATATCGTTGAGCTGGATCGCTGCGCCACTGATATGCTGGAAGCCGTGCGCGACAGTTATACCTATTTGACCTCGAATGGCCTGGCGCGCGGCAAGAAATAGCGGTAGCGCCGGCATTGACGCAGGAGCGAGCGCATGAAAGTTGCCATAGATCAGTTACGCGATGTCACGCGGCGGGCGATTGCCGCGCAGGGTTATGAACAGGCCGACACGGAGACTGTCCTGGACATCATCATGTACGCCCAGCTGCGGGGAAACAACCAGAATGTGATCAAGCTGCTGGGCGCGGGCATGCCCGCTGATCCCGCCGCAGGCGAGATCACAATCGTTAAGGACAGCAAATTGTCTGCGTTGCTGGACGGCAGCTGGAATCAGGGCATGGTCGTGCTCTCACGCGCGACTCAGCTGACGATAGACAAAGCGCAAGCCCACGGCTTCGGCATTGTCGGCACGCAGCGCAGCAACTCGCCCACCGGCGCGATTGGCTATTATGCGCGTTGGATGGCGGAGCAGGGCTTGATCGGTTTCGTCTGTTCCGGCGCGCCCGAACTGATGGCCATGCACGGGTCCTATGAGCCTTTTCTGGGGACAAACCCGCTGGCCATCGGCATCCCCTCGGCGGGCAAGCCGCTGGTATTCGATATGGCGACGGCCGCTATTGCCTGGTACGGCGTCATTCTGGCCAAGGCCGAGGGCGATACCATACCCGAGGGCCTGGCCTACGACGCGGAAGGCCGCCTGACAACCGATCCGGAAGCGGCGCTGGCCGGCGCGATCAAGACCTTTGGCGGCTACAAAGGCGCGGCCCTGGCGCTTATCGTCGAAACGCTGACGCGCCCGCTTGTCGGCGCCACGCGCAAAGAAGACGGCACAAAACTGGATTGGGGCAATCTGGTTTTCGCAATTGATCCTGAGCTGCTCGCCGATGATCTGGAGACCTTTCAGGCTGGCGTCAGCGACTTGCTGAGCCGCGTCAAGCAACTCAAGAAGCTGCCCGGCGTAGACGAAATCCTGGTTCCCGGCGAACGGGGCGATCGCGTATTTGAGCGGAATACGGCCGCCAGCGCGCTCGACCTGGACGAACGTGTCTGGCGCGAACTGAACGAGGTCGCGGGCTCAGCCGACAATGCCGATTGACGGCAGCATTCGTTCGTAGACCACTCCGGCCTGTCCGCGCCTGTCCGATGGCGTATTGGCCAAGCCGCCGCGTACGAAGAGGTGACTCGAGCCTTCCCCGCTTAGGTTCAGCGCGTCAACGGCGCCGGCTTCTCGCATCAACTCGGCCAGCTCGCCCAAGGTAGCCCCGGCGCTGTCGGCTTGGGTGTTGCAGGCCGGGGCGCAGCCATCAACCAGCGCCAGCAGCAGATCGCCGTCCGCCATGATGCCGATGGCCGTGCGCGCTTTGCGTGCGCCGTCCTCAGCCGGATCGGTGAATACAGGCGATATGCCGATAATTCCCTCCTTGCTGGCGCAGTACTCTTCATCGCTAGTCCCGTCTGTCAAGACAGCCTCGCCGCCGCGTAATAGGACCGGCCCCGCCTGGATACCGGAGACGGCGCCTTGAGCCTCATCGGCGAATTCGTACTCGACCCAGGCGTCTTCAATGATGCGCTCCTGAGTGCCGGGCGGCAGGGCATCGCTTTGCAGCGAGAGCACAAAACCATTCTGCGGGATCTGCAGAGCGCCGCCACGTTTCCAGCTGCTAACCTGCCGATTGACCAGCACGAATTCCAGGCGGTCTTCTGCTGTCGGACTGCGATCGAGCGGGCGCCCGGACTGCCGCAAGCCGCCGGCGCGTGTGTACAGCGCTATCGCGCGCGCTTCGGCTGGATTCACCTGGAAGGAATAGGCATCCTCGTCACTGTTGCTTAGCGCGATGTCGCCGGGCAAGAGCAAGCTGATATCGCCCAGGCCCAGGGTCTCGATGTGCCAGCTTTCGCCGTCGTATAGCAGCGCGCCGCGCCGATACACGGGCGGGCGCAGTATGGTATTGGCCGTCACCATCAAGCCCACAGCGTCGCCATAGCCGGAATGGTGGCTGATCAGGTCGTCATGCTCGTGCAGAAAATGTGAGGTATTAAAGACGGCATTGCGCTCGTGGTTCTGGACGAAGTGGCGCATGAAATCGCAGCGGCCGATGCGGACAAAATTGTGCCCCACATCAAAGGGGCTGAACACGCGCGGCTGGTAGCTGCCCCGCTCTATATTAGGATACAGATCCAGTTGAATCGACTCTTCCAACCAACCCACAATGGCCTCTGCGCGAGCGCGCCAGTCTTCATGCTCCGGCGGCAATTCAACCTTCCACTCATAGGTATCGCTGATGTATTCGTGCAATTGCAGCCAGCCTTCGGCCAACAGCTTGCGCAGAACGTAAGTGACATACGAGTTGGCGCTGATGATCTCTTCGCCGTCATCGGTGGCGTAGCTGAGACCCGGAAACAGTTGGCTGGCGCGGCGATCGGTCTGCATGGCTGTCCAGGTCAGGATGTGCGGGCTTTCATCGCCGCGCGCCAGCGCCCGCGCGTAGTGCATGCGCGCGATGTCTTGCTGCCGGACGTAGCTGCTCATCGGGTGCAGGTCTTCAAACTTGAGCTGGTCGGCCGCGATCTTAACCCAATGCGCGCTCGCCCATCTGTCGTCGTCGAGTTGACGCCGCTCGCTGCGATAGAGAGGTTCTGTCATGCCGTCCATCCTGGCTGAGTTTTCTGAGTTTCAGTATAAGCTCAAAGTACGAACAGGCAAACCTGACTGCTGCAAAAGGTCAGTGTATCAGAGTCGTCTGTCATTCAATCAAGCCAGAATCGCTTTCAGCACAGCCGCTCGAATTTCACGACTTGGCTGACACAGAATGACGAATTCGTAACCATTGTATTGTTTAAGGCTTGACCGGTCTTACAAGGTACAATGAAATTCACAAAAGTTAGCTCCCCCTCCCTGACTCGTCGGCTGAGGAGCGGACAGTTTTTTCTATCCTATCCCCGGCCCTTCTCCATTGAAATTGGACTCGTCAATGAGATAGGAATATAATGCGCTACAGTTAACGCATTTGGGTCAAAATCTAATGTGCGGTGACGGCGCTCCCCCTCCCTGACTTGTCCTGAGGACAGGACAGGTTTAACATAGTCTCTGGTCATAGAAAAAGCACAATGGTGGAGACTTGTCTTGATGTAAGACATGCTTGTTTAAGTA
>LXNI01002064.1_pt1 | contig 15115 bp, 20 predicted proteins | sample 809091 | NCBI WGS metagenome assembly LXNI01 (sample SAMN04870527, study PRJNA318959) | sponge metagenome | biome: 01000161; feature: marine sponge reef; material: water | host: Sarcotragus foetidus | place: Greece: Milos, Mediterranean Sea | collected 2013-05-29 | depth 5-7 m | reverse complement strand
GCAAGGGACGATGGAGCAGGGGCATGCCCTCTGAAACGGTTGGCCAATAACGTGTTATGAACGTACTGGTGTACCCCAGTGGACTACACGGGACAACGGATATCTAGTTCCGCCGGAACTGGGGAGACTAGCGCACTTGAGGGTTCTGACACTGCGGGCCAACTCCGGGCTTTGCTTGCCACGGGATCCGCAGTTCCTTTCCTGGCTGGCCGAGAGGTTCTCCTTCAGTTTTTTCCATTGTGAGCGTCTGGACGGGAGACTGCTGCCGAGCGCGCTGATGCGGGAGGACGGTAACGGCATGTCGCTTGCCCTGCCGGACGATCTGCGCGACCCGTCGGCGGTGACGGTCTCAGATCCGTCGGTCGTGGCAGCGTCCGCCGTCGGCGACTGGCTCGAACTGTCGCCCCGCGGCCGCGGATCCGCCGAAGTGAAGGTGATGCCCACCGGCGGAGGAGACCCCGCAATCGCACAAATCGCGGTGCGCGCGGCCGTCGGCACGTTCGGCATCGACATCGCATTGGAACAGCCCGCCCCGGTAGGCTACGAAGAGACCCTCGTGACCATCGCCGACTGGTGGTCCTCCGTGCTCGACGGAACCGAGTGGCCGGACCGCCCGTTCGATTGCCCTTCGCGGGTGGGGGAGGTGAAGGCATTGGCGGATGACATGCTGATCTATGCCTCCACTTACTATCGTCCTTCGTCAACCATCAGGGGGTTCGCCGCCCGGTGTGACTTCCAGTCCGACCTCCCAATAGGCGGTGAGGTGGGCATCGCATACAGTTTCGGCCACTCCCGCCAGATCATTGCCCATGAGATCGGCCATCACCTCGGATTGGTTGGCATTTGGCCATCGCACTTGCGGACCGAGGACGGGAAGTACTTCATCGGCCCGCGCGCCGTGGCCGCGTACAGGGCCGCGGGCGGCGATTCCGGCCTCCCCGGAGTGCCTATCAGCGGCCCCCACTGGGCCGGCGATGTAAATGACTGGCTCATGTTCTCGGGAACCGAGATCGGGATATCGCTCTCGGCTCTGGCGGACGCGGGCTACACGGTGGACACGACCAAGACGCGGCCCGTAGGGAAACCGCAAGCCTCTTCGTCATTCGTCAATGACGTTGTCCTTTTTGGCCCTACCGCACCCCGGCCCGGAGCAGTGGTGGATTCCGTGCATCACCGACCCTCCGGACGTCGTTGAGAGAAAAGCATTACGCAGGACGATGAGAGCCAGCCAGGATTGTAGTGGGCGATGATCGCCACCGGGAGGATGCGCCGAGCCTCCCAAAGGTAGCGGGCAGTGTCAGCGCTCCGTCATCAGTCGCGCGAACGGGGGCACTGGCCTCATAGCCGGGCCACTACATGGGCATGATGCAGGGAGAAGTCACGGGTGGCCGAGGTGCGGCTTATTCGCCTGGCCGAGCCAGTTTCTCGATACCCGACGGCGTCGTCATCGCCCACGAACTCGGCCATAACATGTCGCTGTTGCATGCCCCATGTCGCGCAACAAGCCAACCCGACGATGGCTTTCCCTACACGAACGGGGGAATCGGTGCCTGGGGATACGACTTCGCAACCAACCGAGTGGTTGAACCCCATACCCCTGACTTCATGAGTTACTGTCGCCCGCCGTGGGTCAGTGACTACAGCTTCACCAAAGCGCTCCACTTCAGGCTCGAGGACGAAGCAAATCACACATCCGCAGTGGCCGCGCAGCCGGCGCGTGCCCTCCTTCTCTGGGGTGGGGTGGATTCCACGGGAGTTCCGTATCTGAAGCCCGCTTTCATTGTAGAGGCCGAGCCGGCTCTGCCGGCGTCCGGGGGCGACTACCGCATCACCGGACGTACGGAAGGGGGTGACGAGGTCTTCTCGCTGGCGTTCGACATGCTTCAGGTGGCCGACGGCGCCGGGGACTCCCAAGGCTTCGGCTTCGCCTTGCCCGTGCAGTCGGGCTGGGCCGGGAACCTGGCCAGCATCACGCTCACCGGGCCCGGAGGATCTGCCACGCTGGACAAAGAGACCGACCAGCCCATGACGATCCTGCGCAACCCGCAAACAGGGCAGGTGCGGGGGTTCCTCCGCAATCTGGGGTCCCCGACCCAGGCCGCCATGGACGCGGTCGGGGGCGCAGCCGACCCGGGGCTGGAGATGCTGTTCAGCCGCGGGGTCCCGGATGAGAGGCTTGGAGGCGGTAGCCCAGGCTGCCAAGGCACTGATTCGTCCAGCGCTGCTGAAGCACCGCAGGGTCCCGGTGGCCCGTCCCGGTGGCCGCGAACTCGGCGCGATAGCAATCTTCATGGGGTCGAAGGGGCGAAGTCCCCCGGCGTTCATTCCTTCGCGAGGCAGGCACTCACCAGACGATTCATGCTAACTCCCTGCTCCGCCGCTCGAATGGCGAGGGCACGGTGCGTATCCGGCGTTACGCGCACCATGAACTTCCCGCTGTAGGCACGGTCTGCCATCGGCTGTGGAATCGGCTCTCCATTGGCCTGCATGTCGTCCACGCTGTCGGCCACGAGGCGCTGGATGCCCGACAGGGCTTCTGCCGGGGTAGCCGCCAGCCAGCTCAACGACGGAAACTCGGCGCAGAGCCCTACATGTTCCGCGTCTTCGGCTGACCATGTGATACGGTAGGTGTAGTGGTCGCTCACTGCATGTCGTCCAGGAATTCGCCGAGTGCCGCCAGGAGCTTCCTGCGCGCTTCATGATAGCATTATTGATATCATTGGCAAGGAGGCAACGAGTGAGCGGCGCAAGCTCCGAGTAGCCCGTCCCGGAGACTGGGCCTCGCTGGGCTGCTGATCGCGATCGGGAAGGCTGGATTGGAAGGAGAGGGCGACGTGTACCTCACTGCCGCCGTGTCGTGCAAGGAACCAGCGGGGCTAAGGAGCCAGGCGCGAGGGGAGGGTGTACTTGGCACGCCCTGCTCCCATGCCTGACAGTGGCGCCCGCAGCCTAACGCTGGAGGGTCAAGCCGTACGCACCCGCTCGATGAACTCCTCGCCCGTGCCGCACTCGATCAGCGCGTCCGTTACCTCGGCGATGCCCTCGGGGGCGGACAGCTTATCGAGTTGTTCGGCCAGCCGCTCCGCTGTGTCGTCGCCAAACCTGTGCGCGATCTGCCGACGCAGGAGCCCTGCCTCACCCTGCCGGGCACCCTTCTGGACCAACTCCTCCAGACCCTTCTGAACCCTGTCCGCCAACTCGTCCATCGTCTTCGCTCCTCCCAGCTTCAGTGCCTCCGTGTAGCCCCTCAATTCTAGCATCGTCCTCACCCTCTCGACTATGAACGCGTCCAAGCTCGCATCCCCGCGCTCCGCTACCCTGGGTCGCAGGGCTGCCACCTGCGCGGCCATGTTCTCCGGCGCGTGGGCGGAAGTCGAATCCGGCGGCAATTCCTTCGAGCGTCAACGCTGTGTACGTGGTCGTCCGCAGCGCCATGAGCCGCTCGGCCTTCCGCTGAAACTCGATCAGGAACAGGACCCTTCTCCCATCGCCCGTGTCGGCGGACCAGATCATGTCTGGATGGCGCAGCTGCAACGTCTTCTTCGCCACGAGCCGGGTGGGTTCCTCGCGCAGCGTCGTGAAGTTGATCTCGTCAGCCCATTCAGGCACATGATCGCGGATCAGGATCTCGGCCATGCGGCGGTCGGCGAAGACCGATTTCAGGAACGGGTCGTGCATGGAGTCTCCGGGACGGTGGGACTCCAAGATGTCGAGGGGGCGTGGGCAAAGGGATGGCTGGATGGGCCGACTTGTGGTATGCGCACCCGTACTGTCCCAGGCCCGCGAGTCCGAGTGCTGGACAGGTTTGCTCGGGCTCTTGAACGCAACCAACTTCCGACTCCTCGGACCGGGACTGGAGAAGCAAAGATGAGAAGACAGCTGACCGCGATAGTGGAACGCGACGGGAACGGGTATGTGGCACTGTGCCCGGAGGTGGATGTCGCCAGCCAAGGAGATTCCGTGGCCGAAGCGCGGTCGAACCTCGAAGAAGCCGTGGCCCTTTTCTTTGAGACAGCTTCCACCGAGGAAATCGCGAGGCGCCAGCGATGACCCGACAGGACGATCGGTGGGACAATCTCCTACAGTGACTACAATCCCCTCCGATGCCCGAGAAAGCTTCAGATGAACGCATCTTGCCCGGCGGGACGACCGCCGCTGTCGCGCTCGGCGGCGGATCGCGCTGATGCGCTGCAGTCACTGACTACTGGGCCTTGTGAAACCGTTCACGAGTATCGACGGGCCAACTGATGCGGTGGACGGTTCTGGTGGCACTCATGGCTCTGGTCGCCTCGCCGGCTTCTGCGCAGGTAGGCTTCCAGTTCGGCCCGCTCGTCTCGTGGCTGTACGACTTCCAGCAGGAGAGGTTCGGATTCTATGGGGGCGTCCACTACGATGTAAGCGACCGCTTCCGGGTCGGCGTGCTCTACGCCACCAAGGGCCGGGACTGTTGCGTGGTGCACACCGTTGAGGTTCCGATCACCTATAGGCGCAAACTCGACGAGGTGGCCTACGTCGTGGCCGGTGTGGTGCCCCACTACGGCGAGTTCCCGGAGATCAACGTACTGGCCGGCCTGGGCGTCGAGGCGCACCGTTCGGACACTGGCGTTTTCGGCCTCGAGGCAGCATTCACCCACGGAGTGCTCGGCGCCGCGCATGATACGAGCTACAAACTGAGACGCTACAAGTCTTTCAGGGTCGGCCTGATCTTCCGTTGATCTGGATCCGTCGATCATCGACGATTCGGCAAGGGAGCGACGTTTCCCCTCGCACATGGGCAAGCACTTCGCCAAGAGCCGCCTCCACCTCACGTCCCAGATCTGTTCGCCCGGTTGTCATCGGTTCCGTTCCTCCTTCTTGATGGAGCGGAGCGGCAATGCGGTTGTTCCCAGCGAGGACAGATCAAGCTGGTTCGCGGCACGATCGATGTCGAAGCCGACCAGGTTGCCGCGCGCATCGATATCCACGTTCACGCCATCGGACACTTCCCTGGTCTCCACGCCGGGTTCTTCGCTGATCGGGTCTGTCCGTCAGGCCATCCGCACCCGATCGATGAACTCGTCGCCGGTGGCACACTCCAACAGTGCGGCGGTCACCCTGTCGATGTCTTCGGCACCGGACAGCTCGTCGAGCAGGTCGGACAATCGTCCAGCCGTTTCCTCGCCGAACTTGCGGTCGGCCATTTGGTGAAGAACCTGGGCCCGGCCCCTCTGGACCAACTCGTCCATACCCTGCTGGAATCTATCCACCACCTCTGCCATGGTCTTCGCTCCTCCCTCCATCAATCGTGCCGGGTAGTCCCTCAACTCTAACATCGTATCCACCGTCTGGACCATCAATCCAGCCAAGCCCGGACTCTTTCGCCATTGACGGTATCGGCGGACCAGATCATGTCGGGGTGGCGTCACTGCAGCGTCTTCCTGCTGACGAGCCCGGTGGATTCCTCGCGGAGTGTCGAGAAGTCGATCTCCTCGCCCCACTCGGGCGCGTGGCGGCGAATGACGATCTCGACCATCCGCCGGTCGGCGAAGACCGACTTGAGGAAGGCGTCGTGCATGGAGTCTCCGGGACGGTGGGACTCCAAGATGTCGAGGGGGCGTGGGCGAGGGGATGGCTGGATGGGCCGACTTGGGTATGCGCACCCGTACTTTGTCGGCCAATTCGGGCCTGATCTGGCGGACAAACGGCCGGTCGGCAGTGGACACCCCCGGGGAACACAACGATTCCGTTGGCAACAATTCTGTTGTGTCGGTCCAGCGCCGTCTATCCCGGTCCCGGAGACTGTGCCGCGCAGGGGTGCTGGTCGCGATCGGGAGGAGTGGATTGGAAGGAGAGGGCGACGTGTATCTCGCTGGCGGCGTCTCGGGTAAGGGATCAGGCGGGGCTGGGGAGTTCGGCACGAGGGGAGGATTCGCTTGGCGCGCGCTGCTCCGATGCCTGACCGTGGCGGCCGCCATGGGCCTCGTCGTGGCAGATGATCGCCATCGGCAAGCGGCACACCTTGACCCGGCTTCGTCCTTTGGGCCAAGGTTCTCTTCCTCCTCCCGGCCGCGCCGCGGTGCAACGCGGTTTCTTTGACCTCCGATAGATCCAATGGACCAACTCCTGCAAGCACTCATTGACGACTCCCAGTTCGCGAAGTACCACGCGGAGACGTTGAAGGGGAAGACGTTCAACCCGTTCGACGTTCTGCGCTATTCGGACTATGAGATCCGCCACAGCAACGTTCTGGCATGGCTACTTCAGCCGAACGAGACTCACGGAATCGGCGAAGCGTTCATAAGGAAGTTCGCGAGCGCGATGAACGACGCAGCCAGAAGTCAGGGCATCACTCCGCCGCTCTCGTCCGGCTTCGATGCGGAGAATGTTCGAGTCGAACGGGAACTCGACTACGTCGACATCACGCTCTTCGTCGAAAACGAGTCAGTCCTGATCGCCGTTGAGAACAAGATGGGCGAAGCGTCCCCGGAACACGCGAGCCAGGTAATTGGCTACGACAAGATGCTCCGTGAAAAGTACCAAAGTAAGTACGACATTCACAGCGTCCTCCTGACGACTTCGCCCGCGGGGGATGCGTCTGCGCGCACTGCATCGAAGGGCCGGTCTGAGCGCAGGTTCATTCACGGCAGCTGGAGTCAAATCTGCGACATCGTGAAGTCGATCCGAGATCACGGCCGATTCGAGGTCGACCAAGGCGACAGGGTTCGCGCGTTCCTTGAGCACTATCTGGAAATCGTGGAACGATTCGTCATTCGACCGGATGGGGCGGGGGACTCCTCCAAGACACTACTGGACGATCACCGACCTCTCCTGGAGAGGCTGTCGAAGGAGCGGGAGGAGGGCTCCGGCAACATCGACGAGATATTGCCTCAAAGCCAAAGTGAGTATGCGAGGACGATCGACCGGCTCATTGGCGACTTCCGGCAAGAGCCCAAGCGACTGAGATCAGCTATTCGGAGGCTCCTGAAGCGTAGGGGCTTTCGGGCCTGGACCAACACGCCCGCGGGGCAGCCATGGTTCTTCCTGTATTTCTCGGACGAGAACATGGACGAGACGAGGAGGTCGCTGAATGTCCCTGGATATCCTCGATGGGTGATCTTCCTCTCGCGCGGCCAAGTGTTGCTGTACCTGCAGTTCGACGCATCGGAGACGGGGATGCCCGTTGTCGAACGGATCACGAGGTTCATGCTGGAAAACCCGATCGACGCTTCTTCGGAAGGCCAAGAACGGTACCCGATGGACATTCGTTGGGGAGGTCGTTTTATCGTCTACAAGCACATCCTGATGACCGGCGAGGAACTGGCAGCTACCCCCGCGTCGGCGATCGAGGAAGTAGTGCTAAAACGGATGGACGCGTTTCTCGATGTGGATTTCGGGAGGATCGAGACCTACTTGAAATGTATGGCCTTCAACCCCGCTCCTCCGGCATAGAACGCCACGGGTGCTTCGCCGAGGGAGAAGTCGAGGCAGCCATGTGGTCGTTGGATGGCCGGGGTCATTCGCGCGTTACCGCTGCCATACCGCGAACCCTCTTCGTCGTAGCAATTCGGCCAACTCCCGCTCCTTGTCCTCCGCTTCGCCCGACGCCACCGGGTTACGGTGCTCGTACTGCCTCCGCATGAGGTATTGGCCGTACTTCGTGACGTAGCCTTTTCCTGCCTTTTCCCCAAGCTTGTGCTGCTCGAAGCGTGCCTCGGGGGTGAGTGAGGTGACACCCACGTACACGCACGGCTTTCCGCGCCGATGGCCAGGGTTTTCCCTCCTGAACTTGGAATCTTCCAGCACGGCCTCATCAAGTCGAATCACATAGAGGTTCCTCGTCCTGTTCATGACACATCGCTCCGGAGTTGGGGGGGAGATCGATCTACGCCAAGCAGTGATCTGATGCAACCCTCGACCGTCCTCGTGTGCGCATTGCCACCGTTCGCCTTCTTGACGCTCATTCCGACGGCCACTAATCGTGATTGCCCGTCCAGGTAGCCGCCGCCCACCCCGATCTGAGCCTGACTGCCCCATGCCCCTCCGCAAATCCCACCTCTACTCCTCGCTCTGGAAGAGTGCGACGAGCTGCGCGGGGGAATGGACGCATCCCAGTACAAGGACTACGTCCTGCCCCTGCACCTCATGAAATAGGTCTTGGACAAGTACGCCGGGAGCGACGACCCCTTCGTCGAAATCCCGCTCCGCCTAGTGGAAGGGCTACGATGAGCAGAACCAGTCTGCGAGACAGACGGCTCCGATTCTTCGAGCGCGGGAACACGCACTGCCCAATCTGCTTGACCCCGTTCACTGAAGCCGGCGTGCGGGCTGGCAGAGTCGTGACGCTCGAACACGTCCCCCAAAAGTCGGTAGGCGGTAGGCCCGCCTGTCTCACGTGCGTGCGGTGCAACACCGGCACGTTGACAGGAAAGATGGATCTAGCCGTGGCCAACTACTATCAGGCTCAAGATGACGGCGGATACCCCATGACCGTTGAGGAAGACGGGGAACGTACCAGAATCAATCCGAAGCACGTGCAGATAAACCATGAGGCCGGCAGGGTGAAAATCAGCGCGGAGTTACACAAGGTACCCGCCAACATTCGACGGTGGCTGACCGATACGCCACAACGGGTGAGATTGACTTGGACACACCCTACGGAATATGCAATCGGAATGGGACTCCTGAAGAGCGCATATTTGATGGTGTTCTGCCTGCTGGGGGAGGCGGGGTATCGGTACGCCCAAGGTGAAGCGGTGTCATCCATCCGTGAACAGCTGCTGTCCCCGGAGAAAGAGCTGATCCGACCGTTGGTGTCCTCTGCAACCACTACACACCCGCACTTCCCCGAACACACCGTCGCGTTGACGGAGGAACAGTGCTGGTTGGCGAAGATTGGCACCAATTGGATCATCCTACCGCCAGGCGGGTCCATTGACCGGTACCGGATGCTCGAAGAGGCATTTCGTGCGGCACCGCTGTCTCTGGGCTCACAGGTATGGTGGCCAACCCTCAAGTTTGGTGACGCCAGCCCCATCTATGGGAAGAAGTCGGACGCGCTGAAAACAAAGCACTTTTTCGGCAAACCACTACGGTTCCGCAGCCACCCCCACCGGCACTACGTGGTCGTCTATGATGATTCGGACATGGTTGCCGTGCTCCCGGTTTCCGGCCCCCCGAGGAGTGAGTCCTGAAGCGACCCGGTGGGAAGGCCGGGCCCGATGTCCCGATGGACCATGCGCGAGCCTGTGACGGGCGACTCCAGTACCTTCCTTGCATGGGTGACGATTGACGGACTGCCTCGACATTGACCTAAACACTCGCGACAAGAAGGACACGACATGGCTGCTAGCCGCAAGACACTTCTGGCGCAACTCGCGCCCATGTTCGGACCGCAGACGGAAAACCTCGCCGTGGAGGCGCTCGGGCATATTCTATCTGGATCTGAGGCGGCGCGGAGTGCCCTCTCAGAGCTGTTGCTGGCAGGCGGCGCGGGGGTTGGACCAGTCGCCCAGGTACGCACTCAGGACGTCGGCGAAGATGGCGCGCGGCCCGATCTCGTCGGGTTGGATCACCAAGGCGAGGAACGCGTCTTGATCGAGGCCAAGTTCTGGGCCGGCCTTACCGACAGTCAGCCGGTGGGCTATCTCACGCGGCTTGAGTCGGCTCCACAACCATCCGCGCTTCTGTTCGTCGCCCCTGCCCAGCGTATGGACGCTCTCTGGGCGGAGTTGTGCCGTTTGTCGGAATCGGCATCAGACATCGCGTTGGATTCCGACGCAGATGAACTCCGGAGCGTCAGGATCGGGGCTGGGCCATACCTGATGCTGACCAGTTGGAGGAGTCTGCTCGGTCGCATGGCCGCGAAAGTCTCGGCCGCGGCCGACTCTCGTACGGAGATCGACATCCGTCAGTTGCAGGGGCTCGCCGAGCACCAGGACGAGGAGGCGTTCTTGCCACTGAGGCGGGAGGAACTCGGTCCGCAGCTTCCGCGGCGAGTTATCGACTTCACGCGAATCGTTAACGATGCGGTAGGCCGCGTCAAGAAGACCGAGTGGATGAGTACCAAGGGTACCAAGAGGGTGGGAACGGCAACGAGTTACGGACTGTGGCTGGGATTCCCGCGCGTAGAGCCGATTGGAAAAGTCCATGGATTCTTCGGTGTCCACTATGGCTTTTGGGCTCGATCTCGAGACACTCCGCTGTGGCTTTTCTTCATGAATAGCCGCGTCTCGGCGGACATGCGCCGTGCGCTGGAACCCCTTCGGCACAGAAGCCCACCCGAACTCATTGAGGCCCCCCGTCACATCAGAATGCCGATCATGTTGCCGGTCGGGAAGGAGCGCGGAGCAGTACTGGATGCGGTGGTGACGCGGCTTTTGGAGATCGCTCAACTGATCACGCCTGAGCCATAAGCCAACCGGTGACCACGATGGGTGCTCGACTTCGTCGCAATAGGCTCTTCCCGCGATGGATTCCTTCAACTCAATCTTGCGATCTACACGTCAACCGAACATCCTCACAGCCGAAGGCTCCCTGACATGGTCGGTAGCCGCCAGTTTCGGGGCGAACTTCAGCGACCACCACGCCTGGATCAAGACGGAACCAAACGATGGAGTAGGCCATGAAGGTCGCAGATGCGATCAAGCTGATGTCGAAGCTGCCGTTGCAACGCATTGTGGACAGCTTCACGAAGGATTTTCCGAAGCCCAACGAGGACCAGGCCCGGGACATCATTCTGCGAAATGTCGAGGAACTCACCGACGAGAAACGAATCGCTGCCGTTCTACAGTTCGACGGTCCCTTCAAGGACCAGATCCGGCAGATACTGATGCTGGAGGCGTTCGTGAACCGTCCCGACTGGTCGGCATCGGAGCAGGACATCGTGGAGAGCCTGACCCGCCTGGAGCAAGACGTGCTTGACGCCGCCGTAGCGGAGGACAGCTTGCGCTATGAGGATACTGAGCGCATCGAAATCCTGAAGGACGTGCTCAAGGCGGCGCTGGACGACAAGCTGATCACGTTCCGCGAGTTGAACCTGCTGCGTACTCTCCGCGACAGCCTCGGACTGTCCGAGGCAGTCTTCCGCATCGTGCTCGCCCAGCTTGACCACTTCCCCCAGCCAGGCAACGTCTTGCATACGCCGAGCGAATGCCGCGACGTGCTGAACAAGCTGCAGTGGGGGGGCATCGTCTTCCATTGCAACAAGGCCGACGGCGCGCCCTACGTGATTCCGGACGAAATCCGAGCTTCCGTGATGGACGCGCTCGGCCTGGAACTCGGGCTGCATGCGTGGGGCCTGCTCCTCGACGCCCTGACGGTTAGCCAGTTGAAGCAGACGCTGATCAGGAAGAAACTCCCCTCTTCGGGCACGAAGTCGGAACTCAAGAGCAGGGTGATCTCATCCGGCCTGAGTCCCAGCCGCGCGCTTGGCATATTGTCAAGTGAGGAGTTACGCCAGCTGTGCTCTTCACTTCCTGGTGTCCTGGTGAGCGGTACCAAGGCGGAGCGAATCCGACGAATCATCGGCTACTTCGCCAATCTGATCACAAAAGAGGTGTCCGACGAAGCCTCGCCCGGTGAGCGATTCTACAAGTACCTGCCAGAACTCGCCCGGCGCGACCGCGAGAATCTGTTGGCGAACCAGATCATCAAGAAAGACCTTGATATCGAGCACGGATTCGAGGCGGCAACTCGGTTCCTCTTCGAAAGAAGACTGGGCCTCAACCTGATGGAGATGGCCGGCAGCGAGCACCCCGACGGTTGCATCCGGTTCGGCGGGCGTCGGAAGTCAGCAGGAGACGTGCTGATGTGGGACAACAAAAGCACGGAGGCCGCCTATACGTTTCCGCCCTCCCACCTGAGGCAGTTCAAGCGCTATATCCGTGACTCGAGGGATCCGGTAGCCTGCTTTCTGGTCGTTGCCGCAGACGCCGACGACTCCGCAATGGACCGAGTGTGGCAGCTCGCAGCCGACTGCACCGGCACCAACGTCGCCGTGATCGCCGCCGAAAACCTGGGGTGGGTCGCGGAAGAATGGTGGGGGCGCGGCACCGATGGTCGGTTCAATCTCGAGGTCCTCAATATGACGGGAATTCTGAGTCGACCGCTGTTGGAGCAGAGGATGAGGCTGTTTCTGTAGCCACTTTCCCGAAGGACGTGGACCCGCTGGCCAAGCTCGCCAGTATCGGATAGGGCCATTACCCCTCCCTAGACTTCGACCTCCCCAACAACACGGTGATCGAGGGACCTACAACAACCGATTCCGGCACCCCAGATATGCCCGAGAGCCACGAGATAGATGCTGCCTACCGATTGTGGCAAGACTCGTGAGGAGCGTCCCGATGCTCAAGGCCCTGACGGCGAACGCGTTGGCCTGGCTCTCCCGGGTCTCCATTCATCTCCGGTGCTCACCCTGCTTGTCGTATTCGCTGAGGATGACTGCATCCGATCTCGGGACAGCCTCGCGAAATGTCTGCGGGGTCTCGGATGGTGGTCGCGGTCCTGCCGCGTCTTCTTCTGCTCAACCGAAACGGACTTCTCTGCCGAATCGGTTGATTGAAGTGGCAGCGCCGGCTGGGATTCCAGCACGAACAGGACTCTTTCGCCATGCACGGTGTCGGCGGACCAGATCATGTCTGGGTGGCGCCGCTGCAGCGTCTTCCTGCTGACGAGTACGGTGGGTTCCTCACGGCACGTGAGAATTCGATCTTCGCGGCCCACTCGGGCGCGTGGCATGGATCAGGATCGCGACAATGCGACGATCGGCGGAGACCGACTTGAGGAAGGCGTCGTGCATGGGGTCTCCGGGTTGGTGGGGACTCCGAAGTGGGGGAGAGACGGGGGCGGTAGAATGGCTGGATGGGCGGGGGATTGGAGCGATGGAGTGCGACGGCCAGCGGCGTCCTTGATGCACATTCCGGACACCGGAAACCGTGATCGGTACCGCCGGTAACGACATCCGTTTAGCTTAGCCATCTGAGACCATCCCCACGGCCCTTTATGATTGATCCAGTCAGCTCACTAGCATTCTCCATTCACTCCAGTCCGGGCGTCTATGCGCTCCTTCTCGGCTCCGGTGTGTCGACGGGCGCCGGTATTCCTACTGGCTGGGGCATCACCCTAGATCTCGTGGGCAAGCTAGCCGAAGCTTCTGGCGAGTCCACGGGTCCCGATCCCGCAGCATGGTATCGTCAGCGGTTTGACGAGGAACCCAACTACTCGGAGCTCCTCAACACACTCGCCAGGACCACTACTGAACGCCAGCAACTGTTGCGTGGCTACTTCGAATCCGCGGATCAGGAGTCAAACGGCAACCAGTGCCAGCCAACTGCTGCGCACCACGCCATTGCAGGCCTCCTTGCTGGCAACTACATCCGCGTTATCATCACGACAAACTTCGATCGCCTGCTGGAGGCGGCTCTCGCTGCCCACGGCATTACACCAACCGTACTCAGTACTCCTGAACAGATTCATGGTGCTTTGCCTCTGATCCACACTCGGTGCTGCATTCTCAAGCTCCACGGTGACTACCTCGACACTCGGATCCGCAACACAGAGGAGGAACTCAGCAGGTATCCCAACGAGTATGATGCGCTACTTGATCGGATATTCGATGAGTTTGGACTAGTCGTGTGTGGCTGGTCAGCTGAATGGGACCAAGCTCTGAGATCTGCGGTCCAACGGGCTCCCTCTCGTCGATTCACCACATTCTGGGCAACTCACGGTGGATTAACAGACTCCGCTCAAGCGCTAGTTGATCATCGCGCGGCCTCCGTCATAGCCATTGATGGTGCTGACAAGTTCTTCTCCGCCGTGTGGGAGCAGGTGCGAGCTATCGAGCAGTTTTCTCGGCCCCATCCGTTCTCTGCGGAAGTCGCAGTGGCACGATTGAAACGGTATCTGTCTGAACCGCGATATCGGATACGCCTATCAGATCTTGTCGATGAGACGGTAGAACGCGTCGCTACCGAGTTGTCTAGTGATGTCTTCTCGGCACAACACCGTGACATTAGCTCGGAATCATTGACCACTCGAATCCGGAAGTACGACGCGGTCTCCTCGATTCTTCTTGCGATGGCGTGTGTTGCAGGGCGTTGGGTCGAGGCCGAACACTTCGACATTTGGCGCCGTGCCATTCAACGCGTCTACTCCTGCCGTTCCCGGGAAGGAGGCATGACGTTTTGGCTCAACCTACAGCAATATCCCGCAACACTACTTCTCTACGCGTTGGGTCTTGGCGCAATTGAGGGGAATCGGCTGGACTTTCTGAAGCATGTTCTGTGTACACCGCTAAGTGACACCGGGAGTGGAGAGGATCCTGCAGTTCAGCTCCTTCCGCCGATCCAGCTTGGAGTGCACGGGAATCCAAACATGCTTGAAGGCATGGACGGACATAGGTTGCCGCTGAATGACTGGATGCACAAGGTGCTCCAAGCTTGCGCCATTCCCACGATACGCGACCCTCAGCGTTACACTCTGCTCTTTGATAAGCTTGAGATTCTAATTGCGCTCGCGTTTGCACAATACGGAACACCGGTCTTCGAAGATTGGTTGCCAGTCGGAGCTTTCAAGCATCGATACTCGAACTGCAAGCGAGTATTGACTGAGATTCGGGAATCGTTCGCCACCGATCGAGATGAATCCCCGTTTGTGGTGTCCGGGCTATTCGGCCATAGTGTTGCCGAGTGTGAGGGCAAGGTTGACCAATTGACGGCGTTTCTTGGCAAGCATCCTGTTTGGTAGCTTCCTGCGCACGCTCAAGGCCCGTGCTCGTGAGAAGTTAAGCCGAAAGGCGGCGGCCCTATGTCTAGGCCGTCTACTTGTCCAGAAAACCGGAACCGGTACACTTGATCGTTCGCCCCTCGATCAGGCCCGAGTGACAATTCGGCGGCTGGTGCGGACTCGCAAGACCCATTGCCTGGGGGCAGATGCCCGTTGATACCTCGTTAGCCGGGATCAAGCGGAAGCCGCGTAGCCAGAACCCGTCAACCAAGAAGGAGGCGAAGACCACGGCGCAGAGAGCTGACCTCGGCGAGGCCGCAGCTCAGGCGAATACGGCACTTGTACATGCCGTACTCGCACAGGCTCACCCTCCCTTCTGCTGCAGTGATCGTTCCAGATCTTGCATCGTCTTCTC
>LXNI01002063.1_pt1 | contig 15122 bp, 13 predicted proteins | sample 809091 | NCBI WGS metagenome assembly LXNI01 (sample SAMN04870527, study PRJNA318959) | sponge metagenome | biome: 01000161; feature: marine sponge reef; material: water | host: Sarcotragus foetidus | place: Greece: Milos, Mediterranean Sea | collected 2013-05-29 | depth 5-7 m | reverse complement strand
CGCCTCCCACATCTCGGCATCCCGCTGCGCGGTCCAGATCTGCGGGTCGGCAATGCCGGAGGCGATGTCGTAGGCGCGCGCCACGTCGAACGGCAGGCAGTGGTCGAAGATCACCCACTGGCCGAAATCAGGTTTCAGGGCGGCGTAGGTTTCCTTGTAGATTTGCTTCAGATCCTTTCCCTGTTTTTTGCCGGCTTCAACAGCCTGGTACATCGCGGTAACAAACGCGCGGGTCCCGCCTATGCCCTCTTTGATGGTCTCCGATGTCATCAAGGCATCGCCGCGGCCGGGGACCACAGCAAGCGGACCCAGTGCAGTGATATTGTCCAGGGTGGCGGGCCAATCCAGCAGGTAGGCATCGCCGGTGTAAGGCGTGGCGCCATATTCCACCAGATCCCCGCTGTACAACACCCGTTCTTCCGGCAGCCAGACCACGGTATCACCCTTGGTATGGCCGCGCCCCAGTTGCATGATCTTCACTTCCGTAGCGCCCATCCACAGCGACATCTCGCCGCAAAAGGTTAGCGTCGGCCAGGTCAGGCCGGGGATGGTTTCATACCCGTTGAACAACCTGGGAAAGCGCTCAAACTCGGACTGCCAGTCCTGCTTGCCGCGCTCCACGATGAGGTCGTAGGTATCCCGGCTGGCGATGACGTGTTCCGGCTGGTAGGCGCTGGCGCCCAGCACCCGTACCGCGTGGTAGTGGGTCATCACCACGTACTTCACCGGTTTGTCCGTGACCGAACGGATCTTTTCCAGCACCCGTTCAGCCATCAGCGGCGTGGCCTGCGTGTCGATTACCATCACGCCGTCGTCACCGATGATCACACCGGTATTCGGATCGCCTTCCGCGGTGTAGGCGTAGGCGTTTTCCGACAGGCGGCTGAATGTTACCTGTTTCTCGCCCAGGTCTGCTTTGGAAGCGAATTCTTTTACCATTTATTTTATCTCTCTATGCTGTTTTTCCACCGATCTTCTCAAACAACTGACAGGGAACATTTTAGCATGATTCCCTGTTCGGATTCCCCCTTCAGGCTCATTTTTCCGGAAACGCCCGGATTTGAAATCCGTTACAAATTCCGGGGTCAGAGTAAAATCGCCGTTATCGGGGTCGATAGCAGGATCGGTGGTGATTTTACTCTGACCCCACCTGTCTGCCGAATTTAGCGGGAGGGCAGGCGCTGGACTTGTCAGGGGTTCCTGCGCATAATGCCATACTCATACTGCCAGGGGTGAGCGCCATGGGGAATAACAGGTTACAGAATAAAGTTGCCATCGTAACGGGATCGGGCCAGGGTATCGGTGCGGCGATTGCCCGGGTGTTTGCGCAGGAAGGCGCCCGCGTCGTCGTGGCCACGCGCACGGAGAAAAACGGCGGGGAGACCGTTGCGCAAATCAGGTCGGAGGGGGGTGAAGCAAGCCTGGTCTGTGCTGATATAGGTTCGGTCGATGCCATCAACAATGTCGTGGATACCACCCTGGAAACTTACGGGCAGATCGACGTCATGGTGCATAATGCCGCCTCATTCCTGGGCGGCCTGATCGAGGAGTACCGGGACGAAGACCTGGACACGGTGCTGGCGGTCAACCTGAAAGCCTGCTTCCGCCTGACCCACGCGTGTATCCCCCACCTGAGAAAACAGGGAGCGGGGCGAATCCTGGTCACCTCCTCCGTCACCGGGCCGCGGGTCGCCATGCCGGGCACGGCCTACTATGCGGCATCCAAGTCCGGCGTGAACGGGTTTATCCGCGCCGCGGCGCTGGAGCTTGCCGCAGACAATATCACCGTCAACGGCGTGGAGCCGGGTTTTATCCTGACCCCGGCCATGGACCTGCTGGCCGATGACACCGCCAAGGCAGAAATGGCGCGCTACATCCCCATGGGTAAATTGGGCGAACCGAACGACATTGCCTGTGCCATGCTTTACCTGGCCAGTGACGAGGGCAAATACGTCACCGGACAGACCCTGGTCGTGGACGGCGGTTCCACACTGCCGGAGAGCCCCGTCTATATGGACGAAACGGAAGGGGTGCAGACCTTGCAGGGGTCCTGATCCGCGCACTCGTGACCACCGGCCCCGTGGGCAACGACACTGTGAACGGCGACGCCGCAAGCGCCGGCCTTGTGAGCCAGGGCGACGAATACTGGATGCGGCGGGCGCTGGCGCTGGCCGAACGGGCCCGGGCGGACGGAGAAGTCCCGGTTGGCGCGGCGCTGGTCATGGATGGGGATTGCATCGGTGAGGGTTGGAACCGGCCCATCTCCACCTCTGACCCGACTGCCCACGCGGAGCTCATGGCCTTGCGCGCCGGGGCCGCGCGCCGGCAGAATTACCGTCTGCCCGGCGCAACGTTGTACGTGACCCTGGAACCCTGCGCCATGTGTGCCGGGGCTATCATCCTGGCCCGTCTCAAACGTCTGGTGTATGCCACTGCCGACCCCCGCAGCGGCGCCGCCGGCAGTGTGTTCAACATACTGCAATCCGCACAACTGAACCACCGCGTCGAACTGGCTTCCGGGGTACTGGAACAGGAGGCCGCGTCGCTGTTACAGACATTCTTCCGGGAACGGCGCGAGTAGCGCGGAAGTCACATGACAGACACGCAATGTGAAGCCCTGCTCCGGCAACTCGCTGAGCAATTAACACAACAGCATAAAATGCTCGCCACGGCCGAGTCCTGCACCGGCGGCGGTGTTGCTTATGCGGTCACGGCCATACCGGGCAGTTCGAAGTGGTTTGAGCGCGGGTTTGTGACCTACTCCAACCTGGCCAAGCAGGAGCAATTGGGCGTTGCTGATGAGTTGCTCAGCCGCTTCGGGGCCGTTAGCGAACAGGTGGCCGCGGCCATGGCGCTGGGCGCGTTGCGACACAGCCAGGCCGATTTCAGCGTGGCGGTAACCGGTATTGCCGGGCCGGACGGTGGAACCGGGGAAAAGCCGGTCGGCACCGTTTGTTTTGGCTGGGCGCGACGTGACGCCGCAGCCAGAACTACGCGCATAGTGTTTGACGGCGACCGGCAACAGGTGAGAGAACTTGCCATTCTGGCAGCCCTGCAGGGGGTCGTGGATCTGGTGGAACTGTCCGCATACAGGCCGGACTGCAAGGACAAAACCAAACCCTGACGCTGCTGTCGTTGAGGACAGGATGGATGAGCGATCCCCGGGGATTCTGTGGGATAAAAAATTTTTTCAAAAAAATTTCAAAAAATACTTGACGTCCTGATTTTATGTTTTAGGATGTGACTCATAGCTGGCCGACAGGCGTCTGGGCGATGCTTCGGCGGTCAAAGTACCACTTCCTTTACGGATAGCAAAGGGCATGGATTAGATGAACGGAGAACCCGTTAATACCTATCATGGCGCGTTCAAACCCTGTCACGGGTTCGTGCTTTCCTATACCGGTTCCCTGCTCGGGGCCATTGAGGTTGACGGCATCGACCCGGACGGCATGTCGCGCAAGGACATGGAAGCATTCTCCATCGTCATCCGCAACCTGTTGAACATCCTGCCCCAGTCCATCGTCCTGCAGCAGTACTACGTCCATTACCGCGATCTCAAGATAACGTTTGCCCAGCGGCAAAACCCGGTCTGCAATGCCCTGAACCGCTACCGGGAAAGACACCTGAACGGGATGCGCCTGGCCGGCGCCCGGTGCGTGCTGTTCGTCGAGATGTTTCCCGAACGCCGGGATGAATCCAGTCTGATGTTGTTCCTGAAGCACCTGTACAAGTGTTTGCACAACGCGCAGTCCAGGGACCACGTCAAGCGTTTCCTCCTGTACGGGGCGGCCCGCAGCGTTTCCACCGAGGCGCTGGCCAAGCTGGCGCCGGCGCTGGAAACACGCATCAGCGACATAATCAATTATTGCAGCGGCCTGTTCCGCACCCGGCAACTGGACCTGGACGAGATTTACCGGGTAATGAAATTCCTGGCCACGCTGGAAGTGCAATACCTGGACAGCGACCTGCATTGCCCGCAGTTTATCGATACCGACCTGTCCGACGGACAGGTAACACCCGTTACCCGCAACGGCATGGACATGTTGCGCGTGCAGAACCGTAACAACACGTATGCGCGCGTGCTGTCGGTGAAACAGTTCAATTTTGACCGCTTTACGCCGGGACTGTTTGCCAGGGGGCCGATCAAGGCGCCGGGCAACTACGTGCTGACCACCCGTTACAAGGGTATGAGCGAGGCATCGAAGAGCTTGTTCTTTTTCAACCGCAAGAAGGAACTGGAGCGGGAGACGCTCAGCTTTGCGGACTTCATCAAGGGACTGGACAACAGCCAGGAAAAGGATCGGGAGATGCAGGTGTTCCGGCCTTCACTGATACGAAAATTCCAGGAACTGGATGAGGCGGCTTCGCTGCAGGACAACCTGGGACTGGTCGCCACCCACGCGCTGGTGTTCGACACGGACGCGCAGGAATTGGAGCGGACCACCGAGCGCGTGCAATCCGCGCTGCAGCAGAACCAGTTCAGCATCCTGTGGGAGACGGTGGCCCAGCCGGACGTATTCTTCGACCTGCAACCCTGCGCGGATCACCACGGCCGTTTCTTCCGGGATATTCCCCTGAACACCTCACAGTTCTCCACCCTGTCGCTGTTCTACAAATCGGCCCAGGGGGCCAAAACGGTGGCTGACCTGGGCAACGAGGAAGCGCAATACGTGTTCACGTCCGCGGATGCCTCGCCGTATTATTTCTCACCGTTTTGCGGCGGGCGCGGTTTCCTGATCGGAGTGGGGCCGGTGCGTAGCGGCAAATCTTTCCTGCGTACCTGCACCGGCATCCACTGGCCCAAGTACGGCGGGTTTTATCGCGCCATCGATATCGATCCCGGCTCCGAACCCATTGCCCATGCGTTTGGCGCGGACGCCGGCATCGTGCGCTTTGCCGGTGGTCATGAGCGCGGTTTCAACTTTTTCTCCCAGGCGCAAGGCCCGGATGATACCCGCTTCATTGCGCACCTGAACCGGCAGCTCATGGCCATGATCGAGAGCAACGACTCGGAGGAGTTGCGCCGGTTGTCCGGCGCCGACCAGCTTGCGCTGGACCGCGCCGTGCGCCAGGTATTGAGATTGCCGCCCGCGCTGCAAACCCTGACAACCCTGGTAAAACACTGTCCGGGGCCGGTGCAAAGGAAACTGGCGCGCGTTACCGGTAGCGGGCCTTACGCGCCGCTGTTCGACGCGCCGCAGGATGCCATCGGCAACCTGGACCGGCAGGTGGCAGTGTACAACCTGGCGGACATCAAGGACGATGCCGTCGCCAAACCGCTGGTAATGGCGGAGATTGCCTACCGGGTGCTGCGTTTCTATGAAAACCCGGACATCCGCACCCGCCCCAAGTGGCTGGACGTGGATGAATGCCACCATATTCTGGCCAACCCGGAATTGACCCGCACCCTGCTGCTGGACCGGGTACGCACCTGGGGCAAGATGCTGGCCGGTATCGGCATGTGGACGCAGTCCGGTATCGAACTCGGCAACGTGGAGCACTGGGAAGCCCTGCGCAGCGCCGCCTCGACCTTCATCTTCACCGCCGACCCGGAGCTGAACAAGGATGCCTACCGCGCCATCTTCAACCTGACGGAGGGTGAAATGGACACCATCCGCGGGATGATACCAAAACAGGAGTTCTACCTGATCCAGCGTGACCTGAACGTCTCCAAGAAATGTACCCTGTCGGTGGAACCGGAACAGTACGTGCTATCGACCTCCAGCCCGGCGGAGCAGACCCTGTATTTTGACAACGTGGAACGCTACGGGTTTGCAGACGGTGTCAGGAAGACGCTCGCGGCTCCTGGCAAGGAACAGGGGGTAGCAGACAGATGAGAGCGCTCTTCCTTATACCGATGCTTTGTTTGTTCCTCCTCAGCGCGGCCCGGGGTGGCGGCATCCCTACTGTGGACGTCGGCGTTATCGCCCAGCAGGTCCGCGCCTACCAGCAGTTGTTGCGCGATTTTGAAATCCAGTTGCAGCAGGTTGGCCTGGACAGTGAGCAGTTGACCATGCTCAACCGGCAGTTCAGCCAGACCCTGAAGGAATACGATGACTACCTGCAACAGGTCAGGGGCTTGCAGCGGGTGATCTCGCGCAAGGACTGGGAAGGGCTGTTCCAGGCGCTGAAGAATCAATACGGCATCAGCCCTTACGCCCGTATTACCGGGATCGGCGCGCGCGGCAAGGCCGGCAGGGACGCCATCGACGCCGAGGTGGACAAACTCTACCACGTCCCGGCACAAGTGGAGCAGGTGCGCCGCCGGCTTGCCGCCACAGGCATCGACCCGGCGCCCTGGGCGACCCAGGCACAACGCCAGCGGGCGCGCTACGAGGCTTACCGGGACCAGTTGGAACTCGCCCGGGACGGCAACCGGGAACTGCTGGAACGTCACCGCAACATCAAGGTTACCAGGGATAATTTCAACCTGGGCGACAAGAGCGACCTGAACGCGTTGCAGACCTCGGTCACGGCCAACTTCCATATTATTGATGAACTGCAAGCCCTGAATAAAAACCAGAACCAGCAGTTGCTGCACGCCAACCACGCGTATATCCAGGCGCTGTCGGTGGCGGAAGCCCAGCGCCGGGCCGAGGTCGAGCGCCTGGAGAGGGTGGCCAACCAGACCCGCACGGCGCGTGCGTTCCGTTGGCGCGACCTGCCATTGCAAGGGCGCTGAGCAATGATGAAAAAGCGCCACATGACAGCCCTGTTATCCGCGTTCCCGGCGCCGGCGGCGCTGGCCGCGCCGATCGATCCGGCCAGCTTCCTGGGAGAGTTCTTCAACAAGGCCAGCCGCCTGACCGATGCGCTGATCGGCGTCTCCACGGAACTGTACCGTTTCTCCGAACTGGAATGGACCGCATTCACCGTGTTTGCCCTGGTCATCGTCCTGATCAAGTGGACTGTCGGCGCCGCGGCGGTGAAGGACGTGATCTTCGTCGTGCTGATGATCCTCATAGCCCAGTCCCTGTTGCAGTCTTATGACTATATCCTGACCTTGTTCTGGGAAATCGCTTCGGTGTTGTCTGACGATATCAACCTGAACACCTACCAGGCGTTGAATCTTGGCGCCACGGGCATTGATTCAACCGGGGTATTCCTGCTGGACATGATCAACCACGTCATGGAGCGGTTTACCTTTGAACCGGCGCCCGAAAATTCCGGCTTCTTCTCCATATTCAGCAATTTTGCCACCAACCTGCGCGATGCACTCTTCCTGTTGCTGTTTCTCGGCGTGCTGTTTGCCGTGTTTGCCGTGTCCTGGATCATTTCCGTGATCGGCGTCTGGACCCTGCTGCTGGGCAAGGTCCTGGGACCGGTGTTCATCCCGTTCCTGATATTCAAACGCGCCAGTTCTTACTTCGATAACTGGCTGAACTTCATGCTGGGCGCCGTGGCCTATTTCATCGTCGCGCAGATCAACATCGCCCTCACCACCTTGATCATGATCGAACTGTTTAATTCAACCATCATGGCGGGCGAGATCATGACCCTGACCCCGGACGACCTGCTACGCCTGTTCAGCTATGCGGGCCTGCTGCTGGTGGCGGTGTATGCCATGTTCCGTACCGACCGGGTGGTCAGCGACCTGATCCAGGGCGGTGTGAGCGCATCGGGGGCTATCAGCCAGGCGGCCGCGGTGATGTCCGCGAGATTGGTGAGGTGAAGCCATGGAAGACACCAGGAAGACTATCGACAACATACCTGAGGGACTGGCCCGGCACCTCAACCCGGACAATATTCCGGGCCTGGTGGTAACCAACAACAGGCTGCTGGTCGGCAACCTGGTATTGCTGCTGGCGTTCCTGTGCGCGCTGGGCTACGGCATGGCCATGACTGTGATGGCCAAAAATAATGAAAAACTCATCTACGTCAAACTGGCGCCGGACGGCACCTGGTTTATCGACACCCATTTCGCGCACAAGGACGAGACGGATTTTTTCCCCGCCACCATCGACCACCTGCTGAGCAACTACGTCACGCGCCGCTTCCGTGAGGACCCCGCCACCATCAGGAACGACTACGGCTATGCGCTGGTGCTGATGGACCCGGCGCTGGCGCAGCATTTCAAATCGCCCTCCGGCTATGACGCGGCGGGCAAGGCAGCCCGGGTCAGGGCCTGCGCGGGCTGTGCTATCAGGGACGTGGAGGTCAGGAATATCTACCACTTCGACATGGACCGGCTGGCCGACGGCCACCCCGATGAGACCAGCTACCGTACCAACGTGTATATCAACGAACTGCTGCGCTCATCCGCAGACCAGGGCGTACTGCATACCCGCAGGGCCATCGTCACACTGCGCTGGCGCCTGACACCCAGGTCGGCCCTGCCCAGGGACCGCAACGTGCTGATGGCCAACCCTATCGGTTTGAAAATTATTGAGGAGAAGGTACTCGATGACCCGGCTTAGTTATATCGTATTGCTGTTAATGCTCAGCATAAACGCCCATGCCGAAGGCGAGCCATGCCGCATCGTCAAGCATGAGCCGCACAAGTTCGTGCGCATCAAGTCCAGGTTGCACCACGGCACGCACATCGAACTGCCGGAACTCCTGGTCGCGCGCCCGGTCACCGGCAACCGCGACCTGTGGGACGTGGAGGGTGATAACAAGCACATCTTTGTCAAGCCCAACGACGCGGACACCAGGGAAGGCGGCAGCACCACCATTACCGCGGTCTCGCGCAGCAACCGCTCCTACCATTTCCTGGTGGAACGCTCGCAGGACGAATTTGACCTGTGCGTAGTGATGACCCATGACGGTGAATTCCTGCCGGAAGGCTCGTTCAGCGGTTTTGCCCAACGCGCAGATGAGCGGCGAGCCTTGTACCAGCAACAACTGGACACACTGCAACTGCGCCTGGATGAAGAACAGCAGGCCGGCGCAGAGCAGGTCAGCGCCGCGCTGGATACCTACCGCACGCAACTGTTCACCGGCTACGAGTGGAAAGGCGGGCGTTCTCCACACGGCAGGGACCTGGTCAGCGACGTCTATGATGACGGCCGCTTCACCTATATCCGGGTGCGCCACAACCTGGCGGGCGCCATGTCGCTGTTTGCCGATAACAACGGCCAGGAACAGTTCATCGAATACCGTTATGACGAGGATAAACGCATCTACGTCGTCACCGGTGTTTTCGACCGCATCCACATGAAGGCGGATGAGAAAACCCGCATCGTCATCACCCGGCACGGCGCTGCACACGGGTAACCGGGATCGTAAACCATGGCAACCAATATCAACGAGACGAACCAGGTCGAGGAACAGCCGGCGACCTACAACCGCAACTTCCAGGTCATGCTGATCGCGGGACTGGTGTTCGTTGTCATCGTCATGGTGTATGCCTCACTGTTCCGCTCCGGGTCCGGAGAGAAACAGATAGAAGAGCAGGTGCAACGGGAGATCAGGAAACAGGCGGTTTCCAATCCCGAGCAGGCGTTCCGCGCCCGCATCAAAAGCCAGGAGCAGCGCCTGTTGCAACAAAGAGAGCAGGACCTGAGCGAACAGCGGGAATATATCGATGAGAAAACGGATGAACTGATGCAGAACAATGAACAAGTGTTGCAGGAACTGCTGAGCGGCGCCAAATCGGCGCTGGAGTCCTGGGATGAGAACGAGACCGTGCGGGTGCGCCAATCGAGACAGGCAGATTTTGCCTTCGAGTTTTTTGCCGAGGGTCCGGCACAAATCAGCGCATCTCCAGGCACGCCGGGCCATGGTTTCCTGCAACAGGAACAAGCCGTGCTGGCCGCGTTGCGACAGAACCTCGAACCGCATCCGGCGCCGAGCCTGATGACTGCCGGCCTTGCTCCGGCGGCGCACGGCGCCATGAATTTGCCGGATTCCCGGGCTGAGTGGGCAGCCCTCCCGGACACGCAGAGCATACTGGTGGATAGCCCCAACCCGGCGCCACCGGCTTTGGCAAGTGCGCGCCATTTCAACCTGGCCGGCCACCCCGAATCAGACCTTGCCCAACCGCCGGGGGCGGAATTGGCGCTATTGTCCATCGGTTCCGTCATGCACGCCAAGCTGGACCAGAAGATCATTTCCGACTTTGCCGGCCCGTACCGTTGCCGGATCGAACAGAACGTGATGGACGTTACCCAGAGACAGGTCTTGATCCCGGCCGGTTCCCTGTGTACCGGGGAAGTAATACAGACCGGCTCAACCCATCCCAACCGCATCATCAACAACCGTATGGCCTTGTCGGTGCGCTGGATAGTGCGCCCGGACGGGAGCAAGATCAAGTTCCTCAGCCAGGCCCTGGATCATGCAGGGATCGGCGCGCTGAAGGGCAGGACTGACTACCACTTCATGACCAGGTTGGGCGGCACTGCGGCGTTTGCCCTGCTGTCCAGTGAGACTGCGCGGGCGGACTACAGCAGCGGCGGCGCCGGCGCGACGTTTGAGTCAGACGTGGGCCAGTCGCTACGCGACGCGGGTGCGGAGCTGGCCTCTCCCTACGCCGGCCTGGTCCCCACCCAGGCCCTGGATTACGGTCAGAAACTGAGACTGTTCGTCTCGGAAGACATCTATATCAAACCGTGGAGAAAGGTGTACCAACGCCTGCTGAGTCAAGGTTAATGAACAGACCTGAGAGCAAACGAGAGTGGTCACGTGGCCGGCGCCGGCGCGCTATCCGGGCATTCCTGGCCTGCTTGTTGCCGCTGTTGTGCGGCGCCTGTTCCTGGTTCCAGACCTGGCAGGATAACTTCAAGACGGAACCAGGTCATGCCACGGCACAGATCGCGCCGCTGCCCGTCACCGAAGTGCCGGTGCGCATGCTCTACCCGATCGGAACACAGACCGTGGACGAGGCGATAAGCTACATGCTCGAACCGCATGACTACCATCCGGCAGACTGGCATCCGGCCGGGAAGAAAGTTGCGCAACGGCGCTTTATCAACAACTTCAGCGCCGAACCCGTCCCCCTGCGCCTGGCCATGCAGCGCCTGCTAGGGCAAAACGGCCAAATCATCCTGGACGGTGACAGCAAGCTGTACACGTACCGCTTGAGAACTGCGGATGAGCCGGGCGTAGTCCTCGCTGATCTTGCTGTCGCGACGGCGCCGGACAGAACTGCCGCCGGCACGAACGCGGACACGCAGGAGCAGGAACTACCCACCCGCTCAGGCGCCGAAACCGACAGCGCTGAAACCGACCGGAACGGGGACACCCACAGCCAGACAACCTGGCGCGTCGTCGAGCCCGTTCCCGCCGAGGACGACGTGCAGGCCGTAGCCGAGGCGGGGCGCTGCCGTTCCATTCAATTTACCAACCGGGCCATGTTATCTGCGACTGTACAGGAGTACTTCCTGAACTGTGGTTTTGACGACGTTTCCTGGCGCCTTGGTGAGCCCGGCAGGTATGCCGATTACCGCCTGACGCAAAGCCTCGAAGTGCCATTGCCCGACGGCCACAAGGACCTGATCAAGCTGCTGCAAGCACGCTTCGGGATCAAGACACTCATCCATGACAACAAACAGGTCGAGTTCCATGATGAAGACAATACAATGTAAACCGGCCCGCTTGCGTTACCCGTTTGGCCCCGGCAGGCGTGCGCTGCTGCTGGCCCTGTTGGTCCTGTCTGCGTGCAGCGAAAACATCAAGCAACGGGAACAGGAAATCAGCAGCGCGCAGGCGCGCTACCGCCAGATCCTGGAAGAACAGCAAACCGTACGCGCCATCAACACCCGCGCCAAACGGGTTGACGTACCCCGGGAAAAAGCCTGGCTGTACCGGCCTTACCAGGCCACCTACAGCAACCAGGGCCTGCGCGAGACCCTGCGGCGGCTGACTCCGGGCTATCCGGTCGTCTACGCGTTGCCGGATAACTACAACCCGCCGGTCAGTTCCACCCCGCTTGCCGTTACCGTGGAAGACCACCTGCAAGCCATCAGCCTGCAAGCCAACGTGGGCTACGAATTCCGCCAGGGTATTTTGCTGATCACACCCATGATCACCAGGGAATATGAGGTGCCGTTGTACGGCGGCGGTAACAACATCATCAACGTCAGCAGCAACAACCTGGGCCGGGACCCGAACAAGGCAAGCGGCTATGAAAACAACATCAGCAGCCAGTTGTCCGCGGAGAACGACATCCATCAACTGGTGAATACCGTCCTGGGCATTCGCTACTGTGAACAGGAAAACAAGGAAGATGAGGAGAATTTGAAGGAGATAGGCACGTATACCTGGAATGACAAGGAATGTTACAGCATCAGTTCCACCGGCAACCTGCTCTCCATTACAGCCAGGCCGCAACGCATTGTCCTGTTCGATGAGGCATACCGGAAATGGCTGCAAACCGTCACCCGGCAGGCCAATATCAAGATCACCGTAGTGCGTCTGGACGTGACCGATCTGGCACAACAACACGTGGACCTGTCCGTAGTGCGCAATGCCAGCATTGCCGCCAATATCAGCAACCTGACGCAACCACTGGGCGGCGCCCAAATCAATACCGGCGGCGGCGTGTTCAGCCTTAAAATCGACGACCCCGGCAGCCCCTGGAACTCGTCGGAAATCATACTCCGGGCGCTGGCCCAGGTAGGCAATATTTCCATCGACGACAGCAAGGAAATCCTGGTCTATAACAACCGCCTGGTGACCATCCGCAACTACCGCGTGCACCGCTACGTCGAACGCACCAGCATCCAGCAGACCGATGCCGGTGGCACCAGCCTGTCCACACCCACCGTGGAAATCGGTGAACTGGAAACCGGGCAGGCTATCAACATTCTGCCAACGCTGACCGATGACCTGATTGCCCTGCACATCGTCATCAACGAAGCCCAGATCGACGCCATGGACACCTACCAGATTGCCGGCACCTCCGGCGTGCTGCCGATCAGTTCCGGCAATGACAATATTTTTGACGTGAGCATCGAGGATGGTGAAACCGTGTTGCTGGCCTCCACCCACCGGGAGGAGGTGGAAGTAAAAACCGACCGCTCCGGGTTGTTGCCGGTGTGGCCGTTTAACCGTTTGACCGGCAATTCCGCCGCCGGGGGCAAGCGCCTGACGCAGACGTTGTTCCTGATCCAGGGGAGCTTCAGATCATGATCGAGACTATCAGCCTGGGCGCACGCGACATTGACCTGTGCCTGAACGCGGAGAGCCAGACCCTGCCGGAAGAGCGCCGCGCCTGGTTGTACGTGAATAAACGTTTGGGCGCGCTGAAGAAAAAATACTACCTGGAATCCGAGGGCTTCATTTTTTTCGACGAAGGCAAGGCCATTTCCATCGCCGCGCAGATCGTGCGGTGGATTCACACGGACATACGCCCCGGCCGGCATTATATTTTCCTGCCTTTTGACAACACGGTGTACCTGGCGACTATCCGGGTACAGGCGGATTATATCCTGGTGGAAAAAGAGGAACTGCTGGCGTTTGAAGATTGTATCGAGTTGATTAAAAACAACGCGCTGGAGTGCCAGGTAGCCGAACTGGGCGAACTCAGCAACGCGTTCACGCAACACCATATCGCCCTCAAGGACTTGCATATCAACCTTGAGCCGGGAAAGCACAACCCCTACCTGCTGCAGCGCGGTTACAGCTTGCCGGAACTGAGCCTGCTGACGCTTGCGCCCTGCATGATCGCGGGACTGGTTTACGTGTTCATCACCAACGTGGAGGCGCCGAAGATACGGGAAAACACCCAGCCTCCACCGCCCCCCAAGCCGGAAAGCACCCGGCAGATTGACGAGGATCTGGATGCCCTGGCCTCCCTGCTCACGAATTTCTCGGTATTGCTGGCCTACAACCTGGCAACTATCAGTATCAAGCAGGCCGGGGCGGGATACAACGTCAGCGCCACCGGCAACTATGTCCAGTCTTTTTCACTGGAACGCCTGCACAGCCTCGCGCAACGCCTGCAAGGCCGGTTTTCCGTGCAGAAAAACAGGTGGACCCTGACTTCCTCCCGGTTCCAGCCCGCCGCGGGAGAAACCGGGGACCTGGTTCCCCTGGCGACCAGCTTCGAGGAATACCGGCAATTCGCCGGCGCCAATGACGCTCGCTTCACGATTGTCAGCGTCAACCAGAAACATGACTCGGCACACGGTGTTGTCGAGATCAGTTATCAGCATCCCGCTCCCGCCACCCTGGATCAATGGGTCCGGCAATTACAGCACTCCGCGCTGCACGGCCACCTGAAAGAGGCCAGGGTCAGCGCCGGCCGGCAGGCGGGGTGGGACAGCATCAGTATCGTCATCGAAATCATTGGAACCTGATATGAAATACCTGATCTTCCTGTTGTTCATAGCCGGCGCCGCGCATCGGGCCGGCGCAGAGCCGGACAAACCCGCTGCCGGTATCGAGCCGGCAGTACGGCCGGCACAAGTGGCAAAACCGGCCGTGCCGCCGCCGCAAGCGCCACCGCATCCCGGCCTGTCTGCCGCGCGCCCGGCAACGCCGGAGCAAACCGTAACGCCGTCTGAAAGCGCTACCTGTCCCCATTGCAGTCGTAGCGAACAACTGGTGGTGGACCTGGTTTATTACAAGCAAATCCTGGATATCCTGGCAGAAATAGACCGGCAGCGAGAGCAGATCAACGCCGGATTATTGCGCGCCACCCATGCCGAACTGGTAAAGCTCAGGCCCGAACTTGCGGCCTTGCTGAAACCGGAAAAAGCGCCGGCGCCACGCCCGGCCCCAGCGGCAAGGAAACCGCCGAAACCTGTCAAAAAGCCGGTGCAGCCTGCACCAAAGCCCAAACCCCCACGGGAAGGCATAGATGGCCTGGTAGTCGGACACGTCAACGGTGAAAACCGGGAGTTGGGGATAACGGCCAGCGTGGTATTGGTGAGCAACGGACGGCCCCGTTCCCTGAACCTGGAGGGTGTCATCGAGCACAACCGGCGCAAATTCAAGATCGTCAAGGTGGATTACGTGGAAGACCGGGGCGCCGGCAGCCGGCACGAAGTGCACCTGCAGGACCAGGTCAGCAAACAGGTTTACGTTGTGCCTTGGCAATGATCTCTGGGCAATGATCTCTGGGCAATGATCTCTGGGCAATGATCTTTGGGCAATGATGTTCAAGACCTTCAAAAAACAGCATAAGGCGCCTGCCTTGCCGTCGTTCGAGCAGGAGCATGCGGAGAATAGGGTGTGTG
>LXNI01002062.1_pt1 | contig 15128 bp, 16 predicted proteins | sample 809091 | NCBI WGS metagenome assembly LXNI01 (sample SAMN04870527, study PRJNA318959) | sponge metagenome | biome: 01000161; feature: marine sponge reef; material: water | host: Sarcotragus foetidus | place: Greece: Milos, Mediterranean Sea | collected 2013-05-29 | depth 5-7 m | reverse complement strand
CGAGCGCATCGGGGTGATGTCGGAGGGCCGGCTGCTGCAGGTCGGAAGCCCCCGGGAGATCTACGAGACGCCGGCGAGCCGCTTCGTGGCCGACTTCATCGGCCGGACCAACCTCCTGGAGGCCACCGTGGAGTCGGCCGGAGCGGTGCGCCTAGCCAACGGAGCCCGAATCGAGGCCGAGACCTCCATGGCGGCAGGATCGGAGGTGGCGGTCAGCCTCCGCCCGGAGCGGGCTCGCCTGCAGCCTCGGGGCACTGCCGCCGCGGAAGGCTGCAGCCTCGACGGCGCAGTGCGCGACATCACCTACCTCGGCCACGCGGTGGTGTACGAGGTTGCGGTCGGGCCGATGTCGGTCGAGGTGCGCAGCGAGGGCGAGGTCGGCCAACCTTTCGCGGTAGGCGCCGAGGTGACCGTCAGTTGGGACCGCGGCGCCGCGGCCGTGGTCGCCGATTGAGGATGCAGCCCGCCAGCCGGCCGCCGGCGAGCACCGGGGCCGCCGGGGAGGAGGCGGCAGGGACGCTCCAACGGCCGCCGCATGCGGGCCGGCCCCCAGCGAGCACCGGCGCCGCCGGGGAGGAGGCGGCCGAGGTGGCGAAGCGGCGCCAGGGGATGCTCCTCGCCTCGCCGGGAGCCCTCTACCTGCTGATCTTCTTCGTCGTCCCGCTCGCCCTGATCTCGGTCTACTCCTTCGCCACCCGCACCTCCACCGGCCGGACCTCGCTGAGCGACTGGAACGTCGAGTCCTACCGCGCCATCGGCGACGACATCATCCTGGGCATCCTCGGGCGATCGGCGTGGCTGGCCACACTCACCACCGCCCTATGCCTCGCCGTCGGCTACCCCTTCGCCTACTACCTGGCGACGCGGCCGCGGCATGTGCGGGCCGTGCTGCTGGTGCTGGTGATGATCCCGTTCTGGACCAACGGGCTGGTGCGGGTCTTCGCCATCCGCTTCCTGCTCGGGTCGAACGGGCCGGCCTCGGCGCTCAGCGAGAGCCTCGGCTTCGGCACATTCCGGATCCTGTTCACCCCCACCGCGGTGACGATCGGCATGGTCTACAGCTTCCTGACTCTGATGGTGCTGCCGTTGTATGTCGCCCTCGAGCGCATGGACTGGAGCCTCACCGAGGCGGCCCGGGACCTGTATGCGAGCGGCTCCAAGGCCTTCTGGAAGGTCACGCTGCCCCTCACCAAGTCGGGGATCGTGGCCGGGTCGGTGCTGGTGTTCGTACCCAGCTTCGGCTCCTACGTCGTGCCCGACATCCTGGGCGGCGCCAAGACGCTGCTCGTCGGCTCCTACATCGCCCGCCAGTTCCGGGATGCCCGCAACTACCCGCTGGGGGCGGCCCTGAGCGTGCTGCTGATCGTGGCCATGCTGGTAGCGGTCGCCCTCAACCAGCGCTCCGGCAGCGGTGCGGACGGCGGCGACCGGCCCCGACGCCGAAGGCGCGGGCGCGCCGAAGCTGAGCCGGAGCCGGCGACCGTGTCATGAGCGGCACCGTCGAGACCGGGCTGGGACAGCGCACCCGGCGGTTGCTGGCGGCCTGGGCATGGGTCGTCTTCGCCTTCCTGTACGTGCCCATCGTCGTTCTGGTGATCTTCTCCTTCAACGCGTCGGCGCGGGTCAATATCTGGGGGGGCTTCTCGATGGCGTGGTACGGCGAGGCGCTCAGCAACGAGGTGATCACCTCGGCCATACGGGTGTCGCTCATCGTTGCCGCGGTCTCCACCGCCGTCTCGGTGGTTCTGGGGACCGCGGTAGCCCTCGCGCTGGACCGCTACCGGTTCCGGGGTCGCCGGGCTCTGGACGGCACCATCTACCTTCCCATCGTGATCCCCGACATCACCATGGCGGTGATGCTGCTGGTGTTCTTCGCGGAGGCGTTCAAGTTCATCGACTCGTTCGGCCCACGGTTCACCCTCGGGATCTCCACCGTCGCCCTGTCCCACATCGCCTTCAACATCTCGTTCGTGTGCGTGGTGGTGAGGGCCAGGCTCGACCAGTTCGACCGGACGCTGGAGGAGGCCGCCCGCGACCTGTACGCCACGGGGTGGCAGACGTTCAGGCGAGTCACGCTGCCGCTGATAATGCCCGGGATCGCGGCCGGCGGGCTGCTGGCGCTGACCCTCTCGCTCGACGACGTCGTGATCTCCGCCTTCGTGGCCGGCCCTGGATCGACGACGCTGCCGGTCTACGTGTTCAGCAGCATCCGCCGGGGAGTCACCCCCGAGTTGAACGCCATCTCCACCCTCATGCTCACCGCGTCGATCACGCTAGTGCTGGGCGCGCTCGCGCTGCAGCGGCGCCGAGCCAGCGCATCGCAACAGACCCAGGTCCTATAGTTCTGTAGTTCTATAGCGAACCCAGGAGGGACAATGAGTTCGATGACTACGACAACGGCGGCGCGCCAGCGCCGCCGGGGCTACAACGGGCGCTCCAGGCTGATTCTGCTCGGCGCAATCGTCGGTATTGCCAGCCTGCTGGCCGCGGCTTGCGGCGACGACGAGGCCGCTGAGCCAGCTGCAGCCCCGGAGACGACCCAAGCTCCCGAGCCGGCAGCAGACCCTGAGCCGGCCGAGGAGGCCGCACCAGCCGAGGAAGCCGCACCGGCGGAGGAGGCCACACCGGCCGGACCCGCCGCGCACTGCGCAGCCGGCGAGACCGATGGCGACCTCACCTTCTACAACTGGGCCGAGTACATCGACGACGAACTCCTCGCCGCGTTCGAGGCCGAGACCGGCATCAACGTCGACTACACGACCTACGAGTCCAACGAGGAGATGCTCACCAAGGTCGAGTCCGGTGCAGCCATCTACGACCTGGTGGTGCCTTCGGACTACATGGTCGACACGATGCGCCGTGAGGGGTTGCTGCTGGAGTTGAACTACGACGCCATACCCAACTCGGCCAACATCGACCCTGCGTTCACCAGCCCGCCCTTCGACCCCGATCACCTGTACCACGTGGCCTACCAGTGGGGCACGACCGGCATCGGCATGAGCTACGAGGTGCTCGACATTCTGGGCGAGTCGACATGGGCGGTGATCTTCGATCCCGACACCGCCGCGCTGGTTCCCGGCAGCATCTCGATGCTCGACGACGCACCCGAGGCGGTGTCGGCCGCGCTCAAGTACCTCGGGTACAGCATCAAGGACGTGATCAACAACCGCAATGAGGACGCCGTCCGCGAGGCCGGCGAACTGCTGAGGGCCACCAACGAGCGGCTGCTCAAGTACGACTCGGTCACCTTCGGCGACGATCTGGTCAACGGTGAGGTGGACGTGGCCCACGGCTGGAGCGGCGGGTTCGCGCTGTCGATCTTCGAGGCCGACGCCTACGAGACCCACGTCTACACCATCCCCAAGGAGGGCGGCGTCCGCTGGGTCGACACCATGGCCATACCCCACAACGCCGACAACGTGTGCTCGGCCCACGCCATGATCAACTTCCTCACCGACGCGGAGAACGGCGCCACGCTCACCAACTGGACCTACTACGGCAGCCCCAACGCGGCGTCCACGCCGTTCATCCTCGACGAGATCCTCGAGGATCCGGGCATCTACCCGCCGCCGGAGGTCGAGGCTCGGCTCGAGTTCATCCCTCACGCAGGCGACATGGCTCTGCTGATCCAGGATCAGCTCACCAACGCCAAGAGCTAACGGTCAAGTACTGACGGTCGGGGCGTCCCACTCGATGGGGCGTCCCGGCCGGCGGGTCCTGTCACGGGCGCGGCCTGGCGGCGCGAGCGCCGCCATTCCTTGCCCCCGTGCCACCCCCCGGCCTCACGGCTCGCGGTTGCCTGCTCATTTCAGCAAGCTAACGAGCTTGCCAGTTCGGGGGTCGACGCTCCTGCCAGGCGGCTAGCCCCTCGGCTGCGTCCTCGGTGTTGGACGCCACCCGGCGCATGGTCTCGCCCATCCGCACGGCCTCGGTCCAGGGCAGCGTCCGTCCCCGGCGGGCCATCTCGTTGGTGGCCCTCACGGCCAGGGGCGCGCCGGCGCACAGGCGGTCGGCCAGGGTGCGGGCCTCGGCCATGAGGTCGTCGTGGGGTATGCGCTTCCACGCCAGGCCGGTCTGCTTGGCCCGCTCCGCGTCGATGGTCCCGCCGGTCAGGAGCAGCTCCAGGGCGTCGGGCCATGCCACCCGGTCGGGCAGGCGCAGCGCCCCGACGATGGTGGGCACGCCGATGCGGACCTCCGGGTAGGCGAAGGTGGCCCGATCGCTGGCCAGCACGAAGTCGCAGGCCAGCACCGCGGTGAGGCCGTAGCCGATACAGGGGCCGTTGACCGCGGCGATGGTCGGCTTCCAGATCTCCATGCCCGACTCGAAGGTGGTGATGGTGGGCCACTCCCAGAAGGACCCGGGCCAGTCCCCGGTGGAGCCCTCGGGGTCCTTCAGGTCGGCGCCCGCGCAGAAGGCCCGGCCCGCGCCGGTGACGATGGCCACCCAGGCCTCGGTGTCTTCGCGGAACGCCTCCCAGGCCTCGTCCAGAGCCCGACGCATGGCCCCGTTCACCGCGTTGAGGGCCTCGGGGCGGTTGTAGGTGATGGTGGCGACGTGCCCGTCGCGCTCGTAGGTGGCGGCGGTCATGGGTTGAAGTATCGCAGCCGTACCCTTTCGCCATGACCACCATCACCGCGGATGTCAAGATCGAGCCGGGCGCCGAGTTCTCGGTGCAGCCGAGATCCGGTTCACACCTCTGGCACGCTGACGAGCCCACCGACGTCGGCGGGGCCGACACCGGCCCCAACCCCTACGGGCTGCTGCTGTCGTCGGTGGCCGCCTGCACCTGCATCACGGTCTCGATGTACTGCCGGCGCAAGGGCTGGGAGCTGCACTCGGTGTCGGCCAGCTACACCCACGACCGGGTGCACGCCAACGACTGCGACGACTGCGAGACCGAGGCGTCGGGCTTCATCGACCGGGTCCAGAGCCAGATCTTCATCGAGGGCGACTTCGACGACGACCAGCGCGCCCGACTGGCCGACATCGCCCGCCGCTGCCCGGTGCACAAGACCATCGAGCGGGGTCTCACGTTCACGACCGAGACGGTGTTCGCGGGTTGATGGCGGTGATCGAGCCCCAGCACGCTGGCCAGCCTCGACGAGGTCGGGGTGGACAACGTCACCTTCGAGACCGACTACCCCCACACCGACTCGACGTGGCCCAACACGCTGCAGGTGGCCGAAGAGATGTTCGCCGGCCTCGACGACGAGACCGTCTACAAGATCGTGCGGGGCAACGCGCTGCGCATGCTCGAAATCGCCGGCTGACGAAGCCCCGGTTCAGGCGCGGGCCGGGGCGGCCTCGAAGATGCCGGGCATCGGGGTGAAGCCGTCGATGCGCTTGACCCGGTCGGTCCAGCGATGCAGGGCCGGATAGTCCTGCCTGCTGACGCCGCCCTCCTCCGACAGGATCACGTCCGGGAACAGGGCCAGGTCGGCGATGGTGGGATGGTCGGTCGGGACCAGCCAGTCGTAACCCTCCTGCTCGGCGAACCACAGATGCTCGTCGGCCACCCGGAACAGCCGGTGGGCGCCGGCACGGACCGCGTCGATGTCGAAGTCGTAGTGCAGCCCGTCGTGCAGCCGGGCGGCCGAGGCGGTGTTGGTGGTGCCCTCGCAGAACAGCAGCCACTGGGCCGTCTTGGCCACCAGTTCGGGGGCGCCGGTGGGATACCACCGGCCGCTCGGGTCGTACTTGGCAGCCAGGTAGATCAGGATTGCGTGCGCGTCCCGCACCATGAAGCCGTCGTCGTCGAGGACCGGGATGTGCCCCAGCGGGTTGATCTCCAGGAACGCCTCGGACTTGTGCTCCATGCCCGGGAAGAACTCGATGGTGACGGCCTCGTAGTCGAGGCCGAGGATGCTGAGGAACAGACGCTGCTTGTAGCAGTTGGCCGACAGCTCATAGTTGTACAGCTTGATCACGACCGCCTCCCCAGAACGTGCGAGTGTGGGTGCCGGTACCTCGTGACGCGGCCGGGTCTCTCCCGCTCTTGTTCGCTGCGCTCACGGGCCGCTCGGGCCACGGCCTCGCTACTGGATGCATTGAATCGGTCATCGGTTACTGCCTACCCGCTCGGCCTCTACAAGTCGAGCACGAGGCGGTCGGAGGTCGCCCGGGACACGCACGTGAGCATCCGGTCGCCGGCCGCCCGCTCCGAGCGGCTGAGGTAGACGTCCTGGTGGAGGATCTCGCCCTCCAGCACCGACGCCAGGCAGGTGCCGCAAGCACCCTGCTCGCACGACGACGGCATGTCGATGTCGTGGGCCCTAAGCGCCTGGAGCACGGTCTGGGCGGGCTCGACCCGCAGTGTCAGCCCGGAGCGGGCCAGAGCCACATCGAACGCGCTGGAGTCGTCGATCTCGGTGGGGTTGGCGAAGTACTCGAAGTGCACCGACTGCTCGGGCCAGCCGAGCCCGTCGGCAACCCCGATGGCGGCTTCGATCATCGGCGCGGGCCCGCACACGTACAGCTGGGCCGATTCGGTGTGCTCGCCCAGGATCCTGTTGATCTCGTTCGCAGTCTGGGGCGGGGTGAGGCCCACATGCTCGACGACGGCGTCCCCGAACGACGCCACCAGCTCCGGGAACGGCAGAAAGCGGCGGTCCCGGACGAAGACGTGCATCTCGAAGACGAGATCGGACTGGCGCAGGGTCTGGGCCATTGACAGCAGCGGGGTGATCCCGATCCCGCCGGCGAGCAGCACCGTGCGTTCGGACGCCCGGCTGAGGGTGAAGTTGTTGCGGGGAACCGAGACAGCCAGCACGTCGCCGGTCCGGACGGTCTCGTGCAGGCACTTGGAGCCGCCGGTCGACTCCGGTTCGAGCTTCACCCCGATGCGATAGCAGCCGGACTCACCGGGCCCGTTGGTCAATGAGTACTGGCGGACCAGACCGTTGGGCAGGTGGACGTCGATGTGGGCTCCAGCCTGGAATCCGGGCAGGGAGGACTCGACCGGCTCCAACTCGAAACCGGCCACATCTGTGGCTGCGGCCCACTTGCGGGCGACCCGGACACGCAGTGGTGCCTGCCGCCCTGCGCCCAACTCGGGCATGCCGGCCAGTTCCACGCTCACCGGCACGATCTCCACCTGGATCGGCTCGGGCATCGGCTCGAACGCGGCCTGCTCCTCGACCCGATCGCGCAGACGGCTCAGCAAGTGATTGTGGTGACGGAGCACGGCGAGGCGAGCCGCAGCCGGCGGCCGGGTGTCGAGCGCGCCCCGGATCACACTGCGGTGGGCATCGACGGGCTGCACCCACAGCACGAGATGGGTCTCGTCGTCTCCGTCAGCGGCTCGCAGGGTGATCCGCAGGTCGTCCCGCTCGACGGTGGCCACATCCCAGTCGCCCTCCGGGGACCGGTACGAGCGCCAGTCGGCGGCGGCGCCGGGGCGTTCCGTGACCGCGGCACACGGCTGGAACCGGTAACCGGCCAGCGCATCGGCCACCGTCGAGGGCGGGGCGTTCACCGCGATGGCCCGCAGCGGCATGGGAGAGCCGGCCTCCAGCAGGTCCACTGCCCGGGGACGGGCCGCTCCGTCTTGCGCCTCGACAGAGCCCCACACCAGGCCGTAACGCTCGGCCACGGGGTAGGTGCGGTTGCAGACCGAGCGGGCCGGCGCATCCGCAGGATGCGCGGGGATGTACGTGCAGGCAGCGGTGCGGTTGGCGTAGCGCCACCCGTGGTACCGGCACATCAGCTCGGCACCGTCGTTGAAGCCCAGAGTCAGCCGGCTTCCCCGGTGCAGGCAACGGTTCTCCCAGAGGTTGACCGTGTCATCGTCGGCACGCCAGGCAACGAGCTCGCGGCCCAGGATCTGAGCGTGGTATGTGGTGCGATAACTCAGGTCAGCCGATGACGCGACCGGATGCCACGTCATGCGGCTTCCGGGATGACGCCATAGGTGATGCCGAGATCCGACAGCCAGCGCCGGTACATGATCGAGGACTTGTCGGCCCGGATCGGCGTCTCGGCCCGGGGGGCGAGGGGAAGGCGCCGGGGGACCTGGTTCTCGATGATCGGCTTGTCCTGACCGAAGATCTTCTGCTGGAAGACCCTCAACTCGGAGTCGGTGTTCGTGTGGTCGACCATGCACAGGAAGTTGTGAGCCACGATCTGCTCCTCGGTCACCGACTGGATGAAGATGGCGATGGCGTCCAGGCGGCTCGGGTCGGGCGGCGCCGTCTTGTAGAGCATGGCCACATACGGATGCGGCACCCGGTAGGTGTGCTCGGTCATCTGCCCCTTGGTGGCGGCCAGGGCCGCGAGCGGCTGGTAGAACAGGCAGCGGGTGGCCAGGACCTCGTTGTCCTCAGTGATCTCGATGTCGTACTCGACCACCTCGGTGTGGGGCTCTACACCGAGGATCCCGGTGTGGACGTACGGGAAGTGACCCATGTCCAGGAAGTTCTCGACGGCCCGGGGCGCCGAGGTGTGCACCCCGATCGAGGCCGCCGCGAAGGTGCGGCGGTCGGACTCGTCGAACTCGGGGATCGAGAACAGGCGGTCGGGCGGATCTCCGTACGAGGTCCAGACGAAGCAGAACCGGTCGATAACGGGGAGGCGGTCACCGATCCGGGCCGCGTCGACGGGCATGCCGGGCCTCTGCGCCGGATCGGCCCGCCACACGACCGGCCGTCCGTCGTCATCGAGGGTGTAGCTCACCGCCTCGCCGAGCAGACGGGTGGTGTGGACCCGGCCCGGCCTGGTCTCGGCGGTGGCCGCGATCGGGTGCCACATGTTCAGGACAACTGGATCGGTGCACGGACTTGCTGCTAGGGCCACGGCTCTGCCTCCGAAGGCTCTGATCTGGCGCAACTCAGACTACTGCCCGGTCTCGGCGGCAGATGCCGGCGAGTACCCCACTCGGGGCACTCGCCGCTACTCTCGCCGCAGGAGTCCGATGGGAGCAGCAATGACGGACGAACCGGCCTGGACGATGGGCATCGAGGAGGAGTACCTGCTGGTGGAGCGCGACAGCGGGGCGCTCATCACCAAGCAGCCTCCCGGCCTGCTCGAGAAGGTGGCCGACCTGCGCCACGGTCTGGTGGCCAGGGAGCTGTTCAGCTCGCAGATCGAGATCGCCACCGGCGTCTGCTCCGACACGAAGTACCTCCGCGCCGACCTCGGGCTGCTTCGCCTGGCGGTGGCCGAGGCTGCCGCCGAGTACGGGTTGGCGCCCATCGCCGCCTCAGCCCACCCGTTCGCGAGATGGCAGGAGCAGCAGTACACCGAAGGGGAGCGCTACCAGGCCCTCACCGCGGACCTGCAGGGCGTGACCCGGCGGCTGGTCATCTCCGGGTTGCATGTCCATGTCGGCATCGAGGACCCCGACCTGCGGATCGATCTGATGGACCAGGCCGCCTACTTCCTGCCCCATCTGCTGGCCCTGTCGACCTCGTCGCCGTTCTGGGAGGGGCAGGACACCGGCCTCAAGAGCTACCGCATGTCGGTGATCGAGACGCTGCCCCGCACCGGCCTGCCCGAGAAGTTCAGCTCATGGTCCGACTACAAGCGCCACATCGATGTGCTGGTGGGAGCCGGGATCATCGAGGACTCCACCATGGTGTGGTGGCACATCCGCCCTTCGGAGCGCTACCCCACCCTGGAGGTGCGGGTCGCCGACCTCCCCACGAAGATGGAGGACACCATCGCGGTCGCCGCCATGTACGTGTGCGTGCTGAGGATGCTCTGGCGTCTCAAGCTGGAGAACCGCCGCTGGCGGAGCTACGCCAACTTCCTTCTGAAGGAGAACCTCTGGCGAGCCGAGCGCTACGGGGTCGGAGGCGAGCTCATGGACTTCGGCCGGGGCGAGCTGGTGCCCTTCGCTGATCTGGTGGAGGAGCTCCTGGAGCTGGTCAGGCCCGATGCGGAGGCCCTGGGCTGTGTGGCGGAGGTCGAGCACGCCCGCACCATCTGCCGGCGGGGCTCGGCCGCCGACCGCCAGCTCGCGGTGTACCGCGAGGCGCTCGAGGACGGCGCCACCACCGACGAGGCCCTCAAGGCCGTCGTGCACGCCCTGATCGCCGACACCGTCGCGCCTCCCGAGATATAGCTCCCGCCAGCTCTTCCCGCCTTCGATATCGCATCCGGCCGGCGGGTCCTGTCACGGGCGCCCGTGACACCCCCGGCCTCTCCGCCAGTCCCCCAGCACGATCGGCTCGCGCGTATGCTGGCGCCGTGGCTGGAGCGGTTGTGATGGTGATCGTGCTGGTGGTGCTGTTCCCGGTGGTGGTGCTTGTCGGCAGCGGGATCGTGGCCGCGGCCCTGGGGAGCTTCCTCAAGGCCGACTCCGACGCGGCCAACCGCGACGGCGACGATCCCAACGAGTACCTGGAGCTGGCCCGCAAGGAAGCCGAGACCGGCTACCCGCAGATCACTGAACAGCGGGCGCGACCCCGACTGCCCAGCCTCCCAGGACTCCGTCGCCGTTAGAGGCTGCGGCTCAGCGGTCGGTGGGCCAGACCGGGGGGCATCCGCGGTCGATCCAGACCGCGGCGGCCACTGCGGCGAACACCGCGTCGCTGCCGTTGACGGGCTCGGAGCCGTCGTCGACGACCTCCACCTCAACCGCGGGCATCCTCGACGCGCTGACGATGCCGAAAGAGCGGACGGTCAAGTCGTGGACAGTGCCATCGGGGTCGACACCGAGCGACTCGCTGGTCACCCACGAGTAGGCCATGTGGGCCGCGCCGGTGCAGTAGGAGCGCAGGACCGTCTCGTCGAGGACCCGACCAGCCTGCACCTGCACGCTGATGGTCCCGTCGGCCCCCACCGCAGCCGTCGCCGATCCCCCTCCGGGACAGGCGATCCAGCCCGGCTCGCTCCGGGCCCCGGCCAGCAGGGCCGCGGCCTCGGCCCAGCCCGCTGCCCGCACCTCCGACGAGGTGGGCGGACCGGCCACGTCGACCTCAGTGACGGCCAAGCCGGGCGCGCAATCCTGGATCGCGGCGGTAATGCCCGGCGTGCGGGCGACCACCATCTCGCCGGTGCCGTCGGGCCGCACGCCCGCGGCTAGCGGCGGGCGCTTGGGGCCGAGCTCGGCCGTGTCGGGCCGGGACCACAGCACCCGCACGGGCCGGCCGTGGCGATCGGCCAGACGGCGGGCGGCCTCGGCCACCGGCGAATGGAGCTTCCCGCCGAAGGCGCCGCCGTTCCCGAGAGGGGAGGCAGGCTCGCCGCCGGGGGCGCACCAGGCCGCATCGGTCTCCAGGTAGCCCGGCTCTGTCCAGCTCGTACGCAGGGTGACGGCCCATTCCCCGGCGGGCACTTCCAGCGGAGGCTCCCAGCTCGCGGTGGTGCGACGGCCCGGGACCCGGCCAGCGAGCCTCCGCGCCTCGACGGCGGTCTCCGCCACCACCCAGCCGTGCTCGTCGGCGGCTTCGCAGCCCGATCCGGCCCGCACCGCCACCAGTGCATCTGACGGCGCGGTGTCGTCGGCGAAGCCGCCCTCCCCCAGCGCGACATGGGCGCCGGTCGACTGCGGCGAGTGGCCTTCGATGGCTGCTCTCAGATCGGAGCCGGCCCGCTCGTTGGAATCCGAGAACCGGTCGGCGGCGGCGTCCGACCTGAGGACCGGATAGGCCACCCAGGCGTCGAGGATGGGCTGCCAGCCGGTGCAGCGGCACAGATGGGCGGCCAGGGCGCGGGCCGCGTCGTCCCGGTCGGCGTGGTCGGCGCCCTTGGCTTGCAGGCCGGCGAAGCGGCAGATGATGCCGGGCGTGCAAAAGCCGCACTGGCTGCCTCCGGTGGCTGCGAACGCCCGAGCCCAGCCGTCGCGCACCTCGGCGTCGAGCCCCTCGAGGGTGGTTATGGCCCGGCCCGCCACTCGCCGGGCCGGCGTGACGCAGGCCACTCGGGGCTGGCCGTCCACCAGCACCGTGCAGCAGCCGCACTGGCCCTGCGGGCTGCACCCGTCCTTCACCGAGCGCACCCCGAGCTGCTCACGCAGCACATCCAGCAGCGTCAAGTGCTCATCGGTGACGACCACCGCCGCGCCGTCGACGATGATCTCAGAACTCAAATTGGTGCGAGAATTGTGCCTCTGAGCGACAATTCGTCATCAATTTCGGCCGCCGAGGCGACAGCAGTGCCTAGGACAGGCGGCTAGCTGAAGCTCTGGCCGCAGCCGCAGCTGCGCTGGGCGTTGGGGTTGTCGATCGAGAACCCGGCCGACTGCAGGCCGTCGGAGTAGTCGAGCGTGGCACCGTCCAGCAGCATGGCCGAAGACGGGTCGACCACCACCTGGACCTCGCCGAAGGTCGCCTTGGTGTCGCCCTCGACCACGTCGGTGTCGAAGTACATCTCATATGAGAAGCCCGAGCAGCCGCCGGGGCGCACCGCCACCCGCAGGGCCAGACCGTCCTCGCCCTCGGCCTTGATGAGTTCAGATACCTTGGTTGATGCCTGGTCGGTGAGTGTGATCACGTCGGCTCTCCGTGAGGTTGGGTGACGGCTGTTGCAAGGTCCAAGCTAGCGCCCCGCGGCGGGCGGGGCTACTCATGATGTCGGCGGCTCGGATCGGCCGGGCAGGACCCGCCGGTAGCATCGGGTGGTGACCGCGACCGCGCCGACGGCCGAGGCCGTCATGGAGCTCATGCGGGGTGTGGTCGATCCCGAGTTGGGCAGCAACCTCGTGGAGCTGGGCATGGCCCGCGGCGCGCAGGTGTCCGACGACGGGGTGGTGAGGATCGAGATCGCCCTCACCACGTCGGGCTGCCCGTTGCGAGCCCAGATCCAGAAGGACGTCAAAGCGAGGCTGGAGTCCCTCCCGGGCGTCAGCAAGGTGCGCATCGTGTGGGCCGAGCTGACCGCCGAGGAGAAGACCGCGGCCATGTCCAAGGCCCGCTTCAACGTGGCGCAGCGGGCCCCGGACACGGCCATCCCGCCCACCACCAAGGTTCTCATGGTGGCCAGCGGCAAGGGCGGCGTAGGCAAGTCCACGGTTACGACCAATCTGGCCGCCGCGCTCGCCGAGGAGGGATACAACGTCGGGGTGATGGACGCCGACATCTGGGGGTACTCGGTCCCCCGGATGCTCGGGGTGGACGGCGACCTGCGCTCTCTGGACGGCAAGATCGTACCCATCAGCCGGACGATCGGCGAGGGCCGGCTCGATGTGGTGTCGATGGGCTTCCTGGTGGACCGGGAGGACTCGGCGCTGATGTGGCGGGGCCTGATGCTCAACCGGGCGGTACAGCACTTCTGCGAGGACGTGCGCTGGAACGACGACCTCGACTACCTGTTGATCGACATGCCGCCCGGCACCGGCGACGTCCAGATGGGCCTGGCCAAGATGCTGCCCAGAGCCGAGATGATCATCGTCACCACCCCGGCCGTAGCGGCCCAGAAGGTGGCCGCCAGGGTGGCCGACATGGGCCGCAAGAACTACCTGCGCATCGTGGGCGTCGTGGAGAATATGAGCTACCTGGTGACCCCCGACGGTGAGCACCAGCCCGTCTTCGGCTCGGGCGGAGGGGCAGCGCTGGCCGCCGAGATAGGAGTGCCCCTTCTGGGTCTTGTCCCGCTCGATCCTGCGGTGGCCGAAGGATCCGACATCGGCGAGCCGGCCGTGCTCGGTGCGGGCGTCGCGGCGAAGGAACTGAAGTCGGTGGCCCTCGCCCTGTCGGAGGAGCACGTCCCGCCGGTGGAGATGGCCGGCTGCAGCGCCCGGATGCTAGACGCGGCCGTGGCCGCTCTCGACGCCCTCGACGCAGCCGACGCGGTCGAGGCCTGACGGGCCGTCCATTGACCGCGTCAGCCACTGCCATCACCTGGTCCTCCGTGAGGCTGGCCACCGGGTGCGGGACAGTGGCGAACGGATAGTCGGCGAAGCCCTGCAACTCGGCCATGACCTCGCCGGTGGCCTTGAACGGCTCGGTCAGGATGGCGGCCGCGGGCAGGCCCAGCTCCTCGAACCGGACGGCGTCGAGCACACTGCCCGACGAGCAACTGCCTCAATCGCCGATGGCCGCGATGATGGCGGTGGCGTCGGCGGCCAGCATCTCGATGTCCTCCGGCGCGGCCGGGAAACTGGAGTCGGGCTTGGTGACCAGGATCGTGCCGCCGAGCCGGTGGGCGGCCGCGAGGTTCTCGGCCACCCGCTGGAGGATCTCGCGGCCGCGTGTCTTGCCGTTGTTGACCAGCCCGAGCACCGCGCCGTCGAGGCTGGCCGGCCTGGGAGCCCGGGTCGAGCCTGCACTGGCCGGCGCGAGGGTCGGGTCGATGAGCGTGACGGTCATGGGGCGATTACCTCCCGGGTGATCGCGGCCACCAGCGCCTCGGTGGGCGGCACCACCGGCAGCCCGTCGGTCCAGCCGGCGTCGTAGCAGGCCTCGATCGCCTCCCACGGGTCTTCCACCCTCTGGTCGCCGTGAGCAGGGATCACTGAACCCGAAGGATAGGGGGGCCGCGCGGGGGGCGCGGCTTCTAGGGCTGCGCCAACCCGGACGGAGCCTCGAAGGTCGACCCGACCGTGGCAGCGAGTAGTCGGGCGACCTCGGCGTGGCCTGCGTTGTTCAGGTGGAAGCTCCGGTACCAGCCCGTCAGCGGGCGCGGGCTAGTTGCAGGCGCCGCTGTCGGATACGCCTCGGTGGCTGTGGCAGAGGACCGTGCGCTCGACGCTCTTGAGGGTGAACGGACCTGGATCGTCCTGGGTCCAGTTCTCCGCAGGATGGGCGAAGATCACGAGCCGGAACCCCCGGACCGAGTCGTCGCCGATGCCAACGATGTCGATCGTTACCTGCCCGAGATCCTCGAAGAGACCGGCCTCCCCCGACACCACGTCACTGGATTGGGGTTCCTGGCTCACCATGGTCTGAGCGACCGCGAAACCCAGCTCGATCATGGTGTCGGCCACCGGGAGTTCTCCCAGCGCGTCGACAACCTCGGCGGTGGCGTCGTCGGTGCCTCCGACCTGAGCGAGAAAGGTGCTGCTGGCCCAGCCCAGGAGATCCCCGACCTGCAACTCGTGCCAGATGGTCGTCGGCATTTGCCGCGTGTTGCCGGTGGCGACGACCCCGTTCTGCAGGTCGACCGTGGTGATGATGGCATCGGAGCCAGGCTGGCGCACATAGACAGCGGGATCGCGCACGCCGTCCATCACGTTGTCCAGCCTGCCG
>LXNI01002061.1_pt1 | contig 15130 bp, 8 predicted proteins | sample 809091 | NCBI WGS metagenome assembly LXNI01 (sample SAMN04870527, study PRJNA318959) | sponge metagenome | biome: 01000161; feature: marine sponge reef; material: water | host: Sarcotragus foetidus | place: Greece: Milos, Mediterranean Sea | collected 2013-05-29 | depth 5-7 m | reverse complement strand
CGCGCCGTCTCCCCCTCGACCACGAGCAGGGCGGCCGCCCCGTCGTTGATCCCGGACGAATTGCCGGCCGTGACGGTCCCGTCCCGCGCGAAGACGGGGCGCAGGCGGGCCAGGGCTTCCGCAGTGGTGCCCGGCCGGGGGTGTTCGTCGCGCGTGACCACCACGGCGTCGCCGCGCCGCTGCGGGATGGTGACAGGCACGATCTCGGCGTCGAAGCGCCCGGCCTCGATCGCCACCGCGGCCTTCGCCTGGCTCTCGGCCGCGAAGATGTCCTGCGCCTCCCGCGACACGCCGAACTCCCGCGCGACGACCTCGGCCGTCTGCCCGAGCCCGATCGTCCATTCGTCGGGAAGCCGCGGGTTGGTGAAGCGCCAGCCGAGTACGGTGTCGGCCACCTCGGGCGCGCCGCGCGTGTAGCCGCGCTCGGGCTTCAGCATGACGAAGGGGGCGCGGCTCATCGATTCGACGCCGCCCACGATGAATGCGTCGCCTTCGCCCGCGCGGATTGCGTGCAGGGCACTGGTCACGGCCTGGAGGCCGGAGCCGCATAGTCGGTTGACCGTCTGGCCGGGGACCTCGACGGGGAGGCCGGCCCGCAGCAGCGCCATCCGGGCCACGTTGCGGTTGTCCTCGCCGGCCTGGTTGGTGCACCCGAAGATGACGTCGTCGAGGCGGTCGGCGGGGAGGGGGTTGCGGTCGAGCAGCGCGCGGATGGTGACCGCCGCCAGGTCGTCCGGCCTAACCGATGCCAGCGCGCCCCCGTGACGTCCGATCGGGGTGCGGACCGCGTCGATGATCCACGCTTCACGCACAGCAGGCCTCCCCCGCTACCGGTCCAGCGCCACCCAGACGCTCTTCAGCTGGGTGTACTTCTCCAGCGCCGACTGGAAGCCCAGATCCCTCCCGAAGCCGCTCTCCTTGTAGCCGCCGAAGGGGGACGCGGGCGAGTACTGGTTGTAGGTGTTGACCCAGACCGTTCCCGCGTCGATCTCGGCGGCCATGCGGTGGGCCTTGCCGATGTCGCGCGTCCAGACGCCGGCCGCGAGCCCGTACAGCGAGTCATTGGCCTTTGCCACCGCGTCCTCCACGTCGTCGAAGGGGATCACCGCCGCCACCGGTCCGAAGATCTCCTCGCGGGCGATCGTCATGGCGGGGTCGACCCCGCTGAAGACGGTGGCGGTCACGAAGTTGCCCCGGCCGTTCACCTTCACCCGGTCGCCACCGGCCACCAGGCTTGCGCCGTCCCGCCTGCCGGACTCGATGTAGCCCATCACCCGGTCGAGCTGCTCTTCGCTCACGATCGCCCCCAGGCGCGTCGTGGGAGCCATCGGATCGCCCACCGTCGCCTTCGCGGCGAGCCCCTTCAGCCCGTCCACGAATTCGTCGTGCACCGCGCTCTCCACCAGAATCCGGCTTCCTGCCGCGCACACCTCGCCCTTGCCGTAGAAGACCCCCATCGAGGCGCCCTTCGCCGCCACGCGCAGATCCGCGTCCGCAAAGACGATGTTCGGCGACTTGCCGCCCAGCTCCAGCGACACCTTCTTCAGCGTCGCCGCCGCCTCGCGCATGATGATCCGCCCCACTTCGGTCGAGCCGGTGAAGGAGATCGCATCAACCCCTGGGTGCCGCACCAGCGCCGCGCCCGCCGTCTCCCCGAAGCCGGGCACAACATTCAGCACGCCCGCCGGGAATCCGGCCTCCGCGGCCAGCTCACCGAAACGCAGCGCGGTCAGCGGCGTCTGCTCGGCGGGCTTGAGCACCACCGTGTTCCCGCATGCGAGCGCCGGCGCGACCTTCCACGCCGCCATCGACAGGGGGAAGTTCCACGGGATGATCGCGCCCACTACTCCGACCGGCTCGCGCAGCGTGTAGTTGAGGAACGGACCCGGGACGGGCACCGTGTCCCCCTGCACCTTGTCGGCCAGCCCGGCGTAGTAGCGCAGCGTCTGGGCCGCGCCCGGCACGTCGATGCGGCGCGCCTCGAAGTACGGCTTGCCGTTGTCCTGTGTCTCCAGCAGCCCCAGCTCGTCGGCGTTGGCCTCGACGAGGTCCGCCAGCTTCCACAGCAGCCGCGACCGCTTGTGCGGGTTCATGCGCCGCCAGGTGCTGTCGGCGAAGGCCGCGCGAGCCGACCTCACCGCCCGGTCGATGTCTGCCGCCCGCCCCTCGGCCACCTCGGCGATCACCTCGTCGGTGGCCGGATTCACCGTCGCGAAGCGGCCGCCGTCCTCCGCGTCCGCCCACTCGCTGCCGATCCAGAGCCGTGTACGGATCTTCTCCGTCATCTGCGTCGCCGACACCCGGCGTCAGCTGCCCGAGAAGTCGGGTCTGCGCTTCTCGACGTAGGCATTCAGCCCTTCGCGCGCGTCGTCGCTGGCGAACAGCTGCTGCTGCAGCTCACGCTCCAGGGCGAGCGCAGTCTCGAAGGGGATCTCGGCGCCGGTCTGCACCGAGCGCTTGATGAGGCCCACCGCCTTGGATGCCCGGCCGGGCGGACAGAATCCGCGCGCGTAGTCGAGCACCCTGTGCAGGAAATCGTCCGGGGTTTCGGTTTCCCACACGTCGTTGACGATCCCGAGTTCCTGTGCACGGTCGAAGCCGAACGTCTTGCCGGTCGTCATCAGCTCGATCGCCTTTGCCTTGCCCACGATGCGGGTCAGTCGCTGGGTTCCCCCGGTCCCGGGGAGCACGCCCAGGTTGACCTCGGGCAGGCCGCACATGCTGCGCCCCGCGCGGGCGACGCGGATGTCGGCCGCCATGGCGATCTCGAGGCCGCCGCCCACGGTGTGACCGTTGAGGGCGGCGATCGTCAGCTTCGGCGTCTGCTCCAGGCGGTTCAGCGTCTCGTTGGCGTGGAGGCAGAAGCAGTACTTGAAGCCCGTGGTCACCTGCGAGAGCATCCCGATATTCGCCCCGGCCGAGAAGAACTTCTCGCCGTTGCCGGTCAGCACGATCACATGGATGTCGTCGGCGAAACGCGCCGTCAGGATCGCATCGTCCAGCTGGCGCATCATCTCGTGGGTGTAGGTGTTCGCGGGAGGGTCGTCGAGGGTGATCAGGGCGACGCCGCCGCCGGCATCTGTATAGCGAACAAGGGTCTTTTCGGTCATTGCCAGGGTCCTGGGGGGATGGGTGTTGTCAGACTTCAAAGATAACATGCCCCTTCACAGGTTACATTGGATCCATGAAAACGCCTGAACACGCGGTTTGCGTGGCAGTCGCCGCGGTACTTCTGGGTGGCTGCCACGAGACCCTGACCCAGTTGGAACCACAACTCATCGCTCCCGCGACTCACCCGGCGCTGGTCTTTTCGGGCTCGCTGCCGGAACTCGGCGACATCGTGCGCCCGACCGACCGTCCCGCCGACTTTGACGGAAGCGGCTTCCCCCCGAGGACGGCGGGGCTGGTGTCGCGGTGGGATGCCTCCTGGAATCGCGAAGCCGGCGAAGGAAAGGCGTTGCGGGAAGAGATCTACCGGGCCGTCGCGTCGGGGGCCGCCGACCTGGACGTCGCCGCAACCCGATCGATGATGGCCGCGGTTCGCCAGGCGGTCCTCGAGGCCGGCATCCGTGGACAGGAGCTTCCTTCCCACCTTGCCGGTCCTCTGCACGCCGCACAGCGCTTCATGGAGCAGGCCGAACGCGCTCAGCGGGCGGGTGACAACGCTGGATGGGCATTGGGTGGTTTGAGGGCGGCGGATGCGCTGCGGGAGACGACTCCACGAAGGGTGGCGCTGCGCCTGCTCGCGGCCGCCGAGGAGGCGATGGCCCAGGTCGCGGCCGAGCCGGCGGGTTCCTCCGGGACAAACGGGGATCACCTTGCTCCCGACGATGACGAAGCCGCCCAGCATGCCCGTGCGGACGAACTCATTCGCTGGGCCAGAGCCGCCATCGCATCCGGCGACCATGTGCGGGCGATCCAGCGGAGCTACTACGCCTGCCGCCTGTTGGGCACGACGCCGGAGTAGGCGAGCGAGTGAATGCGGGCAGCGGATGGTTTCCGGACTTAGATTGCAATCGGTATCTCGCGCGTAGTGGGTGTATGGCCGGGAACCACCACAAGTCCGGAGAATGAGCACCATGCGTAGAATCTGCGATTCGAGTCCGATCCGGACGGGGCTTCTTGTTGCGGTCCTGCTCGCACACACGGGAACTGCGGGGCACGAGGCCGCCGGGCAGGAGGAAGGCGCCGAGCAGGAACAACTGATCCGCGTACCCCTTTCGGGTGTCGTCGAAATGGGACTGGCCCCCTTCATCGAACGGACGCTCGACGAAGCGGCCGCCGCCGGGGCGAGAGCCGTGGTTCTGGATATCGAAACCCCCGGAGGACGCGTGGACGCCGCCGAGCGGATCATCAACGCGATCAGCCGGTCGGAAGTTCCGGTGTACGCCTACGTGAACATGCACGCCTACTCCGCCGGAGCCATGATCGCGCTGGCCACCGACCGGGTACTGATGCAGGAGGGCGCGGTGATGGGCGCCGCCACGCCGGTGGACGGCAGCGGGACGAAGGCGCCGGAGAAGATCGTGTCCGCCATGAGGGCGCAGATGCGCGCCCTGGCCGAAGCGCGCGGTCTCGATCCCACGATAGCCGAGGCGATGGTGGACGAGGAGATCGCGATCGACGGAGTGATCGACGAGGGCAAGCTGCTCACGCTTACAGCCGGCGAGGCCGTCGCGCTGGGCTACGCGGAGACCGTGGACGGCTGGGAGGATGTGCTCGCCGCGATCGGAGCCGAAGGGGTGGCGGTCGTGCAGGCGGAGGTCAACTGGGCAGAGAGGATCGTGCGGTTCTTCACCAACCCGGTGATCGTGCCGTTCCTGCTGAGCCTCGGTTTCCTCGGCCTGATCGTCGAGATCAAGACGGCCGGATTCGGCCTGGCGGGGATCGCCGGACTCCTGTCCCTGGCTCTCTTCTTCGGGGCGCACCTGCTGATCGGACTGGCCGGCGCCGAGGACCTGATCCTGGTTGCCGCCGGACTTGCGCTCATTGCGGTGGAGGTGCTTGTGATCCCGGGCTTCGGGATCTTCGGGATCGCCGGCACGGCGGCCCTCCTGGGCGGCCTCGTCATGGCCCAGGTGGGGAGTCTGCCCAGCCAGGAGGACTTCGCGCGCGTAGCGGGGGTGCTCAGCGCGACCGCGCTGCTGGTGGTACTGACGAGCTGGGCTTTCCTGCGGTCCATCATCCGCAACAGGAGGCTGAGCCGCAGCGGTATCGTGCTGCCCGAGTCCACCGACCGGGAAGACGGCTACACCTCCGCCGATCTTCGCCCCGAGCTGGTGGGAGCCGTAGGCGTGGCGATCACGGCCCTCCGCCCCTCGGGTGTGGGACTCTTCGCGGACGAGCGGCTGGACATCGTCTCCGAGAGCGAATGGATCGAGGAGGGTACCCGGGTACGCGTGGTGAGCGCCGAAGGGTACAGACACATCGTCCGAGCCGTTCGCACGGAGCGGATAGCGAACTAGACCAATATCGAGAGGATCTTCTCAATGAACCTGCTGACGTTTCTGCCCTTTGTCCTCATCTTCGTGGGCGTACTCATCCTGTTGTGGGCGGTGCCCGTGCGCCTGTGGATCGAGGCGACATTCTCCGGGGTTCCACTGGGCCTCGGCACGCTGGTGGGCATGAGGCTGCGGAAGGTCAGTCCGCCAGCCGTGGTGCGGCCCCTGATCGCGGCCACCAAGGCAGGGCTGCTCCTCGATGTATCCCACCTCGAGGCGCATTACCTCGCGGGGGGCGATGTCGACCGCGTCGCGCGGGCTCTGATCAGCGCCGACAAGGCCGCGATCGCACTTCCGTTCCAGCAGGCGGCGGCCATCGACCTGGCGGGCAGGGACGTGTTCGAGGCGGTTCAGGTTTCGGTCAACCCCAAGGTGGTCCAGACGCCCCGGGTCGCGGCGATGGCCAAGGACGGGATTCAGCTGATTGCGATCGCGCGGGTCACCGTGCGCGCCAACATCAACCGACTGGTCGGCGGCGCCGGCGAGGAGACGATTCTGGCCCGCGTCGGCGAGGGGATCGTCTCGACCATCGGGTCTGCGAACTCCCACAAGGCCGTGTTGGAAAACCCTGACGCGATCTCGAAGACCGTCCTTCACAAGGGCCTCGATTCGGGTACGGCTTTCGAGATCCTGTCGATCGACATCGCGGACGTCGATGTCGGCAAGAACATCGGAGCCGAACTGCAGACCGACCAGGCGGAGGCCGACAAGCGCGTCGCGCAGGCGCGGGCCGAGGAGCGGCGGGCGATGGCTCTGGCCCGGGAGCAGGAGATGCACGCGCGGGTGGAGGAGATGCGCGCCGAGGTGATCGCGGCCGAAGCACAGGTCCCGCTCGCGATGGCCGACGCATTCCGCAGCGGCAACCTGGGCATCATGGACTACGCCAGATATCGCAACATCGAGTCCGATACGAGCATGCGAAGGGCGATTTCCGAGGGCGATCCGGGTGAGCAGGAGACCACCTAGGCGAGCAGCAGACCGCGAGCTGAACCACCAGCGCTAGCGCAGGGAGGGCTTCATGGACCTCCGGTTCATGGCAATCATAATGGCGATCGCCATCATCATGGACATCCTGGGCAGGATGGCGCGCAAGCGTGCCGCGGAAGAGCAGCCGCAGGAGTCGCCGGACGAAGGCTGGAACGTCCTGCAGGCCCTCACGGAGGCCGAGGAGCTGCCCGACAAGCTCTTGCGAGAGGCGTTGCCGCCGGCCGTGCAGGAACCGGTGCCGCCCAGGCCGATGGCAGCCGAGCGGACGGTGCCGGATCCGGTGGCACTCGATCCGGTCGCGATTGCGCCGACCGACCGGCCCGTGACGGCGCGGGTGGAGCCGCGGCCCTGGGAGCTGTCTGTGCGGGACCGTGCCGCGAGGCCGATCGAGGTGCGGTCCCGGGCCCCTCGCTCCTTCGACCCGGTGTCGCGGATCGCCAGCGGTGAGCCCGGGATCGACAAGTCGCCGCATTCTCTCGGCGCGGATGTCGCATCGGTCTCGCGACGAAGGCGTTCGACCGACCTGGGTGACCGGCTCGGCCTGACGGACGCGCAGGCGCTGAGGAGGGTTGTGGTTGCCCGCGAGGTCCTGGGCCCGCCCCTCGCACTGCGCGACGACGACGGGAGGTCCGGCGGGCATCGTTCCTGAGCTGCCCGGAATGCGCCTCGGGCCGCCCCACCGTCAGTCAGCGCGCGGCGGATGACCTATCCTGTCGGCCTTACGATCTCGTACTGGCTCGGCGGCTCGGCCCCGAGCAGGTGGAGCACGAAATAGTCCCAGCGCCTCCGGATGAAATAGGGTTCGTTCAGCCCGTGGGCGCGATCCGGCGCCCAGATCAGATCGAAATCGCGGTTGGCCTTGATCAGCTCGTCGATCAGCTGGACGGTCATCGCGGGATGGACGTTGTCATCCATATCGCCGTGCATCAGCAACAGCTTGCCTTCGAGGTTCGCGGCGTAGGTCTTGTTCGCCGACGCCTCGAAGCTGTCCTTGCCGGTTGAATCGGTCCGCATCACGCCCTGGTACTTCTCTGCCCAGTAGATGTGGTAGCTCCGGTTGTCATGATTGCCGGCGCCGGAGACCGCCACCTTGAAGAATTCGGGGAAGCGCAGGATGGCGTCGGTCGAGGCGAACCCCCCGCCCGAATGCCCATAGATCCCCACGCGGTCCAGATCGATGAACGGGTAGCGGGCCGCGAGCTGCTTGATGACCGCGATGTGATCGGGGATGCCGTTGTCGATGAAGTTGCCGTAGTAGTTGTCGTGGAAGGCCTTGGAGCGAAGCGGCGTCCCCAGATGGTCGATCTGCACCACGACGAAGCCCAGTTGGGCCAGCGCGAAATCCTCGCCGCCTCCCTTGAACTCCCAGGCGCCGACGCTGCCCACCTGGGGTCCCGGGTAGATATGCGAAATGATGGGGTATTCGGCGTTTTCGTCGAGGTCGGGCGGCAGGTAGAGGACGCCGTACAGGTCGGTGATACCGTCGCGCGCCTTTGCCGTGAACACCTCGGCCGGGGTGAAGCCGATCTCGCTGAGCCGGGAGATGTTCGCCCGCTCCAGCTCGAGCACGATGCGGCCATCGGCGGCACTTCGCAGGACGGTGACCGGCGGCGCCTCGATCCGCGAGTACGTGTCCACGAAGTAGCCGCCGCTGGGTGAGAACACGATCTCGTGATTGGCGTCCTCGGGGGTGAGCAGCGTCAGGTTCGAGCCGTCGTAGTCCACCCGGTACAGGCGTGCGTGGTACGGACTCCGGCCGGGTTCGCGGCCGCGGGCGACGAAGTGGATGCGCCGGGCGGCTTCGTCGACGTGAAGCACCTCGCCCACGACCCATGGGCCGGAGGTGATCCGGTTTCTCAGGTTCCCCGCGCGGTCGAAGCGATAGAGATGTCCCCAGCCGTCCCGCTCCGACCACCAGATCACATCGCCGCCGCTATCGGCCACGTACCAGGACGGGGTGCCGCCGCTCGAGCCGCCGCCCCGGTGTCCCAGCGACACGAAGGTGCGGGTGGAATCGCCCAGAATGATCCGCGACGTGCCGGTTGCAGGGTCGATTTCGGCCAGGAAGACGCGTTGGGAGCCGCGCGTGAAGTAGTTGACGTGCAGCCGGGTTCCGTCGGCGCTCCAGGCCGAATCCGGGGCGGAACCCGCGAAGGACAGCTGATGGGGAGTCGGCGCCACATCGATGCGGTGGTTTGCGGCCAGGCGCAGGGAAGGGCTGCTGCCGGGGGCCTCGGCGCTTTCCTCCAGCGCCAGGATGTGCATGGTCGGGAGCGGGATCACCGAATCGCCGGGCAGGGCGTAGGGCTGGGAGAAGTGGCGGGGGCGCTGCGGCGTGTACGAGACGTAGTGCATGTGCTCCACATTGCGCTCGTCTTCCCGGGCGACCGCGATGTAGCGGGAGTCCGGCGACCAGGCGAGGGTGGGCGTTCGCGGCCCTGCCCCCTGGCGCAGCTGGTTTGGACTGGGCTCGTTGTAGCCGTAGGCGTAGTACTTCTCGCCGTCGGTGGTGAGCTGGATCGGATCGCCGCCCGCCGCTGGTCGCACATGCAGGTTGTATTCGTGCGAGAAAGCCTCCCAGCGCCCATCGGGTGACTCCACGTAGGGGAGCTGCGACGGGAGCGTGTCGCCAACCGCGCAGGCGTAGCGCACGATGTCACAGACGAAGCGCTTGTTGCTTGCCGCAAACTCGATCTCGCCTTCGCTGCCGCCGAAGCTGAAGGTGCTGAAGGGCAGCTGCTCCGGCAGGTAGCTGGTGTCGTTTGCCAGCGACATGGCGGCGGAGAGGCGGTAGTGGTCGAAGAGAGGCTCGCGGGTGCCCGCGGCGGAGTTCACAAGGATGAACTCGTGACCCGATCCCGTGTTGTTGCGGTAGCGGATACCCAGAGGTCTGAATCACGGCAGAAGATCGTCTAACTACATACAGGACTGCACGATCTGCGCTTTCCTGCCGTTGATTGCGATTGGAACGCATCGTTCTGAATTGGCCGGATTCCCGGAGTCGATTTGCGGGAGTCCCGACGGTCGTCCGGTCACCGAAGTCGGCGTCTTGGGCCGGGCGACATGGGCCAGTTCAGAACACAAGATCGACTCCGAGCCTGAGCCCGAGGGCTTGGGATTGTCGGGGCATCATCGCTCGCGAGCCTTCGACGCCGATTCTGAGGGACTGGCCGACGCTTCGCGGTTGCCCTCCGCGGCGCGCATGCCGACGGTGAACGCGGTGAGGCTGACAGTCAACCCCTAACGCCCCCACGCCACCGCATCGGGGATCCCGCGACTGAAGAGAATCTCCAGGCCGGTTCCGGCATCTGGGCCGATCGCATCCGCCTGGACCCGGGGATCGCCCGAAAGTCCCCGAAGGATTCCGCGAACCTGTCTGCTGCGGGAATCGAGCAGGATCGCCGCAGCGGCCCCGCTGTCCTGGCTCAGGATGGCCGACCCGTCCGGACCGGACAGCTCAATGGCGGCAAGGGCATCTTCCCACTCCGGTTGTGAAGGAAGCACGAAAGCAAACGCGCCGGCGCCCTCGCCGTCGGCTAGGCGAGCGATGTCAAAGGCAAGCGAAAAGAGAACCCGGCCGGCCGCGTCGAGTCCCTCCAGACGATAGTCGCCGCCCGCACCAGCGTCCGGCAGCCGTGGCGGCGCATCTACCACGAATGCCGGTTCCTGGAATGGACTTCCGTCTGTGTCGATGCCGCCCCACAGCAGGAGCGACCTGGTAGGTGAAGCCCGCAGCGCACCCTCGGCCTCGGATCGCAATCTGTAGCGCAACGCTGTCGTGAACCCGTATTCGCTGATCCAGTGCGGATCGCAGTACGACATCAGATCCGAGGTGAAGGAATCGACCAGACCGCCACCTTCGCGAAAGTCGTAGCCCGGGGCGCCGATGCTTCCATCGATTTGGGGGAATCCGGGGTCAAGGCTCTTGGGACCGCCGCACGGCGCATGCAGCAGGCTCAGGTTGTGCCCGAGTTCGTGCGCAATGACGTTCGCACTCGCTACCGAAAAACTGACCGCGCCGGGGGCGTATCCCAGACCCAGCGGGTTGATCCTCTCGCCCGCCAACATTCCCAGGTAGTGCCCGTTTTCACCCTCCAGGGCCCGGATCGCCACCGTCTGGTAAAAGAGCCGGTACGGGTTGTTGTCGGAACTCAGGACCGGTTCATGGGCCGTGACATCGAGTTCGTTTACCGGCAGAAGTGTCCGCGTGTCCCACAACAACTCGTGGCTATCGGGATCTGCGGCCATCTCGCGAACCGTGCCAATGATCGTCGAGTCGGGGTCTTCGCTCCACAGGAACGGTATCACGGTCAGGCTGAGCGGCGGCACCTTCGCCACCTCCACAGACAGTCTTCCCGTCGCCGGAATCCGCCGGTCCACCCCCAGTGCCGGGTCAAGAACACCCTCCGGGTCCACCTCGATCACCATTTCCAATCCGGGCTGCACAACGTCTCCGGGAATCCGGGCGTTGACCGAATTCTCCAGCGATGACTCGTCGACCCGGGTCGGGATCGGTCCGCTGCGACCGGGGATCTCCGTACTGTACACTTCGCGACCGTTCACAAGGAATGATGCCCTGACCGGCGGAATTCGCTCCGCATTCACCTGTCTGGCGGTCACGGAGACGCGCAGCAGAGCCTCCTCCCCGGCAACCAGCGGCACCGGGGCCACCCGCGACTGCACCGCCTGTGTGAGCCAGGCGCGAGCCGTTGCCATACAGAGCGGCATCCGCGCAACTCCGTTTCCGTAGAGCCAGTTCAGGAGGCGGAAATCGTCGGCCGCGCAGAAGTTGGTGCCGTCGAGATCCAGAGACCCGAGCGAGCCGAGTCGGGAGAGAGTGGGTGGAAGCGGTCCGCCAAGGCCGGTGTTGCCGGCAAGAGTGAGCCATTCGAGGTTGGGCAGATTGCCGAATTCGGCTGGAATGCCACCGGTCAGCTCGTTGTCGTGAAGCTCGATCTTCCAGACGTTGTGCAGTCTGCCCAGCTCCGGTGGAATCGGCCCCGCCAGATTGTTTCCGGACAGCCTGAGTCCCTGTAGACTGCCCAGCGCTCCGAGTTCCGGGGGAATGGCGCCCGTGAGATTATTGCCTTCCAGGTTGATGGAAGCAAGACTGGTCAGGTGCCCAAGCTCCGGAGGAATGGGGCCACCCAAGCTGTTGTCTTCCAATGCGAAGATAGTAATCCTTGAGAGGCCCTTCAGCTCGGGCGGAAGCGGACCGGACAACTGGTTTCGGCTTAGTATGAGTCGCTGCAGTGAGCGGAGACGCCCCAGCTCCGGTGGAATCGGGCCGACGAGCCGGTTGTTGTCGAGATAGAGATGTCGCAATGATCTCAGGGCACCGAGCTCCGCCGGAATCCGGCCGGTCAGTCCGCTGTCGTGCAGGTAGAGGCGGGTCAGACTGCCAAGGCGGCCGAGCTCCGGCGGAATCGAACCCGACAGGTTGTTGCCCGACAAGTCCAGTTCATAGAGGTTTTGCAGCCCCGAGATTTCCGATGGAATGTTGCCTCGCAAATCGTTCCAGGAGAGATCCAGCGTCTCCAGAGATTCAAGGGCTCCGAGCTCCGCGGGAACGGTTCCCGTCAACCGGTTCCTCTGGAGATGCAACGCCCTGAGTTGCGCAAGCTTTCCCAAAGCCGGTGGGATCGAACCCGAGAGGCTGTTGGACTCCAACCTGAGCCACTCCAGTTCGGGCAGGTTGCCCAGCTCCGCAGGGATTGACCCCTTCAAGTCGTTGGCATCAAGCCAGAGCTGAGTCAACCCGGACAGGCCGGCCAGCTCCGGCGGGATCCGTCCCGAGAGGCCGTTGTTGCTAAGGAAGATTGCGTCCACGCGACCGGACGAAAGAGCCACCGATACGCCGTACCAGCTTCTGAGCGGCGCATCGGTAAGCCAGTTACTGTTGTCGGTCCAGTTGTCCCCGTCGGTGGCCTCGTAGAGCCTGACGAGGATCTCACGTTCCCTCAGAGAGAGCACAGGGCACTCCGACAAGGATCCCCGGCGCACGGGAATGGCTTCCAGCCAGCTCTTGAACGATTCGTCCGGCGGCACGCAGAGCTCCGTATCCGCATAGTCGAACTCACGGAGTCGCAGATCGACCAGGGAACGGGGGAGCGGTCCGGAGAGGCCGTTTCCCCCCACTCGCAGTACCTCCAGGTTGTTCAGAAACTCGCCCACCTCGGGCGGCAGGCGGCCGGAGAGCCCGTTCTTCCGCAGATCGATTTCCACAATCCTTCCCGCCGAGTCCGTGACCACGCCGTGCCGCGATTCCAGCAATGAACCGCCGAGCCATCCACGGGACTCGATCCAATCGGCGCCCCCCGTCGATTCGAACAACGCCGTCAAGCCGGGAATGTCCTTTTCAATGCACAGTGCAAGGGGATTCCGGGCGCGCGCTTCGGTCCAGGCAACAAAGTCGGCAACGCCCGGTACGCAGAGCCCGTCGTTGGCTGCGATATACAGGACCTCGAGTTGTTCCAGCCGCAGCAGACTCCGCGGCAGGGGACCGCTCAGGGCATTGCCGTACACGAGAAGCCAGCGAAGGTTGTGGAGATCGCCGAGCGCGGCCGGGAGGAACCCCGTCAGGCGATTGTTGTGGAGCCAGAGCGCATCGAGGTTGCGCAGGTCGCCGAGCTCAGGCGGGATCGGCCCCTCAAGGTTGTTGTGGTCGAGCAACATGTCCTCGAGCGTCTCCAGCGCCCCAAGTTCCGGCGGGATCGAGCCGGTCAGCCTGTTGAATCGAAGCGAGAGCTTGTGCAGAGCCTCCATCTGGCCCAGCTCCGGCGGAATCGGGCCGGTCAGCTGGTTTCCCTCAAGTTCCAGTTGCGTCAGGCTGTGCAGCCGACCGAGTTCGGCCGGAATCGGTCCATCCAACCGGTTTTGTTCCAGAGAGAGCTGGAGCAGCCCGCCCAGCCGGCCGAGTGTGGGTGGAATCGGCCCCGTGAGGCTGTTCCTGTCGAGGAACAGGTATTTCATCTTCGACAGGTTGCCGAGTCCAGGCGGAATCGGCCCGGTCAGGCGATTCCCATTCAGGCCGAGGCGTGTCAGCTCCGCGAGCGATGCGAGCTCGGGTGGTATGGAACCCGTCAGGACGTTGGAACCGAGCAGTAGGCTGGTCAGGCTCGCCAGGTTGCCCAGCTCCGGCGGAATTGGGCCGGTCAGTCTGTTCCCCAGGAGTCTCAGAGTCCTCAGCCCGCGAAGTCGTCCGAGCCCCGCCGGGATGGAGCCCGTCAGGCCGGTATACGACAGATCGAGTTCGTCCAGACGCGTAAGTTCGCCCACCTCGGGAGGAATCGCGCCCTTGAGGTTGTTGTGTCCCAGATTGAGCTCGGCAAGTTCGGCCAGCCAGCCGATCTCCGGGGGAATCGGACCCACCAGACCGTTGGTGTTGAGGCGCACCCTGGTGACACGCCCACCCTCGTTGACCTCAATACCCGCCCACGAACCGAGCGGAGCGGCGCTGAGCCAGTTGGTTTGGCGGCGCCAGTTCGGCCCGTCGCTCGCCTCGTAGAGTGCGACCAGCGCGTCCCGGTCGGGGTTGGCCGGAACATTGACCAAAAAGCTCAGCGCGGTGGACAGTGCTCCCGGATCGCGCGCGATGAAGGTGATTTCGGCCGTTCCCGGGCCCACACTCGCAATCCTGGCGGTGGCGCCGGAGAGCGTGGCCGTGGCGACCCTGCTGTCGGAGGTCAGCGCGGTGAACGCCAACTCGTGTCCATCCAAATCGCTGAAGTAATCCGACAGGCCGAGGGTGACGGACTGGCCGGGCAGCACCGGTTGCCGTCGAATCGTCCCGGTGACCAGGGGCTGGCGGTTCGGCACGGTGACCGCAAAGCTCTGCGTGGCCGCGAGGCCGGTGGGGTCCTGAGCGGTAACCGTGACGTCCGCGTCCCCCGGGCGCAACGCCGCAATCGTGACGGTATGGCCCGACAGATACGCCGTTGCCGTTTCCGGATCCGAGGACTCGATTGCGTAGCTCAGCACGTCCTCATCGGGATCGCTGAAATGCGCCCGCAGATCGACCGCCACCGTGTCGAAGGCGAAGAGCTCCAGGGCAGCCAGCGAGTCCGTCGGCAACGGAGGCTGGTTCGGGACTGCAACTCGAAATCCCTGCACAGCCGCAAGACCTCCGGGATCCCGGGCGGTTACGGAGACTTCGGTCGTGCCACGGCCCACCGCTACAACCGTGAGCACACTTCCCACTACGGTCGCCTTGGCCACGGTCGGATCGATGCTCGTCGCACCGTAGGTGAGCGAGTCACCTTCCGGGTCACGGAAGTGGGCGGAAAGGTCAAGGACGGCCGAATCGGGGGGAACCAGCTCCAGCGAGGGCAGCGAGTCCACCAGGACCGGTGTGTGATTGGCGGGCTCGGAAACGGGCTGGACCGCGTCTTCCGCGCACGCGAGCGGCCAGAGCGCCAGAAGGGCCGCCGACGCAGCCAGCCACCCGGCGGACCGACGGCGTTTCGCTCTCAGGTCAGAACGTTTCATTTCCAGCTCCTCGTCTAAGGTCTCAGGCGGCTTTCCGCCCCGCTTCGTGGTCCGCCCCGCAATCCTCCATCAGCGCCCTGATGAACCCGCGCCACTGCCACCGCCGCGATCTTGTTGTTCAGTTCTTCCGAAATGCCAGCCGCTTGTACACCTTG
>LXNI01002059.1_pt1 | contig 15135 bp, 10 predicted proteins | sample 809091 | NCBI WGS metagenome assembly LXNI01 (sample SAMN04870527, study PRJNA318959) | sponge metagenome | biome: 01000161; feature: marine sponge reef; material: water | host: Sarcotragus foetidus | place: Greece: Milos, Mediterranean Sea | collected 2013-05-29 | depth 5-7 m | reverse complement strand
TGGCCCATCAGGCATTCCTCGATCTCCGCGGGACCGATGCGGTAGCCGGCCGAAGAGATCACATCGTCCTCGCGCCCGACGAAACGAAACGTCCCCTCCTCGTCCCGGACGCCGAGATCGCCGGTGAGCAGCCAGTCGCCGTTGAACTTCGCCGCCGTCGCTTCCTCGTTGCGCCAGTAGCGGAGGAACATCACCGGGTCCGGGCGGCGCACCGCGATCTCTCCGGTCTCTCCGGGCGGCAGGACCCTGCCTTCGCCGTCGAGGACCGCGACTTCGTGCCCGGGGATCGGACGACCCAGCGACCCGGGCCTGACCGGAAACAGCCCGGCGCAATTGCCCAGCACCAGGTTGCATTCGGTCTGGCCGTAAAATTCGTTGATCGTCAGCCCGAAGACCTCCTTGCCCCAGTCGAGAAGCTCCTCGCCGACGCTCTCCCCGCCGCTGCCCACGCTGCGCAGGTCGAGGCCGGGCGGGCGACGGGCGGTGTCCGAAACCTGCCGCATCATCTTGAGCGCCGTCGGCGGCAGGAAGGCGTTGCGCACGCGGTGGCGGGCGAGCGTGGCGAAAGCCTCCTCCGGGTCGAACTTGCCCGGGGGATGGACCAGAACCGGAACGCCCGCCGCCCAGGCCGGCAGCAACACGTCCAGCAGCCCGCCGGCCCAGGCCCAGTCCGCCGGCGTCCAGAACAAGTCCCCCGGCTCAGGGAAGAACTCCTGCGGCAGCGCCACGCCCGGCAGATGCCCTGGCAGCACCCGATGGCCATGCAGCGCGCCCTTGGGCGGCCCGGTCGTGCCGGAGGTGTAGATCAGCAATGCCGGGTCGTCGGGCCCCGTTTCCGCCGCCTCGAAGCGGTCGGAGGCCCGTTCGAGGAGCTCCCAGAAATCCTCTGCGATCACGGTGGAGAGCGCCGGCAGGTCCAGCGCCGCGACCTTCTCGCGGCCTTCCGCATCGGTGATGAGGGCCTTCGCGCCGGAATGGCCGAGCCTGTACGACAGTGCCTCCTCACCGAACAGCGTGAACAGCGGCAGCGCTACCGCGCCCAGCTTGTAGGCGGCGAGATGGGCGAGCCCGGTCTCGGCGCCTTGCCCCAGCAGCACCGCCACCCGATCGCCGCGCCCGACGCCCGCCGCAGCGAGCGCATTGGCAAGCCGGTTGGAGAGCCGGGAGAACTCCCGGAACGACCAGAGGCGGGGTTCGCCGCCCGCCGGGTCCGGGCAGATCATCGCCGGGCGGCGGCTGTCCACATGCCGCTCGCAGGCATGTTCGGCGATATTGTAGCGGGCCGGCACCTGCCAGCGGAACGCCGCCCGCACCGCCTCCCAGCTCTCCCGACGCTCGACAATCATTGCGGCAGAGGCTCCAGGTCGAAGCGCAGGATCTCGCCCTCGAACTCCGGCCCGGCCGCCGGGAAGCGCCGTGCCAGCTCCGGGTCGTGGCCGGGGATCAGGTGGTCGCGGGAGAGCATCCGAGCGCCCAGCGTCCGGTAGCCTTCCAGCATTTCGCGCAGGTCATAGAAGACGCGGAAGGGCCGCACCTGCTCCATCTCCTCATAGAGATGCACGGCATCGGAGGCCACGATCACGGGTCCCCGCCGGGTCGCCACTTCGAGCGCGATCTGGCCGCGCGAATGGCCGCCGATCAGGATCTGCGACAGGCCGGGCGCAAGCTCGCCGTCGCCGTCATGGAACCGCAGGCGCCCGTCATAGTTCAGGCCGACCAGCGTCAGCGTATTGCGCTTGCCGTACATCTTGAGCGCCGGATGGGTCACGTCGCGCCCGGTGACGGTCAGCACCTCGCGGTCCTGGATATGGAACAGGGCCTGCGGGAAGGCGTCCAGATTGCCGACATGGTCGTAATGGCAATGGGTGACGATGACGTCGGAGACGGTCGTCGGGTCGATGCCGAGGCGCCTGAGGCCGTCTGCCGGATCGTAGAGCGTGTCATGGCCGAGCCGGTCGCCGACGCGCGCCGCATAACCGCAATCGACCACCCAGACCCGCCCGCCGCCGCGTATGACCCAGAAATAGAAGTCGAGCCCGGGCGCCTGCACCACCGGGTCGCCGTCGATATACATCTCGCTCTCCGGGCGGAAGTCCTCCCGCCCGTAGCGCAGGCCGTAGATCTCATAGTCCGGGGTCATAAAGGCTCCTCCCTCCCGCCAGCATAGCGCGCGCCGGGCGCAAGGCGTATAAGCTGCCGGCGCGAAATGGGGGGCGGGGGAGGTGGCTATGACGCAACTGGCAACCTGGAGCATCGACAACATTAGCGCAGGGGAAGCCCCGCAGCGGCTCGAACGCTCCCATATCGGGCTGGAGAGGCATTTCGAAGATTGGATCGCAAAAGACGCGACGCTGGTGGCGGAGGGATTGACACTGGTCGGCCGTCAGGTGGTTATCGACGATGGGCGGCTCGACTTTCTGGGTATCGACTCGCAAGATCGCTGGCTTGTCGTCGAGCTCAAGCCCGGGATGCTCGATGCTGACGCATTGAAGCAGGCGCTCTACTACGCCTCGTCCATCGCGCGCCTTAGCGCCGATGAACTTTGCGGTAAACTCGAACCCTACCTTGGCAATTTCGGCGACGCGGCGGCGTTATCGGCGCGCGTGAAACAGCAATTGGCCAATGAAGCGGAGGAGCGGGAGATTGCCGTGATGGTCGCCGGCGCGGGGATTCATCCCGGCCTGGAGCGCATGAGCGAATTTCTCGGCCGCTTCGGCGTTCCGATCAGCATCGTCAGCTTCGAGGTGTTCGATCTGGACGGCGGCCCGCGATTGCTGGTTCGCGAGGTGGTTGAGGAACCCGTCCGGCCTCCGCCTCCGGGCCGCAAGCTCTCGGTGGACACGATTCGCCGTCGGGCTATCGATGTGGGCGTGGTTGAGCAATTCGACCGCTTTGTGGACATGGCGAGAAAGGCCGGCCTCGCGGTCCAGCCGCAACGGGCGTCCGTGAGAATAGCGCCGGCTGCCAATCGCACCCGGTTCCTCATGTATGCGCGACCGGAGAAGGGTGAAAGCGGCGGCGAACTGTTTGTCGATGTCGGGCCGTCGGCGTTTGCGGAATTCTTCGATAACATAGAGGAACAGGAAGCCGCCGAAGCTTTGTGCGAGGTGGGCGGAGCGTCCGCCGCCGGCGAGGTGCTCGACGCAATACTCGACCGGATCGAGCGCTTCCTGAAGGACAAGTTCCCGCAACCGGGCGCAGGCGACGCGTAGCGCCAAGCGCCCGGCATAGCGCGCGCCGGGCGCAAGGCGTATAAGCCGCCCGCGCCCATGTCCGACACCACCGCCCCTGCCGCGCCCGCCGCCGCCCAGCCCGAATACACCGAGCTGCAGCGCTGGCTGACGCTGGTGACGGTCACGCTCGCCACCACGCTCTACGCCATGACGGTGACGATCGCCAATGTGGCGCTGCCCAAGATGCAGGGGACTTTCGGCGCCACACAGGACGAGATCGCCTGGGTCGTCACCTTCAACATCATCGCCACGGCCGTGATGACACCGGCCACCGGCTGGCTCGCGGAGAAGGTCGGGCGGCGCAATGTCATGGTCTGGGGCATCGCAATCTTCACGGTGGTTTCCGCCGGTTGCGGCCTCGCCGAGAGCCTCGAACAACTGGTCTTCTTCCGTATCCTGCAGGGCCTTGCCGGCGCGCCGCTGGTGCCGGTGAGCCAGGCCATCGTGATGACGATCTTCCCGCGCGAGCGCCACGGCACCGCGCTTGCGGTCTGGGGCATCGGCGTCACCATCGGCCCGATCATCGCGCCGACGCTCGGCGGCTATGTCACCGAACTCTACAATTGGCGCTGGATCTTCTTCCTGCTGGTGCCGGTGGGCATGGTCGCGTTCCTGTGTGCCGCGGCCTTCGTGCGCCGCCGCGCGCAGCGCCATCCAACGACGCTCGACTGGACCGGCTTTATCGCGCTCTCGCTCGCCATCGCCTCGCTGCAACTGATGCTAGACCGGGGCGAGCGGCTCGGCTGGTTCAACCACAATGAGATCATCCTGGAGGCGTTCGTCGCCTGCCTCGCCTTCTATGTGTTCGTCGCCCACATCTTCACGGCGGAACGCCCCTTCCTGCAGCCGCGCCTCCTCACCAACCGCAATTTCGTCATCGGGCTGGCACTCACCTTCGTGTTCGGCCTGCTGAACTTCACGCCGATGGTGCTGTTCCCGTCGCTGCTGCAGGGCCTGCGCGGCTATCCCGACGGAATCATCGGCTATCTGCTGGCCATACGCGGCCTCGGCACGCTTTGCGGGTTCCTGTTCATCATGTTCTACGGCCAGCGCATCGACCCGCGCCTGTTGCTGCTTGCGGGCTTCCTCACGCAAGGCATTTCAGGGCTGGCGATGGCGCAATTCGACATCAACCTCACCACCTTCGGCGTCGCCTGGACCTCCATGCTGCAGGGCTTCGGCGTCGGGCTGATCTGGGTGCCGCTGTCTATCGCAACCTTCTGGACGCTCGCGCCCCGGGACATGACGGAAGGCACGGCGCTCTTCCACCTCATGCGCAATATCGGCTCGTCGATTCATATCTCGCTGTCAGTGGCGCTGGTGATCCACACCGCGAAGATGAGCTATTCGGAGCTTTCGAGCTTTGCGACGCCCTATAACGACGCCCTCGGCCGCGTTGCGTCGGAAGGGCCGTGGAGCCTTGAGGGCGGGGCCGGCATGGCGGCCCTGGTGCGCGAGATCGGCCGCCAGGCGCAGATGATCGGCTATGTCAACGCCTTCTACTTCTTCGCCGCCACAGCCTTTGTCTGCGTCCCCCTGCTCATCTTCGTGCGCAAGCCGACCGCGGCCACGGCTGGCTAAAGCACCTCGTCGCCGCGCGAGACGGTTTCGCCGTAGCGGGAGAGGGAAGGGGGCTTGAGGCCGGCATAGGCGCGCTCGACCGCCTCCGCCGTGGCGCGGTTCTCGCGCTCGAAGAGGCTGTTGCCGGCTAGGTCGCTCTCCACCAGCAGCGGGCCGAAGCGACTGACCTCCAGCACCCAGACCGCCTGCGCGATGCCGAGATCCTCCAGCCAGTGCGCCGCCTGCACCCGCGTGACGCCGCGGCCGAGCAGCGCGCCCGTGCCGTAGCCGACCGTGGTGAGATAGACCGCCCCGTTCGGCACGAAGAGGTTGCGGTAATCGGCTTCCGACATGCCGCCCTTGCCGACAATGACCTTCGCGCCGGACAGCGCGAAGAAGCGCTCCATGAAGCGCGAGAAGCGAAAGCTCGCCGTCGCCGTTACCGCGCCCAGATTCAGACTGCCGTCGTCGCGCACGCTGGCCGCGGGGGAGCAGTGGAAATTGACATTGCTGAGCGCCTTCAGATCCACCGGCGGCGCCATGCCCTCGTCCACCACCCGGCGGTAGAGCCCCTCGCGGCCAGTATAGATCACGCCGTCGAGATAGACGATGTCGCCGATGGCGAGATCCTTGAGCGCTTCGGGCGAGACCGGTGTGCTCAGGCGGTGCGTGCGAGGGGCTGCTGCCACCCGACCGTCTCCCGGCGCATATAGGGCGTGAACCAGCGCGGGTCGCTGCGGTATTCGACCTCGCCGCCGGCATGGACCCGCGCCGTCGCCCGGCGCGAGGACAGGCAGAAGCAATGCACGCTCATCGGCATGCCGCCGGTGTGCGTGTAGCCAACCTCGACATGGCAATCGATCACCATGGAGGAGCCGACAAAGCCCATCGGCCCCATGCCGATATTGTTGCCGAGTTCCTTGAGCTCCGCCTCCAGCTTGGCGATGCCGGGATCGGGATTGGGCTCGCCCACGGGGCGCAGGCAGGCCGCCTGCTTGCCGAGCGTCATCGACGTGTCCTTTGAGCCGCCGAGCCCGATGCCGACAATGGCCGGCTGGCAGGCGAGGCCGCGCCGCCCGAATTGCACCAGCGTGTCCAGGAAGAAGCGCTTGATGCCATCCATGCCGTCAGCGGGGAACAGCATCCGATAGTCGGTGCCGAACAGCCCACCCTTGTGGACGGTGGTGAGCTCGATCCAGTCCGCATCCGGCTCGAAGCTGTATTCGATCTCGGGCGCGTTGATGCCGACATTGTTGTCGTGGTCAGTGCGCCAGAGCGGATGCACCCGGTTCGGGCGGAGCGGCACGCTGCGCGTCGCCTCGGCCGTGGCGGAGCGGACCGCCTCCTCCAAGGCGACGAAGCCGCCTTCCGGCCGCGCCTCATTGCCGGCCTTGACATAGAAGCGCGGCACGCCGGTATCGGCGCACATGGCGCGCCGGTCGGCCTCCGCCGCCTCCCAGTTCTCCAGCATCGCCTCCAGCACGAAGCGCGAGAGTTCGTGCTGCTCGCGCGCCAGCATGCCGCGTATGCCGTCGCGGTAGTCGCGCGGGATGTCGATGGCCGCCCGCGCCATGATCTCAAGGGCGGCCTCGCGCAGCAGGTCTCGGGCGATCGCGGGCATGGCTGTCCGAATAGGCCGGGCGCCGCCCCTCGTCAACCGCCGGCGCTCATGTCCGCCAGCGCAGCAGGACGCGTTCGGCCCGCGCAATCGACCAGTTCGCGGCAAGGCCCATTACGGAAAGGATCGCGACGCCGGCCAGCAGCTCGTCCATGGCCATCAGGCTGCCGGCGAGCATGATATAGGCGCCGATGCCGAACTCGGCGCCGATCATCTCCGCGGCGACGAGCAGCACGATGGCGATGGCGGCCGAGATGCGGAACCCCGGCAAGATTGCCGGCAGGGCGCCTGGCAGGATGATCTTGCGCACGATCGACAGCCAGGAAAGCCCGAAGGACTGGCCCATCCGGATCAGCCCGCGGTCCACATTGTCCACGCCGCCATAGGTCGCGACCACGGTCGGGAAAAAGGTGCCGAAGAGGATTGTCGCCACCTTCGAGCCCTCACCGATGCCGAACCAGATCACGAAGAGCGGCAGCAGCGCGATCTTCGGGATCGGGAAGATGGCGGCGACCACCGGCGCGAGACCGGCGCGGGCGAGCGAGAACAGCCCGATGGAGAAGCCGACCACGATGCCGAGCAGCGTGCCGAGCGTCCAGCCGAGCAACAGCCTTTGCAAGGAGGCGCCCAGATGCTTCCAGAGCAGGCCGGTTTCCGCCAGGTAAACGAGCGCGGCCAGTGCTTCGGACGGGGCGGGCAATACCAGAGGCGGGATGACGCCGGCGCGGCACCCGGCCTCCCAGACCGCAATCACGGCGATGAACACCAGCGGCCCGACGACGCCGAGGGGCCTCGGCGAGAAGCCGCTGCCCCGGAACGCAACCGGGCGGCCGCCGTCCCGAGGCTCAGCCATCGACCAGTTCCAGCTCCACCGCTTGAGCCTCGTCCCGGATCAGCCGCCAGAGACGAGTCCGTTGTGCTTCGAGGTCGGAAGCATGAGCGGCGCGGGCGTCGAGCGGCAAGTCGATTTCGAGGACTTCACGAACCGTTCCGGGCCGCCGGGAGAGGGCCACGATCCGGTGTCCCAGCCGCACCGCCTCCTCGAGATTGTGGGTGATATAGACGGCGGAAAAGCGTTCCCGCACCCAGAGGTCCACAAGGTCGTCCAGCAGCAGTTCGCGGGTCTGAGCGTCGAGAGCCGATAGCGGCTCGTCCATCAGCAGGAAGGCCGGCGACACGGCGAGCGCGCGGGCGATGGCGACGCGCTGCTTCATGCCGCCCGAAAGCTGGCGCGGTAGCGCGGTGCGGAACTCCGAGAGGCGCGTGCGCGCCAGCACATCCGCCACGATTTCCGTCATCTCGGCGCGCCCGAAGCCGTGGTCCTCCAGCACGAGGCGCACATTGCCCTCGACCGTGCGCCAGGGCAGCAGGGCGAAGTCCTGGAAGATGTAGGTCAGCGGGTTGAGGCAGCCCGGAGGCGGCGCGCCCGTCTGGAGGATCTCGCCGCGTTCCGGGCGCTCCAGCCCGCCGATCAGGCGCAGCAGAGTGGACTTGCCGCAGCCCGACGGCCCGACGATGCACACCACCCGCCCTGCCGGGATTTCGAGGTCAATGCCCCGCAGGACCTCGATCTCGCCATAGCTGTGGTGAAGGCCGGCGAGGCGGAGCTCCATCGCGCGGCCCCGACCCGGCGCCTCAGTAGGTTTCGACGTAGCTCCCGTCCACAAGCTTGTCGATGCCGATCTCGCCCTTGACCAGTCCTTCGGCCTTGAACCAGTCAAGCTGCGCCTGGACGCTGCCGAGGTTCAGCTTCGCGCCTTCATTGAGCCGCATGGCGCCGTTGCGGATCGACGGCGCGGCCTTTTCGTAAGGTCGGCTGGTATAGACATATTTGTGGATGAGCCTGACGGTTTCTTCCGCGACGTCCTCGCCGGCGGTCTTGTCAACCAGCGCGGCGTTGAAATCCGCCGCCCCGCGCGCGAAGGCCGCAAGGAAGCGTTCCGTCAGGTCCCGCTTGTTCGCCGCGTTCTCCGCCGAAGTGAACACGGTCGTTACCTGGTAGTCGGGCGCGTAGTCGTTCACCCAGCCGATGATGTGGACCGCGCCGCCCTTCGCCAGCGCCTTGGCGATATGAGGCACGATGGCCCAGGCGTCGATCTGGCCGGATTTGAGCGCGGCGATGATCGCGCCGACCTTCTGCAGGGGTTTGAGCTTGATGTCGGACATCGCGATGCCTTCCTTCCCGGCGATGCGCGACGCCATGTAATGGAAGGAGGAGCCGATCTGGGTGGCGCCGAAGCTGCGCCCGGCGAGCTTCGCCGGCGTGGTCACGCCGTCCTTGAAGGCCGCATCGGAAACCAGGATCGCGGAGCCGTCTATCCCCTTTTCCTCGTGCAGCGCGCCGCCGATGATCTTGATGGCGTCCTTGTCGGCGAGGTTGATGAGCCCGCCGGTGATCGCCGTGACGCCATAGTCGATGTCGCCGGAGGCAATGGCGACCGCCATGGGCGCGGCGGCCTGAAAATAGACGAACTCGACGTCGAGCCCGGCCTCCTTGAAATAGCCTTTCTCGAAGGCGATGAAGCTGGCGGAGTGGGAGGTGAAACGCAGCGCCCCCACCTTGATCTTGTCGTCAGCCGCAACCGCCGCGCCGGCAAAGGCTGTCGCGCCCGCCAGCAGCGCCAGCGCCCACCGCCGGACCGCGCCGGAGAACCGTGTCGTCACCATGTCCCGCTTCCTCTCCCGGAAAGACCCCTTGAAGCCCCCCATCATACAGAACCCCGCCGCGACGGCGAGACCTCGAGACCAGACCTCCTGGCGGAATGTCATGGGATGTCATGATCTGTATGTGCATGGCGCATATCCTGTGGATGTCCGGGGCATCGGGCTGACATTTCGCAAGGGAGACCGCCTCTTCCAGCCTGATATGGCCATCGACGCTCCGGAGTCAATGTGTTCCAGTATTTATTCCTTTAAACATGAATATATTGCGCGGATCGGTCCTGCTCCCCGAGGAGCGCGGCGTGGATCGGTCATTGATACGCGCAGTGAGCGCATGGTACGGCGCGATCCGCGTAGGCTCCCTGGTGCTGCGGGACGTTATCGATGTTGAGCGCATCCGCCTGGCGCTTGATGCCAGCGCGTGCGACCGGGGACGAGCGGCTCAGGCCGCCGCCGAGAACGCCGTGGTCCGATCGCGAAGGCGAGGCGGTTCAAGACTGAGACCCCAGTCGAACCGGTGGCTACCGGGATCGCCCGAAAGCAACGAGGGTTGCGTCCGCCCCGGCGCCGGTCGCAATGACGATGAATTGCCGGCCCGACCGGGCGCGGTAGGTCATCGGGTTTGCGTTGGTCTTGTGCGGCGTCGCGCCACGCCAGACTTCGGCCCCGGTCGCCTTGTCGAACGCATACAGATACGGCGCGCCGCCGCCGACGAACACCAGGCCCCCCTTGGTCGCCATCGGGCCGGAATTGCCGCGCGTGCCCAACCGCTCCGGCAGATCGACGTCCCGCAGCAGCGGATGCTCGCGCAGTTCGCGGCTGCCCTCGCCGAACGGCACCTTCCACGCAATTTCGCCCGCGTTGAGATCTATCGCGACCAGGTGAGCGTATGGCGGCTTGATGAGGGGGATCGGGCCGAGCCCGCTCTTCGGAGTTTTCGCGGTGCCCGGCCCGTGGGGCTCGTGATACATGATGAGTGTCGCCCCATAGGGACAGTTGTTGCTGTACGCGACATCGACCTCTGGGTCGTTGCCCGCATTGACGCAAACCTGGTTGGTGTCGGCGTCTTCCGACGTGCGCACGAACAGGAGCCCGGTTTCGGGGTCGAAGGCCGCCCCGCCCCAGTTCGCGCCGCCGCTCGCGCCGGGGCGCTGGAGGGTTCCGCGCAGGCTGGGCGGCGTGAACAGCGGGCCGGTCCGGAAGCGCCGCATCTCCTTCACCGCCAGCTTATGGATCTCCGGCGTCAGGTCGTTCGCGTCCTCCAGCGACACGCCCTGCCTGCTGAAGGCCGGTGGTTTGGTCGGGAACGGCTGCGTCGGAAACAGCACCTCGCCCGGCACGTCCGTCGTCGTCTCTACCGCGCGCTCCTCGATGGGCCACACCGGCTCGCCCGTCACCCGGTCGAACACATAGGTGAAGCCATGCTTGGAGACCTGCGCCACCGCGTCGATCTCGCGCCCGTCCACCTTTATCGTCACCAGGTTCGGCGCCGCGGCCAGGTCGTAGTCCCACACGCCGTGATGCACCGTCTGGAAGTGCCATTTCCGCTCGCCGGTGCGTGCATCGAGGCAGACCAGCGACTCGGCGAAGAGGTTGGCGCCGGGCCGGCGGCCGCCCCAGTAGTCGCTGCTCGGCGTGCTCGTCGGCGCGTAGAGAAGCCCGCGCTCGGCGTCGAGCGACATCAGCCCCCACACGTTGGCGTGGCCGGTGAAGCCCCAGGACCCGTTCTCCCAGGTGTCCGCGCCGAAATCGTCCTTCGATTGCGGGACGGTGAAGAACACCCAGCTGCGCTCGCCCGTCCTTGCGTCGAACGCCTGCACGGTGCCCGGCGGGTCGAACTTGCGCTGCAGGCGGTCGGGAATGCGGCTGCCCACGATTACCAGATCCTCGAAGACGACCGGCGGCGAGGTCTGGTCGAACTCGAAGCGGGTCACCGGGCGGGCGAAGGCGTCGGTCAGCAGGACGCTCCCACCTTCGCCGAAGCCCGCGTCCAGCTTCCCGGTCGCGGCGTCGATTGCGTAGAGGCGGTCGCGGCTGTTGAGGAATATCCGGCTCTCGTCGCCGTCGCTCCACCAAGCTACGCCCCGATGCTTGAAGCCGCGCGGACCTGCGCCCTTGGGCCCACCTTCGTAGACCTTGGGGTCGAACGTCCAGAGCTCGGCGCCGGTCTCCGCATCGAGGGCCACGACCCGCGTGTACATGGTCGACAGGTACAGGACGTTGTCGAGCATGATCGGCGTTGCCTGGAATGGACCCGGCCGGGTGCCGTATCGCTCGAGCGGCGTCTCGTTTGGCCGCCATTGCCAGACGATCTCCAGCTCGCCGACGTTGGCGGCCGTGATTTCTCTGGCTTTGGAGTACTTGGTCTGCGCCTGTCCCGAGCCGATGAAGGGCCAGTCGATCATGTCGCCCGGTTCACGAGCGCTCGCGCATAATGTGGATGCAAGGACGGCGGCTACGAGGACGGCGGCCGCAACGAATCCGTTCATGAGCAGGAAACGGCAGCACCGGCCGCAGGCTCCGATGACACCGCACCGTTCATCGATGCCGGACTCCGTGTTCCTCTCTCGCCCGACTACCATGCTGGACCCTCAAACGTCCGAACCCTCGCTGCGAGCGATGCGCCGCGTTCAGCGTTTCGCGCGCCGCGGTCAGTTGCCGGTGGCATCCTTGCGCATGTGCCGACAAGGGCGCCGGTCCGGTCGCACCCTAGAATTGCATTCCGATGCGGAGACTGGCGGCGTAACCGCTGTCGTCCGATCCCAGGCCGGCGGCGGAAACCTCGCCGCCCAGCGACCACTTGTTCCAGCGGTACGCCGCGCCCAGACCCAGCACGCCCCGGGTCGGGGCGGCCTCCGAGCCGAGGCGCTCGCCCGAGACGTCCACCACTGTCTCCGCATCCCCCAACACCCGCTCTACGCCCAGACGCCCGCGCAGGACAAGCGTCCGTTCGCCGCCGTCCAACGAATGTGCGGTTTCCGCGACGACGCCGAGACCGGCGATGGACCGATCTGTCTTTCCAGCCGAGACCCGCGACCCGACGGCATCCCGGAAACCGTCTGTTGAAACCCCCGAGTGGGTTAACCACGCCTGGGGCGTCAAGGACAGATCGTCGGCGAGCGAGAAACGCCGACCCGCCTCGAGCCCGAGAGTGCGGACCGTTGCACCCGCACCCGCCTTCAGGAGCCCCCGGCCGTCCGCGCGCAGATCCGTCTCGTAGCGGGTCACCGAGACACGCCCGCTCGCATGGTACCCGGCGGCATTTCCCCACGAGGCCCCGAACGACGCGCCGAGGCCCTCGGCATCGATCTTCCCGCCGCCCGTCGGCGCGGACACGTCCGCCGAGCCCCGCACATGGCGCAGCGCGGCCCATCCGGTCACCGTCCCCTCCCCCGAGAACGCAAAATCAACCCCGGCCTCGGCTTCGAAGCGGCCGAAATCATAGGCCGCGCCGACCTGCGAGCGCTCCGGCGCGTAGGACCCCTGGCCGCCCGAGACCCTGACCCATGCCGGCGAACCGGGCCTGCGCAGCTGCTTCCCGACCGTCGCTCGGTCGTCCAGCCGCAGCATGACTCCCGGCAGCGCCTCGTAGACCGCGGCCCGCGGCGCATGGGCGGTCACGAAATCCGCCGGCATGAACGCCCGTCCCGCAACGGTCTGCGAGGCGGCAAGGGAGATGTCGCGCGCGCCGTTCGGCGCCCGCAGCCCGGTCGCACCCGCCATGCCGTCGTGCAGGACCACCCCGTTGACCGCGACAGTCGTCCGGCCGTCGTCGTTCCTGATCTCCCCCGCGATCGCGTCGCTCGCCCGGCGGCCGTCCAGCTGCGCCTCGACATGCAACGCGGGCTCGGTTCCCTCGGGTCCCTCGGCCCGCACGGCAACGCCCGAGGCCGCGCCGACGCTGCCCCGGGGGCCGATCTCGACCCGGCCGCCGCCGTAGAGACGGACCCCCGCCCCCACACCCGAGCCGCCCCGCACGCGCCCGTTCACAACGACCTTCTGCGCCGCTGTCGTCCCGCGCGTGTTGTCGCTGGCGTCCACCGTGACGTCCCGAAGGGCGGGGGCTCCGATCGGCTCGGGTCGGTCGTCGAACAACCGGCCGGTGAGGCCGACCAGAATGCCGGAACTGCCCTCGCCCTCCGCCGTAATCGTTCCGCCCTCGATGCGAATGTCGATGCTGCCTTCGCCCGTGAAGTTGAACGCCCGAATGCCGGCGACGGTCTCTCCGGTCGCCACAATGGTCGAATCGCGAACGTCGATGGCGATGTCGCCCGTGCCCTCGTGGCGCTGGCCGCCGCCGATGCCCACGGAACGGTCGCCTTCGACCCGGATGTCGACATCGCGCGCGGTTATGTCGATGTCGCCCTTCCTGTCATGTATGAAAGACATCCCGCCGGAGTCCGCGCCCTCGATAACGATATCGGCGCGTCGGACATCGACGTGAATGTCGCCTTCTTCACCCCAGTATCCGCCCCAGATGCCATCGAAATACCTCCCTCCATCCTCGTTGTCACCCACACGGTAGATGCCGAGGCTGCTGGAGATATCGACCTCGATGTCCTGGATATCGAAGGAGAGGTCGCCGCCCTCTCCCCCCGAATAGAAAAAGGCTATGCCGTTTGCGGACCTGGTTTCCTCGGTCTCGACGGCGATGGTGCTGTTTCGAACGGTGATGTCGGTGTCGCCGCTGCCACGATGATTACCGTAGATTCCGTCAATCTCAGTTGTACCGCCAACTTCTATGTCGACATTCCGGACATCGATGTCGACGTCTCCGGTGTCTCGATGAAAAGCGGCAATGCCGGCGGCCCAACGGGAGTCGACCTCGATGGACGAGTCCTGCACGGTGACATTCAGGTCTCCCTCGACGTTTTGGGATCCGATGACGCCGGCCCACCCCCCTTTCAAATCAATGTCGACGTCGCGGACGATGAGATCGTGGTCGCCGCTGAACTCGTCGTCTGTATCGTACTCGTCGCCACGATAGCTGTGGATGGCGAAAGCGCGCAGCCAGTCGCTTGCGATCGAGAAGGAGCCGCCGGCGACTTCCGTGCGCATCGCGCCCGACTTCCCGTAGTGGCCGACCGAAATCCCTCTCCCGTTCGACGAGACGTCGGCGGAAGAGAAGAGCGAGATGTCGCTCGCATGGTCCGCACCGGTCTCGATCCTGACGGCGCTGTAGAGGGGGCTCCACTTACGGGGAAAACCAGTCGGTCGTCGTCGGGGTCGTCGCGGTCGTAGCGTATCGAGAGGTCATCGGCGAGCCGGATGGTGAAACCGCCCTCGTGGGCCTCGCCGGGGCGGTACACGATATTGCCGGCCGTAGCGGCGTCGTAGTTCGAGGGCGAGCAGACGATCGGCGTCCCGGCTTCGGGCCGGCCGCATTCGTTCTCCGCCCGCAACTCGCCCGCGCCGCCGAACGCGATGCCTAGCACGATGACGGCGAGGCCGAATGGAAGCCCGGCGTTCGCGTGCCGCGTGGGAGCCGGACAGGCTCCGTGGCCGATGCCCGGTCGCGTTACCAAACCTGCAGGCTTCTTCACGAGACACCCTCCAAACGATCAAGGACATTGCTGTCGTGAGTCCGGCGAACTCGGCTACAGCGGGTGAGCGTATTCTGACACAGCAGCGATTGGGCGCAACGCTCGAGTCGCGGCAACGATCCGACGGTCTTGCGAGCCCGGAGGGTATCGACCCGGTGCTGGGTGAGGCGAATGGCTGCCATGACTGCGGCTCCCAGATCGGTTGTATCCGTGTGCGCGAAACCGGGTTCGATCTGGCGCCCGGTTGCACCGGAAACGGGGGAAACCCACAATCATATCATATGGTTATCACCGAAGGTGCGGCGAGATGTGTGCATGCGGTAGGCCGAGCGGGAGGGGAGGCATATGGCCTGCCGGTTGATTGACGGCCGGCGAAAAAACTCCTCCCTCGCTTGCGGGCAGGGCAATCGCTTTTGGATTTGTCATGCAGCGGCGCGGATCAAGTTTAGGAGGAAGTCGTCGTTCCACGCGGGGCGCTTGAGTTTTCCGCGCATGGCGTCCTTTGTCGGTTCTCGCCTTG
>LXNI01002058.1_pt1 | contig 15136 bp, 12 predicted proteins | sample 809091 | NCBI WGS metagenome assembly LXNI01 (sample SAMN04870527, study PRJNA318959) | sponge metagenome | biome: 01000161; feature: marine sponge reef; material: water | host: Sarcotragus foetidus | place: Greece: Milos, Mediterranean Sea | collected 2013-05-29 | depth 5-7 m | reverse complement strand
CGGTGGGGCTGGCTCATCGATGATGCTCGCAGCACCCGTCGGCCGCGCCGCACTGATGGCCCGTTCAGCTCCGCCGCTTCCGCTGGCCGTAACGGCGCTCGAAGCGCTCCACGCGGCCCGCCGTATCGACGATCTTCATCTGGCCGGTGAAGAAGGGGTGGCTGGCGCTGGACAGCTCGACGTTGGCCAGCGGATACGTGCTGCCATCCGTCCACTCGATCGTGTCGTTCGTCTCGACCGTGGACTGCGTGAGGAAAGCAAAGTCGGCGCTGGCGTCCCGGAAGACCACTGGCCGGTAGTTCGGATGGATGTCGCTCTTCATCGTGTTCCCTGGTTCGAAGGCACTCATTCGACAGCTCTGGGGCAATCAGCCTAAGAGCGAGCGCCGACAGGCGCACCTTCCCGTTGTCGCACCAGTTGTTTCCCGCTCTTGTTCGCTGTCGCTCACGGGCCGCTCGGGCCACGGCTTTGCCTATCGGCGCAGCCTCTGAGAGCGGGCGGCGACAGGCGCACCCGCATCGAGCCACGGTCAGCGGTGCTCGCCCAAGCTGAAGCTGCGGTCGCTGTCCAAGGAGACTTCGCCGGCCTCGAGATCGGCGACGCCGGGCAGTCCCGCGCCGAGCGCAATCTCGAGATTCGCTGCCTCGCGCAGGCGGCCTGCTACGAGGTCATCGACTTGGTAGCCCGTCGACGTGCGCGCCGTTGCCACCATCGTGATGGAACCTGCGTCTTCAAGGTTTCGGGCACCGCCGAAGAATCTCAGCGTCGAGCTGATGGCCGCACCCACGGCGTCGGTCGGCTGGTGCCGCCCGTTCCCGCCAGCGGCATACGCACGCGCGAGCCGTGTCAAGCCGTCGAAGAGGATGACGACATCGTCTCCGGCCTCCGCCATGCGCTTGGTGCGTTCCAGCGTGAGCTCGGCTACGGCGAGGTGTTCCTCAGGCGGTCGATCGAACGTCGAGGCCAGTACCTCGCCCGAGGTCTCGAGTCGGCGAGTCATTTCGGTGACGTCCTCGGGCCGCTCGGAGATGAGCAGAACGATCAGGTGTATGTCCGGGTGCTGTTCGCCGATGGCAGCGGCCATGGACAAGAGCAGCGGCGACGCCGAATGCGTCCCGCTCGCGGTAAGCAGGCCGCGGGAGCCCAATCCGATCGGAGCGAGATCGTCGACGGCGGCGAGTGTCCCCGCGGCCTGCTCACTGGCCAGCGGCAGCGCCTCGGTGGGCAGCACGGGAGTGAGGTCGTCGAAGAGCGGGCGATCCGGCTGATCAGGCGGCTGCTCGCCATTAAGCGTGTCGAGACGCAGCAGTGCAGGGTTCCGCTCGCTGCGGGCTGCTGGACGGCTGACGCCGGTGATCCGGTCGCCCCGGCGCAGGTCGTACTGGCGCACCTGACGGGCTGCGACATAGACGTCGTCTGCCGAAGGCAAGGGGCCATTCGTACGAAGGAATCCGTAGCCCTCGTCGCGCAGGTCGAGCAGGCCGTCGCAATGGACGGTCTCGCCGACGATCTGCGCGTCGTCGCGCGCGCGGCCACGGCGACGGCTGCGACGGTTGCCTTCCTCGGCCACCGGGACATCCGAACCCGAAGATTCTGAAGGGGAAGCGCCCGGCTGCTCTCGCGTTGCGGAATCGTCGTCGGCTGTAGCGCCCCGGTCGCGTGTCGTGACCGGCGACTCGGCTGTGGCATCCGCTCCGGCTGCGGGACCGGAGTCGGCCGGTGGCGACGGCGTGCGGGTGCGCTTGGTGACCGCTGGGGTTTCCGAAGGGGTCTGTGACGCCGTCTCGGCGGCAGCGGATCCTTGACCATCTTCCCCGCCGGCACCGGCGGCGCCTTCGGGGGCCAAGATGGCGCTGATGATGGTGTTCTTGCGCGCCCGGGGTGCTACCTCGACGCCCAGCGCCGTGGCGATCTGCAGCAGCTCATCTCGCTCCTTGGATTCGAGCAATGCACGATCCGGCATGTCCGACATGGCTACCTCTGAAGCTCCGGCGTGGCCTCGCGACGCCGCCCGGGACGCGATGCGAGTCTGCGGTTCCTGTGACGGGCCTTAGCGCCCGACCCAGCGATCCGGTCCCGTGACGCCCGAGCGAGCCCTGCACTGGGGAACCGTCGATCAGCGCCGACGCTACCGGCGACGTTTCCCGACGGCTACCAGTCGCTATTGGAGGCAGTGCATTCGTCTACTTTGCCACCTCCGGCGAAAACGGTGCGGGGGGCCTATCGGAACGCTTTGCCCCAACACACGGCAGATCTGTCGGTTTGCAGTGCGCACGTGCGGTCACCCACGGACGCCAGCGCAATGAACTCCCCGCTGGGCGCCTTGGTCTGTCCTTGGTCGTTGTCGCCCCAACACACCAGCGTTCGATTCGGCCTCAGACCGCAGGTGTGATCGTGCCCGGCAGCAATCGCGATAAAGCGGTCGTCCGGCGGTTGCCCTCTTGGAAACGCGCCGTTGCCCCAGCACTCGGCGTTGCCCGGAGCGCGCAGCGCGCAGACGTGATTCCGGCCAATGGCAAGCTGCGTGTAGCGACCATGAGGAACCCTGGTGCGGCTGAAATGGTCATCACCCCAGCAGGCGGCGGTCTGATTCTCGCGGATGCCACACGCCAGAACCCCGTCCGGTGCGACCGAGACTGTCGTGAACGGTCCTGCCGGCGGGTTGACCTGATTGAGGCCATTCTCCGTCGACAAGTAATCCCAGCAATCCACAGAACCGTCGTCGCGAATTCCACAGCCAGAGTGGTGACCGACCGTCACAAAGACGAAGGAGCCGCCGGGCGCGGCAATATGGGATCCCCGATCCTCACGTGTCCAGCAGGCGACTCCGCTGTCGACGCCAAGCGCACACAGCATGGACGTCCCGGCCGAGATCGACTTGTAACGACGACCTCCACCGTCGAAGGCAATCTCGCCGAGCACTCCCGTGCACGTCATGGCGCCGCTGGTGCGCAGGCCACAGGAGAACCCGTCGCCTACCGCCAGCGTCGCGAACTGCGATGACGGCGGCTGAGCACCGACGCTTCCCCAGCACGTCATTGTTCCGTCACCGTCCAACCTGCAGGCATGGGTGAGACTGACATCAATCAGCGCACGTGGGCCGGCCAGTGTCGTTGCAGGCGCTCCAGCCTCCTGGGCGGGTGCAAACCTGCCGCGACCGCCGTTGCCCCAGCACTCCGCGGTTCCCTCCGCACGCCATGCACATGCGAAATTGCGGCCGATGACGAGATGAGCAAATCTCCCGTCTGGCGCCTCGAGTTCTCCCTCGTTGTTGGCGCCCCAGCACACGATCCCGCCGTCGGGGCGCAGGGCGCAAGCGTGCCAAGCTCCTGCAACTACTTGGGTGAAGATGCCCGCGGGTGCGTCTGCCTGTCCCCATTGGTTCCAGCCCCAGCACGTCACAGTGCGGTCGGTGCGCAACCCGCACGAAAGCCCTTCACCCGCCGAAACCGACGAGAACTTCCCGGATGGCGCCTCGATTTGGCCGCGGTCGTTGAAGTCCCAGCATTCAATCTCGCCATCGGTCAAGACCCCGCACGAATGTCCCGCGCCGACGGAAACGGACAAGAAATGCTTCGAGGGCGCGTCGACAGTGCCCTGGTCACCCCAACACAGGACAGTCCCATCGGCGCGGAGGCCACAAGAGCGTCCCCCTCCAGAGTCGAGAGAGCTGAACGATTCCTTCGGGCTGTAGAAGCCGGGGTGTTCTGGAGTGCCGAACTCGCCCCAGCAGGTGGCGGTGCCATCAACAGACAGCGCACACGAGTGGTAGGTGCCACCGCTGACCGAGGTGAAGCGGCCTTCGGGCGCGTCAAGTTGTCGTGTAAAGTTCCATCCCCAGCACTCGACCGCGCCTTCGGCACGTACTCCGCAAGCGTGCCAGTCGCCGGTGCCGACCGACTTGAACCTGCCCCCGGGTGCGAGATCGCGGCGGTCGTAGCCCGCGCCCCAGCACACGACCGCACCGTCGATGCGCAGGCCGCAGTTCTGGTCCCACCGGGTAAACACGTCGGTGAACTGCCCGGCCGGAGGCTGGGCCTGGGATTCCTTCACATTCCCCCAGCAGAGGACGGCTCCGTCCACGCGCACAGCACACGAATGATCGTTTCCCACCGTGATCGCCTTGAACCGTCCTGCCGGTGCTGACGATTGACCCAGATCATCTTTGCCCCAGCAGTTGACCGTGCCGTCAACTCGCAGCCCGCAGGCGTGAAACCCGCTCGCCTCAATGGTGGTGAACTCCCCAGACGGAGGCTCGGAGACTCTCGCGTAGTCGCGACCCCAGCACTCTGCTGTGCCGTCGTCGCGCACTCCGCAAGCCACGCCGCCGTCATCACTGACCGACATGACTGAGAACGGCCCGGCGGGCGCCCCCCTCCGCCCGATGAAGTTGCCTCCCCAGCACTCAACCTCACCGCGGATGGTCAGGCCGCACGTTGCGCCCCAGACAGCCTCAACCTCCGTGAACCGTCCGGCCGGCGCATCCGCCTCGCCTTCGTCGTTCTTGCCCCAGCAAGCGACCGTACCGTCGACCCGCAAGCCGCAGGAGTGTTGAGCGCCTGAGGACACCGTGGCAAACGCACCGTCGGGAGGTTCCGATTGGCCCTGCTCGTTCCAACCCCAGCACTCGAGGGTGCCATTGGTGCGCACGGCGCACGTGTGACTGCCACCGGACTCGAGCGATCGGAAAGTACCGGTCGGAGCATCGGTTTGGCCGACACCGCTTGAACCCCAGCAACGGATCGTCCCCTCCACCTGCAGGCCGCAGACATGCGAGCTGCCAGGCGCCAGCATGATGTACTTCGCAGTCGCGGGGTCTGGTCTACACGGGTTGGGCGCATGCGTGCCGTCAGATCGATGAGTACGGCAATCATCGTTCTCGATCGTGTGATCGTTGTGGCACCACGCGCTGCCGGTGTAGATGTGCGCATGGCGGCCGTCCGCATGCGTGCCGTCGGGACGATGAATACGGCAGTCGCCGTTCTCGGCCGTGTGGTCGTTGTGGCACCACGGGCTGCCCGTATAGGCGTGCTCATGCTGATCGTCAGGACAGGGCGATGCAGGCGCCGGCGCCGTCGGCGAGCTGGGCGACTTCAGAGCAGGACCACTGTCGGTCTGTGCGCTCGATGCCACCGGCATCAGTACGCCGAAGACGACCATCAGCGCTGCGCAACCGATCCAATACCGTCGCATCCACTCCCTCTCTAGCGCATACGCGCTGCGCATGGGCGCCGATCGCCCCGGTTATCCCGAATCCGGCCGGCACGGAGTCCGTGCGGCAGTTCAGAACTGTTCGCCCCAGCACACGGCCATGCCGTCAAACCGGATCGCACACTTGCGGGAGTATTTCGACTCGACGGCGACGAAACTGCCGCTCGGAACCTCAATCCGATCGTTCCAAGTCTCGCCCCAGCACAGCAATTCGCCGTCCCTTCTCAACCCGCAAGCGGTGTCGTAGCCGGTCTCGATCAACGAGGATTAGGCAGAGCGTGGGGTCTCCTCGACGCAGCGTCGCTGGTCGTCGGTTCCTCTGGCCGTGCTGGGCGGCCGGTCGTCGGTGCGGGATTCAACGATGGCGCTGCGTCAACGGCCGTAGCGGGCGGTGACGAAGTCGCGGAGGGTGGCGAGGTCGTTGGGGAGGGTGGTGAGGTGTTCGGGGCGGTCTGCGAGTGCTGCGAGCGCTGGCGGCAGCTCGGGTTGGCGGCCGCTGGCTTCGAGGACGGCGTCGCCGAACTTGGCTGGGTGGGCGGTTGACATCACGGCCATTGGGGTGCCCCAGCCGCCGGTGGGGGAGTCTCGGCGCGCGACGGTGAGAGCGACCGCAGTGTGGGGGTCGATGAGCCGGTCGTCGGATTCGTTCACCGCGGCGATGGTGGCAGCCACCTCGGCTTCGCCGGCGGCGCCGGCGTCGAAGTCGGCGCGCAGGCCGGCCTGCACATCGGGAGCCAGTATCAGGGATTTCTCGGTCCGGAATTGGGCCATGTCGGCGGCGAGCGCGGCACCCCGACGACCGCCCAATTCGAAGAGCAGACGCTCGAAATTGCTCGACACCTGGATGTCCATGGCGGGGCTGGTTGAAGGTCGCACCTCGCTGATGGACATCTCGCCGCTGAGGTGGGTGCGGGTCAAAATGTCGTTGTGGTTGGTGGCGACCACCAGCCGCTCGATCGGCACACCCATGCGGCGAGCGACGTCGCCGGCAAGCACATTGCCGAAGTTGCCGGTGGGGACGCAGAACGACACGGCCCGATCGGGCGCCCCCAGCTTCGCTGCCGTGGTTGCGTAGTACACGGTCTGCGCAGCAACCCTGGCCCAGTTGATGCTGTTCACCGCGCCCAGCCGCATCCGCTCACGGAACGGCCGGTCGGCGAACAGCGCCTTCACCAAGTCCTGGCAGTCATCGAACGTGCCGTCGATGGCCACGTTATGGATATTCGTACTGTCCACCGTGGTCATCTGGCGTCGCTGGATCTCGGTGACCCTGCCGGCCGGGTGCAGCATGACCAACTCAATGCCCGCCCGGTCCCGACATGCTTCGATGGCGGCCGACCCGGTGTCTCCCGAGGTGGCTCCTACGACTGTCATGAAGCTGCCGCGTCGGGCCAGCTCGTGCTCGAAGAGCCTGCCCAGCAGCTGCAGGGCTACGTCCTTGAACGACAGCGTCGGTCCCCAGAACAGCTCCACGAGGTGCTCGCCAGATTCCAGTCGGCTGGTCGGCACCACGTCTGCATGGTCGAACGTGGCGTAGGCGTCCTCGGTCAGTGCGGCCAGGTCGTCGTTGCTCAGCGATGGCGCCACAAACGGGGCGAGGACCCGCGTGGCCACCTCGTGATACTCGAGGCCAGCGAAGTCGGCCATGTCGCTAGCGCTGATCGTCGGCAGCCCGTCGGGCACATAGAGCCCGCCGTCGGAGGCAAGTCCCTCCAGCAGCACATCGCCAAATTCCAGTATCGGGGCATCGCCCCGGGTGCTCACGTAGCGCATGGCGCCCTCGGCCGATCCCGGCCGCTACTCGCCGATCACACGGATCGCGTTGCCGATGCGCCGCACGGCGTCGAGCTCCCGCACATCGCGCAGCGTGGAGGCCACATCGGCCTCGCGGGCACGGTGCGTGATGAACTCCAGGTGAGCGATGTCGTCGGCCGCCCCGGCCCGGGTGGTCTGCTCGACTGAGCGGATCGACACCCCGTGCTCGCCGAAGACGCCCGCCACTGCAGCCAGCACTCCCGGCTTGTCAGTGACGTCGAACTGCAGGTGGTATGCGGTGTACGTCTCATCGATGGGCCGCAGGCGCGCCGCACTCAGCGGGCCGAAGCCGTCGCAAACTCCCCGGCGCAGATTCTGCGACACGGTGATGAGATCGCCCAGCATGGCGCTGGCGGTCGGGAAGCCGCCTGCTCCCCTCCCGTACAGCATCAAGTCGTCGACGGCCTCTCCCTCGAGGAACACCGCATTGAAGGCGTCGCGCACCGAGGCCAGCGGGTGGCCGACCGGCACCATCGCCGGGTGCACCCGTACAGCAATCTCGCCGTTCTGGCGTTCGGCCACAGCAAGCAGCTTGATCACGTGGTCCATCCGGGCAGCCGCCGCGATGTCGCCCGTGCCGATGCTGCTGATGCCTTCCTGGTGGACGTCGCCAGCCACCACCTTGGCCCCGAACGCAGTCATCGCCAGGATTGCCGCCTTGGCGCCCGCGTCGAAGCCCTCCACATCGGCGGTCGGATCGGCCTCGGCATAGCCCAGGCGCTGCGCCTCGCCGAGAACGTCGGCGTAGTCGGCCCCGTCCTCGGTCATGCGGGTGAGGATGTAGTTCGTCGTTCCGTTCACGATGCCCATGACGCGGGTGATGCGTTCGCCGATGAGCGAGTTGCGCAACACGCCGATGAGGGGGATCCCGCCTGCAACGGCCGCCTCGAACGCCAAGTCCACGCCGTTGGCGGCGGCCGACGCGAACAGCTCCTCGCCGACGTTGGCGATGAGCTCCTTGTTGGCCGTGACGACGGGCTTGCCAGCCCCGAGCGCCGCGGCTACAAGATGGCGGGCGGGCTCGATGCCGCCCATCGCCTCCACGACGACATCCACATCGTCCGCCACCACCAGTGACTCGCTGTCGCGGGTGAGGACACCTTCGGACAGCTCCACCGTTCGCTCGGCGCTGAGATTGCGGACGGCGACTCGGGTGACTTCGAAGTCCAGCCCGGTGCGTCCCGCCAGGTGTGTCCTGTCGCGGTGCAGGATGGCGACGAGCGCAGCTCCGACGTTGCCACAGCCCAAGACGCCGACGCGCAACGGTCGCGGCGCGCCGGCTTCATCGGCGGGAGCGTCAAAGGTCTCGGCAGCGGCGTCGGGCACGGCCGAAACGGTACCGCCAGCGCACCTGCGCTCCCGCACGGATTTCGGCCGACTCCCCCGAGGCCCGCGCGGACCTGAACCGCCTGATCGTTGACCTCGGCCGCCCGCAGCCAGCAGATTTCGACGTGAAGTGATGCAGCGCCTGTCCGATTCATGTAGATAATTTGTAGACAATTTCGCGAACAAGCGCGGTAGCTTTGCCATATGGACACCACCACCATTCGCGTCGATCGGGACACACATGCCCGACTGGTCGAGATGAGCCGTTCGAGTGGAGACAGCCTCACCGATACGGTCCGGCACGCCGCCGACGCCCTGCGTCGGCTGAGATTCGGGTTACGAGTGCAGGCGCAGTATGCCGAATTGCGCGACGACCCAGAAGCATGGGCCGGCTACCTGGCAGAGGCCAAATCGACCCATGTGAGCGATGGCGTCGATTGACGAGATCTGGCTTGTCGATTTCGGCGAGCCGTATCCGAACGAACCTGCCTCGCTGCGGCCTGCGCTCGTGCTGGGGCCGCCGAACATATTCGGTTCCGACTTCCCGATCTCAATCGTGGCGCCGCTCACGACGACGCTTCGGGGCCTGGACCTCCACGTCGAAGTCCCAGCGAACGCACGCACAGGACTGCACGAGACGAGCTATGTGCAGGGCGAACTGCTGCGGTCCGTCAATGCCAATCGCCTGGTTCGCCGCGTCGGCACCATTGACGTCGACATCAGCTGGCACGTCAGCGAGATCGTCAGAACGCTGCTGAACCACCCCTGACGTGCGGTGGCGGGAGTCAGAGAACGTCGAGTGCGAGCATGTCGTCGACGGTCTCGCGGCGGATCACCAGCCGGGCTTCGCCATCGGCCACGAAGACGACAGCGGGGCGGCCGATGCGGTTGTAGGGCGCGCCCATCGAATAGCCATAGGCCCCCGTCACCGGCGTCGCCACCAAGTCGCCCGCTGCCAAACCCGTCGGCATGGGGGCAGAACGCACGATCACGTCGCCCGACTCACAGTGCTTGCCCACCAGCCGCACGCGCTCAGGTCGGGGCTCGGTGACCCGGCCAGGCATGAACGCCGTGTAGTCGCTGCCATAGAGCATCGGACGAGGGTTGTCGCCGTAGCCGCCGTCCACAGCCGCGTAGGTGCGGACCCCCGGCACTTCCTTGACGGCTCCGACTGTGTAGAGCGTCACTGCGGCTGCGGCAGCGATGGCCCGCCCCGGCTCGGCGACGAGCCGCGCTGTGAGGCCATGCCGTCGGCTGAGCCCAGCCCACCTGCGTGAAAGCGCAGCTCCCCATTCGGCGATTGTGGGCGCCTGTTCGGATTCCACATACGCCACGCCGAGGCCGCCGCCGATCGACAACTCCTCCAGACGGCCGGCCGCGTCCGGCGAGCTGCCGAACAGCGGAGCCGCAAATTCGGCAACGACGTCCAGCGCCTTGGCCAGGCTCTCCACGCGAAATACCTGACTGCCGATGTGACAGTGGATGCCCACCAGCTCGACCGACGACATCGCTGCCGCTCGCTCAGCGGCGGCTGCCGCGACGCCTTGGCCGATGCCGAAGCCGAACTTGGAGTCGGCCTGACCTGTCGAGATGTACTCGTGCGTCTCCGCGCGCACGCCCGGCGTGACCCGCAGCAGCACCCTCGGCACGATGCCGTCAGCACGGTGCAACTCGTCGAGACGGTCCAGTTCGTCGAAGGAATCGACCACGATGCGCCCCACTCCGGCAGTTCGAGCAATCGTGAGCTCTGCCGTGGACTTGTTGTTGCCGTGAAGCACGATGCGACGCGCCACGTTTCCGGACGCGTCGTCTTCGAATGCCCGCAGCACCGTCTGCAGCTCGCCACCGCTCGCTACATCGATGTCCATGCCCTCCGCGAGCGCCAGACGGGCCATGGCGGCGCACAGGAAGGCCTTGGCGGCGTAGGCGGCTCCCCCATCGAAGGCCCCGACGGCCTCACGGCAGCGGGCGCGCAGATGCGCCTCGTCGTACACGAACAGGGGCGTGCCGAATTCTGCAGCCAGATCGACCAGGTCGCAGCCGCCGATTCGCAGGTGGCCGTGATCGGAAACCTCAGCGGTGTCGGGCAGCAGCCGGAATGGGATCGGGTCGCTGGGATCGTCTATGGGCTGGTTGGAGTCAGCGGCCCCAGTGCTGTGGGGTTCAGGAGTCATGGCCGGACCGTCGATTCGGGCTCACATCGCCTCGGGCGCGTCCACGCCGAGCAGGTCCAGGCCGATCGACAGACCGATGCGGGTGCCCTCGGTCAGGCACAGCCGTGCGTCACGCACATCGGGCGGGATGTCGCTTCGCAGGATCGGGCAGTCGTGGTAGAAGCCGTGGAACGCGGCCGCCAGGTCGCGCACCCAGGTCGTGACCTTGTGCGGGGCCCGTTCCCGCAGCGCAACCTCGACGACCGTGGGCAGCACTTCGAGAGCCCGCAGAAGCGCCACCTCGCGATCGCTGACGAGCGGGGAGAGATCGGTTCCTTCGGGCGGCACCGGAGCCACGCCGTCCGATTCAGCCCGACGGGCGATCGACGCAATGCGGGCGTGCGCGTACTGCACGTAGAAGACCGGGTTCTCCGAAGCCTGCGCCGACAGCAGATCGATGTCGATGGTCTGGCGGGAGTCGATCGACTGCAGCAGGAAGGCGAAGCGCGCCACGTCCGGCCCCACTGCGTCGATCAGTTCGCGAACCTCGACCATCGTGCCGGTGCGCTTGGACAGCTCGATGACCTTGCCGTCGCGCATGAGGGTCACGTTCTGGCCGACGATGGCCTCATAGGACTCAGCGAAGTGTCCCAGCATCTGCATCGCCGCCGCCATGCGCGGCACGTAGCCGTGGTGATCGGCGCCCAACACGTCGATGACGACGTCCATGTGTTGGCCCCCGCGGCTGAACTTGGCGTGGTGGTACGCGATGTCGGGCACAAAGTAAGTGGGCTCGCCGTCGCTGCGATAGAGCACACGGTCTTTGTCGTCGCCGAACTCAGTGGTGCGCAGCCATTGAGCGCCGTCGTGTTCGTACAACCAGCCGTCCTCACGCAGGCGCTCGACAGCGCGCTCCATGGCGCCGTCTGCGACGAGCGCAGTTTCGCTCTGCCAATGGTCGAAGCCGACGTTCATCGCGTCCAGCGACTCGCGGACGTCGAGCAATGCCCGCTCGCGTCCCCACGATGACGCGTAAGCCAGGCCTCCGCGGGACATCAACTCCGACAACAGATCCGTGCCTGCATCGGGAGATCCGGCAATGTTCGATCCGGTTTCTTGCGGAGCCCTCGTCGTCGCCTGGCGCTGCTCATCCGACCTCCGGCCGCTGTGGGGTCCTCCCTCTGATACCCAGGCCTGCCATGCCAGCTCATCGAGCAGGGCGACGGCCAGTTCGGCTGCCCACTCACTCACGTACTGGCCGTGATAGCCGTTCTCAGGCACCGCATCGCCGATCAACCGCGCCGCGAGCGAACGTCCGAACAGCTCCATCTGGGCGCCTCGGTCGTTGACGTAGTACTCGGTGTACGTGCGGTAGCCGCAGCGGCGGAACAGGCGCGCCAAGCTGTCGCCGTATGCGCCCCATCGGCCGCCGCCAGCATGCAGCGGGCCAGTCGGGTTGGCCGACACGAATTCCAAATTCACGGCGCGACCGTTGCCGAGGCCGAGGCGGGCGTAACCCTCGGCGCCGTGGCGCAACACCTCGCCGAGCACCTCGTGCAGCCACGACGGCGCCAAGTGGAAGTTTATGAATCCCGGTCCGGCCACTTCGGTCTGCAGTAGGTGCGGGAGACCCGCAGCGTCGAGCTCCGCAGCGAGCCGCTGGGCGAGATCACGCGGTGCCATTCGGACGGACTTGGCGTTCACCAGGGCTGCGTTCGAGGACCAGTCGCCGTGGTCAGCGCGCGCCGGGCGTTCCAGGTGCAGGCGCGACGGGTCCGCGTCGATCCCGAGCGCTCCGAGCGCTCCGGCGATCGCGCCTGCGAGCGCGCGCTCCATCACCGCCCCGAACCTACCCCTGCGGGACCCTGAATCGAAGTGACATTCACTTCATGCCACCGGCGGCAACGTGACAGTCTCAGGGAGTGGATCTTGACCTCTCGTGGGTCAACGTCGCCGCCAGCCTGACTTTGGTGGCCGCTGTCATTGTGCTGTCCGCCTGGCTTCGCCTAGGCATCGCACGAGGCGTGGCGGTGGCCGCAACGCGAGCCGCTGTCCAACTCGCCGCAGTGGGCGGGGTGCTCATCGTGGTACTGCGGCCCGAGGCGGAGCTCGTGTGGTCGTGGTTGTGGGTGGCCGCAATGGTGGTGCTGGCGACGGGCGTGGTGCGGCGGCGCACGCAGCGGCTCGCGCCGTTCCAGCCGTCGATCGGCTTGATCGTGCCGGCCGTGGTCGTGCCTCTGAGCGTCTGCCTGGCGGTGACCTTCGGGCTGGGTGTTTTCGATCTGACGCCGACGGCATTAGTGCCCATCGCGGGAATCCTGCTCGGCAATTCCCTGCCCACCACCGTTGCAGCGGCCGCACGCATCGAGGAATTGCTGGCCGACGAACGCGGACAGATCGACGCAATGCTGGCCTTGGGCTTCCACAGCAGCGCTGCGATTCGCCCCCAAGTTCGCAAGGCGATCCGATCAGCGCTCGTGCCGCAGGTGGAGCGTACGAGCGTGGTCGGGCTGGTGGCCCTGCCGGGCGCGATGACCGGCATGATCCTCGCCGGGGCCGACCCGCTCGACGCGGTCGCCGCGCAGATGATCGTGATGTTCCTGATCCTGGGTGGGGTCGGATTCACCGTGACAGTCGTCGTGCTCGGCACTGCACGGCGCGTCATGACCCCCGATGGCCGAGTCGCGCGGCCGCTCCATGCACCGCCGCCAGAGGTCGCCCGCGGCGGCCCGCGCCTGAGGCGCTACGGCATGCTGAAACGGTGGCGGCAGGCCGTCGCCGCCAGCGCGGCGCGCGATGGCGGTCGGTAGCTTGACCGGTCATCCAGTCCGGTTATCGATGTCAGCCGGGCCTTCAGCCCTCGTAGCTCAGGGGATAGAGCAGTGGCCTCCGGAGCCATGTGCGCAGGTTCGAATCCTGCCGAGGGCGCTGCGCCAGAACGCTTCGCCGGCTCAGTCGACGGCGGACCAGCCAGTCAACTCTGTGCGCTGGATGACGATGGCGGCGCCGACCGGAGGCTCGGCGGCGTACTGCGGGTAGCGATCGCACAGCAGCTTGATCGCGTCTCGGTGCTGCGCGCCTTCGGTGTGCACTGCTGCACGCCCCCGCAGCCGAACCCACCACAGGCGCTCCCAGTCCGAGTCGTCGTAATGCTCAATGAGCATCGTGACCTCTGGGAAGCGTCGAACGTTGTCGAGCCGCTTGAGGTCCATGGTCGTCTTGGGCTTGTGGTCGACAGCGGTCACCACGACGTCATCTTCGAACGCATACGTGCAGGGCACGAGATCCACGCGGCCGTCGGCGCGGATCGTCGCGAGGGTCGCCACCCGTCCCTCGGACAGCAGGTCCAGCAGTTCGGCCTCAGTCACGGCGGGCCACCCTAGAGCCCGCAGCAGCGGATTCAGCGTTCCCGACGACGGGGCGAAACACATCGCTGTGCGGGGTCGACGCAGTCCGCTTGCGAGGTACCTGCCATAGTCTTTGGCCATGGCAATGACTGGCGCAACGACCGAGGCGACGACTGGAGCTCCCCCGGCGTCCAACGGCGCGCCGCAGCGCTGGACCTTCCAGTGGAAAGAGCTCTACGACGAGGTCATCACTTCGGGGCTGTGCACCGGCTGTGCGGGCTGCGTGATCTCCTGCCCGCACGACGTCATCGGCTACGAGCACGTCCAAGGCGGCTTCATTCCATTCCATCTCGAGGAGGAGCTGGGGCTCGAAGACTGCGGCCACGGACAGAAGGGCTGCACGAGCTGCACCCGTGCGTGCCCCCGCTTCCGCACATGGGAGGACGAAGCCGACGACTTCATGTTCGGGCGCCACCGCACTGGCGAGGAGCCCTCAGGCGTCTTCAAGGACATCATCCTGACGAGGGCCTCGGACGACTTCGTCCACGAGATCGGCCAGGACGGCGGGCTGGTCTCGGCAATCCTCATCTGGGCCCTCGACCACGGTTACATCGACGCCGCGCTGACGTCCTACGTCGGTGAAGGCGACGGCAACCAGTGGACCGCCTCGCCGGGAGTGGCCTTCAACCGTGACGACGTGCTGCGCGGCGCCGGCAGCCGCTACACCTATTCCGCCAACACGCTCGCCTATGACGAGGCGATGGAGGCTGGCGCGCAGAAGATCGCTCTGGTGGGCATGAGCTGCCAGAGCTCGATCGTGCCGGTTGCCAAGTCCCGCAAGGTCGGCAAGGTCGGCAACCGCTTTGTGCTGAATATCGGGCTGCTGTGCTCGAAGTCATTCGACGAGGCGATCTTCGAGGAGTTGTTCGAGCAGAAGTACGGGCTCGACCGCCACCTCATCCGCAAGACCAACATCAAGGGCGTCTTCCAGATCTGGACCCATGACGGCGGCTACTACGAGATCAATCTCAAGGAATGCCACGCCTGGACCCGCGAGGGCTGCAACCACTGCCCCGACTTCGCCGCTGAGCATGCCGACATCTCCACCGGCGGCATCGGCAAGTACCCCGACTGGACCCTCACCATCGTCCGCACCGACATCGGTCGCGAGATCATCATGAAGATGCTCGCCGACGGCTCGCTGATTGGGCGTCCTGGCGACGATGACCCGGGCGCGATAGCGCTCATGCACAAGCTCAGCGAGAAGTCACGCGCCCGCTGGCC
>LXNI01002057.1_pt1 | contig 15145 bp, 13 predicted proteins | sample 809091 | NCBI WGS metagenome assembly LXNI01 (sample SAMN04870527, study PRJNA318959) | sponge metagenome | biome: 01000161; feature: marine sponge reef; material: water | host: Sarcotragus foetidus | place: Greece: Milos, Mediterranean Sea | collected 2013-05-29 | depth 5-7 m | reverse complement strand
GTTGCGCTTCCCGGACGACTACGACGGCATCATTGCCGGAGCGCCGGTCTTCAGCTACAAGGAGGCGCTGCCCTGGATGCTGGCGCAGGCTCGCGCGCAGCGCGCGAATCCGCTTACCCGTGCCTCACTCGCCGTACTCGGCAATGCGTCTCGGCAAGCCTGTGATTTGCTCGATGGGGTAGAAGACGGCGTGATCGATGATCCGCGCAAGTGCACGAAGGAAATCTTCGACGTCTCGACGCTTGAGTGCCCACCCGACCAGGAAGACGGATGCCTTACCCCTGGGCAGATCGAGACTGCGGAGTTCATGTACGCCGGACTGTTGAGCGCCGACGGAACGGTGCTTTCCCCCGGTGCCGCACCTGGGGCCGAAGGCGCGGGCGATTGGGGTGATTGGGTGATCGACGGGCGCGGCAGCGAATCCGCCAATGAATACACGCGTCTTCTACTCGTCAACTTCCTGCATCGAAATCCGCAGTTTGATCTCGAGCGGTTCGATCCCGTTGCGGATCGAAACATGCTCGACGATGCAGCGTCGTTCATGGATGTCTGGAGTGCCGATCTGGCTCGGTTTCGGGAACGAGGCGGCAAGCTGCTGATGTACTTCGGTTGGAACGACTTCCCGCTCCGGGCCCAGCGGGCGATCGACTACCTCGCATTGGCCGAACAGCAGAACGGCGGCCGGGAAGCGACTGCGGAATTCCTGCGCCTGTTCCTGGTTCCGGGCATGCTGCACTGCCAAGGCGGACCCGGTCCTTGGCAGGTGGACTGGGTCGACCCGTTAGTCGGCTGGGTCGAAGAAGGCAACGCGCCGGAACGGATCGTTGGCCGACAACCGGGTCTCGTCGAGTTGTCGGATGTCCTCGGCGGCGCTGAACCGGCACAGGATGCGCCCGTGTTCACGCGTCCGATCTGTGCATATCCCAAGTCTGCGAAGTACACGGGGCGGGGTGATGTGAACGACGAAGAGAACTTCCGCTGTGTCGGCGAGTAGTCCAAACGCAGCCCGCTCCTCAAGAACGCTGGCTCGGTCGTACCACCGTGACCCAACCGCGGGCGACGCTGGCTTGATCGACGACCTCGCCGTTTTCGAAAGTCGGCGAACGCAGCCGCTCCCGGGACTGCAGCAGGGCGGTGCCGGTCGCGGCGAGCAACGGGCGAACAAGGGTCCAGGCCTGCAACGGCGGCGCGACAGCCCGAACCGTGACCGTGTCGAACGACTTCGACGCTGCATAGTCCCGGACGTCCTCGGCCACGACTTCCACGTTCGCGAGGTCCAGGTCGATCATCGCGTGCCGCAGGAATGCGCATTTGCGCGTGCTGCGTTCAATCAGCACCACGGCGGCGTCCGGCCGGGCGATGGCGATCGGTATGCCGGGGAACCCTGCACCGGCGCCGACGTCGGCTAGACGTCCGTCGACCCAGGGCAACAGCGTCAGGCTGTCGGCCGTATGCCGCTCGCGCAACCGCGCGATGTCGCCGCGTGCGACCAGCCCACTGCGCGGGTTCCAGCGCCGGATGAGTGCCTCGAAGGCCCTGAGCTCGTCCTCGGCGCCGTCCGGTAGGGGAATCTTCGGCACCGGCTACGCGCGGCGGCGTTCGCCTTCGGCACGCTTGGCGTGGACGAGGAGCAGGGACAGCGCGGCCGGGGTAACACCGGGAACCCGGGCCGCTTGTGCAATGGTCGCCGGCGTGCGGGCGCGCAGCTTCTCCTTGAGCTCGTTCGACAACCCGGCGATCCGGGCGTAGTCGAAGTCCGGCGCAAGCACCACGTTCTCGTTGTCCTTGACGCGCGCGATCTCGTCGTCCTGACGCTGCATATAACCCGCGTACTTGGCCTCGATCTCAAGCTGCCCGAGGGCATCGGGATCGAACGGTTCCGCGTTCAGGGACGCCAACGCCACGCCGAGCGCCTGCGCATCCACGCCAGGCCGCTTCAGGAACTCGTAGAGCGACGTCGACTTGGCGAGACCTTCGCCGGTCGCCGCCTCCAGGGCTCCCGCCAAGTCTCCGCCGGGTGCCGCCACGGTTCCGGCCAAGCGCTCCGCGCCCGACTCGAGCGCGCTCTTGCGGGCCGAGAACACCTGCCAGCGGTCGTCGTCCACCACGCCCAGCGACCGTCCGGTGGGGGTCAGGCGCAGGTCAGCGTTGTCCTGGCGCAGACGCAGGCGGTACTCGGCACGGCTGGTGAACATGCGGTACGGCTCCGTCACGCCGTGGGTGACGAGGTCGTCGATCAGCACCCCGAGATAGCCCTCGTAACGCTCGGGACACCAAGCCGGCTTGCCGTCGGTCGCGCGCGCCGCGTTGATCCCGGCGAGCAGCCCCTGCGCCGCCGCCTCTTCGTAACCGGTTGTGCCGTTGATCTGGCCCGCGAAATAGAGGCCCTCGATGACGCGGGTTTCCAGGCTGGGGTGCAGATCCCGCGGATCGAAGAAGTCGTACTCGATGGCATAGCCCGGCCGCGTGATGTGCGCGTTCTCGAAGCCTCGGATGCTCTTGACGCCCGCCAACTGGACATCGAAGGGCAGGCTGGTCGAGATGCCGTTCGGATAGAGCTCGTGGGTGTCCAGGCCCTCGGGCTCCACGAACACCTGGTGCTGCGTGCGATCAGCGAAGCGCACCACCTTGTCTTCGATGGACGGGCAGTACCGCGGCCCGACGCCCTCGATCACGCCGGCGTACATCGGCGAACGGTCGAGTCCGCTGCGGATGATGTCGTGCGTGGTCGCATTGGTATGCGTGATATGGCAGACGGTCTGCTCCGGATGCACGTCCGGCGTGGACAGGAACGACATCACCGGTCGCGGCTCGTCTCCGGGCTGCGTGTCCATGACACTGAAATCCACGCTGCGCCCATCGAGGCGCGGCGGCGTCCCGGTCTTCAGCCGGTCGACGCGCAGCGGCAGGGCCCGCAAGCGCTCGGCCAGCGCATTGGCGGGTGCATCGCCCGCGCGTCCGCCGGGGCGGTTCTCGAGGCCGATGTGGATGCGACCGCCGAGAAACGTGCCCGTCGTCAGCACGACGCGGTCGGCTTCGAAACGCAGCCCCATCTGGGTGTCGACACCACGAATCCGGTCGTCGACCACATGCAGGTCCACCACCGACTGCTGGAACACCGTCAGGTTGGGCTGCGCCTCGACGATCGTGCGCACCGCGTTCCGATACAGGACGCGGTCTGCCTGCGCACGGGTGGCGCGTACCGCCGGACCCTTTCGCGCATTCAGCGTGCGGAAGTGAATACCCGCCCGGTCCGCTGCGATGGCCATGGCGCCGCCCAGGGCATCGATCTCGCGAACCAGGTGCGACTTGCCGATGCCGCCGATGGCCGGGTTGCACGACATCTGGCCGATGGTCTCGATGCTCATCGTCAGCAGCAACGTCCGCGCGCCCATGCGAGCGGATGCCAGCGCGGCCTCGGTGCCGGCATGACCGCCGCCGATGACGACGACGTCGAAACGTTGCGGATGATTCATGGCACGTCCCCTCTAGGGGCCGGTGGCCAACGGGGCGCGGATTATACGCTCGCCGCCCGTCGGTTCGGTCGGCAAGGCGGATCTGTCCGGCTCCACCCGTTCTACTGACCTTGGGGAGCCGGTTGGCCACACCCCAATCCGGCCTGCCGACGGACCCTACCGCGTCAACTCGTGAAAGGCGCTGGTGCCGGTTCGTTCCGACCGCGCCAGGGCGACTCATCGGCCAGCTCTCGAGCGTGGCGAATCTGCTCGTCGCGTTTCTCAACTGCGAGGTCCGGAAGCACTATATCAGCGTGGGCAGTATCTCCTTCGTTGGAGAAGCCCTACCTGTCGCCCTGATCGAGCAGCAGCTTCAGCGGACCAGACGGCCCAGCCATAGAACGTCCGCCGGCGCTGCGCCGCGAGAACCCTCCAAGGTCATGATCCGACTAGGTCAGCCAGCGCTTCCCGGAGGAATGCATCGGGCAGATCGTCCGCCTGACTGTAGCGCGCCCGTCGGTGATTGCCGCTCAGATTGACCGTAACCAACGCCCCGTCGTTCGCGTCAAGAAGAACCATGACGGATCGACCCGGGCCGCCGGGCGCCACTACGGCGATCTCGGCGTCCGGCGTTGGATAGGCCTCAATTCGACGGGATAGCACTCCATACATGAAGCGCACGACGCGTCGCGCGTGCTCTAGCGCCGTCGTCGTGGGGATCGGAAACCCCTCGTCCTCTGCCTCGTCAAGCGACCCGTCCACATCCGCCAACGCGTCACGCAGCTCCCCGTCGACCGGCCGCTCGAAGACCCAATCTGCGGGCGGATCGATGACGGTATCTCTCACCGGCCCGGTTGGCAGTCCGTCGTACTGCGCGAGAAGGCACGAAATGTGCGCGTCGACGACCGCCTGGTCCTCGAACCGGGTGGTGGAAAGTGGAGACCGCCCTTGAACGCAATCTGAGACATCACGGGGGTAGTGAGCGGTGGAACAGCTTCGTCTACCCGCCGAATCTCGTCCACGATCCCGTTTTGATGGAGGAAATCTGGGTTCGGGATCGTCGGATTGTTGCTTTGCGCGACGATCACGATGGAAAGCTCGCAGATGTCGGTATTCACCCTTGCGCTCGTCCGACTTCCGCCAAGTCTCCCTCGCCTTTGGCGCGCTATGCGATTCCGGGTCGCCGCAGCGTCGGCGACATGCGGTTCTCGCCGACTGCGACGGGACCGACACCATACCGAAACGCGCTGCGGGATGTGCTTGTCATGGCGTGGTCCATGTGATCGGCCGGGGACTCGGTGCCGGGCATTCGACCCGGTCATGTTGCGTCCCGGCCGGGAGTGAACAAGCCCGCCGCCTCCGATGTAGGTTCAACGCCACGCCACGGATCGAGGCCGGCGAGCCGGCGACCCAAGGCCGTCAACTCCGCAACCGGTCCCGGTTCCGGATCCTGCTGCCCCGGTACCTTCTGCCGCAACGCCCAGGCCGGTGCGCGTTTGCCGCGAAAGTCGGCGGCAAGCCTGAGACGCTCGGCCTCCGCTTTTGCCGGACTCATGGTGACGTACTGCACCCAGCGTGGATGCCGACCGTCGTTGCGCGCGGACGAGTGCGGCATCGAGCGCGACCACACCAGGAGCGCGCCCGCCTTGCCGCCGACGCGCAGCGCATTGGGGGTCTCCGCGGCCAACGCGTCCATGACGCCGTCCTGGTGCGCCGACAGCCAATCCCGCAGGTCGCGGTAGATGTCCGGCGCGCAGCAGAACGCGCCCTGGTCGTCGTCGGTGTCCGTCAGGTAGACCAGGCCTTGGTAGCCAGCCGTCTCCTTGGGCTGGCGTGGATCGGCATCCCAATGCAGTTTGCTGACCCGAAACGGATCGTCGCCCGCGGGCGGCTTGAAGGACGCGCGATCGACGCTCGACCAGAGCGCTCGGCTGTCGTACAAGTGTCGGAAAACTGCGTAGACGGCCGGGTGCTGGCGGACGTCCCAAAGCGCCTGGTGGTGGTGCAACGGGACGATGCCGTGGCCGTGGGCGGCCCGCCACGTGGACGGATCGTGCGGATCGACGCCCAGGAACGACGCCACCGCGTCGACGACCGCCTGGCAGAGCGTTTGTGGCACGACGTCGTCCACGACGACATAGCCGCGCTCGGCCAATGCGGCCGTCATCGCCTCGGTCAAGCTCATTCAACGTAGTGCTGTAGCGCACGCCCTCCGGTACCGGCACTGCCTGGTGAACCGTAACACCATGGTCGCCGTCCGTTCGCATCAGCGAATTTACCGCCTTGTCGCTGCGCGGATCATCGACTCGGCGGCGCGCCATGGAGTTCGGCGTCGAAGGAGATGCGCTCGCCGTACTCGCGGACCCCGGCCGTCGCCTGGTCGCCGGTAAGAAAGACGTGCTGCCAACGCCGCTGCCGGCGCATGTCCTCGTTGGCGTGGTCGAAGTTGACGAAGTGCATCCCGACGCCCGCACGCCCGGACGCGGTTGGGTTGGGGCCGGTCGCATGCGGCGTGCCGAAGCAGAAGAACACCACGCCGCCGGCTTCGAGTTCGCAGTGCACGGCGCGCTCTCCACCCTCGGCGATGTACGTACGAATGTGGTGATCGCTGTCGGGGTCCCGCTCGTGGGGGAACTCGCGGTCGAAGACGCCGGGCACCACCTTCAGCGTGCCGTTCTCGCGCGTGGCGTCGTCGATGGCGATCCACATGGCGCAACCGCGCAACGGCTCCTCAAGGTGGAAGTAGGCGTTGTCCGTGTGCCAGTTCGTGCCCGTACCGGTACGCGGTGGCTTGTAGAACATCTGGTCGAGGATCTTCACCACGGGGTCGCCGAGCAAGGCCGACACCGCCGTCTGCACCTTGGGATGGAACGGCAGGGCGCGGAACAGGCGGCTGTGCGGCCACAGCGGGATCAACTGCAGGTTGCGCTTGGCGTCCGGGATCGAGACATCCCTGGGCAACCCCTCGCCGACCCAGCGATCCACGTCCTGCTTCAGCGCTGCGACTTCCTCCGGTGCGAAGAAGCCGGGAACGGTGGTATAACCCGTCTCCTTGTACTGACTGACCTGTTCCGGGTTCACGGCTAGTACGACATCCGCGCTCGTGTCGCGGCAAGCATACTGACAAAGACGACGTTCAAGAGGGCCATGATGAGCGATTTTTCAGACAGCGAGTTCCAAGGCAAGGTAGCGGCAGTGACCGGCGCGGGAGGCGGCATCGGCCGCTGCCATGCCATCGAGTTCGCCAAGCGCGGCGCCAAGGTCGTCGTGAACGATCTCGGTGGCTCCGTCGATGGCACAGGATCCGGCGACGCCGCAGACGCGGTGGTCGCGGAAATCGAGGCGTTCGGCGGTACGGCCATTGCCAACAAGGCCTCGGTGACGGACCGTGAAGGCGCCAAGAGCATCGCCGACGACGCGGTGGCCGCATTCGGTCGCATCGACATCCTGGTCAACAACGCCGGCATCCTGCGCGACAAAACCTTCAAGAACATGACCCTCGACGAGTTCGACCTGGTCATGGACGTGCACTTGACCGGCACCGCCTACGTCACCCATGCCGTCTGGCCGCACATGTACGAGCAGCGCTACGGTCGCGTGGTGTTCACCAGTTCCGGCTCCGGCATCTTCGGCAACTTCGGCCAGTCCAACTACGGCGCCGCCAAGATGGGCATGCTCGGACTCGCCAACGTGCTGGCCCTGGAAGGCGCCAACCGCAACGTGCGCGTGAACGTGCTCGGGCCCGGCGCGGCGACGCGCATGACCAACACGGTTCCCGGCCGCGACGAAAACCTCGCCGAACCCGATCCCAACCGGCACCCGGCCCTGGTCAGCCCCGCGGTGCTGTTCATGTGCAGCGAGGACGCGCCGAACGGTGCGGTCATCCATGCGTCGGGCGGCAACTACCACCGTAGCGAGGTCTGGGTGAATGACCCGGTTCAGTTGGGAGCCGGCGCGACTTACGAGGATCTGCTGGAGCACACCGACAAGCTGATGGATATGTCGAACGCGCATCCGCGGGCGCCGAGGGCACCGCGGCCGCGCACGTAGGGGATTGGGGCACGATTTCCGAGCCGAGGCCGGAGCGGCTGGTCACTATCCAGGATCCGACTTAGGAGCTTGGCAGCGGGTTCGCTGTAGTGACGCGCCGTGAACCCGCGGGCGCAGCGGATGAGGCCCACGTTGTTCCTCTCTAGACTGCCGCGAAACAGGTGTTGGCTGCGGAACTTACCACAGAAAGAAATTCGCGGGGGCGTCGCGACGCCTTCGCTTGATCACGGGCATTTCCGGCACTGCACGTCGCTCCCGACAACCACCTGTCTATCGTGGCCCACCAACGTCCAAGTCCGTGCTCAGGACCCGAGTGCCCGACTACTTGCGCTCCACTATCACGTTGGCGTCTTTCTACGACCGTTACGTGGAACACGCTCTAGGGTAGGTCAATCGCTACTCGTGTGATCCCTATATGGCCAGCTCGTCCTTTGCCTAATCGCCTAATCCAAAGATTCCGATTTTTTGGGTCGCTCGGTGAAGGTGCCTCTGGTTGGCAGCCCAGCCCAGTCACCTACCTCGGGTCCTAACCATCTCGTCTGCCAATTCGTCCAAGTACCCGTCATCTGCAGGAAACATCCGCTTGAGCAGCCGATCAAGGATCTCGTAGGCATCAAGCAGACGATCTCGAGATACTTCCGTTTCATGAGCGCCGACGTTGCCCAACCACTTTATCGCCTTGAGCGACGTGGCGATGGAAGTCGCCCCGTAGCGTGCCGTCCAGTCATCGATACGCTTGTCGAGCGCAACGAACTTGCCTGGAGAGGGCTCCGCCGGAAAACCCCAATGCTCCAGGATGAGTTCGACGACGACACGCAGCCGCCCGGCACAAGACTCGCGATTCGTCCAGAACAGGCCAAAGGATACCGACAGGACAGCCCGGATCCGATCAGGGACTTCCTCCGCTGTCGCGATCACCGGCGGCGGTGGATACATCGCTATCGGGTGAAGTATGCGTCTCGTAACGGTCGCCCCATCATCCCCATAGCCGTAGCGATACGTGCATTTTCCCAGCACTACCACCGCCTCCCCGCACTTCGCGTGGCCGCAGACCAACCACCCCGCGAAGCGGGACTCTGCTTCTTCGATCCCCGCCAGACCCACCAACTCCAAATTGTGAGTCGGTGTGCGGTCGGCCACAGCAGCCTCTTCCCAGTTCAGCGGAGCTCCACACGTCGGACACGGTGGCGACGGGTAATCCTCCTCCCACCGTGCCCGCCAAGTTTCGCGATCCAATTTCATCCTGCCCGCTCGAATTCTTTGGGACTGAAGGCGCCAGAAGTCAGGGACACCGGTTTGTTACCTGAATCGACCATCGTCGCAGCTGCGACCTCGCAACCACAACGCATCGTTCCGCACCGCTTCCAGATCGTGGCGTCGTTTGGTGGACTAGCCGCGGTTTTGGCGGTCGGCTGGTCAGAATACGATAGGAGAGGCCTTTCTGCTCGTGGCCGCCGGCCACCGTACGGAAACTACGGAAACGCCGTACGTGGGTCACTTGCGTCGAATCTCGAGTGCCTCGGCAGTCCAGGCGCCGTCGGGGGAGACGTGACGGGGGCTGCCGTGGCGCGTTACGTCGTAGCCACGGGGCGTTTCCGCCTTGGCGCGGCGCGTCACCGCGGCCGTCTGCTCGACGAGGCGATCCTTGGCGCGCTTGTGCTTCCCCGGTGCGAAGGAGGCGAAATAGACGACCAGCGCCCACCGGACATCGCCGGCCTTGGCAAGAGCAGTGCACAGTTTCTCAACGTCGCCACGCACGCTGGAGTACCCGCCCACGTTGGTCTTGACCTCGATCAGGCCGCGCGGGCCGCGGCTGTTCCAGACGACCAGGTCGAAACGCCCTTCGAGATTGAGCCGGCGGTTGGGCTTTCCGACGAAGCGACCGCCGGCGTCGCCGAGGGCGTCCTGGACGTTGCTCTCCATCGTGACGCGATGCACGCCTTCGAGCTTGTAAAGTCGCCGGGCGATGGTGGTGGTAGCCATGTACTCGGGCGCGTTCCACAGCCAGTCGCCGCCGGACCAGGTTTCGTACTCGACCTGCGCTTTGGCCATGCCCTTGAGGGCCGCCGAGACGACCGCGGACGCTTTCACTCTTTTCTGCACGTTCCCATGTACCGCGATGGAGGATCGTACACCAAGGGAAACGCTAGCGCTGTCCGCGCGTTGAAAGACGTCAATTCTGCAAGCACCTCGATCCGCCCGCGTCAGCCGAGCTGAGCGACCACGCACGGCCCGGCCAACGCCAGTGCGTCACCCGACCCGACGTCTAGCCGCATTCGCTACACGAACTTCTTTGAGACGGCCTGACGCCTCAAAGGCGCGTGGTATTCATCTGGTCGGCCCCAAGGAGCGTCTCGACGCTTCTTCGGGCAGGCGGCGAGCTGTGCTCCATGTGTTCGGCGCGGTCGCGTGCTTCAATGCGCCCGTGATCTCGGGTACACCTGCGACGGCATCGTTGCCTCGGGGACTCCCGACCCCCCCGCCGCTCGATCCGGAGACGGTTCCCGCTCGTGACGAAGTGATCTACCGCCCAAGGTTAGCAGGTAGCCCGATTCCCGGACTGGCTAGGTCTCCCAACGGTGCTCATTTGAATGAGCATCACATCGAGTCGTTGGGTTCGCGCGACGATCGGGGGGCGGGATGCTCGAAGCTGCCCGGACCCTGTCTGTAGCAGGTCGTTACCGTGTTGTCGCGGCAGCAGAACACGATGCCGTTTCGAATTACTCGGAAGCGCGCGCCGTCCGCCCAGGAGGTCACGGCTTGCATTTCCGAGCGTTGGAAAAGGCCCTCAATGTGGGCGCGCACGGCCTCTACGTCAACGCCTAGCTCGCGCTCCATGAACCGAAGGACCGCGTGATCACTTGCCCTCATCGATGCCCTCCCGGACGTGAGTCCCAGCAGCGAGACCTTCCTCGTCAAGCTCGATCCGTTGCTCTGCGTATGCCAGCGTCTCGCGCCAGTTTGCATAGCGTCTGGCGTCTTCGCTGAGCCTGGATTCGAGCCAATGCTGCCGAGGGTGCCACTGGTCCTCGGCCATGAGTTCCTCGGGGATCTCCGACAGGCGCACATCGCCCCACTCCAAGGCCGCCATGGCCTCTCGGGACATCCCCGCGACCTTCCCAAGTTCCCCGCGGCAGACGTCGTAGGGGTTGGCTCCCCAAGGCACAAGCCCCTGATCAGCAAGCAGCAGGCTGTCGAAGTTGACGAGGTCGGGCCTGCCGATGTCGTCGGCGAGTTCAGCGAGGTAGTCGGCGAACGGCGTGATGTTGGTGTCGTCCTCCGGGAAGTCGTGGATCACGGACCAGTCGTTGTCCCATACTCGGCGCCCCAGAACATCCGCAGCATTGATCGACGCTTGCTCTGTGTCGATACCTTGCCAGACGACCGATTGGCGCTTGCCGAAGTAGAGCGTTGGGTGGTCGTTTGCCAGCTCCTCCAAGGTGTCACTCGCTTCCCGGGCAGCCGCCAGCCTCCGGTGCCGGGCCGAGAGGCTTCCTTCGGCGAGCAGCACGAACATAAGTGGCGCAAGGCCAAAGAGATCCTTCACGGTCGCGCCATAGCGACGTTCGACGAGGTCGTACGCCAGCCGCAGGCCGGGTGTGGACTTCACGGATACCGGAATGTCCGCGGGGATCGGGAGAACGGCCTCCAACGTGTCCTGGCCGGTCAAGACTCCTAGGGGTGCCGCGAGCGCCTTGGCGAGTCGCTTCGCCACCCGGGTCGCCAGCACCACATGCCCGGCGTTCGTCTCGACCCTCTGGATCTGCTGCTCCGAGACGCCCGACGCCTCGGAGAGCTGCCGGCGCGACTGGTTCCTGTGGCGACGTAGCTTCGTCAGGGCGGCTGGCAAGACCGTCGTCGTGTTGTCGTCTCTCAATGATGCGAGGTTTTCCGACAGAGGCGCTGCGCCCGAGAGCACATCCATTTCGATCCCAAGCGCGTCGGCAAGACGTGAAATCGTGAGGTCGCGGACCTTCACCGGGTCATCGCCTCTCTCGAGCCTGACGATTTGCCTTACCGAGACCTTGCTTTTCTCGGCCAGCGACTTCTGGCTCATGCGTCGAGCCCCACGAACTCTGCGTAGCCGTTCCGGGTCAATTGAGTCCATTTTGATCCTCCCGTTTGACGTGTGTGGACGCGCACTCTACCAATGGCTACTATGATTTTTTTAAAACGGCACTGCCATTATTGAAACACGTATCATATTCTAGCCGTCTGTACTTGACCTCTCGACTGAACGTAAAGGAGTCGCGGCTTGCGTTGTGTCGCACGCGCAGACGCGAGGTCGCGGTAGAGGTCGCCGGGTCGCACGCCGGGCGTCGTTGCAGGGAGTGGCCAGCGTGCTGCTCGGCATGTCGGTCGCGGCAGATGTACGGGATCGGGCAGGACCGGTCTGCCATGAGGTCGCGCGCGTAGCGCAGCTTCGAGCGTCACATGATTCGCCGTTGGTCGATTTGCGGCGCGAGTGCGTGCGGCATTGACACCCTCGCGAGGACGCGTTGGCGGATGACGTTTGCGATCTCGGCGAAGGGCCTGTCGGGGCGGCCCGGGCGCGGCCCCTTGCCCGATCAGGTACTGGGCGTCGTCTACGGTCTATGGAGAATTTTCAGCCTGATCACGTTACGCACTCCTGGGTTGGCGGCGCAGCCAAGAAAAAGCTCAAGGTCGGCTGGCTGCCGGGGCTATGAACTCCAGGAAACGGACTCCCAGTTCGGTCCTGTTGTCCAGCTTGTAGCCATCGTCCGTCATCACCGCGTCGACACTGTCTGTGTTGACGAGTCCGTACTCGTACAGTTCCACCCACGCTCTGGTGGCGGGCTTGGGTGTGAACGAGTTCCGGCCTTCCAGCACCATGGCGCCCTTGGGCTCGCCATCAATCGAGTGGACGATGCTCTGCACATCCCTGATGCGTCGGGCGACTTTCAGAAGCCTCATGTGGATTCCATCGAACTGCCCCACCAACTTTCATGAACAGGTCGTGCTCGACGCTTGCCGCATCGCCATCGCCAGTCGCGAGAGGGACGGACAAGGCGGCTTGCCTCAGCGCCTCCTTCTTGTGTGCATCGTGGGCTCCGACGAACGCAGCCGCGAGAACACGCCACGACTTCACGATGATCTCCGCCGACTTGCGGTCGCCGTTGTTCGCCTTCATGAAAAGCGCGTTCTCGGACACGTTTTCCAGCGCATTGATGCGTCGGGCGACTTCCTCCAAGAACAACCCCTCCTCGATTTCTTGATTCGTACGGATCATCGAGGCGAACGTGGCCGCAACCGGCAGGCTTGCGCCAATGGCCCGGACCAGCTGTACAGCCGAATCAGCCGGGGTCTCCCTTGGCGCCTGAAGCTCTCTTCCAGTCATCCCTGGCTCCTCTCTACTCCGGTACTTTGCTCATATGGAGGTCGTCGGCATCGCGACACGAACCCCTGCTGCCGACGGATCGACGACGTCAGCTGCGGTATATCCGCGGGGCCGTGAAGGCGACCGTCGTCGACTCTACCGCGTTTGCGCGGCGTTTCTGAAGTGCGTCCACGACTTACGCAATGCGCTTTTGACCTACGCTCGGGCTCCTCCTCCGGTTTGTCCACCACAACTCACAGTGCCCGAGACATCGCCAGTCTGACGGCGCTGGGGCTGGCCGCACGTCGAGTTCCGTTCAACGCACCGTCGGCCGGCGCGTAGACTTCGGGCCTCGACGTAGAGCGGACCACGATGACTGACGCCGTTGGTCCGAGACGCGAGTGGAAGCCCCGGCTGCGGTCTGGAGCAGGTCGAGTTCCTCGAGGCTTCCGGGCAGACGAGGCAGCCACCCCTTGGCACGCGAAACGGCTTTCGGGGCGCCGCCGACCTCTCGGTGGACACGGGCGTTGTAGGTCCGGACGACGTCGTCCAGTCCGGAGTTGGACAGGGCGGGCGGGGTCGCCGGCCTGCGCCGAGGAGACACCGCGGAAGCTCAGGCAGCAGTTCCCGCTTCAGCGTGCCGAAGAACCGCTCGACCTTGCCTCGGCCCTGCGGTCGTACGACGCCCGAGACGGGAGCTCGATGTGCAGATCCGCCGCAACCTGCTCCAGGTGGCGGCTGGTGGAGGTCACTGCCGTCCTCGACGTAGAGCGCTTCGGCAAAACCGCTGACCTGGCCACGCCGGGTCCGCCTTTGGCCAGATCGCGTGACAGCGCGAGGAGCCGTCTGCGGCGAAAGCCACCGTTGGAGAGTGCGCCCCGGCACGTTCGTCCGCTCGGCGGACTCGGCGAGCGCAACGCCTTGCTAGATGTGCGGCCGCAGGAACTCGAACCGCGTCGGCACCGCCTCCCGCTCGGCGTCCGTCATGTTGCACGCTAGGCAACTGCGTATGTCCCAGGTGCTTCGCCGAATGCAGCAGTGTGTGCCCACGCTCCACGAAACAAGCGACGAGTCGGAAGACGGGTTGCCCGCCTCAGCTACGCGGCGGCGATGCGGCAGGGCGCCTGGGCGAGGTCGTAGGTCTCCTGTCGTCGCATCCAGAGTTTGGCGTTGCTCCGGCCCGGCACCTCCAACGCCATCTCGGGAGAGATGTCCGCGCGACCGTCCAGGATGCGCGACAGTGCGCGGCGCGAACAACCGAGTCGGCGTGCGGCCTCGGTCAGCGTGAGGCCGGCGGTTCCACCCAATCGAATCCGACGGTCTCACCGGGATGGGACGGGTCACGGGGTGAACGTGTCCGCGGATTGCGGAGCCGAGGATTAGCTATCCAGGCCAGTGCTTGTGGCGATATGCCAGGAGTTCGGATCCCGACAGCTCCTGCGTGGAGTTGTTGAGCCGCGCATAGAAGAGCTCCTTAGGCTGACCTTGGCGGGACGCGAACACGGGTACTCCACTCGGGCGGACATCGATGCGCGCAACGGTGCGGCCGTCGAGGATCACAAAATGCACGGCCATGTCAGTGGCTGCCACCGCTCCTAACGCGTTTTTCACCGCGGCCGTCAGCCAGAGTTCCCAGCCGTCGCGGTCGTTGCCCTTGACGAAGTCGTAGTCCACCTCGATTCCCACCGGCTCGCCGTCGTCGTCCACGCCGACGAGCAGCGAGCCGCCGTTCGTGTTCATGAAAGCAGCGATCGTCTTCAAAGCCGCCCACGTGATTGCGTCGTCCTTGACACCGGTGTGCAGATTGCGTCGCGCCGTCGACTTGAACTCGAGGTCGGCAGACTCGCCCCGCTCGATCAAGCTCCGCACGTCCTGCTCGGATGTCCGACCCTGCTCGGCAAACGGGCTCTCGCTCCTGTCTGCTTGGCGATTGACCGGCTTGCACATGGCGCGCTCGGCCTGTCGTAGCAGGCTCTCGAAGCGCCTATTGAAGAACTGCGCGAAGTCGTCGTGCCGCAGCGCGACGGGATCGATGTCGTGGGTGCGGAGGAAGCCGTCCAGCACGTGCGGCTCTATCCCGTCCCCAGATTCGATGCGCGACAGGTAGACGCTAGGGGAATTGCCGCCGATGCGTCGGTTAGTGTGAGCGTCGAGAGCCGTTTTGTTGACGATGGAATTGGCGATCCACGCGGCGATGCCGTGGCTGGCACACCAGTGCCTCGGGAAGATGTGGTGGATGTCTATCGCGTCCTCCATGTAGGCGTGCACATCGATCGAGTGGCCCGTCTTGAAGTCCCGGGCT
>LXNI01002056.1_pt1 | contig 15146 bp, 11 predicted proteins | sample 809091 | NCBI WGS metagenome assembly LXNI01 (sample SAMN04870527, study PRJNA318959) | sponge metagenome | biome: 01000161; feature: marine sponge reef; material: water | host: Sarcotragus foetidus | place: Greece: Milos, Mediterranean Sea | collected 2013-05-29 | depth 5-7 m | reverse complement strand
GCGCCGGGCAACCGGTACGGCACGGCCTTGTGTGCGGCTTCGTCTACCGTTTCAGGGCTGAGCAGGACTGTCATCGAGACGTCGAGCGCGCCGGCGGCGCCGATGTTCAGGGACACCGCTGCGGCGGTCGCCTCGTCGGGCAGTTCCGCGATCAGGTAGAGGTCGCAGTCGCCGAACGCGTAGTAGAACGCTTCGAGCTTGCCCCCCATCCCTTCGATGGTTTCACCCAGCGCGCGCCGCCGACCGGTGCCGCCTTCCTTGAGAAGGCCCGTCAGACCGGAGCGCGTATAGTTCGCGCGGATCAGGTACTTGGCCATGATGCTATTCCTCCTGAATGGACCCTGATCATCGGTTGCGGCGAGCCGCGCGGTCAAGGCGGGCCCCTGCGGGCCCGATCGAGAACGCTCCGCGTTCTCGCGCTGGTGTGCCGGGAACGGGACTCGATCGTCGCATCGCTATAGGAGATCGCACATATGCCCACGATCTACATGGTTCGCCACGGCCGCGCCGCCGCGGGTTTCGGCGAGCATGCCGATCCCGGACTGGACGATGTCGGCCGCCGGCAGGCCGAGCGCGTGGCGGGTACTCTCGCCGACGCGATAGGTACGCCGGTGCCGATCTATTCGAGTCCGCTGGCCCGCGCGCGCCAGACCGCGGCCCCGCTGGCGGCCCGTTGGGGCGTGGATGTGACGATCGAGTCGCGGGTCGCGGAGATCCCGTCGCCGACCGACAACCTTCGCGAACGGACGCGCTGGCTCGCCGACGCGATGGCTGGCCGCTGGATGGACTTGCCGGCCGAGGTGCTGGACTGGCGACGGAACATCATCGACTGCGTACATGGCTTCGACACCGACGTCGTGGTGTTCTGCCACTTCATCGTCATCAATGTCGTCGTCGGCGCCGCCATGGGAGCCGAGGCGTTGATCACGTTCCGCCCAGCCAACGGGTCTGTCACGCGGATGGCAACCGAGGACGGCCGGTTGGCTGTGATCGAGCTTGGTGCGGACGCCGACAGCCGGGTGAACTGAGTCATCGACCGCCTTGCCGGGCATCGGAATACTCGACGAGCGCCGACCGGCCGACAATGCCGACGATCCGCACGCACAATCCGGCACCATCGGCGTCGGTCAGTCGTAGTTCCTCGCCCGGGACGAACTGAACCGGCTGTTGTTTGCCGGAGTCGATCGCGATATTCGACGCGTACAGATAAGCCCGGTCATGGGTGTCGCGGATGGGATTCAGCCTACCCTTCAACCCCGGAAGATGACCGGTCGCCTCCGAGAAAACGACGCTCCCGCCTCCCGGCAAGGCATCCATATCGATCGCAAGCCCTCGCTCGCTCGGTGTCCAGTCCCGCTCCAGATGCGCCGCACGTCCCGGCGCGGCCGCGAACACGGTCAGAGGCAGCTGCGTCGTGTGCAGATCGGCCGCCGCCTCGCCCTGCTCGTCCGTTGTTGCACGCGTCCAGGTCTTGTTCGGGAACAGGAGAAGGAGATCCGCGCCCGACAAGGGACGACCGCCGGATCGCACCGAGACGACGGCACGGGCGGGACTTGGTTCCTGCATTGCCGCGGGGATGACGAGAAGAACCTCCGAATCGTCGACCACCCGGTACTCGGGATACTTCCCGCACAGCTCCCAGGTCTCGCGCCGGATCACGGGGACACCATCACCGCGACGCTCCATGAAGTAACGCCTGTGTTCACCGCCGCGGATCCCCCCGACAGGCATCCGCGCCAATATCGAGGTCAGGGCCTCGTTGCGGGTCGACTGCCGTGAGGCCATGCTCTCGACCGACAGGTTGTTCGGCAAGGATCCGGGCGACTGAATCTCCAGCCGGTCGTCGAACATGGACAAGCGAACCTTGCTTCCCCTCATGGAATAGTCGCGATGGACCACCGCGTTGACCAATGCCTCGAAGAGCGCCTTTTCGCTGTACTGAGGCAGATCCGCGCGCGCCGGATCCTTCCGTGCCGCGACCTGCATGTTCCTTGCGGCGAACGCGAGCGCCTCGGCGATCTGTTCATTCAGCGGGCCGGTGATCTCCTTGGCATCGATCTGAGCCGATGCACGATCTGCGCCCCGGTACCTGGTCGCCGTTATGCACGCGTTGGGAAGCCACTGTTCCGGACTCGGGGTGCACAACAACACGCCCGCGACCGTGGCGCGGAGAACCCCGGCCTCGTCATCTTCGAGGAGCGCCAGTTTTCCAAGAGGCGCCTCGGGTTCGGCCGCGCCCTCGGCGCTCAGCAACGGTTTCCACAGCGACTCGGCCAGCGTCCTGAACCCGGTCTCCGGCACCGGTTGCTTGTCGAACCACGGGAATCGGGCCTGCGACCGCCGTTGCGCCAGACGCAGTCGCTCGTCACCGCCCATGAGCCGTTTCGAGGCCCCCACGCGTGTGTAACTCCCGCCGGGGCTTTCATGCACCGAATCGCTCTCCGGCACCTCCACCAGCAGCACCAGCTTGCCGTCGGACAGTTCCTGATGATGCGTGTGGATGCGGACGGGCGGCTTGATCGTATCGGTGCTCACCTCCACCAGAAGGGAGTCCAGATTCACGATTTGTGCGCGCGACATGCCGATGACGAGGCCGTCGTCGGACACGCCGGCGAGCACGACGCCCCCGGCGGCGTTGGCGAAGGCCGCGATTTCGTCCGCCCAGTCGTCGCGGGCCGGTCGTCTCGGGCGACCACCGGCAAACTCGACCTGCTTGAACTCCCAGCCGCTGTCCTCGCCCGACCGCAGCCGGCTTTCGATTTCCTGAATGCGGTAGTTCATGTCGGCTAAGGCGTCGAGCGGTGTTCGGTTCGACCGACCGTCCTTGGGGCGCGGATTCCGCATGCACCGCGCGCTCATCCGCCCACCGCCAGTTCCGCCGCTACACCGGGATGGATGTGCCCGCCGCGTTCCGCGGCACCGGGTTCTGCGGCACGCCTGGGAAGATCTCCCGGAATAGGCCGAGCATGCTCATCGTCGAACGGCGGTCCGTGGCCTCGTGCAGCCGTCCCGGTGGCCCGAGCGTCGGCGGCAGGGCGAAGCCGTGCGGAGTCTTGGCATGGTGGTGGAAGATCCAACTGACGCCGGCCGCGTCCATTTCATCGAAGAAGCGCTGCTTGCTGGAATCCGGCACGAGCGCGTCGTCGGCGCCGTTTTCGATCAGGATCACCGCGTCGGTGTTGTAGTTGGCCGGGTGCGGCTTGAGGGGTGGCCGCTCGACATCGTAGCGGGCGGGGTTCGGGTCTTCGCCGGTCTGCAGGAGGCCGTGGAAGGACACCACGCCGCCGACGTTGAGACCGCCACGCACGCACTCGATCACGGCCATCCCGCCGAAGCAGTAGCCGATGGCGCCGGCTGGGACGGAGGCGTCGACGGCGGGATGCGCGAAACCGCGGTCCAGCCACTCGCCGAGCAGGCCCCGGAACAGTTCGTGGTCGTGATCCATGGCGACCAGGCCTTCGAAGCACTGCCTCTGGAAGTCGTGCACGCGGCTGGGATCGTCGGGGAAGACGCGCTCCCCAGGTGGCACGATGTCGCCGTAGACGTCGATGGCGAGACCGACGTAGCCGACTCGGGCGAGGTACTCGGCGACATCGACATCGAAGAACTTGAGCCCCTGGTAGTTGTGGATGACAAGCACGAGCGGGCGAGGGCCGGCGTCCTCGGGCGGCGCGACAAGGTGGCCGAGGTAGGCGTTGCCGCGGAAGTCCACGGCGATGTCGTCGCGGCGCAGGTTTGGCGCCGGCGGCCAGAAATCCGGTGAAGGCATTCGTTGTCTCCCCAATGGTGCAGAACGTGGTGTGTTGGGACGGTAGGGATCAGTCCGCCATGCTGGCCCAGACCCTGGCACTGAAGTCCAGGTCGTATGCATCGAGCGGCGTTTCCCGCACGGCCTCGTCCAAGGCCACCGCATCCTTGCCGACCAGGATGCGCCAGTTGTCCTCCCGAACGCCGTTGAGGATGATCTCGGCGGCCTGGGCGGGGGACACCGGCGCCTCCCGATACCGTTCGCGCCGCTGCTGCATCTCGGTGCGGAAGGCGTCGTCGTCGAGGGAGTCCAAGGAGTCGTCGGGCACGCCCATGGTTGCGCGTTGCTTGCGGGCGCGGGCGATGTCTTCCGCCGTCCAGTCCTTCGGCTCGCGGTGGCCGAGGATGCGGCCGGTGTTGATGCCGATTTCGGAGCCGACGTGGCCGGGCATGACCACGGACACCTTGAGGTGCGGCGCGTTGAAGCGGAAATCGTTGATGAGCGCCTCGGAGAATCCCTTGACGGCGAACTTCGCGGCGCTGTACGCGGTATGCGGGATGTTGCCGCCGAGCGAGGCCCGGAAGCCGTTGACGCTGCTGGTGTTGACCATGTGGCCCCCGCCACGGCCAGCGCTGGCGACGAGCATGTCGCGGAATGCCCGTGCCGTGTAGTAGACGCCGTACCAGCAGATGTTGAACGTGCGTTCCCATTCGTCCCGGCTGTCCTCGATGAAGCTGCCGCCGCCGCCGATGCCTGCGTTGTTGAAGAGCAGGTTGATGTGGTCGGTCTCGAATGCATCGCGGACGTGGTCCCGGAAGGCGACCACCTCGTCCTCGACCGCCACGTCGCACAGGGCGCTCGTGACCCGCGCTCCTTGTCCCGCTTCCGCGCTCGCCAACTCGACCGTCCCGGCGAGGTTCTCCGCTATGATGTCGCAAGTGGCCACGTCGCAGCCTTCGGCGACGAGTTGCCGAACCAGCGCCCTCCCCATGCCCGTGCCGCCACCGGTCACGACCGCGATCCTGCCGCCGAAATCCTTCATCGGTTGAGACTCCATGGCGCCCGTTGGAAGTTCATTGTAGCCGCACGACCTCAAGCCGCGGTCGCTACAATCGCCCACTTGCAACCAAGTCGGCAACTTGCGACCTTAGACCTTAGAGGAGGGGGAACGAGAGGAGGGGGGAACCATGGACATCCACGGCTTCTGCGACGAACGCTTCGCCGAGGTGCGCGACAGCTTCGAGCGCAATTTCACGGAATACGGCGACGTCGGCGCGACTTTCGCGGCGACGATCGAAGGCGAGTTCGTCGTCGACCTCTGGGCGGGCCATGCGGACAAGGCGCGCACAGTGCCTTGGCAGGAGGACACCATCGTCAACGTCTACTCCACGACCAAGACGATGTCCTTCCTGTGCGCCTTCGTGCTGGCGGATCGTGGCCAACTCGACTTCAACGCCAAGGTGACCGACTACTGGGCGGAGTACGGCCAGAACGGCAAGCAGGCGACCGAGGTCCGGCACTTCATGAGCCACTCCGCCGGCGTGCCGGGATTCGATCCGGCGCTCGGCAGTGCCGAGGGCCTCTACGACTGGGGTGGCTGCATTGCCAATCTCGAACGCCAGGCGCCGTGGTGGGAGCCGGGCACGCAGAGCGGCTACCACGCGGTCACCCAGGGCTACTTGATCGGCGAACTGGTGCGACGGATTACCGGGCGTTCGATCGGCCGCTTCTTCCGCGAGGAGATCGCCGGACCCCTGGGCGCGGACTTCCACATCGGCATGGACGACACGGTGTTCCCCCGCGTCGCGGAGATGATCCCCGATGATGCGCCGCCGGCCGGCGGATTCGCCGACATGGATCCGGATTCCATTCCGGCGCGCGTGTTCGCGTCGGCGGGGGCGGGCACGGATGCCGTGAACACCGACGCCTGGCGGCGCGCGGAGATTCCCGCTGCCGGCGGACACGGCAACGCACGCGCTGTCGTGCGTGCGCAAACGCCGCTGGCGAACAACGGCAAGGCGTTCGGTGTGGAGGTCCTGTCGCCGTCCGGGTGCCGCTTCATGCGCGAAGAACAGACCAACGGCCCGGACGCCGTGCTGACGATGCCGATCCGTTTCGGTCTCGGCTATGCCTTCCCAAGCGAGCTGATGCCGATGTCGCCGAACGACGACGCGATGTTCTGGGGTGGTGCGGGCGGTTCGACGATCGTGGTGGACGAGCCCGCTCGCGTGTGCCTGTCCTACGTGATGAACCAGATGAAGGCGGCCATCGTCGGCGACCGCCGGGGCGGCGGCTTGGGCAAGGCGTTCTACGCGTGCCTGGGGGTAGGCGGCGACAGGCTCCACCATGATGGATGATCCCCTGCTGTCCATCGGGCTGCTGATGCTCGTGGCGAAGCTCCTGGAAGGCCTCTTCCGGCGCGGGCGCATCAACTCCATCGTCGCCTACACGATCGCCGGCATCATCCTTGGACCGGTTACCGGCCTCGTGCAGCCGACGGTCGAACTGCAGTTCGTGCTCAGCATCGGCGTGTTCATCTTCTTCTTCCTCATCGGCCTCGACGAGATCGACATCACGAGTTTCGTGGCGGTCATTCGTGGCCGCTTCTTCGTGGCCGCGACGATCTCGGTGCTGATCTCTTTGGCCGTTGCGCTCACGGTGACGTCCGACATCCTGATCGACTTCGGCTTGGGCCTCGACTTCCCGCAGGCGGTGGCGCTCGCGGGGATCCTGGCACTGTCGAGCCTCGGCGTGGTTGCGAAGGTGCTCGCCGACGACGGGCGCTTGCGCGAACCCCTCGGCCTGCAGATCTTCACGACGGTGATCATCGCCGAACTGATCGCGCTGCTCGTTGTCGGTTTCACGTTCGAGACCTCGGGTCACAGCGCGTTCGCATTTGGTTCCCAGGACGGATTCAGCGTGCTCGGAGTGTTGATGCTGCTTGGCGGGATCGTCGGCTTCACCGTCGCCTCGTGGTTGCTTTCGACCCGCGTTCTGCCGCATGTCATCGTGTTCCTCAAACGCGCGCTGAATGTTCCGCAGTTGTCATTCGGCCTGTTGCTCGGCGGGCTGTTCCTGATGGTGGTCGGCGCGGAGAAGATCGGTTTGCACGGGACGCTGGGCGCGCTCCTGTTCGGCGCTTCCCTGTCGCGGCTCCCAAGGCAGGTACGCCAGGACGTGCTGCCCGGAATCCGCAGCACGGCGGAGGGGCTGTTCGTCCCCTTGTTCTTCGCATCAGCCGGCCTGCACTTGAGCCTGTCGTTCACCGCCTTGCCGCTGTGGACGATCGTGGCGCTGGTGACGATTCCGATGTTCGGCAAGCTTCTCGGCGCGGTCGTGGGCGCCTACGTCACGCGCCTGAACATCTCGCTGCCGCTGGCGACCGGGTTGATGGCCAAGGGTGCCGTGGAGATCGCTCTACTCCTGCTGTTCTTCAACGCCGGCATCATCGAGCAGGATCTGTTCTCGTTGCTGGTCCTGATCATGTTCGGCTACATCATTCTCATGCCGCCGGCGATTTCGTACACCGTTCGTCGTGCCGCCGGGACGGCCAAGGAACCGTCCACGGAAACGCCAATGCCGGGTTTCCTGCCGCCGAACCTGCTTCGTTTCGCACTCGATGCCGTCACCGTCAGGGATGTGATGAGTTCGATCAACCACTACGCTCGCCCGGCAATGAGCGTGCGCGACTTCGCCGACCGCTGGGTCGTGCCCCAGCAACAGGACTACGTCGTCGTGGACGACGGCACGTTGGTCGGGGTGGTCTCCTTGGGGAAGCTCCGCTACCTGCCGAAGAGCGAGTGGGCGAGCACGCCGCTACGCAACGTCGTCAGCCGAGAACCGCCTACGGCCTCCCTCGACGAGTTGATCGAGGACGTGCTGCAACGGATGACGGAGCACGGACTGACGGTGCTTCCCGTCGTCGACGAGGACACGGGGGCGTTCCGGGGCTCGATCACCAGCCGGGAAATCCTCAACCTGATACTCCAGTCGCCCACGGGCGCGGCGGACATGGGTTGAGCCGGCCTTTGGTGTGGGCCGCTGGAGCGTCAGAACGTCGCGATCGCGTTGATCGGCGAACCGGTTCCCGTCTCGGCGCGTAGCGGGGCGGCGGTCAAGAGGAACGTCCAGCGCTTGCGTTCCGCCGCCGCGGCGGCGACGCCGGTCAGGTCCATGACGTCCAGGATCGGCATGCCGAGCGCCGTCAACACCAGAGAATGCACCGGTGCGCCGACGCCCTCGATGCCTGACGGATAGACGTCGAGGCCCCCGTCCGTGCCGACGACGGCCACGTCCCGTTCCTTGAACCAGGGCACGACGGAGGCATGGAAGCCCGGATAGCCGCCCTCGTGCGGACCCTTCGCGGCCCGTCTGAGCCATCGGCCGGTGTGCAGCAGGACGGCATCGCCAGGGCCGACCTGCATACCGGCCTGCTTCTCCCAGGCTTCAAGGTCGGCAACGCCGACGGCTTCGGCGGGCTCCAGCCACTGCTTGCCCTTGAGCTGCGGGATGTCCATCAGGACGCCGCGCGTGAAGATGCCGTCGCCGATGTTGGCGATCGACAGGTTCCTGCAGCCGGCGACCGTCGTCTCGGTCATGGGGAAGCCGTTGTAGTACTTGCCGTCGTAGGCGAGGTGGCACAGCGCATCGATGTGCGAGTGCGCGAAGCCGTGGAACATGATGGCCCAGGTGTCCGTCGCCCAACCGCCCGCCTGCTCGGGAGTCGCCTGCATGCGGTGCTCGAACGGTGTCGTATTGTCGGCGGCACGCTCCGTGAGGAGCGGATGCGCCATCGACACGGAATGGCCCTCGGTGACCAGCCTGGCGGCGGCGACCTTGACGGCTGGCGTGACCAGGTTCAACGTGCCCCGTTGGTCGTCGTCGCCCCAGCGGCCGGCGTTCGAGAGTTCCTTAGCCCAGGTGGCGACCGTGGTGGCGGTCACGGCGGCGGGTTCTTCGGCGAGTGCGGGTGCAATCGCCAACGATCCCAGGGTGATGACGGCGGTCAGCATTTTGGCGTTCATCTGGCACCCCGCGATGCGTGAACGGGCATTGTGGCGGATCAACCGGACACGTGCCAACACGCATTTAATGTAGGCTGACGCACGGGACGTTTAGTTCCGCTGAATGGACAAGGGAGCCGGTAAGTGCCTCGCTTCGCACCGCACCACATTCACCTGATGAGTCATGACGCCATGGCCGCGGGGGCGTTCTACGAGAGGATGTTCGGCGCCGAGATCGAAGCGTCCAAGGGTGCCAACGGCTTGCCGCGCGCCAACCTGAAACTCGGCGATCAAGTGATCCTGATCTCCACCGTGCTCGAGGACGTCACGCAGCAGGGGACCGGGCCGCACAGTTGCCTTGGGCTCGACCATATCGGACTCGAGGTCGACGACATGACGGCGGCCGTCGCCGATCTCAAGAACAAGGGCGCGGAGTTCCTGGTCGAGCCTAGAGGAGGCGGTCGCGTGCAGATCGCCTTGGTGCGCGCGCCGGACGGCGTGAGTGTCGAGTTGGTGTCCTACAACGACTGAACCGTTGGCCTCCTCACGCCCCGACGCCGATCCGGGCCGGCTGATCGCGCCGGCCCCCGTCTCGTTCGTCGAGGTGGTCAGGCTGCTCGGGCGGACCTGGCCTTACATCAAGCCGGTGGTCTGGCACGTCGTTGCGTGGTTCTCGCTGGCCATGGGCATCGGCCTGGTGTCCGGATACATCGCCATCAGCGGTTCCGACCTTTTCAACAACGCCGTGCTCGATGCGCAGCCGATCGCCCCCGCGCAAGGGGCGCTCCTGTTCGTGGACTCGAGCTACGTCGAGGCCGAGGCACTGACGGTCGAACAGCGCGGCGTTGTCCTGACGCGCATCATCCTCTACGCCGTGCTCTTCACGATCGTGTTCCGCATGCTGCTCGACAGCCTGGGCGTGGTCTATTGGGAGACCTGGATCGGCCAGGCGATCAACCAGAACCTGCGCGTGAAGATGATCGCCAACGCCGAGCACCTGTCCCTGAAGACGCAGAGCCACGCCCGCACCGGTGACGCGATCTACCGGGTGTTCCAGGACAGCCGCATGGTCAGCAATGTCATCGCAACGATCATCCTGGACCCGTTGGAGCAAGGCATCGCGCTCGTCGGCGCGTTCATCATCGTATGGTTCTTCAGCCCGACGCTGGGCCTGTTGTTCACCGCGGCCTGCGTGCCGATCTTCCTGCTGGCCGTGTGGTGGACGCCGCGCATCCAGCGGCTGTCGTGGCTGGCCCGGCAGAGCAACAGCAACGTGACCTCGCGCATCCAGGAGGTGGCGCAGGGCGTGCGCGTGCTGAAGGCCAACCAGGCTGAGGGCATCGCGGTGGCGCGCTTCGACCGTGACTCGCACACCGCGCTCGACTACGCCTTCTTTCTGCGTCGCGAGATCATGTGGTTCCTGATCGCGATGGGGATGATCGCGGGCCTGGTGCTGATCGTCGCCGACTACCTCATGGCGGATTGGACGGTCGCCGAGGATCCGACCTTCCTCGGCGGCCTGTTCGCCTTCATCCTGACGTTCACGGTCTGGAATCTCGGCGCCTTCCAGACGGCCCGCGGCAACAACGGCGACCTGATCGGCAAGTACAACTTCCTGTTCGTCACGTGGTGCCGGGCGCTGGACATGGCGATGGGCTTGACGCGGGCCTACTACCTGCTCGACCTGGAGCCGGGCGTCGCCGACAGGGCCGCCGCCGTGGACATGCCGGCCCCGATCCGGGAAGTGCGCTACACGGATGTCGCGTTCGCCTACGAGACGAGTCGACCGGTGCTCCGGGGCGTCGACCTGGCCGCGCAGGCCGGGACCATCACGGCCGTCGTCGGGGCGACGGGATCGGGCAAGTCCACCCTCATGTCGCTGTTGCTCAGGCTCTACGACCCGGACTCGGGGGCCATCACCGTCAACGGCGTCGACCTTCGCGATATCGCGATCGACAGCATCCGCGGGAATGTCGCCATCGCGCTGCAGCAGAACGTGCTCTTTGCGGCCTCGGTCTCGGACAACATCGGCTACGCCGCCCGCGATGCGACAGCGGCGCGTATCCGTCAAGCCGCGACGGTGGCCTGCGCGGACGACTTCATCGCCGCCATGGCACAGGGCTATGACACGGAGTTGGGCGAGCGCGGCGGCAAGCTGTCGACCGGCCAACGCCAGCGCCTGTCGATCGCCCGGGCCGTCGTTCGCAATACACCGATCCTGATTCTCGACGAGCCGACGGCCTCGCTCGATGCCGAGACCGAACAACGCGTGCTCCGCAACCTGTCCGACTGGGGTCGCGAGCGGGTCCTGTTCGTCATCACCCACCGGCTGTCCACGATCCGTCAGGCGGATCAGATCGCCTTTCTCGACGGCGGAAGGATTGCCGAGGTCGGGAGCCACGACGAACTGATGGCGATCCCGGACGGCAACTACCGCGCATTCGTCGCGGCGGAAACCGTTGGCGCCGGGCGGGCGGCCGATGAGTGACGCCGCGGCCGCGCCGCCGACGGCTTTCGACGACCGGGTCGATGTCAACCCCGCGGTGTCCAACCGGGCGGCGGCGCGGCTCGTTTGGCACTGCCTGCGTTACCTGGCGACGGTCAAGGGCCTGTTCGCCGCCAAGATCGGCCTGTCGTTCCTCGCGCTGATTCCCGGCCTGATCGCCCCCTGGACCGGCAAGATCCTGATCGACCAGGTGATCCTCAAGAAGCCCTTCGACTCGACTGAGGTTCCGTTCCCGCCGTACTTCGAGCCCTTTGTGGACCTGGTCCGCGACATGGCCCCGATGGAGATCATGCTGACCATGTCCGCGATGTTCATCGGCCTGCTCATCGTGTTTGGCCGCGGGGGTCTGGGCATCCCGCTCGAGCAGGGCCGGGACAGTGCCACGGTCTCCGAGGGCAAACTGAGCGCGGGGGGAAGCGGCATGTCCGGGTTGTTCGGGGCGGTTGAACTCCTGGTGGACATCCGTTTGAACCAGCGGTTGGCCAACGGTTTCCGAACTCGCCTGTTCGCCCGCCTGGCACGGCTGCCGATGGCCACGATCGACGACCATCGCATCGGCGACTCCGTCTACCGCGTGATGTACGACGCCCCCGATCTTCCCGGGGTCTGCTCCGCATTCACGCTGCGGCCGTTGTTCACGGTGACCGGCGTCTTGATCGCCCTCTACCTGATGGGCACGAGCTACAGCGGCGTCGCCCCGGAGATCATCTGGGTGTCGCTGGCGGTGCTGCCGATCTCGTTCCTCGTCACCGTGCCCCTATCGGGATTCGTCCGCCGCATCCAGCAGTCGAGCCGCGCCGCCGGCACCGCGACCACCAACGCCATCGAAGAGAGCATGAGCAACCTGCACGCCGTGCAGAGCCTGGGCGGCTGACCGGGAGACGAAGCGCGTCGAGAGTCGCAGCCGGGAATCGTTCCGGCGGTTTCGGCACGTGGTTCTGGCCAACATCGGCATCGGCTTCATCTATCAGATCATCTCGGGGCTCCTCGCGATCTTCGTCACGGTCTTCGTCGCCAACCGGATCTTTGCCGGCGTCATGAGTCCGGGCGACTTTTTCGTCCTCATCGAGCTTGCCCTCACGATCGGCGGTTCGGGCCTTGCTCTCGGCATGATCTGGATCGGCGTGCAGTCCGAGATCGCCGCGGTGCGACGCGTTTTCTTCTTCCTCGACATGGAAGTCGAGGAACCGCGGGCCAAGGGGGTGGCGTTGCCCGCGATTCGCGAAGGCGTCCGCTTCGACGGCGTGAGCTTGCGTTACGCCAACGGCCACCAGGCGCTGCGCGACGTGAGCCTCGACCTCAACGTCGGCGAGTTGGTGGCCGTGGTCGGGCCGACGGGTGCGGGCAAGACGAGCCTCGCCTACCTGGTCCCGGCGTACTATCGCCCGACTCGGGGCCGCGTTCTGATCGACGGCGTGGACATCGACGATGTCGACACGGAATCACTCCGCAGCCAAGTCAGCTACGTGTTCCAGGAGCACCTGCTGCAGAACGAGTCGATTCGCAGCAACCTGCTGCTGGCCAATCCCGAAGCCACCGAGGACGACCTGATCAGGGCCTGCGAGACTGCGGGCGCCTATGACTTCATCGCCGACCTTCCCGCCGGCCTCGACACGGAACTCGGCCAGTCCGGCGACACGTTGAGCGTCGGCCAGCAACAGCGCCTGTGCATCGCCCGCGGCCTGGTCCGCGACACCCGGATCCTGATCCTGGACGAACCGACGGCCGCCCTCGACCCGCAAGCCGAGAACGCCCTGGTGCGCTCGCTGCGGGCAGCCGCAGCGGGCCGGCTGGTGGTTGTGATCGCCCACCGCTTGTCGACGATCCGACGCGCGGACCGCATCGTCTTCCTGGAGGACGGCGAGGTGCGCGACGTCGGGACGCATGCAGCTTTGATGGCGAAAGCGGATGGACCGTACCGGCGGTTCGTGGAGTTGCAGGGCGGCGGGTAGGGACCTCCTCTTCCTCCGCCCGGACCAGTCCGACGGCCAGGAATGCCGTGCCCAGCATGGCGGCGAACAGAACGTACACGCCGAACTGCGACAGAAAGAACTGCGGCGCGAGGAAGCCGAACGCCGGATACTCCGCCGAGTGCATTCCGTGGAGCCCGGCAGCCAGCACGAACAGACCTGTGCCGACGACGCAGGACAGGCCGGCGAAGACCCACGCACCGACCGACCGCCGCAACGTCCGCAGTTCCGCCGCGGCGAACGAGATCAGATCACGCCCCGTCGACCAACGGCTGCCGGCGCCGCTGGTGTCGTGCCCGGCAACGCGCCGGGTTCCTCCGGATCTCACCTGCCCGCGAACCGGAACGATGCTCTACCGCAGTGCCGACAGCAGATCGTCAACGCCCGAGTAGCCTTCGACAAGCCGACCGTCGACCGTGATGATCGTCGGGGTGACCGAGACTCCCAGCCGCCGACCTAGTTCGTACTGTTCGGCGACGGTGTTCTCGCACGTCCGGTTCGGAGTGTTCTTGTCCGACTTCGCATCCGTCAAGGCCCCGCGCCGATCCGATGCACACCAAACGGACACCATCGTGTCGTACGACCGGGCCGAATCCGGCACGGTGAACAATGTCAAAGTGCTGTCCGACGCGAAGCACGTTCCGAACCGCTGTGGAGGACGAGGTGTGGATTTCGCCCATGTTCCACATCCGGAGTCTAGGGAAAACCCGCTCCGGTGGCGTCGCGGTGTGTCAACCATGCCGCGACAGTCGCACAAACGAGGTGTCGGGGGAGGCGACGCTTGCCGGGCGAGCAGCCCATCAGCCACGACGCACCGCTCGGCAGGGGACGTTCGACGGCCTCGCGGACCGGCCATGGTCGTCAAAGGCTACGTTGCGAGCATTCCGGCTGCCGCCAGAGGGCTTCGCTAGTCGAGTCCCAAGGATGCGGCCAACTCCTCCACCGACGCGTACCCCCGCAGGAGGCGACCATTGGTAGTGATGATCCCCGGTGTCCCGGGCAATCCTATTTCCTTGGCCAGCCGGTACTGGTCCGCGACCGGGCTGCTGCAGGTCCGCTTTGGGACATCGCGGCCTAGCTTGAGTGCTGTGAGCGCCTTGTGCCTGTCGGCCGCGCACCACGCGGACTCTATGCGAGAGTAGGAGGGGGATTCGAGCCCTGCTCTCGGGTACGCGAGATACCTGATTTCGATACCAATACCGTTTAAGGCGGCAACATCCCTGTGCATTCTTTGGCAATGCCCGCAGTCAACGTCGGTGAACACGTTCACCACAGTCCGAACTTCGTCGGTGGTGAAGACAATCATGTCGGAGATGTCGTGCTCCGCGAGCAAGGTAGCCCTGCGTGCTTCACGCCGCTGCTCGGTGAGGTTGACCAAGGTGGATTCGAGCGCGTAGAGGTCTCCGGCGATGAGATGGCTTCCGTCGGCGGTCCCGTAGACGACGTTGCCGCCACCGACATCCAGGCCAAACAGGTTCGGCATCGGCGTTTCATGCGGATCGCCAACTTCGGCGTTCGGCCGAATGCGCTTCAGTTCTTCCACCAGCGCATAGGCGTCGGGGGAACGCTTGGCCGGCGGACTAGGCTCGGCGCAACCCGACAAGACGGGCACGGCCCACGGAATCAGACAGACAATGCACTTGATCGCCAACACGCTTGTCGCTGAGTCGACAACCTGCTGCCTTGCTGGAGGTGTTGACGGCTTCCCTTCTGATTTCCACAAACGACTGTTCATGCTGGATCGTCCCAAGACTACGGAGTGACTGACGGACAGACCCATCGGAAAGGTGCTTCCACCTTTGGGTCGAGGACATCTCGGGTTCGGTGCATGGGTTCGCGGCAGACGGGTACCTCGTCCGTGAACGCGCACGACAAGCGCTTGTTCAGACGGAGGCTCATCACACCCATGCCCATGGGCG
>LXNI01002055.1_pt1 | contig 15147 bp, 13 predicted proteins | sample 809091 | NCBI WGS metagenome assembly LXNI01 (sample SAMN04870527, study PRJNA318959) | sponge metagenome | biome: 01000161; feature: marine sponge reef; material: water | host: Sarcotragus foetidus | place: Greece: Milos, Mediterranean Sea | collected 2013-05-29 | depth 5-7 m | reverse complement strand
GCGGCAGCACGACGTCCATCTGCGTGTACGACGAGGGCGCCGTGGCGCACACGGCGACGCTTCCGCTGGGCGGTACGCACCTGACCCAGGACCTGGCGCGGCTGCTGCGCTGCCCCTGGGAGAGCGCCGAACGCCTGAAGTGTGAGCACGGCTCGGCCATACCCACGACGGAAGTCGGGAGCGTGGACGTGGAGGTGCGCGCCTTCGGGACGAACCCACGGAAGGTGGTCTCGGCCGGCCACGTTGCCGAGATCCTGCAGGCGCGCACGGAAGAGATCCTGGAGATGGTAGCCATCGAGCTGAAGCGCGCGGGCTACCTGGACCGTCTCGCGGCGGGGCTCGTGCTCACTGGAGGCACGAGCCAGCTGCGGGGCATCGACGAGCTCGCGGAGCAGCGGCTCGACCTGCCGGCGCGAGTCGGCGGGCCGCGGGGCTGCACGGGACTCACGGACCTGATCACGACCCCTGCCTACACCACGGTGGTGGGGCTCGCGAAGCACGCCCTGCGGGGGGCCGTCACGGCCCAGCGACCCGCGGGGGCCCGCAAAGACGACCCGGAGAGCGGCTTCCTCAAGCGCGTCGCAGCGTTTGGGCGAGCCTTCATCCCCCAGTAACCGAGACCATCCCAGTACGGAGGAGGCTCATCTCGAACGCTAAACGGTCAGACCGAAACCAATCCGCCAACACCCCACAGACGGAGGAAGAACGTTGAGTTACACAGTCGATAGGGAACTACTGCCGGACATCAAGGTCATCGGAGTGGGCGGTGGCGGCGGGAACGCCGTGAACCGCATGGTGCACGCCAACATCCCGGGCGTGACGTTCGTGGCCGTAAACACCGACGCGCAGGCGCTCGCCAGCTCCGATGCGGAGCTGCGGCTGCGCATCGGGGAGAAGCTGACAAAGGGCCTGGGCGTCGGGGGCGACCCCACGCGCGGTGAGCGCGCCGCCGAGGAGAGCCGGGCCGAACTGGAAGAGCTGCTGGACGGCGCCGAGATGGTGTTCGTGGCAGCCGGCATGGGCGGCGGCACGGGCACCGGAGCGGCGCCCGTGATAGCCGAGGTGGCGCGCGAAGTCGGCGCGCTGACCATCGGCACCGTCACAACGCCCTTCGCCTGGGAGGGCGCGGCCCGCTCGCGGGCGGCCCGCGGCGGCCTCGATCAGTTGCGCGAGAAGGTGGACACGCTCATCTCGATCCCCAACTCCCGGCTGCTGGAGAGCTGCCCCGACGACTTCACGATGGAGCAGGCGTTCGAGATGGCCGACGACGTGCTTCGGCAGGCGATCCAGGCGATCTCGAACATCATCAGCCAGAACGGAGCGATCAACCTCGACTTCAACGACGTCCGCACGGTGATGAGCGAAGCGGGTCCCGCGCTGCTCGCCATCGGGGACGCCTCGGGCGAGAACCGCGCCGCGGAGGCAGCCAAGAAGGCCACAGCGAGCCCGCTGCTTGATCAGACGATCAACGGGGCCACGAACGTGCTCTTCAACGTCACCCACGACGGGAACCTGAAGCTGCGCGAGCTGGACATCGCCGCACGCGTGATCGCGGAAGTGGTCGACAGCACCGCCAACATCATCTTCGGCACGGTCATCGACCCGTCGGTCGGGGACTCGGTGCACATGACGGTGATCGCGACGGGGTTCTCCGACATGCAGGCCCCAACGGTGGGCCTGAACCGAAACGCCGTCAGCAAGCCGCGGGCCGTGGCCCTGGAGCTGCCGGGCATCTCATCGGAGGAAGACGCCGAATTGCCGGCGTTTCTTCGGCGCAACATCCGCTCAATGGGCGAGATCAGCGCCAACGGAGATCGGGAAGCAAGGATGGCTGAAAGGAGGTAGCCGCCAAAACCGAGCGCACGGTTGAGTCCAGCAGGACTGCTTCTCGACCAGACGGGCGGAACCTGGAGCCTTGGGAGATGGCGACAGGTTCCGTCCTTTTCTGTGAGCTATGCGCCGGCCACCCCGCCGGCGGCACCTCTCCTTTCAGCCTGAAAGTCAAGGTAGCACAGGGCGTCAACTACCTGCTACCGGCGTCGGAATCGGCGGGCCATTCGACGGTCCGCCCACTTTCCATGGGCTCCCCCAGCAGGCGGGCCTCGACCCAGGTGGCCACGAGCTCGTCGAGCGCCTCCGCGACTGTGCCGAGCGAGTGGCCGGCATCGCCGTAGATGACGAGCTGCTTTGGGTCGGCGGCGCGGCGGTAGATGTCCTCGCTGGCCTCGGAATCGAGCACTTCATCCGCGCTACCGTGGACGAGGAGGAGGGGTCGGGCCAACTCCTCGACCTGGCGGGTACCGTAGAGCTGGGGCGAGAGCGAGGCGACCGCGCGCACGAGGGGGTGGAGGGCGCCCGCCTTGACGACCACCGCCCCGCCGAAGCTGTGGCCGACCAGCACGGCATCGGTGGCGCCGATGCCCTTCAGGAAGGAACAGCCGGCGAGGATGTCGAGGACGCACTCCTCGAAAGCGTTGGGCTCGCGGTAGTCGAGGCGGAGAACGCTCACCTTCCGGGGCAGCAGCAGGCCGGGAAGGCGGACGAAGAGGCCCCCTGCCGGTCCGTCGAGGCCACCCATGGCGCCGCCCGCGCAGATGACGGCCCCGGAGCCGCCCTGCACGGGGTGGAAGACCCCGGGAATCTCGCCCCGGCTGGTCTGCAGGGCCACGTCCAGGCTATCGGGGGTGGAGCCGGGAGCGGCCGTCACGTTGTGCAGGCTGAGGGTCAGATCCTCGGGCTCGGGGGACGGCGGCTCGGTCACGCGCGCACGATACAACGCCCGCGGCGGTCGCTCAGGTGAGCCAGGCGTCGTCGGGGAGGGAGTCGCGGGGAACGTCTTCGTGGGCGTTGACCATGTGGTGGGCGAGGGGCTCGAGGCGGCCCCAGATGGCATCGAACGCCTCGGGGGGGATTGCCTTCGACTGAAGAGCGGCGCGCATGTGCGTCAGCCAGCTCTGGGCGTGATGCTCGGCGATGACGAAGGGGAAGTGGCGGCGCCGCAGGCGGGGGTGGCCGTAGCGCTCGGAGTAGCGGGGCTCGCCGCCGAGCCACTGCTCGAAGAAGAGAGCCAGCTTCTCGCGGCTGGGGGCAAGGTCGTCGGGGTAGATGGCGCGCAGGGGGGCGTCGGCGGCGACGGCGTCGTAGAACGTCTCGACAATTGCCTCGACGCCCTCGCGCCCGCCGACGCGTTCGAGGAGGGTCTGCTCGCTCATGAGGTCCGCCAGCGCAGGGCGAGGAAGGTCAGCGTGAAGGAGGCCATACCAAACCCGAGGATAGCGGCCGCGCCCCGTAGCAGGTCGAGCCAGTTCCAGCCCTCGATGATGAGGGAGCGCTGGGCCTCGAGGATATAGGTGATGGGGTTGATGGTGGCGAGCACCTGGAGCCAGTCGGCGAAGACCTCCTTGGGGGCGAAGGCGGTGGAGAGAAAGATCAGGGGGAACAGGAGGAGGCCGCCGGCGGCAGCGGCCTGGGGGCTGCCCGTGCGGAGGGCGACGGCGGCGTTGAAGCCGGAGTAGGCCATGCCGAAGAAGAACGATCCCGCCAGCAGCAGGAGCACGCCGAGCACCCCCGTATCGAAGCCGGTGCGGAAGAGGAGCCCCACGACGACTATGACGCCGGTGATGATGATGGAGCGGACGCCATCGGCGGTGATGCGGCCGAGGACGATGGCGGAGCGGGGGGCGGGCGTCAGGAGGAGCTTGTCGAAGTAGCCGCGCTGGATATCGGTGATCGTGCCGAGCCCGGCGCTCGCGGAGATGCTGGAGGCAGCCGAGAGGATCGCGACGGGCACCTGGAAGCCGGTGAAGTTGTCGATACCGAAGGCGTCGGCCGCGATCGAGCCGATGGAGCCGACCGTGACGGCAAAGAAGAAGAGGGGGACGAAGATGTTGCCCACTTCCTGGGCGGGGTTGCGAACCGCCTCGCGGAGGGAGCGCACGGTGAGGAAGTAGATGGTCGCGAGGGAGTGCATCAGGCCGCTCCACCATCGACGGAAGCAGGTTCCTCTACCCGCAGGTGGTGGGCCCGTCGCCTCGAGGAACACATCGTCGAGGCTGGGGCGCGAGATGGAAACGTTGCCGACCTCGATGCCGGCGTCGTCGAGCGCGATGACGATGCGGGCGACGGCGCGAGCGCCATCAGGCACGTAGACGACGGCGGCGCCGTCGGCGATCTGCACGCGTTCAACGGCGGGCAGGGCGGTGGCGACCTCAGCGGCGCGATCGAGCGCCTCCGAAGCTTCGACCTCCACGGTCACGACGTCGGTGCCGATGCTCGCCTTCATCTCCGCGGGGGAACCACGCGCGATGATGCGCCCCTCGTCGATGATGGCGAGGTCGTGGGCGAGGCGGTCGGCCTCCTCGAGGTACTGGGTGGTGAGGAAGACGGTGATGCCGTCCTCGACGCTGAGGCGGTTCACGTAGCGCCAGATACCCTCGCGGCTAACGGGATCGAGGCCGGTTGTGGGCTCGTCGAGGAAAATGATGCCGGGGCGATGAACGAGGGCGGCGGCGAGGTCGAGGCGGCGTTTCATGCCGCCGGAGTAGGTGCCGACGGCGCGGTCGGCTGCGTCCTCGAGGTCGACGATGGCGAGCAACTCCTCGATGCGCTGGCGCCGCGCTCCGCCACGCAGGCCGAAGAGGCGCGCCTGGAGGGTGAGCAGCTCGCGGCCGGTCTGGATGTCGTCAAGGCCGGCCTCCTGGAGGGCGACGCCGATGCGATTCCGCACCGCGCGAGCGTCATCGAGGATATCGAGGCCGTCCACACGGGCCTTCCCGGCGGTCGGGCGCAGGAGGGTGGTGAGCATGCGGATGGTGGTGGTCTTGCCGGAGCCGTTCTGGCCAAGGAAGCCGAAGATGGCCCCGGGGGCGATGTCGAGGTCGATGCCGTCGACGGCGCGAACCTCATCGAAGTGCTTGGTCAGGCCCTCGGCCCAGATGGCGCTCATGGCATCGAGCGTAGGGCACTGCGTGTGTTGGGCAAACTTCGGCTCACGTAGTCCCGCCCCCGGCGGCGGGTTCGCGTGGAACCCCGGCGCTCTCGACGACCTCCGCAAGGAGGTCAAGGTTGTCGCTGTTGATGCCCGTGGCTCCCGCACCGAGGACACGCTCAAGGTCGTCGGTGGTGTTCACGGGCCACACGCAGGTCGAGACGCCGCGCCCGGCGAGTTCGCTCATGAGGGCGGGCTCCACGAGCGTGATGTGCATGGAGAGGGCGTGGAAGCGCTCGCCGAGGGCAGGCAGGAGTTCCGCAAGCTCGTGGGGCCAGGCGGCAGAAGGGAGGAGACAGACGTGGTCGCGGCCCTCGAACGGCTCCAACAGCCACCACTCGCGCGTGGTGACGGCGTAGGGCGTTCCCGGCAGACCACGCTCGAAGGCATCAACGACGGCTTCGGAGAGGGCGGGCGTGTCCGACTTGAGGTCGACCATCAGCTGTACGTCGCGGCCGGCGGCCTCGATGACGGCGTCGAGCTCGAGGCGGGGACCCCAGCCGGGCGAGAGGCGCCAGCGTTCGCGGAGGAGGGGGAGGGGGCCGACGGTCTGCGCGTGGCGCACCTCGACGCGCCCCCGGTGGAGCCAGACGTCAAGCTCGGCGAGGTCGGCGCCGATGGCCCTGGCGCGGTGGAGGCGGGCGGGCTCGTTGCCGGCGCGGTGGGCGATGGCGATCGGGCGGCCTTCAGGCCGGGGGCAGCTCACGAAGGGGCTCCGCCCCGCTGGAGCAGGAACTGCACGTCGGGCGGGAGGGGAACGCCGCGGCCGGTCACGGTGTCGAGCCAGGCCCAGGCGTGCACGAAGGTCGCCACGGGCGTTCCGCGGGCGGTGGAGCGCACGGAGAACTCCTGCTCGAAGCCGCGATCGTCGGCGCTGGTGGTCGTGACCTCGATGGTCGCGCCGTCGCGCCAGGGGAGGGGGGCGTGGTAGACGGCGCGGGTCTCGCGCTGGACGGCGACGACGTGGTCGGGCTTGGAGACGCCACAGTGCTCCTCGAAAGCAGCGTAGGCGAGCTCGGTGAGCGCGAGGAGAACGCCCGCGTGCACGAAGCCGGTGTCGGTGAAGGTGTCGGTGTGGCGGGTGGGGTAGGAGATGGAGAAGGGCACGGGCCGATCGTGGGAGCCCCGGGCGCGAGAGGCAAGCGCCCTAGAAGACAGCGGCGTCCGCGCCCCAGACCTGGCCGGCGCCGGTCGCGAAGAGCACGACGGCGATGAGGATCATCATCAGGTTCTGGCCCTGCTCGCCCTGGTCCTTCAACCCCGCCAGCAGGAGGTAGTTGAGGTTCAGGAAGGCGGCCAGCACGAGGCCGCCGAAGGTGAGGAAGCCGAGGGTGATGCTGACGCCAGCAGCGAATTCACCGAGGACGACCAGCCAGGAGGTGATGACCCAGGTTCGTTCGCTGCGGAGGGCAGTGGCCCTGAGGACGTTGGCGAAAGCGGGGATGGGGTGGTCTTCGACGAGGCCCTCGACCCAGCCGCGCGAGTCGCCGCCGAGGAAGCCGCGGAGGTCCTTGTGGCGCACGCTTTCGAGCCACCAGAGGCCGAGGCCGATGCGGAGAATGGCGAGCCACTCCTCTTTGGCGAGCCAGTCGAAGATATCCAACGGTCCCATCGGCGCGGATTCTAGCGCCACAGGGACAGCATCGCGCTAGTATCGGGCGATGGCAGACGAAGCTCGCCCCCCACTGGTCTGGGTCGACATGGAGATGACGGGCCTCGACGTCGAGCGCCACCACGTGCTGGAGGTAGCAGCGGTCGTGACGGACGGGGAGCTGCAGGAGCTCGACGAGGGGATCGACCTGATCGTGCACCAGCCGGAAGAGGTGCTGGCGCTCATGGACGAGTGGTGCGTGAAGCAGCACGGCCAGTCGGGGCTGACGGAGTCGGTGCGGGCCTCGCGGGTGGGGCTGGAGGAGGCGGGGGCGCTGCTGCTGGAGTACCTGCGGCAACACACGTCCGAAGGGCAGTCGCCGCTGGCGGGGAATTCCGTCAGTCACGACCGGCGTTTTCTCGAACGGTGGATGCCGGAGGTCGCACAGCACCTGCACTACCGAACGGTGGACGTGTCGACGGTGAAGGAGCTGGCGCTGCGCTGGTACCCGACGCTTGAGCGCTTTCCCAAGGGGGAGGCGCACCGGGCGCGGGGCGACATCCTCGAGTCGATCGCGGAGCTGCGCTACTACCGCGAGCAGGTGTTTCGCTAGCGACCGCGGAGGCGGCGGGCGGCACGCTGGATGATGCCGGGGCGGCGGATGCGCTCGCGCAATTGCGTGATCCCCTCGGAGGTGCCGACGAGCACGGGGCGGGACCAATCGCGAAGGGTGGGGGTGCGGTCCTCACGAACGCGGGAGGGTGGGGTGAAGCGCTCGAAGGGCTTCCAGGTGTTGCCCTCGCGGATCAGGGCCTCGCGGCCGGCCGCTTCGGCGAGGACGATGCCCGCGGCGAGGTCCCAGGCGTGCACGCCCCAGAACTGGGCCGTCGTGAAGATGCCGGCGGCCACGTACGCGCACTCGATAGCAGCGGAGCCGGTGACGCGGTTGTCCCAGCTGGCGGAGCGTCCGGGAGCTCCGCCGGGAGCGGCACTGAGGCTGCGCCGGACACCGGTGTTCTCGACGGCGGACACGGGCTCGCCATCGAAGTTGAGCGGTCCGCCGTGGTGGGCGTGATAGACGCCGGGGCCAAGACCGTGGGTGGCGGAACACCAGATGGCTCCCGCCACGGGGACACCCTCGTGCAGGACGCCCACCGAAGCGGCGAACAAGGGGTAGCGATTGACGAAGTTGGTCGTGCCGTCGACGGGATCGATCGCCCAGAGGTACTCGGCATCGAGGAGAGGGGCGTCTTCCTGCTCCTCGCCGAGGATGGCGTGGTCGGGGAAGCGCTCGGCGAGGCGCTCGCGGATCATCTGCTCGACGGCGCGGTCGACTTCGGAGACGGGGTCGGTGGGCGCGGCCTCCTCGGACTTGCCCTTCGTCTTGTAGTCGACGGCGACGGAGCGGCCGAGGGCGGCGGTGATCTCGTCGCCGGCGGCCTGGGCGAGATCGCGGGCCGTCGCTTCGAGCTCCTGGAGGAGCGCGGTCCCGACCAGGCGGAGCTGGCGCGATGGTTCCGCGCCGTCCGCTGCTTCGTCGGTTGCCTCGTCTGTCATGGGGGGGTCAGGCTCCCGCCTCGGCGGCGAGCTCCTCAAGGGTGACGCGGGCGACGCGGCGTCCCCTGGCGAGCAGGGCTTCGAGGTCGCCTTGCGCCTGCGCGGCCTTGAGCTCGGCGAAGGTGTATGGCTTGCCGGGCACGGGGGCGTCGGCGGGGTCGTCGCGCACGATCTGGACGAAGGTCCCGCTGGGCGGGCCGCCCTTGTGCAGCTGTCCGGTGGAGTGCAGGTAGCGCGGCCCGAAGCCGACGGTCGTGGCGACCCCGTGGCGGTCGCGCAAGCGCAGGCGCAGGTCCTGGAGCGTGGCGGTGGATTCGGAGGTGCGCGGCAGGTAGGCAAGGAGGGCGAGGTAGTCGCCCGGTTGCAGGGAAGCCAGCACTTCCGCAAGGGGCGGGGTGGGGGGAGGCGGGGCGGGGGCGGCGAGGACGCGGGCGGTGGCGTCCTTGGCCTCCTGCACATTCGGCTGATCGAAAGGCTGGACGCCGAGCACGTGCCCGGCGACGGCCGTGGCAATCTCCCAGCGCACGAACTCGGCGGGGAGCTGGGCGGGGTCGCAGTAGGGGAGGCGAACGACGGGGTGGCCGGCGGCTTCGAGCGCGGCAAGGCCGTCGTGCTCGCCAAGGGCGACAAAGAGGCGGTCGTCGCCATAGGTGTCGGGGGGCGCGAGCGGTTCACCCGCGACCGGCACAATGCCCTTACCCTCCTTGCCGAGGGACTCGGCGACGAGCTGCTCGATCCAGATGCCGAGCTCGCGGACCTCGTCGGGGAGGACGAGGGTGAGCTTGTCACGATCGGCGAGCGCCGCCTCTCCCATGACGGCCCCGAGGAGGGCGCCGGGATTCTCGGTGGGGACGGTGCGGCGGCAGGCGTCAAGCATCTCCTGGGCGCGCATCGCGAGCTGGGCCACGTCGGCGCCGATGAGGGCGGCGGGGGCCATTCCGAACACGGAGAGGGCGGAGTAGCGCCCGCCGATCTCGGGGTCGCCGTGGAACACGCGGCGGAAGCCGCGATCGCGCGCGAGGGTGTCGAGGGGGGTGTCCTCGTCGGTGATGGCGGCGAAGCGGGCGCCATCGGGCGCCTTCTCCCAGAACCAGGCGAGCTGGGCGCTCATCTCGATGGTGGTGCCGCTCTTGCTGGCCGCGATGAAGAGCGTGCGGTCGAGATCGAGGCGGGCCTCGAGGGCGAGCAACTCCTCGGGATCGGTCGTATCGGGGGCGTGCAGGTTGAGGCCGGCGGCCGTCCCGAGGGCGGCGTGCAGGACACCCGCGGTCAGGCTCGACCCACCCATGCCCATGAGCACGAGGTCGGTGAAGCCTTCGACCGCGACTTCGCCGGCGAAGGCGGTGAGCTCGGGCGCGTCTTCGAGGCTCCGCTCGGGGGCGGTCAGGAAGCCGAGGCGATCGGTAATCTCGGCGGGGTCGTCCTTCCAGACGGTGTGGTCACGCATCCAGAGGCGACGCACGACCTCGTCGTGGCGGAGCGCCGCGAGGCGCTCCTCGACGGCGCCGGCGAGGCCGCCGAGGGCGTGGGAGGCGGAGGTCTGGCGGCCTGGGGCGGTCGCGAGGCGGCGGTCGAGCTTGGCCATGAGCGCCTTGTAGCTGTCCTCGAAGGAAGCGAGCCCGTCGACGAGCAGCTTGTCGGTGACGGCGGTCATGTCGATACCCGCCTCCGCCGCTTCGGCGAGGAGGCGGGCCGCCTCGTCGAGCGTTTCTGGGGCGGCGGGCACGACGGCCAGGTGGTCGAGGACCGCGTCGAGGGTGGCCTGGGGAAGGGTGTTCACGGTCTCGGGGAAGATCAGGGTCTCGACGTAGAGGGTGTCGGAGTAGGCGGGGTTCTTGGTGCCGGTCGAGGCCCAGAGGGGACGCTGGGGGCGGGCCCCGGCGGCTGCAAGACGCTCCCAGCGCTCGCCGGCGAAGATGTCGCGGAAACGGGCGTAAGCGTGGCGGGCATTGGCGACGGCAATCTGGCCGCGCAGGGGGGAGTTGTCGGGGAGCTGCGCGTCGACGGCGGTATCGACGCGCGACACGAAGAAGGAGGCGACGCTGGCGATGGCGTCGAGGGAGTCGCCGGCTTCGAGGCGGCGTTCGAGGCCGGCGATGTAGGCGTCGGCGACGCGCTCGTAGACGGCGACGCTGAAGAGCAGCGTGACATTCACATTGACCCCGGCGGCAATCAGCTCGGTCAGGGCCTCGACGCCGGCGGGGGTGCCGGGCACCTTGATCATCACGTTGGGACGGTCGACGAGGCGGAAGAGGCGGAGGGCCTCGGCGACTGTCGCCTCCCGGTCGTGCTCGATGCCGGGCGGCACCTCGAGGGAGACGTAGCCGTCGACGGCGGCGGTCGACTCGTAGACGGGCCGGAGGGCCTCGGCGGCGAGCTGGATGTCCTCGGAGGCGAGCGCAACGAAGGCGTCGTAGGGGTCGGCCTCGCCCATGCGGATGATGGACTGCAGGGCTTCCTCGTAGTCGCCCGACTCGGAGATGGCCTTGTCGAAGATGGTGGGGTTGGAGGTCATGCCGGTGATCCAGCCGTCGGCAACCATGCGGTCGACCTCGCCGGAGCGGAGCAGGCCGCGGCGGATGTAGTCGAGCCAGACGCTCTGGCCGTGCTGAATCAGCTCCTCTGTGGCAAGCGGCACGTCCCTATCCTCCCGCACGGACGCGTTCGACGAGGTTGGCGGCGCGCCGCGTGATTGCCTCGGCGGTGAAACCGTACTGCTCCATCATGACCTTGCCGGGGGCGGAGGCGCCGAAGCGGTCGATGCCGGCGACCTCGCCCTCGGAGCCGACGTAGCGATCCCAGCCGAGGCTCGTGCCGGCCTCGATGGCGAGGCGGGCGCTCACGTCGGGGGGCAGCACGTGGTCGCGGTAGGACTGTGGCTGCTCGGCGAAGAGCTCCCAGCTGGGCATGCTCACAACGCGTGCGGCGATGTCCTCGCCCGCGAGCGCCGAGGCGACATCGCGGGCGAGCGGAACCTCGGAGCCGGTGGCGATGAGGATGATGTCGGGCGAGCCGCCGGGGGCGTCATCGAGGATGTAGGCGCCGCGGGGCAGACCCTCGCGGACACGGTCCCCATTGGCAATGGTGGGCACCCCCTGGCGCGTGAGCGCGAGGAGGGTGGGGCCGTTCCGACGCTCGAGCGCGACCTTCCAGGCGGCGGCGGTCTCGTTGGCGTCGGCGGGGCGGATGACGGTCAGTCCGGGAATGGCGCGCAGGGCCAGCAGCTGCTCGACGGGCTGGTGGGTGGGGCCGTCTTCACCCACGCCGATGCTGTCGTGGGTGAAGACGTAAATCGAGTGGCAGCCCATGATGGCGCCGAGGCGGATGGCGCCGCGCATCCAGTCGGAAAAGGCGAGGAAGGTGCCGCCGTAGGGGATGACCCCGCCGTGCACGGCGATGCCGTTCACGACGCCGCCCATGGCGTGCTCGCGGACGCCGAAGCGGAGGTTGCGCCCTTCCCAGGCGTCCCTGGCGAAGTCGCCATAGGCGCCGAGGTAGGTGTTGTTAGAGGGGGCGAGGTCGCCGGAGCCACCCACCAGGTTGGGGATGACGGGGGCGAGGGCGTTCAACACCTTGCCCGAGGCGGCGCGTGTCGCCATCGAGCCGTCGTCGGGGGAGAAGGCGGGGAGGTGGGCTTCCCAGCCGTCGGGGAGGTCGCCGGCGACACCACGGCGCCACTCGGCGGCCTCCTCGGGGAAGACGCGGGCGTAGGCGTCGAAGCGCTCCTGCCAGGCGCCCTGGCGAGCGGCGCCCTGCTCAAGGGCAACGCGGAACTCGGCAAGGGACTCCTCGGGCACGTGGAAGGCAGACTCGGTGGGCCAGCCGTACACCTCCTTGGTGAGGCGCACCTCCTCCTCGCCGAGGGCAGCGCCGTGGGCGGCGGCGCTTCCCGCCTTGTTGGGGCTGCCGTGCGCGATCTCGGTGGCTGTGACGATGATCGAGGGACGGTCCGCGGCGTCCTTGGCGGCGGAGATGGCGGCATCGATGGCGTCGAGGTCGTCGCCATCGACGTGCTGGACGTGCCAGCCGTAGGCGCGGAAGCGCTCGCCGACGTCTTCCTGGAAGGCGAGGTCGGTGCTGCCCTCGATCGAGATCTCGTTGTCGTCGTAGAGGAAGATGAGCTTGCCGAGACCGAGCGTGCCGGCGAGGGAACAGGCCTCGGAGGCGATGCCCTCCATCAGGTCGCCGTCGCTGACGTAGGCGTAGGTGCGGTGGTCGACGATGGTGTGGCCGTCGCGGTTGAAGCGGGCCGCGAGCATGCGCTCCGCGATGGCCATACCGACCGCGTTGGCGACGCCGGACCCAAGCGGTCCGGTGGTCGTTTCGACGCCGGGCGTGAGGCCGTGCTCGGGATGGCCGGGGGTCTTGCTGCCCCACTGGCGGAAATTCTTGATCTCGTCGAGGGGGAGGTCGTAGCCGGTCAGGTAGAGGAGGCTGTAGAGGAGCATGGAGGCGTGGCCCGCGGAGAGGACGAAGCGGTCGCGGTCGGGCCAGGCGGGGTCGGCGGGGTTGTGGCGGAGGTGGCGCGTCCAGAGCACGTAGGCCATGGGGGCGGCGCCCATGGGGGCGCCGGGGTGGCCGGAGTTGGCCGCCTGGACGGCGTCCATGGAGAGGGTGCGGATCGTGTTGATGGCCTGGTGCCTGAGGGTACCGGCAGGTGCGGTCATCGGATGGGCGCTCCAGAGCGTCATTTGGTCTGGCGAAAAGCCATTGGGTCGTGGCGGGGGCAACGCCCGGGGGAAGGCTAGCACGTCTGTTTCTCACCAGACAGAAACGGCCCGTTGCGAGGCGTGCGGCAGCGGGGACGAGGGGCTACGATCCTCCCACGCGGAAGGACCGGCGATGCGAGAGATCGAGGCGGCGGCTATCACCGAGACCGTCGCGAGACTTGCGGTCGAGGCGACCCACTTCCTGCCCGAGGACGTCGAGGGCGCCATCCGCGATGCACGGGAGACGGAGCGTTCCCCCCTCGGCGTGCAGATCATCGACGAGATCCTGGAGAACGCCGAGATCGCGCGGGAGCGGATGCTGCCGCTCTGCCAGGACACTGGGACGGCCGTCGTGCACGTGGAGCTGGGGCAGGACGTACACGTGACCGGCGGCTTCCTCACCGACGCCATCAACGAGGGCATCGAGCGGGGGTACGGCGAGGGCTACCTGCGCAAGTCGATCGTGGCGCACCCGTTCGGCGACCGGACGAACACGGGCACGAACGCGCCCGGCGTGATTCACACCGAGATAGTGCCCGGCGACGAGGTCCATATCGGGTTCATGCCGAAGGGGGGCGGTTGCGAGAACATGTCGCGCTACCAGAACTTCCTCCCCGGGGCGGGGCGCGAGGCGGTCATCGACTTCGTCTGCGAGACGGTGGACCTTTCGGGGGGGAACCCGTGTCCGCCGCTCATCATCGGCGTGGGCGTGGGGGGCACGGCGGAGAAGGCGATGACGATCGCGAAACACTCCCTCTTCCGGACGGTCGGCGAGCGCAACCCGGACCCGGAGGTCGCCGCGCTGGAGGGGGAGCTGCTGGAGGCGGTCAACGCCCTGGGGGTGGGGCCGCAGGCGGTGGGGGGCTCGACGACGGCGCTGGACGTGTTCGTGGAGACGTTCCCGACACACATCGCAGCGCTGCCCGTGGCGGTCAACATCCAGTGCCACAGCGCACGCACGAAGCACGCGGTGCTGTAGGGGCGGGGATGGCGGAGAACAAGGCGATCACGCTGCCCCTGACGGAGGAGACAATCGAGGGGCTGCGCATCGGCGACCATGTGGAGTTCAGCGGGGTCATCTACACGGCGCGCGACGCCGCCCACAGGCGGCTGGTGGCGATGGCGGATGCCGGGGAAGCGCTTCCCCTCGACCTGCGGGGCCAGGTGCTCTACTACGTGGGGCCAACACCGGCGCGACCGGGGGAGGTGATCGGGGCGGCGGGGCCGACGACGGCGATGCGCCTCGATCCGTACACGCCGCGCATGCTCGAGCTGGGGGTGAAGGGGATGATCGGGAAGGGCGGGCGCAGCACGGCTGTGCGCGAGGCGATCCGCGCGAGCCACGCCGTTTACTGCATCGCCGTGGGGGGCACGGGCGCGCTCCTGAACCGGCACATCACGAGCGTCGAGGTAGTGGCGTTCGAAGACCTGGGAACCGAGGCTATCCGGCGGCTGGAGGTCGACGGCTTCCCCGCAATCGTCGTGAACGACGCCCACGGGGGCGACCTCCTGGAGGCGGGCAAGGCGGAGTACCGTACGAGCACGCGACCGGTACCGACCGCGGGCGGCACGGGCGGAGGGTAACGACGACGACGGACACACCAACCAACCAGACCTCCGCAGCGGGCGACACCCTCCGGGGAGTCGGTCGCCTGACGGCCTGCTGCTGGGAGGCGGCTACGCTCGACCGGGAGCAGGTTGCAGCGGTCGAGCGGCTGGCCACGGAGACGCACCCGGATGCGGCCATCATTCGCACCTGCCAGCGCATCGAGGCCTACGCGCTGGCGCCGTGCGACTGTCCGGCTCCGGAGCGGCGGGAGGGGGCGGAGGCGTTGCGCCACCTGAGCGAGGTGGCGGCAGGACTGCACTCGGCAGTGCTGGGGGAGGCGCAGATCCTGGGGCAGAGCCGTCGTGCCTTCGACGACGCGGGTGCGGAACTGGAGGGGCTGGGGCAGACGGCGATCGCGGCGGCGCGGTCGCTGCGGGCGGAGACGGAGTTCGACAGCCACGCCGGGCACCTGCTCGACCGGGGGCTGGCGCTCTCCGGCGTCGAGCCAGGGGGGCGGCTGCTCGTGCTGGGGACGGGGGCGATGGCGCGGCTGGTGGCGGAGCGGGGCGAGGCGATCGGGTTCGACGAGGTGCTGGTGGCGGGACGCCGTCCACCACGTCAGCCGATCGCGGGGACGTACATCGGGCTGGGAGGCATCGGGCGGACGGGGCCGGTGGCGGTGGTGGCTGGGTGCCTGGGGTCGGCGGCGAACGTCATCGCGCTGGAGGCGCTGCCGCCGGCGCAGCTCGTGCTG
>LXNI01002054.1_pt1 | contig 15157 bp, 11 predicted proteins | sample 809091 | NCBI WGS metagenome assembly LXNI01 (sample SAMN04870527, study PRJNA318959) | sponge metagenome | biome: 01000161; feature: marine sponge reef; material: water | host: Sarcotragus foetidus | place: Greece: Milos, Mediterranean Sea | collected 2013-05-29 | depth 5-7 m | reverse complement strand
CCCGCCATCTCTATGGCGGGCATCTGATGCTTCGGGGAGGGGGCCGGGGGGCGGGGTAGACCAAAAACCTGGGCCGGCGAATACCGGACAAGCCCTACAAGTATTGGTATGCCGGCAGAGTCAAGAACTCGCTGAAGTCGTCAGCGCGGATCATCTCGTCGAAGAGCTGCATCGCGCGCTGATAATGTCCGCTGTCGAAACGCGCGTCACCCACCTCGCCGCGGATGGCGTCCATCTCTTCTTCCAGCAGGCTGCTGTAAAGCTCAAGCGTCAGTGGTCGCCCGTCCGCCAGCGCCGCCTTGTGGTGCAACCACTGCCAGACCTGCGCCCGGCTGATCTCGGCCGTTGCGGCGTCTTCCATCAAATGATAAAGCGGTACACAGCCGTTGCCGCCCAGCCAGGCCTCCAGATATTGAATGCCCACCTTGAGATTCAGGCGCACGCCATCTTCGGTGATATCGCCGTCGCTCGGGGTCAGCAAGTCGCCCGCCGATACGTTAACATCTTCGCGCTGCCGGCTGACCTGATTGGCATCGGGCATGTATTCGTCGAAGACATCGGTCGCGATCTGCACCAGGCCCGGGTGCGCCACCCAGGTGCCATCGTGCCCCTCTTTCGCCTCGCGCAGTTTGTCCGCCCGCACCTTGTCCAGCGCGGCTTGATTGCGCTCGGGGTCGCTGCGGATGGGGATCTGCGCCGCCATGCCGCCCATAGCGTGCGCGCCCCGCCGGTGGCAGACTTTGATGACATGCAGCGTATAATTGCGCATGAAGGGCACCGTCATCGTGACTTGCGCGCGGTCGGGCAGCAGATAATCGGCGTGATTGCGGAACTTCTTAATATAGCTGAAGATATAATCCCAGCGTCCGCAATTCAGCCCGGCCGAATGCTCTCGCAATTCATACAGAATCTCCTCCGCCTCGAAAACGGCCAGGATGGTTTCGATCAACACCGTCGCCTTGATCGTGCCTTGCGGGACGCCCAGCGCGTCCTGCGCGAAGACGAAGACATCGTTCCACAGCCGCGCTTCCAAATGACTCTCCAGCTTGGCAAGATAAAAGTAGGGTCCCGTGCCGCGTTCCAGCGCCGCGCGCGCGTTATGAAAGAAGTACAGGCCGAAATCAAACAAGCTGCCCGGTATCGGCGCGCCATCGACCTGGAAATTGCGCTCATCGAGATGCCAACCGCGCGGCCGCACCATCAGCGTCGCCGTTTGCTCGTTGAGTTGATAGAAGCGGCCATCGGGATTGGTGAAAGTAATCGAGCCGTCCACGGCGTCGCGCAGGTTGATCTGCCCATCCACCATATTGTCCCAGGTGGGCGAGTTGGCGTCTTCGCAATCGGCCATGAAGACTTTGGCGCCGCAGTTGAGCGCGTTGATGACCATTTTGCGGTCGGTAGGCCCGGTGATTTCGACTCGCCGGTTTTGCAGGTCGGCCGGGACGGGCGCCACGCGCCAGCTCGGATCATCGCGGATGGCGGCGGTCTCCGGCAGGAAGTCGGGCATGATGCCGCTGTCGATATCGGCCTGGCGCTGTTCTCGCAGCTGCAGCAGCTCGTCGCGCCGGCTGGTGAATCTGCGCGCCAGCCCGGCCAGGAAGGCGATGGCTTCAGCGCTGAGAATGGCTTCGTACTCGGGGCGGATTTCGCCGGCGATTTGGATTCCTGTGGGGAGGTTCAAACTAGACATAGAGACGAAATCCTTCAGATTAGTACCGAAGCGAGACTGTACACTATATTGCAAAAGCCCTCAAGTTTACAGTCTTTGACACGTACGCAATTGATGACTAGTGAGTTGTTGCCATTTCAGTCCAACAGGTTAGCCCAGCGGGACAACTCGGAAGAAGTTGTATGGAGACCCGCTCGGTGCAGGTTGATAAGATACTCGCCGACGCTATAAGGCGGATCGCATAGTCTTGAAAGAACGTGGCGCACAGACGTCAAAAACCCCAAACGGCGAGATCGCAATTGCTGAACAAGAAACTCATCAGGCGACGCCGATCCCAGGCCATGTTCATTAAGGGCCGCGGGCGGAAAATGTTTCAGATTAAAGGTGACCAAGACATCGCACTCGGCCCAAATTGCGGCTGCCAAGACATGTTGATCATCCGGGTCGGGCAAGTCCAAAGTGTCGATAATGTGTTCATACCCTGAAACCAGCGCGCCACGTATTTGCCGGTCCATTATTTGGCGCGTGCGGTGAATAGATGCGGGTTTGACCTGTGGCGAGCGACGAATGAGCGCGCTCGTCCATTCGTCTTGAATTGCGCCAGTCCACCGCACTTGAATCATGCCGTCGCGCGCCAATTGAAGGGTGATGTCCCTTACCGTTGCGGAGTACAGTACGTTCGAATCCAACAGCGCGACTCTGCCTATCATTAGTCGTACAGACCGAGTTCCTGTGAAAGCGCCACCAACTCATCCAAAGCCTCATCAGTTTCGCGATCGCTCCGCTCTTTGTAGGCAAGCAAGTCTCGTAGCGAAATCCGTCGATGCCTGCCGACCAGACGATAGGGCATCGCGCCCTCCTCCAAGAGTTTGATGACGAAAGGTCGAGAGACATTGAGGATGTCAGCGGCTTCCATCGATGTCACTTCTGAAAGGCGCGGGAAAAGCGTCAAACCGTGCCCATGCGACATGAACTTGAGAACATCGCCAAGAACAGCGACCGCCGCCGGCGGCAATTCAATCGGCTCTTCTTGTCGTGAATCGGTAATGAAATATTGAAAGTGTTGGTCGCCATTCGGTTCGAGCGTCAGTCGCTCAGCTGCGTCGGCAGCGGCCTGCTGTTCTTGCTCTGTGGGCGGACTATAATTGTTGACCATTTCTCAAGCTCCTTTTCCAAGCACGAAAAGCCTACCACACAAACGCAATAAACGCAATAAGTGAAATATACGCAACGCAAGAAACCCTACCCGACGCGCAGCACCGTATCCCCCAGCGCCTCGCCAAGCACCTCCACAAACAGATCCACATGCTCGCGGCGGAAGATCATCGGCGGCTTGAGCTTCAGCACATTGTGATGCGGTCCCTCGGTGCTGACCAGAATTCCCCGCCCTTCATACGCTCGGCGATGTAGGCCGCTTCCCAATCGGCCGGCGCCAACGCGCGGCGCGGAAGCAGTCACCTACCTCGATGAGCGGCTCAAACCGGCGCTGGAAGAAACCCTGGGCGTCATCCTCTGGCAGGAGCAGGTGCTGAAAGTGGCGCACGATATCGCCGGCTTCAGGCACGGCCAGGGCGAGATGCTGCGCCGCGCCCTGGGCAGCAAATACTCCTTCCAACTGCTCGACCAGCTTGAAGTCGTCTTCATGGAGGGCGCGCTGAAAAATGGCGTGGAGGAAGAGGTGGCGCGGACGATCTTCGAGCGGCTGATTCAAGCCGGCGCGCTGGATCGCTGGGGCAACTCACGCCATCAACTGCTCTGGGATGCCGGCGTGCTCTATAAAGCGCGCGGACGCCTGCCCCTGCGGCTGGAGGCGCCGGCCGCGCAACTGCCCGAGCCGACCGCGATGGAGCGGCTGAATATGGAGTTCGCGGCGACCGGTTTATCCACCCAGCACCATCCCATGCAGTACTTCCGCAAGTGGTGTGCCGAGCGGCGCATCCTGCATAGCAAGCAGATGATGCGCGCGCGGGAACGGGCGGTGGTCGAGACGGCCGGCATGGTCGTCATCATTCAAGCGCCCGAGACCCCCAAAGAAATCCGCTTCATCACGCTGGAGGATGAATTTGAATTGATCAACGTGGTCGTCTTCCCCGACCTGTACCAGCGGACGCGCAAGATCATCCGCGGCGAGCGTTTCTTGTAGTTCAAAGGCGTGATCGAGCGGGACGAGACGGTGACCACCCTGCGGGCGACCGGCGTGCGCGCCTTGCCGCTGGATGCGCCCAGCCTGCCCAGCCTGCCGCGCTGGCGCAGCCACATGAGTATGCCGTCACCGAGAGACAATAGCGTTACAGTAAGCGTAATCTAGTAGCAATGAAAAAAGATGTGGTATTATGCGCTCGACACTGAGTTTAAGCTTCGTTAGGAGAGAAAAGTGTGCAAGTCCGGGCGCTAATCGCGATCATGTTGGTCGGACTGGCCCTGCGGATTGGCTACGCGGCAGCCATCTACGAGCCGTCGCTGCTGACCTACAACCTCGACGACTTTGTATCGTACCGAAACGCAGCGACAGATATCCTGGACGGCGATCTGGCTTTCACCAACAGCCTCTATATGAAGCGGCCACCAGTATACTCAATAATGGTCGCGGTTCTCGGCATACAGCCCTTTCTAGTCATCGCCGCCAATATTGCGCTTGGTATCGCCATTATTCCACTGACTTACCTCTTGGGACGGCAGCTCAAACTCTCAATCGAAGTCTCCTCATTGGCCGCATTCATCGTTGCGCTTGATCCCGCAAGCATACGAGCCTCCGTAGTATTGCGGGCGGACGCCATGGCGGACTTCTGGTTGGTGCTGGCATTTGTAGGCTTGCTCTATGTCAGACAGGCAGAAACAGTACGGGCAGCTGTATTTTTCGGATTCATAGCCTCCAGTTTCATCATGATGTCTGCCTTGACACGTCCAGCGGCATATCTGCTGTGGATTCCTATGGGATTCTGGCTCCTGTTTACTCACATGCGCTGGCGCGTCCCGGCTGTGGCTGCCATGGCGGCGGTTGGTTTTGCGGTCGTAAACTTGTGGAGCCACCACAACGGCGTTTATTTCAACAATCCCACTTTTTCTAGCGCCGGCACTTTTCAGCTGCTCTACGTCCGTGCGGCATCAGTTTTGCACCAAGCCACCGATGAGGATATTGACGATGTGTACGCGGAGTTGGCCATGCGCGTTGAAGAGCGACTAGGCAACGACGTACAAGACATTACTTCTAACTGGCGTCACCGGCACCTAGCCAGCACATCAAAACAGGCGGCAGCAATGACGGATATCGCCGTCGAGATCTTTCTACGCTATCCAGTGCAATACATACTGACGATACCTGTCGGCGTATACCGAGCGCTCTTCCCAGTGAACTCGTGGCCACTTTGGAACGCCATTGTCTTCAATCTGGCATTTTTGTTGACATCGGCTTATGGGCTAGCGCAGATGGCGCGAGCGCGAAGAATCAGTGACGCTTTTTACCTGGTCCTTCCCTGCCTATATTTTCTTGCAGGCACACTCCTAGTCGCGACAGCAAGTTTCGACACTCGCGCCCGCGTCATGGTCACGCCACTGCTCGCCATCATGGCCGCTCACGGCATCATGCACTTGCTCAACCGGCGAAGAGCGGCGTCGGCGTCCCCTTCACCCCCGGCCGGTAGCTGAAAAAGCTGCCCGCCAGCGGATACTTGGGCTTGTCGGCTTCGTCAATGCCCGTGCTGGCCGTGGTGATGTAGAGCGTGTCCAAGTCGGCGCCGGCAAAGGTACAGCTGGTGATATTGGGTACCGGCAGCGGCACGACCTGCAAGATCTCGCCAGCCGGCGAATAACGTGTGATGCGCGCGCCGCCGAAGTGCGCCACCCAGATGCAGTCCTCGCTGTCGACCGTCATGCCGTCCGGCACGCCCTCGTCATCCTGCGTGAACGCCGTGAAGACGCGCTTGTTGCTCAGCTCGCCATCCGGCGCCATGTCCAGGGCGTAAATCGTCCGCTTGATGCTGTCAGTGTGGTAGATGATGGTATTGTCGAGGTTGAACGTAGGGCCGTTGCAGATGATGTAATCGCTGTCGCATTGCCGTACGCTGAGGTCCGCATCCAGGCGATACAGCGAGCCCGTTTCGCCCGCTTGCTCGATGTCCATGGTGCCGGCCCAATAGCGGCCGCTGTTATCGACCTTGCCGTCGTTGAAGCGGTTGCCGGGCTGGCCAGCTTCCGGCAGCACAATCGGCGAGGCGGACAGCACATCAAAGTTAATCCAGGCATAACCGTCCTTGATGGTGCCGATGAAGCCGCCCGCCTGCCGCGGCGACAAGCTCGTCACCTCGAAGTCAAAAGTCCAGGTCGTTTTGCCGCCATCGGCCAGCGCGTAGCGGTGTACCTTGTTGCTGAAAATATCGACCCAGTAAACCGCGTTCTCCGCCTCGACCCAGAGCGGTCCCTCACCCAGGATCGCGGGAATCTCCCATACCAGTTGCACTTCGCTCATTTTCGCCTTCCTTTTGTTCTTAACTACAGAGTCCGCAGAGGGCACAGAGAACCAATGTCCGGCTTTTTCATCCACCTGGCAAAAGGAAAGTTTCCGGATTGCTGCCTTTATCGCCGTTCTCCCTGGAACTTATTGCTCAGGAAAATATCTCTGCGTTCTCTGCGCTCTCTGTAGTTGATCCGACTAATTTCGCGCGTATTCTACCAATTCGTGAAGGAGCCGTCAGCCCGGCGCAGATGCTTGAGCTCGCCCATGCTAAAGGGATATTTGCCCAGCGCCTCGGCGTTGAACTCGATGCCCAAGCCCGGCGCCGTCGGCGGCAGCAGGTAGCCGGCTTCCCATTCCGGCTGATTCAACACCAGATCCGGCAGGCTTTCGCCCGGTCGGCGCGGCAGCTCTTGTACAGCGCAGTTGGGCACGGACAGGCACAGATGCAAAAAGGCGGCGGTCGCGACCGGCCCAATCGGGTTATGCACGGCCAAGTCGATATAATGCGTCTCGCACATGGCGGCGATTTTCTTGGCTTCGCTGAGCCCGCCGCAGATGCACAGGTCGACGCGCGCGTAGTCTATCAACTCTTCTTCAATGACCTGGCGGAATTCCCACTTGGAACTATATTGCTCGCCGGCGGCCAGCGGCACGGTGGTGCGAGCGCGCAATTGACGGTAAGATTGCGAATTCTCGACCCGCAGCGGATCTTCGATGAAATAGGGGCGGTGCTGTTCGGCTTCCTGGCACAGCCACAGCGCATCGGCCGGATTGAGGCGCGTATGCACATCCAGCGCCAGCTTAACGTCGCCGCCCAGCGCCAGCCGCAGCGCCTCGAATTCCCTGATGGCGCGCCGCACTTCGACATCGGGCTCAAGCAGGCCGTCGGGTTCATGCCCCAAACCCCAGCGCAGCACTTTCCAGCCTTCTTCCAGCGAGCGCTGGCAGCACTCGACCAGCTCCTCGACCGTATCACCGCCGTTGTGATTGTAAGTCAGCACGCGGTCGCGGACGCGGCCACCCAGCAGCTCATAAACCGGTACGCCCAGCGCCTTGCCTTTGATATCCCACAGGGCGATGTCGACGGCGGCGATGGCGGCGGTGAGAATGCGCTGCGCCGGGAAGAAGCCGCCGCGGAATAGCAGCTGCCAGATGTGCTCCGTGCGGAAGGGGTCCTGGCCGATCAGCAGGGGGCGGAAGTGCTCGATGGCGCCTTGCACCGCCAACTCACGCCCGGTGATGCCGGCTTCGCCGATGCCGCTGATGCCCTCGTCAGTCTCGACCACTACGAAGCAAAAGGTGCGCCATTCCCGCGCCAGATAAACTTTGACGTCCGTGATTTTCATTGTGCCTCCAATCCTTGCCGGATTCTCTGGAAGCTAATTTTAACCGCTCACGACGCGCATACACAGCTCGCCAGCACAAGATGCTTGAGCTCGCTAGTAATGAAGGGGTACTTGCCATGCGCGTCGGGATACCTCTTAATCCGCCGAGGAATGTGCGGCTGGTGGGTGTTGCAACTACGAGTGGGGCTGTATTGCGAATATGAAAACAGCCCCATCGTGAGATACGGCTGTTTCGCAATCGTTCAGTTGAGGCGCCGCGAGCGCGCTAGTCTTGCGCCAGTTGATAAACTCGCACGTAGTCGACGATCATCTCCTGTGGGAACTCAGTGGTCTCATCGGGATTGCCGGGCCAATAGCCGCCGACCGCCACGTTCATCAGCAGGAAGAAGTCGTGATCATAGACCCACTGATTACCATTCAGGTCGTTTGCGCTGGTTAAGTTGACCAGCTCGCCATCGACATACCAGCGGATGACATTTTCATCCCAGTCGATGGCGTAGACATGGAAACCCTCGTCGAAATTCACATCAGCGCGATAAACATGTCCTATGTTGCCGGCGCCACTATAGCCCGGTCCGTGCAAGGCGCCGTAGACCACGTTCTTCTCACCGACATTCTCGAGGATGTCGACCTCGCCGCTGAGCGGCCAGCTGATCTCGGGAAAGTTGGCGCCCAGCATCCAGAAGGCGGGCCAGATGCCTTGCCCGTTCGGGATGTCGATCCGCGCTTCAACGCGGCCGTAAGTGAACTCAACCTTGTCTTGCGTGATGCAGCGAGCCGATGTGTAGAGGCATTCGCCGTAATGGCAGCTTGCATCCTCAAGCGTCTCCTCGCGCGCAGTGATGACCAGATTGCCCGCGCCATCATGCGCGGCATTCTCGACGCGATCGGTATAGTATTCCAACTCGTTATTGCCCCAGCCATGCCCGCCGACTTCGCAGGTCCACGATTCGCTGCTGATTGGCGCTCCGGCTTCAGCGTCAAACTCATCCGACCACATCAGATTCCACTCGCGCGTGTCCCAGCCGATGCTTTCGTCGATTTCGACTTCCGTCGCCTTTTCGCTCGCGCGGATCTGCACCTGGCTGGCGTCGTCAACCACCACGATCATCAGGTCGTCCAGATAGGCGGTCTGGGCGCCAACACCGGCCGGAAAACCAAAGGCGTAGCCCCAGACAGCGTCCAGATTGAAGCCGTCATCGGGCGCGCCACCGGGCTGCCAGTCGGCTCGACGCTGGAAGAAAGCAAAGGGGATGGTGAATTGCTGCCAGCCCTCGTAGTCGTCCAGCAAATGATAATAGAAGCGCTCGGCGGAATCGGCGTTGCTATCCATCAGGCGATTGTCAAAGATCTCGATCTGGACGACGCGCCCGCTGTTATTGCCGTAGAGCCAGAATTGCAGGGCGTTATGCGCCGTCCAGTCCATGCTTTGCCAGCCGTCGCCGTCGCTGAAGGCATGGGTGAAGCCGCCCCAGGCGCCGATGTTGTAGTCGATGCGCATGATCTGATTGGGCGCGCTGGCCTCAGGGAGAGCTAGCTCGGTGAAGGGCATGATCTGGCTGACGCCGATGATCGCGTTCGCGGTCGTATCGCCCCAAGGGACGAAGCCGATCGCCGCGCCGCCCGCCTGGCTTACATATTGCAAGCCCGTTTCATAATCGGCGACCGTCACAGGATGAGCGAAAGGAATGGGCGCCAGCAGCGCTTCGTTGAGCGATACCTCGGCTAGCCCGACCGGTTCGGGCGCTGCCTCCGCTGCCGACTCCTCGACGATGGCGGCTGCCGGCGATGCCACGCCTTGCAGGACAACCAGCTGCACCTCATCGATTATGGCGAAAGCGCTGTCGATGCCCGCCGGCAAGCTGAAGGCATAACCGGACACGGCATCAAGCCCCAGTCCATCATCCGGCGCGCCGGACGGCTGCCAGTCTGATCGGCGCTGGAAATCGATGAAGGGAATCTCGATCAGGCGCCAGCCGTAAGCGTCGTCGTCAAAGCGATAAAACCAACGCTCGGCCGTGTCGCTGGCGAGATCAGGATTCCGATTGTCGAAGATTTCAAATTGAATCGTGCCGCCGGTGTTGTTGCCCAGGAACGCAAAGCTGATTGCGTTGTAGTCACGCCAATCCATGCTGATCCAATTTTCGCCATCGTTGAAAACGTGGGAAAAGCCGCCCCATGCCGCGATATCGAAGTTTATATTCAGCGCGGAAGATTCCTGGCCGCCGCGTTTGGCAGTGAACAAGCTCAGCGCGACATTGTCCGGCGTGTCACCCCAAGTAACGTATCCGATGTCATTGCCGTCGCCATCGATTCCGACGTACAGCTCGTCCATTTCAAAATCGTCCAGCAGCAGCGGCTTGACATCCAGCGTGACCAGTTGAACATCATCGAGGTAGGCCGTTTGCGCGCCGGCGCCGGCCGGGAAACCAAAGGCCAGGCCGGATACCATGTCCAGGCCGAGACCATCATCGGGCGCGCCACCGGGCTGCCAATCGGTGCGCCGCTGGAAGCTCCGGAACTCGATGGTGATTTCCTGCCAGCCGTCGTAGTTATCGGCGATGCGATAATACCAACGCTCGGCGCTATCGCCGGTGATGTTGGGATTGCGATTGTCGAATACTTCGACTTGAATGTTGCCGCCCGTATTGTTGCCATAGAGCCAGAAGCGCACGGCGTTGTATGGCGTCCAGTCTTGGCTGATCCAGTTTTCGCCGTCAGTCAATGCGTGTGTAAATCCACCCCAGGAGCCAATGTCATAATTGATCTCCAGCACGGTAGACATGACATCGACGCGTTCCATCTCGGCCAGCGAAAGCGCAACATTGCCGGCGATATCGCCCCAGGGCGCATGGCCTATGGCGTTGTTGTACGGGTCGCTCCCTTCAAATAGTTCGTCCGCCTCGAAGTCGGCCAGAACACTCACCGTCGCTCCCTGAGCCCTACTGAGCCCGGCAATCAATAGCAGCGACAGCAGCATCACGACCGTCGCCAGTTTTTTCGTCGTCATTTCTTTTTTCCTCCGGCAATTATGTTCAAAAATTGAGATTGAACGGCTTTCGTTCTAGTGTCCGCGGAGTCGCATCGTCAATGTCTGCGACAGGCGACGCCACGCAGAGCCCGACAGGGAAGCGGCACAAGTTGTCGTGCTCGCGCCGCTCCGAAACTGTAGTTGTCTGCCGCGGCTGGGCGCCGGAACAGTCTGCTACTTGTCCACACCGGTGACCACGATTCCTTGGATAAACACACGCTGCGCCAGGAAGAATATCGCCAGCGGCGGAATCATCGAAATGACCGCTGCTGCCAAGATCAGTTGCGTCTCGGTGCTGTACAAGCCGTTGAATTCGGTCAAGCCAACGGTGATGGGATTGGCATCGCGATTGCCCGCCAGGTAGATCAGCGGACCGAAGAAATCGTTCCAGGCGAAGAAGAAGTGGAAGAGCGAGACTGCCGTCAGAGCCGGCACCGCTTGCGGCAAGATCACGGAGACGAAGGTGCGAACGCGCCCGGCGCCGTCGATCTGCGCCGCTTCTTCCATTTCGCGCGGGATCGTCAGAAAATACTGCCGCAGCAGAAAGATATTGTACGCATTGCCGAACATCGCCGGCACGATAAGCGGCAGCCAGGTACCGCCCCAATCAAGCACATTGACGAAGAAGGCGTAGGTCGGCACCAGCGTCACCGCTGGCGGCAAGACGATTGTGCCGATCATGATCATGAAGAGCAGGTTCTTGAACGGGAAGTTGAAGCGCGCAAAACCATAGGCCGCGCAGGCCGATGCCGCTACCGTGCCGAACATCGTAACGAAGGCATAAAGCAGCGTATTGGCCAGCAAGCGCGCGAAGTCAATCGTCTGCCAGGCGCGCGGGTAATTGTCCCACTGCACATCGAACTCGCGCAGCGGCTCCAATTGGCGCCAGTTGCCCTCCCATTGGATCAGCCCGCCAGCCGGGTTCGACGGATCCACGAACTCGCTCGCGCGGCGACCCTTCTTGACCAGGGCCCAATCGCGTATTCCATCCGCGGTCGGCACCTGCAAGACATCGTACTCCTTGCCTTCGAATTCAAAGGCTATAGCTTCCGCGGGCCATATCGGCGCGCCCGGGTCAGAAGTCTGCGCCTTGCTCTTTAGCGATGTGATGACGCCGTATGCCATCGGCATCAAGTAGACGGCGAGGATAGTCAAGGCGAAGAGCGTTACCGCCGCTTGCAGCAGCAGATCGCGCCGCCGCCGAGACAATTCGTATTCTGTGAAGTTCTTGGTTTTCTCGGCCATCATTTACTCTCCCCGGCGTAATACACCCAAAAGCGACCGGACCAGAACAGGAAGATGGTGATGATAAGCCCAATGATGAACATGAACCAGGCAAGCGTGGCGCCATAGCCCATATTCTGGAAGGTAAAGGCTTGCTTGTAGAAATAGATCATGTAGAAGTTGGTCGTGCCTTCCGGGTAGCCACTACCCAGATTCAGCACCCAGGGCACTATGAAGAACTGCAACAGGCCAACTACGCTTAGAATCAGATTGTAAAAGATGACCGGCGTCACCATCGGGATCGTGACCGACCACAGTTGCCGCAGCCAGCCCGCGCCATCAATCGACGCCGCTTCATACAGTTCGGTCGGGACGCCCTGCAAGCTCGCCAGGTTGATCAAAATCGCATTGCCGATGCCCCACAGCCCGATGAAGGTATAGGCGAGGTAGATCAGATTGGGATCGTCCAGCCAGCGCAAGCCATCCATGCCGACCGCGTCAATGCCAGTCAGCGCGATCATTTGGTTTAGCCATCCCGTATGCGGATTCAAAACGCGCGACCAAATCAGAATGGCCGCAATCAGCGGCACCATGGTCGGCGCGTAGAAGAGCGTACGCAGCACATTTCGCCCCAGCAAGTGCTGGGAGTTGAGCAGCACCGCCAGCAAGAAGGCCGACACCATCCCGATCGGCAAAGAAATCAGCGCGAACTTGAAGGTGACGAAGAGCGTCTCCCAGGTATTGGGATCGCGCGACAACATGCGCGCCCAGTTTTCCAAGCCCACAAAGCGCGCTTCTTCCGGCGCCGATAAAGTAAAGTCGTATAGCGAAAACAGAAATGAAACGATCATCGGCGCCAGGTAAAACAAGGTAAAGCCGATTAGCCAGGGACTCAGGAATATCAAGCCCCACTTGGCCTCGTCTCGTTGCGCGCCCGTCAGCTGAAACTGGGCGCGCAGGCTCCATTTGGCTTGGCCGCGCGCGGCGCCAAATTCGGAGAACATGTCCATGACAAATACCCTTCAACTAAGACTGTCGGGTTGAGCCCGGCGGCGGAACGCTGAGCGCTCGCCGCTGGGCACGAAATTGCCGTCAGGACGCTTTACATGTCCGCATCAAAGATGGCTTGCAGGTCGTCCCGCAGCGCGTCAAGCGCGGCGTCAACGTCTTCATCGGCGTTATTGTCGACCAACTGCCCGTATTCGTTGTAGCGGGCGCTCGATTCCAGGAAACTCGGCATACCCTCTTCGTGATTCGGGTTGTCCGGATGCTGCAAACCAGCCAACACGACATCCCAATTCAGGTTGGCCCAGTCGACATTCGGGTAAGCCTCGCCCTGTGTGGCGATTGTGCGTTCAAGGAAACTATCCTGCAGGCTGAGCCGCGCTGGCATACCGCCGTAGAGGCTCGTCAAGTCAGCGGCGCGATCGCCCAGCAGGTAGGTCAAAACCTCGAAGGCCTCTTCGGGGTGATCAGTGCCCTTCATGACGCCGAAGGTATCGGCATGCAGCTTGGCGGTGGTTACGCCGTTGTGCGATGGCACCGGGCCGAAATCCCAGGCCGCGTCCAGATTGGCCGTGCCCCAGCCCAGGTACCAGAGGTGGATGGTGATCATGCTCATGTTGCCGGTATCGAACCAGTTGGCGCTGCCGCCGCCCATGATCTCGCTGCCGCTGTAGACGGCGTTGGGCATGAAGTAGTCGTTCCACATGGCGTTGTGGTACCAGTGCTCGGCTTCACGCCAGATATCAGGGATGACCGCGTTGCCCTCGCCATCAACGAAGTTGGCGGAACCAAAGAGCGTTGCCCGGCCGCGTACATCGCTGAACTGCGTACCATATCCGAATTGAACGATGTTGCCGGTGTCGAATTCGTCCATAGTGGCGTCGTTGCCGTTGATGTCGACAGACATAATCTTGGCTACTTCCGCCAGCGTGTCAGTATTCCATTCGTGCTCGTTGCCTTCCCAATCGGTATAAGACTCGCCGTAGGCACTGGGCGGATAGGGAATGCCGGCTTCATCAAACAGGTCGACGTTGTACATCAGGAAGGACGGGAAAACGGCAAATGGGATACCCAACTGCCCTTCGCCTTCCACGCGGTAGAACTCGATAAGCGCCGGGTCAAAGTCGCTTAGATCGTAGTTATTCTCTTCGATCAGCGGCGTCAGATCCAGCCAGGCGCCGGGGAAGGACGCACGCCCGCGAATGCCCATCGGGCCAATAATATCGGGCGCGTTGCCGGCGGCAATCTGCGTGCTCAATACATCATAGGCTTGAGCGTTGTCAACGATTTCCAGTACGAGCTCGATCTGGTCCTGCGAGTCATTGTATTCCGCTACGATGGCTTCCTGTGCGGCGACCAGCGGCGCGTCCGTGCCAGCGCCCAGGCCCACATACCAGCGAATTTGGACTCGATCTTGAGCTTGCGCCATGCCAGCCGCCAGTATAAGCAGCAGCACGACGATGGGGGTGATCAGTTTTGTGGTACGCATTTCTCTCTCCCAAAGTTATCAACTATCCCGCGTAGAGTCTTGTGATCGAAACCGGCCGCCACAATGGCGAACGCTTCTCGAGACCGATTTCAACCTGGAACGGAATGAATCCTGTCAATAGACCGCCTCCTGTCTAAATGGTTACGAAGGGTTTTCAGTAAACCGCGCCGCTGCTGGCGCGGATGACTAACTCCACGGGCAATACGATATGCCGAGCCGGCTCCGGCGTCGTCTTGACAATGTCGATAAGCGTCTCGACCGCCAACATGCCGGTGCGATTGATCGGCTGACGGACTGTGGTCAGCGGCGGATCAGCGTTGGCGGCCAAGGGCATATCATCAAAGCCGACCACGGCGATGTCGTCCGGAACACGCAGGCCGCGGTCGCGAATAGCGCGCACGGCGCCCAGCGCAATCGCATCCGACTGAGCGAAAACGGCTTCCGGCTGCTGATCCAGCAGCGCCTGCATGGCCTGGTAGCCGCCCGCCTCGCTGAAATCGCTGACCTTGACCAGAGCTTCATCGACCTCCAGCCCGCGGTCCCCCAGCGCGTGACGGTAGCCGGCATCGCGGTCGGCGCCGGCGGTATTATGCGCGGTCGCCAACTGGCCGATGCGCCGGTAGCCCAGCTGCACCAGGTGGCTCGCCGCCAGGTAAGCGCCCGCCTCGTTATCGACATCGACATAGCTGATTGAGGCGGCGTTGCTGGTCGGCGGCCGGCCAATCTGCACAAAGGGAATGTCGTACTGCTGGATCTTGCTGACGAAGGTGCTGTTGATGGTGTCAGCCGTTATGATCAGGCCGTCGATCAAGCCGCTGGCCACGATGCGCTGGCTCATCTTCTCTTCTTCTTCTGGCGTCTGGAACAAGAAGAGCGCCGGCGTGTAATCGTGCTGGTTGCAGGCGTGAGAGATGGCTTGAATGACCAGGGGGTAGTAGGG
>LXNI01002053.1_pt1 | contig 15158 bp, 12 predicted proteins | sample 809091 | NCBI WGS metagenome assembly LXNI01 (sample SAMN04870527, study PRJNA318959) | sponge metagenome | biome: 01000161; feature: marine sponge reef; material: water | host: Sarcotragus foetidus | place: Greece: Milos, Mediterranean Sea | collected 2013-05-29 | depth 5-7 m | reverse complement strand
ACCCGGTCGAGCAGCGCCTCCGCGCGCGCCAGGATGCGCCGGCGCGTCATGCCGTGCAGCCGGCCCTGATAGACGAGGTTCTGGCGGACCGTCAGATCGGCGTCGAGCGAGCGGGTCTGGAACACGATGCCGAGGCGGGCGAGCGCCCGGCGCGGCGCCCGGCGCAGGTCGCAGCCGAACACGGCGATCCGCCCCGACCGGTTCTCGTAAAGGCGGGTTACGAGGTTGAAAAGCGTGGTCTTGCCGGCGCCGTTCACGCCGAGCAGCGCGGTGAAGCTGCCGGCCTCGACCTTGAGCGACACGCCGTCAAGGGCGGTCGCGGCGCCGAAACTGTGGTCGAGGTCCTCGACTTCCAGGGCGGGGACGGTCATGCGCAGCCTGCGGCGGTTCCGGGACCGGATGGCGGCGCCGGGCGGCGGCGCAATGTAGAATTCATATCGCCCCCGTGGAGGCTTCGGACCGCCCGGCGCGGCGCTGGCGACGCCGGACGAAGGCGCTATGATGAGATTGAAGACGCAAACGGAGATCAAGTCCATGCACCCGCGCCGGGCGATGCTCGCAATCGCCTTTCTTTTTTTCGCCGGCTTCGCTCATGCCGAAGTTCCCGCGCTGCGCATCGCGGTGCTGAAATTCGGCACCGTCAACTGGCTGATGGACACCATTACCCGGCATGGTTTCGACGACAAGGAGGGCTACAGGCTCGAAGTCGTCGGGCTCGCCGGCAAGCCGGCCACGACCATCGCCTTCCAGTCCGGCGATGCGGACCTGATGGTGACCGACTGGGTATGGGCGCTGCGCCAGCGGGAGAAGGGCGCGGATCTCGGCTTCTCGCCCTATTCCGTGGCGCTGGGCGCCCTGATGACGCGCGGCGATGTGGACGGGCTTTGCGGCCTGAAGGGGCGCAGGGTCGGCATTGTCGGCGGCGAATTCGACAAGAGCTGGCTGGTGCTGCAGGCGCTGGCGCGCAAGGATTGCGGCTTCGAACTGGCTGCGGAGACGGAGGCGCTGTTCGGCGCCCCGCCGCTGATGAGCAAGCAGCTGCAGACCGGGGAGGTGGACGCCGTCTCCACCTTCTGGCATTGGGCGGCGAAGATGGAGGCCGCCGGGAACACCCGCCTTGTCGGGGTGACGGACGCGCTCGCGGCGCTGGGCATCGCCCCGGCCCCGGCGCTGATCGGCTTCGTCTGGGACCGGGCGCGCGGCGGGGCCGAGACGGTCGCCGCCTTCCTGCGTTCGGTGCGGGCGGCGCAGGCGCGGCTGGCGGCGGACGACAGCGAGTGGGAGGCGCTCCGCCCGCGCATGAAGCCGAAGGACGACAAGGCCTTCGTCACGCTCAGGGACCATTTCCGCGCCGGCATTCCCGGCTCCTGGGGCGCGGCTGACACAAAATCCGCCGGCCTGCTGCACCGCCTGTTGATCGACAATGCGCCGCCTGCCTTCAGGGAGCAGGCCGGCGTCTTCGACGACGCCCTGTTCGCCGCGCCCTGAGCCGATGGCGGCGCGGCGCCGGCTGGCCCTGCAGGCCTCGTCGCTTGCAGGGCTGGTGCTGCTATGGGCGCTGGCGGCCGAGGCGGTCGCCAGCGATGTCCTGCCCGGCCCCGCCGCCGTCTGGACGGCGTTCCTCACCCAGGTCGGGCAGGCCGATTATTTCGGACATTTGCTGGTCACGCTGGCGCGCGTTGCGGCGGCGTTTTTCCTGGCCATGGCGATCGGCAGCGCCGTCGGCCTGGCGCTCGGCATACGGCCGATGCTGGACAATGTGTTCGGCGGCTGGCTCACCCTGCTGCTCAACATCCCGGCGCTGGTCGTCATCATCCTTTGCTATGTGTGGTTCGGGCTGACGGAGGCGGCTGCCATTACGGCCGTCGCCGTCAACAAGATTCCCAATGTCGCCGCGACGCTCCGGGAAGGTGGGCGGTCGCTCTCGCGCGACCTGGCCGAAATGGCGGAAGTGTACCGCCTCTCCGCCATGCAGCGCCTGCGCCATGTGATCCTGCCGCAGCTGGCCCCGTTCTTCGCGGTCGCCGCGCGCAACGGCCTGGCGCTGGTCTGGAAGATCGTGCTGGTCGTCGAACTGCTGGGGCGGCCTGACGGCGTCGGGTTCCAGCTCCATGTCTATTTCCAGCTGTTCGATGTTGCGACCATCCTCGCCTACACGATCGGGTTCATCATTGTCGTGCTGGCGATAGAATTACTTATCCTCGAGCCGTGGGAGCGGCGCGCCTCCCGGTGGCGCCGGTGAGCGGCCTCGATGTCGACATCGCCGACAAGCGCTTCGGCAGCCAGCCGGTGCTGGGCGCCGTGCGCTTTCGGCTCGCGGCCGGCGAGCGCGCCGCGCTGCTCGGTCCCTCCGGCATCGGCAAAAGCACGCTGCTCGGCCTGATCGCCGGCTATGACGCCGGGTTCGAGGGCCGTATCGGGCGCCCGCCGGGGCCAACGGCGATGGTGTTCCAGACCCCCCGCCTGCTCTCCTGGCGCACGCTGGCCGAGAATATCGCGCTGATGCCGGATTCGGGCGGCCCCGGCCGCGCGCGCGCGCTCCTCGCCGAAGTCGGGCTGGGCGAGGTCGCCGACGCCTTTCCGGAGCGGATCTCGCTCGGCATGCAGCGGCGGGTGGCGCTGGCGCGCGCGCTCGCCGTCGAGCCGGCCCTGATTCTGCTGGACGAGCCCCTGGTATCGCTCGACCCCGACACCGCCGCCGGCATGCGCCGCCTCCTGGTCCGGCTGCTCGACCGGACCGCCGCCGCCAGCCTGATGGCAACCCATGACCGCCGCGAGGCGCTCGCGATCGCGGACCGGGTGCTGGAGCTCGATGGCCGCCCGGCGCGGATCGTCTCCGACCGCCTCTCCCCGCTCGCCCGCGAGGCGCGCCGCGACCCGGCTGCGGTGGAGGCGCTGCATCGCGAGTGGTACGGGTTTGCGATTGAACCGCGGGGTCGCTCGGGATAGGCTTGTCCCCGTAAGTGCGGCCGGGACGGGGTCGCCCTCGCCCCTGCCGGGCAAAGCGTGCGCAGCAAGGCGTCAGCATGGCGAACGCGGAGGGAGAGGGACGGGCGCGCGGATATCCGCAATGCGCTGTCGGCGAGCCGCAGCCTTGTGGCATCGATCGCGCTGTTCAGCGCCTTCGTGAACCTGCTGATGCTGACCGGTCCGCTGTTCATGCTCTAGCTCTATGACCGGGTGCTGACCTCGCGCTCGGAGGCCACGCTGGTGGCGATCACGGCGTTCCTGTTCCTGATGATGGGCCTGCTGGACCATGCGCGCGGCCGGGTGCTGGCGCGGATCGGCTCGCGCTTCCAGGAGCGGCTCGATGCCCGGGTGCTGGGGGCGATCCTGACAAGGGCGGGCCTCTCGCCGCAGGCGCGCACCGAGCCCGGCACGGGGCTCAGGGACCTGGAGGCGATGCAGCGCTTCGCCTCGGGGCAGGGACCGTTCGCCTTCTTCGATGCGCCGTGGACGCCGGTATTTCTCGCGGTGCTGTTCGTGTTCCATTGGCTGCTCGGTGTGCTGGCGGTGGTCTCGGGCCGTCACCCGGGTCTCGGCCGATGCGCTGACCGACCCGCGCAGCGGGCTGTCCCGGTATGAGGTCGAGCTCGCCATCGGCGCGCCCATCGAGCCGGACGCCGAAACCGGCCCCGGCGCCTGGATGGACGCGGCCGGGGCCGCGCTCACCCGCTGGCTCGGCGCGGAGGAGGACGCGGCGGCGCGCCCGCCCCGCCGCTCGCGCCCGGCATGCCGGTCGAGGCCTATCTGCGCACCGGCGAACGCTCGCCGCTCAGCTATTTGGTGAAGCCGCTCAGCGACTATTTCGAGCGCTCGCTGCGCGAGGAGTGACGGCGCCCCGGATCCGGTCCGGGCCGACAAGGGGGCTAGGCGGTCACGCCGCGTTCCGGCTCGCGCCGGTTTTCGGCAACCCGGCGGCAATGGAAGCGGTCGAGGTCGATGGCCGCGAAGCCGCCGTCGAGGATCAGTTCCGAGAGCGCCCGGCCCGCCGCCGGCGCATGCTGGAGGCCGTGGCCGGAAAATCCGGTCGCGATCAGGAAATTCTCCGGCGCGCCCGGCCATGCGCCGATAATCATGTTGCCGTCAAAGATGTTGTAGGCGTAGTGGCAGGCCCAGGCGTTCCGGAGCCGGATCGCCTCGAAGGCCGGCAGGCGGCGCGCAAGGCGCGGCCATGCCATGCTCTCGAACGCCTCCAGGTCCGGCTCCCAGTCGAAATCGCCGGCGCGTTCATAGTCGGACAGGCCGGTAATGAAGCCCGCGCCCTCGGGCCGGAAGCTGATCGTCTGCCCGTCAATGGTGAGCGGCATTGGCTCGACAGGCGCCCGGCACTCGAAATACCAGGTCGTGCGCGGCATCGGGCGAACGGGAATATCGAGGCCGATCATGGCCGCAATTTCATGCGCCCAGGCGCCGGCATTGTTGACGATCCACTCGCCCTCCAGCGCCGCGCCGCTGTCCAGCGCCACCGAGCGGACCAGGCCGGACGAGACCTCCAGCCCGGTTGCGGCACCGGCGATATAGGCGACGCCGAGCGCCCTTGCCTTGCGGCGAAGGCCCGTCAGCGCGCCGTGGGAATCGATCCAGCCATCGTCCGGCGAATGGGTGGCGCAGATGACGTCGTCCGTGCGCAGCGAGGGGAAGCGCGCCGCCAGGCCGTCCGCGTCGAGGAGATCGACATGGCAGCCGAGGCCCGTCTGGAGCGCGTGGTTCTCGCGCATGGCGGCGGCGGCCCCGGCCGCAATGGCGATGAACAGATAGCCTTGCCGGCGGAAAGACGCGCTGGCGGGCTCGTCCTCCACGGCCATGGTTTCCTCGAAGCCGCGATAGAATTCGTGGCCATATTGCGACATGCGCACATTCTCTTCCTGCGAGAACATGATGCGCAGGCCGGCCGTGGAGCGGATCGAGGCGGCATGCTCATAGGCCGGGTCGCGCTCGACCACCGCGATGCGCAGCCCCGGCTCGCGGCGGATCAGATGGTAAGCCGTGCTGCATCCGTGCAGCCCGCCGCCGATGATGATGACATCATATTTCATGGGGCCCGCCCCCCTCCTTGCCCGGCGCCCCAATCATGCCAGGCGCGCCCGGCTTTCATAGCCGCTGCGCTGCCCGGGCGATAGCAGGCGACCGGCAAAGACCGTCCAGCCATCGGCTAATCACCTAGCGGACAAGGGAGGATTTCCTGAAAAATAGGTAATAATTCTCTATAGAGGGCTTGCATCCGGGACATCCGTGACCAGATAGGGTCGGGGGAAGAGGGATTCTCAGCCCGCTCCCCACGCGCCGGCCCGGCGCTCGAACGACCCCGATTCAGCAGACAGGCGATATGCGCGCGAAGCGGGGCCGCGCCCGGCGGGCCTTTTTGTCGAACCCAAGCGGAACCAAAGGAGCCTGAGCGCCCCCATGCCCATCATCGACCCGACCGTCGCCCTCTCGACACGCCAGGAGGCTTTCTGCCGCCACTACGCCGTCTCCGGCAATGCCGCCGACGCCGCAAGGCGGGCCGGCTATTCCGAGCGCTCCGCCCGGCAGACCGGCTGCGCGCTGCTGGAGCGGCCCTGGATCGTCGAGCGCCTGCGCCGCATTCGCCTGTCCTGGAAGCGCACCGAAAGGGACGAGGCCCGCATCCTGCTCGCCCGGCTGGAGCAGGCCTGGGACGCCGCCGCCGCCGCCGGCTCGGCTTACCTGATGCTCCAGACCCTGCGCCTCCAGGCGGAGATCGCCGGGCTGGTGAAGCCCGCCGGCCACAACCGCGCCCGGCTCTGGCCGATGCCGCATGAGGATGAGCTCGGAGAGGTCCAGGCCGGCGCGGCCGAGGAGGTCGGCACCGAGCCCGGCCCGCTCGCCGAGGCCGTGCGCCGGGGGCGGGACCGCGCCGAACGCGCGCTCGCCCGCCACCATGCCTGCCGGGAGGCGCTTGAGGCGCAGGAGGGCTTCGACCCGGCCGCGCATGAGGAAGCCGCCCGCAGGCTCGCCGAAGCCGTCGAGGAGCGCATATATCTGCCCGTCAGCTTCGCGCCATCCGATGACCCGGGGCAGGATGAGGACCTGCCCCCCGCCGACGACCCGCCCGAGGAGACCTATGAAGACTGCCCGTGGGCCGGCGATGACAGGTTCGGCGATGAGGACAGCATCAATGACGACCGGGCCGACGGCGCCGAACATGACTGGCTCTACCAGCGCCGCAATGGCTGCGCCCCGCTCCACGACCCCTGGGCCCCGGAGACTGTCGAGAAGAGAAGGCGGGACCGGCTCGAACGCGACTGTCTGCGCGCCGGCGGTGAGGAGGAGTTCGGCCCCGGTGAGGCGGGCTGGATCGACGACGAGGATGAATTCGAAGACGGCGAATTCGCGCCCGCGCATGACAAAACATGACATATCCTGACACTCTCCGGGGGCCCCTCCCGGAAGGCGTCCGTCACGGAATGGCGGCGGCACGGGAGCGGGCGCGTGCGAAGGCGATCAGCACGCCCGGCGCCGCCACGGCCACGGCGAGCAGGGTGAGCTCGATATGCCCGACGCCGATCATGCCGCCGCCCGGCGCAGCGAGCGTGGCCCCGCCGAGCGCCAGCGACAGGCGCGCGGCCCAGCCGAGCGGCCCGCGCCCGACATCGCCGACGCCGACCAGATAGCCCTGGAGGCCGGCGCTCACCAGCAGGATGCCGCAGATGGCGGTAATCAGCACGACGACCGTTTCGCCGGGCGCGCCCTGCAGCAGCAGGGCCGGGTTGAAGACGAAGAAGAACGGGATGACATAGATCACCGCGCCGATCCGCATGGCCTCGAAGCCGGTCTCCAGCGGTTCGCATTTCGCCACCGACGCCGCGGCGAAGGCGGCGAGCGCCACGGGCGGCGTGATGAAGGACAGCATGCCCCAATAGAGCACGAACATATGCACCGCCATCGGGTCCATGCCGATCTTGATGAGCGCGGGCGCAAGGATGATGGCGAGGAAGATATAGGCCGCCGTCACCGTCATCCCCATGCCGAGGATGAAGCTGGTGACCGCGCCCATGATGAGCAGCACGAAGGGCGTGTCGCCGGCGAGATTGACGAGGTCGTTGGTGATCGACCCGGTCATGCCGGTGGCCTGCAGCGCGCCCACCACGAGGCCGACCGCCGCCAGCAGTCCGGCCAGCTCGGCCAGCAGGCCGCCGGTCGAGTAGATATAGGTCTTGAAGACGGTCCAGCTCAGCCGGTGGTTGCGGTTGAACTGGTTGACGGCCAGCAGCAGCAGGGTGGCGTAAAAGGGCGCCTGGGCCTCCCGCCAGAGGAAGACCAGCAGGTAAACCAGCACGCCGAAGGCGGCCACATAGTACCAGCCGTCCTTGAAAACGGCCCACAGGGTCGGAAGTTCCGAGCGGTCGAGGCCGACCAGCCGGTTCTGCGCCGCATAGGCGTCGATCTGCATGAACAGGCCGAGATAGTAGAGCAGCGAGGGCACAATGGCGGCGATGGCGACCGTCAGGTAGGAGACATCGAGGAAGTCCGCCATGACGAAGGCCGTCGCGCCCATGATCGGCGGCATCATCGTGCCGCCGGTCGAGGCGCAGGCCTCGATGGCGCCGGCGGTCTTCGCCCGCACGCCGATGCGCTTCATCGCCGGAATGGTGAGCGCGCCGGTGGTCAGCACATTGGTGATCGGCCCGCCCGACATGGAGCCGAACAGGCCGGAAGAGAAGATCGCCACCTTGGCGGGGCCGCCGCGCACATGGCCGAGCAGCGCGAAGGCGAGATTGATGAAGAACTGCCCGCCGCCGGTATAGACCAGCGCATTGCCGAACAGGAGGAAGCCGAAGACCAGCGTCGTGAAGGCGCGCATCGGAATGCCGAGCACGCTCTCTTCGGAATAGACATGGTAGGAGGCCGTCTCCATCACCGTGCGCTCGACAGCCGAGTCGGGCACGATGACATTCAGATAGACCGGCAGGAAGGAGGCGGTCAGGCACACGGCGAAGACCGGCCAGCCGCCGGCCCGCCGCCCGCCCTCCAGGATCAGCAGCCAGAGGGCCACGGCGAACCAGGGCGCATGCCAGGGCGCGAGGAAGGTCTCGGCCCAGATCTCCTCGTTGATGGCCTCGCCATGCCAGGTGAAATAGGCGGTCATGACGAGCGTGAGCGCGAAGGCGGCGATGTCGTAGAGCGGGACCCTGCGGCGGGGAGCCGATTTGTAGGCCGGCATGAAGATGAACAGCATCGCCAGCATCGATCCGAGGATCAGATACATATATTGCTGATCGACAAGGACGTGGCCGGTGACGTTCTTGAAGAAATTCAGGCGGAAAATCTGGTTGACCGCCAGCGAGACCGATATGGCGGTCAGCAGGAAGGCGGTGGAGACCCAGAAGCGCCCCGGGCTGCGATAGCGGGAGAGTTCGAGGTCCTCGACGTCAGCGCCGGCTTTCACGGCCGGATTGTCGGACATGACTCTGGCGCCTCCCCCGCGGGACGAAAACCGGGCGCGGCGGCCGCCCGCCGGACCCGGGCGCTCCTGCCCGGATCCGGCCGTCCGTCCGCCCCGGAATGCTCCGGATTACCAGGAGGTGAAGACGGGATCGAATCCGGCGTCGCTCAGCGCCTTGGCCCTGGACGCCTGCCATTCCTTCACGAAATCGGCCGGCCCGCTCGCCACATGAGCGTCCCAGGCCGCCTTCAGGACCTCCTGCCGGCGCAGCTTCTCCTCCTGGTTCGCCTGGCCCTCGGCATTCCAGGTGCCGGCCTCCTTGTAGAAGGCGATCGAGCCCGGATGCATCGGCAGGTAGAAATTGTAGAGCTGGCGGTCCAGCGCCCAGCCATCCGCCGCCGGCGCGCCGTCCTTGTAGTCGTCGAAATGCGTCACCATGGCCTTGGTCAGGCTGTAGGCCACTTCATCGGACACCGCCGGCGTGCCGATCAGGATCGGATAGATGCTGGCGATGGATTCCTGGCTGCCGTCCGGTACGCCGGGGCCGTGGGTGCAGACGCTCGGCACATACCAGGGCACGACCTTCTGCACGCGCGCCCAGCCGTCCTTGTCCGCATGCGGCAGCGGCGGGTGATAGACGCCGCGCGGGCTGGCCTCCATCTTCTTCATGAAGGTCGAGCTCGAGGAGGTGATCGAAGCGTCGATGTCGCCGTCGATGATGCCGTTGATCGAGGCCGCCCAGCCGCCGACCTCGACCAGCTGGACATCGTTCGTGGTGAGGTTCGCGAAGCCGAGCAGCGCCTCGACGGCCTTCTGCAGCGCGGGCGAGCCCCGCACCCAGCCGATGCGCTTGCCCTTGAGGTCGGCCATGGTCTTCACGCCGGTGTCCTCGGCGACGGCGAAGGTCGTGCAGCCCTTGCCACGATTGAGCATGAGCAGGCGGACGGGCGTCGGCCCCCATTTTTCGCCGCCAAAGGCGAAGACCGCTTCCTGCGCGTACACGCTGTCGGAGCCGGTCGCGGTGAACTGGGCCTTGCCGGCCCTGACCGGCGCCAGGCGCGCCACGTCATTCTTGCCGGGGAGCACGCGAAGATTGACGTTGTAGCGGTTCTTCAGCATGCCACCGACCGCGATCATCTGGCTGTAGCCGGTCGTGCCGGTATTGTAGGCCGTGGTCACGAGCGTGTCCGGCAGCATCACTTCGCCGGCATGGCTGACGGCGCCGCCCGCGAGCGCGGCGGCGGCCAGCACGGCGACGAATGTCGTGGTTCTCTTCATTCCTGGGTCCTCCCCCTGTCGTCGAGCCGTTGCATGTGGCTCCCCGGTGGCCGCGAACGGTCGCACCCCGGCATGTTCGGGTCAAGGCGCATGGAGCCGTGCAGGGCCGCGCGTTCAGGAGACCGTGCGCGCCACGCGGTAATGCCGCACATGCTCGGGCAGGGCGGTATCCGGGTCCTGGCGGTCGTCGGGGATCGGCGCGCCCGGCGTCTTCGGGAGGAAGGGGATGACGCCCGCCCAGACCGGGTGGCCGTAATCCTCCTCGTCATCGACGGGGCCGCCGGCGCGCACCTTGGCGGCCGCCTCGTCGATCGGCATGCCGAGAATGGTCGTCGCCTTGATTTCCTGCTCGTTGATCTCGCGCAGCTGCTCCCAGCGCCCGGGGAACATCTGCTCGACGAAGACGCGCATGCGCTCGACCTTGCTGTCGCGGCCGGTGATCTTCTTCGCCGTCCCGAACAGCATGGCGGAGCGGTAGTTCACCGAATGGTGCATGCCCGAGCGCGCCAGCACCAGGCCGTCCAGCTCCGAGACCGTCAGGCAGACGTCGTAACCTGCGGACTTGCGCAGCATTCGGCTCGCGGAGGAGCCGTGCCAGTAGATGTGGCTTCCCTCCCGCCAGTAGAGCGTCGGCGTGACGACGGGCGCGCCGTCCAGCACATAGCCCACATGCGCAAGCAGGCAGGCATCCAGGATCTCGTAAAGGCTCGCCTTATCGTAGCGCCCGCGCTCATATTTGCGGCGCAGGCGCGAGCGATTGCTGGGAGCGGTTGTGCGCATGGGGCCCTTGTCCTTTCCTCAGTCCCGGTCGAGTTACGCGCCGCTGATCGGCTCCGGTCAAGCCCGCATGTCTCGCCAGGGTCATGGCCCTCATTCCTCCGGCGGGCCCCAGCCGCCGCCGCCGGGCGTTTCGATGACGAAGATGTCACCGGCGCCCATTTCCGTGCGGTCGGCGCCGAGCAGGACCTCGGTGCTGCCGTCCGTCCTGACGACGCTGTTACGGCCGAGGGCGCCGCTCTCGCCGCCGGCGAGGCCGTAGGGCGCGACGCGGCGATGACTGGAAAGGATCGCCGCTGTCATCGGCTCCAGGAAGCGGACCCGGCGGCGGATGCCGTCGCCGCCCCGCCAGCGCCCCCGGCCGCCGCTGCCGCGCCTGATCTCGAAGCTCTCCAGCCGCACCGGATAGCGCCACTCGAGGATTTCCGGGTCGGTGAGCCGCGTGTTGGTCATATGGACATGCACCGCGTCGGCCCCGTCGAAGCCCTCGCCAGCGCCCGCGCCGCCGCAGATGGTCTCGTAATACTGGTAGCGCGCATTGCCGAAGGTGAAATTGTTGACCGTTCCCTGGGATTCGGCGACGGCGTTCAGCGCGCCGAACAGCGTGTCGGTGATGTATTGCGAGGTCTCGACATTGCCGGCCACCACCGCGGCGGGATAGTACGGCCGCAGGATCGAGGGTTCCTTCACCCGGATGTCCAGCGGCTTCAGGCAGCCGGCATTGAGCGGGATATCGACACCGCAGAGGCAGCGGAAGACATAGAGTACCGCCGCCATGCACACGGCGGTCGGCGCGTTGAAATTGCCGTCCACCTGGGCGGAAGAGCGCGAGAAGTCGAGCACCGCCCGGCGCGCTTCCTTGTCGATGGAGACATCCACCGCGATAAGCCAGCCCTGGTCGGTCTCGATCTCGAAGCTGCCAGGCCGGAGCGCGTCCAGCACCCGGCGCACGCTCTCCTCGGCATTGTCGCGCACATGGCGCATATAGCCCTGCACGGTATCCAGCCCGAAATGCGCCACCATCTTGTGCAGCTCCTCGACGCCTTTCTGGTTCGCGGCAATCTGGGCGCGGAAATCGGCGAGATTCTCGGCCGGGTTGCGCGCCGGGTAGCGCGCGCCCTCCAGCATCGCCAACACCTCTTCCTCGAGGAAGCGTCCGCCGCGCACGGCGCGCACATCGTCGAACAGCACGCCCTCCTGCTCGATATGGCGGCTGTCGGGCGGCATGGAGCCCGGCGTGATGCCGCCGATATCGGCATGGTGGCCGCGGCTTGCGACATAGAACTGGATGGCGCCGCCATCGGGCCCGAAGACCGGCGTGATGAGCGTCACGTCCGGCAGATGCGTCCCGCCATTGTAGGGCGCGTTCAGCATGAACACGTCGCCCGGCTCTATCGTTCCCGCGCGGGAGCGGATGATGGACTGCACGGACTCCGACATGGAGCCCAGATGAACCGGAATATGCGGCGCGTTGGCCACCAGCTCGCCATCGGGGTCGAACACGGCGCAGGAAAAGTCGAGCCGCTCCTTGATGTTCACCGAGGACGCCGTCGCCGCCAGCGTCGCGCCCATCTGCTCCGCCGCCGACATGAAGAGATTGTTGAAGACCTCCAGAAGCACGGGATCGGCCTCAGCGCCGGCGGGCGCCTTGCGCACTGCCGGCCGGATGCGCTGCAACAGCAGATTGCCGTTGTCGGCAAGGCGCGCCTCCCATCCGGGTTCGACCACCGTGGTCGCCGTGTCCTCGACGATGACCGCCGGCCCCGCCACGCGGTCCCCGGCGCCGAGTTTCGCGCGGACAAGGACGGCGGCGTCCTGCAACCGGCCTTCGGCGAACAGCCGGGTCTTCGTCTCGGCAACCGCGCCGCCTCCGGCTCCGGCCATGACAGGCTCCCCCGCTCTGTCGGTGCGGCCGACCAGCTCCAGAGCTGCCGCCTCGATGACCAGCCCCTTGGTCTCGGAAACGAAGCCGAAGCGCCTGTGATGTTGCTCCTCGAAGCTTGCACGCACGCCCGCTTCCGCACCGAAGGGCACCGTCAGCGGAGAATCCGTGCCGTCATAGCGCACATGCAGGCGCCGGAACGCCTCGACCCGCTCCGGCGGCACGCCCTGGGCCGCCATTTCCTCGCGGGCGAGCGCCTCCAGCCGCTCGAACGCGGCCTGCGCGCGGTCGATCTCCGCCAGTGGCGCCTCGACTGCCGTCTCGCGCAGCACCCTGATATCGGCGAGGCCCATGCCATAGGCGGAGAGCACGCCCGCAAAGGGATGGATCAGCACCGTCTCGATGCCGAGCGCATCGGCCACCGCGCAGGCATGCTGGCCTCCGGCGCCGCCGAAGCAGTTGAGCGCATAGTCCGTGACATCGTGGCCCCGCTCGATGGAGATGCGCTTGATGGCATTGGCCATGTTCTCGACCGCGATGCGCAGGAAGCCTTCCGCCACGGCTTCCGGCGTGCGCCCGTCGCCGATCCGCGCCGCCAGCGCGGCGAACTCGCGGCGCACGGTCCCGACATCGAGCACCTCGTCGCGCCCGGGGCCAAAAATGCGCGGGAAGAACGCCGGCAGCAGCCGGCCGAGCATGAGGTTGCAGTCGGTGACCGTCAGCGGGCCGCCGCGCCGGTAGCAGGCGGGACCGGGGTCCGCGCCGGCGCTGTCGGGGCCGACCTGGAAGCGCCGCCCGTCGAAATGCAGGATCGATCCGCCGCCGGCGGCGACGGTGTGGATGTCGAGCATGGGCGCGCGCATCCGCACCCCGGCGACCTCCGTCTCGAAGGCGCGCTCATAGCTGCCGGCATAATGCGACACATCGGTCGAGGTGCCGCCCATGTCGAAGCCGATAATGCGTTCGAAGCCCGCCGCCCGCGCGGTCTCGACCGCGCCGACAATGCCGCCTGCCGGCCCGGAGAGGATGGCGTCCTTGCCCTGGAAGCGGCGCGCGTCCACCAGCCCGCCATTGGATTGCATGAACAGCAGCCGCGCCCCGCCGAGCGCAGCCGCCATGCGCTCGACATGGCGGCGCAGGATCGGCGAGAGATAGGCGTCCACCACCGTTGTGTCGCCGCGCGAGACGAATTTCATCAACGGGGAGATCTTGTGGCTGACCGAGACCTGCTCGAAGCCGGCGCGCCGCGCGATTTCTTCCGCCGCGGCCTCGTGGGCGGTGTGGCGGTAGCCGTGCATCAGGCAGATGGCGACGGCCCGGAAGCCCTGCCTGTGCGCCCGTGCGAGGTCCGCCTCCAGCTTCGCCTCGTCGAGCGGCTGCACGAGCTCGCCATGCGGGCCCAGGCGCTCCTCCGCCTCGACGACCTCGGCATAGAGAATTTCCGGCAGCCGGATATTGAGGTCGAACAGGCGCGGGCGGTTCTGGTAGCCGATCCGGAGCTGGTCGGCGAAACCCTTCGTGACCACGAGCAGGGTGCGCTCGCCCTTGCGCTCCAGCAGCGCATTGGTCGCAACGGTGGTGCCCATCCGCACGGCCTCGACCTGATCCGCCGGAAGCGGCGCATCGCCTTCCGCGCCCAGTATGTCGCGAATGCCCTGGAGCGCGGCGTCGTCATAATGCTCCGGGGCCTCGGAGAGCAGCTTGCGGGTGACATAGCCGCCGTCCGGCCCCCGGGCCACGATGTCGGTAAAGGTTCCGCCCCGGTCGATCCAGAACTGCCAGCCCGCGCTCATACCGTCCCCCTCCGCCCTGTTCCGGCTCTTCCTGCTGCCGTACCCCGTTGAATATGTGCCCCGCCGCCGTTATAAACTCCGGCGCACGGACGGAGTGTAGCTCAGCCTGGTAGAGCACTGTCTTCGGGAGGCAGGGGCCGCAAGTTCGAATCTTGCCACTCCGACCAATCTTTTCGATCGGGCGTCGAACATGCCGCGCCTGGTTCGGGCCCGGCGCCAGCAAGCAGCGCTCAGCCGACCGGGCAAAAGTCGTAGGCGCCTACTCCCTGCACGATCAGGAAGCGCGTGCGGGCGCCGTCCTTTCCCGTGACCCGATGCGCGATCATTTTCGCCACAGCGCAGCTCTCGCCGACCTCCAGCAGGTGATGCGCCCTCGGCGCGCGGGTTTCCACCGACAGTGTGCCTTCCAGGCAATAGAAGATGTCCTCGACCTCACTGTGATAGTGCCAGGGCACTTCCTGCCCTTCCGCGAGCGTCAAAATGCCGACCCGCAGCGTGTCGGTCCGGGCCACCGTCTCGCGGCCTTCGATCTCGTAAGGTCGGGCGTCAGGGTCTGCCACAGGTCCAACTCCCTGCTGCGCGCCGGCCGTCGGGCGGCGCCTCCGTCCCGGCGAGTCCTATGGACCGGCCGCGGACCCGTCAAGACAACTGCCGCCATTGCGCGGGGCGGGCTTCGCACCTAGATAGGACCGGGCCGCCGCCGGGGCGGCTTCGGGAAAGCGCGGGCAGGCCATGGGTATTTCCTTCGTCAAGATGCACGGGCTCGGCAATGATTTCGTCGTGCTGGATGCGCGCGCCCGGCCGCTCGACTGGTCCGAACAGGACTACCGCCGCGTGGCGGACCGGCGCACCGGCATCGGCTGCGACCAGTTCATGGTGCTGCGTCCAGCCTTGGCCGACGGCGACGTCTTCATGGAGATCCGCAATGCCGATGGCGGCGAGGTGGAGGCCTGCGGCAACGGCACGCGCTGCGTGGCGGCGCTCATCTTCGACGAACGCGGGCGCGGCGAGGCGGCGGTCG
>LXNI01002052.1_pt1 | contig 15161 bp, 13 predicted proteins | sample 809091 | NCBI WGS metagenome assembly LXNI01 (sample SAMN04870527, study PRJNA318959) | sponge metagenome | biome: 01000161; feature: marine sponge reef; material: water | host: Sarcotragus foetidus | place: Greece: Milos, Mediterranean Sea | collected 2013-05-29 | depth 5-7 m | reverse complement strand
CAGCAGCCCCTCGGTGTAGGGATGGTTGGCCCGGTCGAACAGATGGGCCATCGAGGCCTTCTCCACCAGCCTGCCCGCGTACATCACCTGCACGTCCTCGCAGGTGGCCGCCACCACTCCGAAGTCGTGGGTGATGAGCATCAGCGCCATGTCCTCGGATCGGCGCAGCTCGTCGAGCAGCAACAGGATCTCGGCCTGCACGGTCACGTCGAGGGCGGTGGTGGGCTCGTCCGCGATCAGCAGGCGGGGGCGGCAGGCGATGGCCAGCGAGATCATCACCCGCTGGCGCATGCCGCCGCTGAAGCTGTTGGGCAGCTCGGTGGCCCGCCGCTCCGGATCGGCGATGCCCACCCGGCCCAGCAGCTCGACCGCCTCGGAGGCGGCCTCGGACCGGCCCATGCCCCGGTGCAGGCGCAGCGACTCGGCGATCTGCTCGCCCACTGTCATCAGGGGATTGAGCGACGTGAGCGGATCCTGGAAGATCATGCCGATCTGCCCGCCCCGCACGTGCCGCAGCCTGCGCTCGTCGATGCGCAGCAGGTCGGCGCCGTCGAAGTGGACCGACCCGGAGATGCGGGCGTCGTCGGTGATGGCGAACAGCCGCAGCAGGGCCCGGGCGGTCACGCTCTTGCCGCTGCCGCTCTCGCCCACCACGCCCAGAGCGGCGCCGGGCGCCATGGAGAAGCTGACGCCGTCCACGGCGTGCACCGGCCCCGAGGCGGTGTTGAAGGTGACGTGGAGGTCCTCGACCTCGAGCAGGGGCATTCCGCTCATCCCGCTGCCCCCGAGCGAGCCTCCCAGTAGCGGCCGAGCAGGTTGAGCACCAGAACCGAGATGCCGAGCAGCACGCCGGGGAGGATCGTGAGCCACCAGGCCACCGCCAGCAGGGGCCTTCCCTCAGAGATCAGCAGTCCCCAGGTGGTGTCGGGCGGCTGCACGCCCACCCCCAGGAAGCTCAGCCCGGCCTCCGAGAGCATCACGTGGCCGATCTCGATCACGCACAGCACCAGGATGCGGGGGGCGACGTTGGGCAGCAGGTGGCGCCCGAGAATGGTCGAGGTGGAGCAGCCAGTGGCGATGGAGGCCTCGATGAAGGTCTCCTCCCGCAGCCGGAGGGCCTCGGCCCGCACCACCCGGGCGAAGATCGGCCACACCAGGCACGGCAGCACCACCAGCAGGATTCCCACACTGGGCCCGAGCAGGCTCAGCAACAGGATGGCCACCAGGAACATCGGCATGGCTGTCTGGGCTTCGCCCAGGCGCATCAGCAGCCGGTCGGTTCGCCCGCCGAAGTAGCCGCCGAGCAGGCCGAACAGCACGCCGACGGCGGCGCCGATCAGCGTGGCGGTGACTGCGATGAACAGCGTGAGCCGGGTGCCGACCACCATCCGGGAGAACAGGTCCCGGCCCAGGCTGTCGGTTCCGAGCAGGTGCAGGCCCTCCGGCGAGGACTCCCCGGGTCCCAGCAGGCGGGATCGCAGGTTCTGGGCGTCGTGGTCGTGGGGGGAGAACACGTCGGGCACGATCGAGGCCGCCAGCAGCAGCAACAGGAAGAGCACCAGCAGGATCCAGCCGCGGCTCCCCAGCATCTTGATGAGCCGGCCCCGGACGCGGTGCTCCGGGGCCCGGGCCGGGCCCTCGCCCGTGCGTTTGGCGACCACGATGCTCATCAGCTGGCCGTGATCCTGCGGTCTATGAACTGGTAGCCAAGGTCGATCAGCAGGTTGCTGAATATCACGAACGCCCCGGCGATGATCACCGCGGCCTGAAGCACGAAGAAGTCCTGGCGGTGGGCAGCGTCGATGGTCAGCAGGCCCACGCCGGGCCAGGCGAAGACGTACTCGATGGCGAACACCGCGCCGCCCCACATGCGCACGTACTCCCAGCCGACGATGGTGGCGGTGGTGACGCCGGTGTTGCGCACCACGTGCCGGCGCAGGATGTCCCACTCGGTGAGGCCCTTGCTGCGGGCCACGGTGACGTACGGCTTGGACATCTCCTCGTACGTGGCCGACCGCACGAGTTGGAAGATGCGGCCGCCGTGGACGATGCCCAGGGTGGCCGCGGGCATGACGATGCTCGCAGTCTCGAAGCGACCCGACGTCGGCAGCCAGCCGAGCTGCACCCCGAACAGCAGGATCAACAGCAGCCCGAGCCAGAAGTTCGGCACCGACAGAGCAGTCACCGAGAGCAGGTTGGAGGCCTTGTCGAAGGGCTTGCGGGCCCGCGCCCCGGCCACAATCCCCGGTATCACCCCGAGCACGGCAGCCGCTGCGAGGCCGACGACAGTGAGGTAGATCGTGGCCGGGAGCGCCTCCGTGACCGCTTCGATGGCGGGCCGCTGCTGCCAGGTGGACTCCCCGAAGTCGAGCCGGGCCAGGCCGACGAGGTACTCCCAGTAGCGCTCGGCGACAGGGCGGTCCAGACCGAACTGGCGGTGGATCTCGGCTATGTGCTCGTCGGTGGCGTCGACCGGGGCGAACACCAGCGCCGGGTTCCCGACGACGTGGGCCAGGAAGAAGATCACCGTCACCACGAGCAGCAGCACGATGATGCCGTCGCGCAGCCGTCGCAGCAGCAGGCCGCGCAGCGACCCTCCGGCCGCGAGCCGGTCGGCCCCGGGCTGGTGGTCGCGCAGCCGTCGCAGCAGCCGGCTGCGCCGCGACGGCTGCGGCGACGGCTCCGTTGTCGCCGTCGTCTCTTGCATTCTTATCGATACCTATGGACGCTCTGACCTGCCGGGCCCGGCTCGGCGTGAGCCGAGCCGGGCCAGCAGGTCAACAGCAACCCACCCAGCTTGATGTCCTAGTTCAGGCTCATCTCGGTCACGAGGTACTCGTCGTCGAGCCGGGGCTGCCAGTCGAGACGCTCCGTCGCGCCGTAGATCAGGTCCTGCTGCAGCAGGTAGATGGCATGCGGGTTCTCGTGCAACCGGGCCCAGGCCCTCTGGTAGAGGATGTTGCGCAAGTCCTGATCGGTCGTCGATCCAGCCTGCTCGAAGAGGTCGGTGACCAACTCGTCGCACAGCTTGGAGGACGAGCCGCCGCACACCAGGAAGTTGCGGGTGCGGGCCCCGTCGAACCACTCGTTGGAGTTCCAGCCGTAGCGCATGTCATAAGCGCCGGGCTGGTCGCCCTTGATCCGGCTGCCGGCGCGGAAGCGGGTCCACTCAGCCAGCCGCACTTCAGTGTCGAAGCCGACGTCGTTCAGCATCGTGGCCACAGCCTGGGTCGTCTCCACGCCGCGCAGGTACCGGCCGATCGGCGCGTAGATCTCGAGCGGCAAGGGGTTGTCCTCATTCCAGCCGAACGATTCCATGATCTCGCGGGCCTGGTCCGGGTCGTACGGGAACGGGCCGATGTCGGGGTTGTAGCCGAGCATCCCCGGCGACAGGTGCTGGGCGTCGTTGGGCCTGGCGTAGCCCTCATAGAGCGTCTCAGCGATCAGCTCCTTGTCCACGGCCAGGTTCATGGCCACGCGGATCTCGGGCGGGGCCAGATCGGGACGCAGCGCGTTGAGCGCGAGGTAGCTGTACTCGGTGGCGGGCACGCTGAGCGCCTGGGGCACCAGCGGAACCTGCTCGGGCAGGATGTCGAGCACCAGGTCGACCTCACCAGCCTGCAGAGCGGCCAGCGACGTCTGCTTGTCGGGGATGAACCGCACCGTGAAGGCGTCGATCGACGGCGCCTCGCCCCAGTAGTCGGCGTTGCGTACGCCGGTGATCTGCTGGCCGCGGTCCCACGACTCGAAGACGTAGGGACCGGTCCCCACCGGGTTCTCGCCCACCGTGTCGCCCGTGCCGGGCGCGATGACCGGCAGCTGGGCTATCTGCAGCGGGATGGTGGCGTTGACCCCGTCGGTGTGGATGTCGAGGGTGAACTCGTCCACGGCCTCCGCGACCGTGATGTTTTCGATGTACGAATCCCTCTGTGTCGAGTAGTCCGGGTGCAGCATGCGGTTCAGGCTGTCGGCCACGGCCTGGGCGTTGAGCGCCTGGCCGTCGTGGAAGGTGACACCCTCGCGCACGGTGAAGCGCCAGGTGTCGTCGTCCACCACCTCGTAGCCGGTAGCCAGCACCGGGACCAGCGCCGTCGAGGCGTCCCGGCCCAGCAGGGACTCGAACAGGTTGGCGGTCACAACTCGAGAGCTGCGGTCGTTGACGGCCTGCGGGTCGAGAGTGGACGGCTCGGTGGTGACCGCGATGGTGACCCTTCCGGGATCTCCGGTCGGGGCAGCCTCCTCCTCCATCATCTCGTCCTCGGCGGCCATGGCGGCCTCCTCGGCTGCCATCTCGGCCTCCGCGGCCCGCGCCTCAGCCTCGGCCGCGGCAGCCATAGCCGCCTCGGCATCCGCTTGGGCCGCTTCCAGCGCGGCCTGCGCCTCAGCCTGCTGTTCGGCATTTGCCGCCGCAGCAGCCGCCTCGGCATCAGCCAGAGCCGCCTCGGCATCGGCGGCGGCAGCCGCCGCCGCCTCGGCATCGGCCCGGGCGGTGTCGGCTTCAGCCTGTGCCGCCTCAACGGCGGCCGTGTCGACCGCCGGTGCGGCCGGTTCGACCGGATCGTCGTCACCGCAGCTCGCGGCTACCAGCGCGAGCACGAAGAGCGCCGCGAGCGGCACCCCCAGTCTCTTCCATATATGTCGCATGTTGCTGTTTCCTCCTTTGGGTCTGTGAATCAACTTCATCAGATCTACGCCCCCTCGGACTTGTGGAATTGCTCCGCGGCCGCGGCCGCGATCTCGTGGTCGATGTGCGGCGAGCCGCCACCTACGCCGATGGCGCCCACGCACACGTCTCCCTCGAAGAGCGGCACACCGCCAGGGTTGACGGTGACGCCTCCGGGGATGATCTCCACGAGACTGGTCGGGAACATGGGCCGGTCGGCCCACTGCTCCATCAGATCCTTGGTCGGCTTGGCGAAGGCGGCGGCCAGCCGTGCCTTGCCCATGGCCATGTAGGGCCCGTGCCAGCGCTTGCCCCGCATCACCACCAGCGGATGGCCGGCGTCGTCGTGCACGGCGACGGTGGCGTTGATGCCGCGGGTGGCCGCGATGGCTCGAGCCTGGTGCACTAGCTCCAGAGCCTGATCAACGTCCATTGCCGCTCCGCCCGTTGCCGTCGGCTCCGTCGTCGCCCCACGGGTCCGACAGCAGCCGCAGGTAGCGGGCCGCGTTGTCGGCCATGAGCTTGCGCAGGGCCTCCTCGCCGATGACCGGGCCCCAGGAGATCACGTTGTCGGTGCTGTCGGGGTAGTAGCACTCGGGGTGGGGGAAGTCGGACTCGTACATCAGCACGCCGTCGCCGAGGATGTCGATCACCGCCTTGGTCATCTCGGGACCCTCGTGCTGCTCGATGGCGCAGAACACCCGGCCCATCTGCACGTACTCCATCGGCGTGTGCTTCAGCTCGGCGGGCACGGCGCCCTTCACGTAGTCGATCTGGCTGGTGAGGCGGATGATCCAGTGGGGCAGCCAGCCGTGGCCGGTCTCCACCGTGGCCACCCGCAGGTTGGGGTAGCGGTCGAGCATCCCCGACACCAGAACGTAGGCCATGAGCCGCTGGGCGCCCCACACGTGGGCGGCGGTGCGGGCCACGGCAACGTTGCCCCAGATGTCGCGGTAGCCGGGGAAGTAGGGGGCCTCGTAGAAGAAGCTGTGGTGCATGATGGGCAGGTCGGCCTCGTCCATGGCCTGCCATATCGGCTCGAGGTCGGGGTCGTCCACCGGCAGCCCCTCGGGCAGCACCGGCCACACCGCCGACAGCCACTCCTCGTCGGCGTGCTGGCGGATGGTTTCGGCGGCCCAGACCGGATCGGCGCCCGGGGCCAGCAGCAGCCCCTTCAGGCGGCGGGGATCGGCTGAGCAGTAGTCGGCCATGTAGCGGTGGTAGGAGCGGTACATGGCCTTGGCCAGGCTGAGGTCCAGGGCGGTGCTGCCCGGTGCCCACGTGCCGGGGATGATGAAGTTGATGTCAACCCCCTCGACGTCCATGTTGGCCAGGCGTCCCTCGGAGTTGGTGTGCTGGATGCCGTCGGCGATGGGCTTGATCGCGAGGTTCTGCACCCGGCCCTCGAGCGCACCCTTGGCGCCCGCGCCGCGGGTGTCCACCGAGGCGTCCGGCTTGTGCCCGGCCACCCGGTTGTAGGGCTGGGGGTTGACCCGCACCACGCCGTAGGGGTGGGGCGGATGGCCCCGGCCCGCGGTCGGCTTGGTCACCCGGACATAGGGCGTGAGCTCATCGGCGCGGTCCTTCAGCTCGCGGTCGCCGTACTCGACGAGCACCTCTACGGAAGGGGTGACGTGGGTGTCGGCGTCGATCACCCGGTATCCCTGTCTCATGGCTTCCTCTCTGTCTCCTCTGTGGGGGATGACGTGTCGGACGTCGGGGGCAGCGCATCATCGGCCACACCCAGTGTCTCATGCATAATCGCGAGCAGGCTCCGTTCCACCTGCTGCAGGTGGCGCCGCATCTGCTCGCGGGCCAGGTCGGGGTCCTGGCGGACGATGGCGTTGTGTATCTGCAGGTGGCCCTGGTAGCCCGAACCCACCCGGTGGCGCTGTTCGGGGGCCCGGGTGAACACCGTCCAGAAGGCCGGCTCTCGGAAGAAGAGCCCGATTCCGGCCTCGTAGAGCTCGGCCAGCACGGCGTTCTGAGCGGCTCGCACCACCGCGCAGTGGAAGCTGCGGTCGGCGGTGTGGTACTGGGTCTCGTCCTGGGTGTCCATGCGCTGCAGGCACCCGGCCATCTCGGCGAGGTCGTCGGCGGTGCGGTTGGTGGCGGCCAGACCGGCTGCGTGGATCTCCAGCAGCTCGCGCACGTCGAACACCTGCTGCACCGAGGCGTCGGAGGCCCTGGCCGCGAGGTCCAGCATGCGGGGACTGATGTCGCTGGGGTGCCGCACGACGAGCCGGCCCGCGTCGCGGGCCAGGAAGCCGGACGACACCAGCCCCTGGAGGGCTTCGCGCACGGTGGTGCGGCCCACGCCGAAGGCCTCGCACAGCTCTCGCTCCGACGGCATGGTGGCGCCCGGCACCAGGCGGCCCGACAGCATCTGGCGCTTGAGCTGCTCCTGCAGCCGGTCGGCCAGCGTCTCGCGGCTGAGCTTCACTGCTGACCACCGCCCAGCCAGCTCAGCACCGTGGCCCCGGAGTAGGCCGCGTCGAGCTCCGTGCCGCCGTCGGAGGGGGCAGCGAAGGAGATCCGCTCGAATTCGGCCCGCCGCTCGTACGGCACCGAGGCGTCCAGGACGGCCTTGGTGCCGACCCCGGTCTGGGAGGTGCGCACGTACTCGTGGCCACGCATCTGTGGCATGACCAGAATGTCCGACGCGGCGTCGAACCGGGTGGCCAGGGCGTACTCCACATCGACGGGGTCATGGATGTCGATGTCGTCGTCGGTCAGGATGATCATGTTGAGGTCCTTGAGGGCCCCGAAGGCGGCCATGGCCGCATTGCGGCCCCATCCCTCGTCACGCTCGGACCGCTTCGACAGCGCCATCACGAGATGGAACCGGTGCAGCCCGCCCGAGGGCATGCACACGTCGGTCACGACGGGCGTCACCGGCCGGACCGCCTCCAGGGCGGCCACCTCGAGCACGTGCTTGCGCAGCACGATCGTCTCGCGGCCGGCGCCGTTGATGGCGTGGTACACCGGCTCGTGGCGGGCGGTGACCGCGGTGATGTCCACGGTGGGCGCCGGCCCGGCCGGCGAGGCATAGCCGACGAACTCGCCGAAGGGACCTTCGTGGGCCTGCTCGCCGGCCTTGATGACGCCCTCGATGACGATCTCGGTCTCGGCCGGCACGTCCACGTCGACGGACACGCCCGGCACCACCGGCAGGCCCTGGCCCCGGCAGCCCCCGGCCGCGCCCAGCTCATCGCGGCTCTCGGGCATGAGCGCGCCCATGGTGGAGGCCGCGTAGATCAGGGCCACGTCGGTGCCGACGCAGACCGCCACCGGCAGGTCCTGGCCCATCTCGACCGCGTGGTCCAGGGCCCGGCCCAGGTGGCGGCCGTGGTCGATCTTGATGGCCACCTTGTCCGGTCCCAGCAGCTGGAGCCGATGGAAGGAGGCGTTGCGCACGCCGGTGAGGGGATCGCGCACGATGAGGACGCCCGCGGTCACGAAGCGCCCGCCGTCGCCGGGGGCGTGCTTGAGCACCGGGAGCTGCTCGCCCAGGTTGATGGATCCCTTCCGCCAGACCTGCTCCTGGGCCGGGGCCTCGGCGGCCGGGACGGGCTCGATGTCGTTGTGGATGCCCCGGGCCAGTGCGGCCCGCAACTGGGCACGGTCCAGTCCCATGGCCGTCTCGGAGGACTCCGGGGTGGCGAAGACGTTGCCGACGACGGGCACGTCGTGGTCCTTGACGCTCTCGAACAGCAGGGCCGCGCCGGCGTCGTGTCGCTTCATGAGCCCGGCTGCCTCGAGGTCACCGTCCACGGTGCGCGACACCCTGGCCAGCAAACCGGCCCGGTCGAGGCGCCCCAGCGCGGTCCGGAACCCGGTGTCGAGCGTGCCGATCCGGTCGGCACCACTGCCGCTATCGGCCGGCGTCATGGGCTGCCCTCCAAGCCGTCCCCGGCAGATGGGTGAGCCTCGGCCAGGCAGCGCTGCACCATGGAGCGGGCCCGATCCCAGTCGTAGTTGCGGTACAGGCGGCCCTGGACCACCGACGCCGAGCCGGCGTAGAACATCTCGTACTGGAAGTGCCGGCTGGCGAACTCCGAGCCGATGGCGTCCCACACGAGCTTCAGCAGCGCCACCCGGTGCTGCGCGTCGACGCCGGGCCAGCGCACGAAGCGCTCGAAGTCGGCCCGGGTTACCGGGTCGTCCCAAGAACTCATCGAGGAGGGCACCTGGATGGTGGTCCCCCCGGTCATCTCCCGCAACGCGAACGTGATGTCGCGGTACAGCGCGGGCTGCTGGGTCATCGCCGCGTAGAGCATCTCCGGGTCGGGCCGGGCCACGCCGTTGGCGTCGATGGCGGCGTTGTACTCCCCCGCCAGCACCATCCCGTAGGGAACCGAGGCCAGAGCGGCCACCCGGGCCAGGCTCAGCTGGAAGTTCCGGTCCGCGGACTGGCCCGACCATTCGCCCAGCTGCGACGCCAACCCGGCCAGGAACCTCATCTTCACCGCGTAGCGGATCTGGGCCTGGGTGTTCCCCAGGAGGTGCGCGGGGGTGCGGTTGAACTGGGCGAAGGTGATCTCGGGGTCGCGGTCCACGAACACGTGCTCGGGGGGCACGTCCACGTCGTCGAACACCACCAGCGCGTCGGTCTCGTCGTAGATCGCCGACAGCGGGTAGTCGCCCTCAGCGGTGACGTCTCGACCGTAGGGCCGGCGGGGGTAGATCCGCAGCCGGGAATGGTTCACAGGGATCACCACCGACAGGCCGTAGTCGTCGGCGCCCGGCGGCAGCGGCTGGATGGAGCTGACGAACACGTAGTCCGACAGGATCGTTCCCGTCCCCAGCATCTGGGCGCCCCTGACCACCACCCCGTCGTCATCGGAGCGGGCAATGGCGGCGTACAGATGGGGCTCGTACTGCTCGTGGGGACCCTTGGACCGGTCGATCTGGGGGTGGATGATGGTGTAGGTGACGTAGAGGTCCTCGTCGCGGGCCCGCTCGTAGAACCGCTGCACGTTGTCGGCGTAGTGGTCGCCGGCCTTGGCGAAGGTGTCGAGAGACCCCGAGAAGCCGGCGAAGAAGGAGGCCACATGGTCGGGTGACCGCCCCAGGTAGCCGTAGCTGAGCTCGGACCAGGCCTCGATGGCCAGCCGGCGCCGGCGCAGGTCCTCCACCGAGCGGGGCACCAGCCAGCTCAGGTTCACGGCGCGGCCGTCGGTGGGAGACTCGTAGGTCATGAGCCCGCGGTTGGCAGGATCGGCCGAGAAGTCGTACAGCCGGGCTATGGAGCGCGCCGCGTCGGCGAAGGCGGGATGGGCAGCGACATCGTCGACGTGCTCGCCGTCGAGGATCACGTTGCGCCCGTCTCGAAGTGACTCGACGTAGCTGTCTCCCGTGCGCATCCATCCTCCACCCGGACGCGAGAACCGCCCGGCAGAGGCCAGGTTCTCGTGGCCAGATTGTCTGACAACCTGCCCGCTCTGTCAAACTGGGCCGGTGAGGATCACGTGAGGAGCGGTCTGGGCCGGCTGGCCGGCATGCTGAGCAGATCACATGCCCCCCGGCAACAGCAGCGACTCTGTTGCCTATTTTAGATAAGTGCTATATATTTATATAGTAGTGTTGTGGATGTCCTAGCATTCGATATGATCAGGTTGATGGACGCCGAGACAAGGAGTCAGGTGAGATGGGCGAAGCGGGAAGCGAACTGCTCAACCCTGCCCACGGGTACGGTGCAGCCGTTCGTACTTCGGCCCCTACCGACGGCTGGAGTGCGCGATGATCGATTTCATCATACGCGGGACACCGAGATCGCTGCAGGCGAAGTCCAAGGGGAAGTGGCAGCAGCAGGTGCAAGAGGCGGTACCGGCCGGGATCGAGGTTCTGCCGGGTTCACTGCGGTTACGGATCGATTTCTTCTTCAAGGGCTCGACTCAACTCGACACCGACAACATCATCAAGCCCATACAAGACGCGCTCGTGAGCATCGTGTACGACGATGACAAATCGGTGATCGATGTTTGCGCCCGCAAGATCAACCTCCTGAGGCTTCCCCACCTGGTGGCCGTCCCGTCAGTGCTCTCGAGCGAACTAGTCCAACAGCCGAGCGACTTCGTATTCGTCCGAGTTGCCACCGCCCGAAATAGGCTTCTCTTCTCATGACCGAGCCCCTCGCGATCCGCAAAGCCATCGACCAAGCCAAGGCCGTCTACGAGGACGACGGCTACGTCGTGAGCCTCGAGCAGCGACTCCCTCCTCCGTTCGACGGCTTCGTGGCTGACGCGATCGCTCGCCGTGCCGATGAGTTCGTCGTCATCGAAGTGCGCTCAGCCAACATGAGTGAAGGAACCCGCGACAGGCTCGCCCGCCTGGCCGACATCATGTCCGAGGAGCCAGGTTGGCGGCTCGACATCGTCACCTACGAGCCTGAGACGCGGCCACACGATCCCGACGTTGAAGACATTCTCCGCCGAGTCGAAGAGGCCTGGCGGGTGGTCGACGTGTCCTCCGACGCGGCTGTATTGCTCGTCTGCTCATCGATCGAAGGCGCCCTCCTGCGATTGAGCAAGGATCGAGACGTCGCCCCCGATCGTCCCATCCCACACCGTACGCTGATCCACGACCTTGCCATCCATGGGATCCTCAGCGACAACCAGGCAGCCGAACTGGACGACTTCGCGAGGATCGGCGACGACATTGCTCGCGGAATGCCCTCAGCCTCGCTGCCGCCAGACCGACTGGACTGGCTGGCGCGCTTCGCTCTGGCCGCGGCCGACAACAGGATCGCAACCGTGGAGGACATGACCGAATGGTTCAAGAACAACTACACATCTCCCGATGACGCAGCCCTCTTCTACGACAAGGAGAAGGGCGACTACTTCTGGATGGGAACTGGCCCTCACGATCCTGAGGACGTGCTCCGCGATCAATTCGACGGTGCGTTGGACTCCGACATAGCTCAGGCGACCAAGGAACTCCAAGAGACGAGTCTCTGTTGGGCACAGAACGATGAACTGAGTGCTGTGCACGAATGATGGATGCCGTGCTGCAGCGGAGGCGCGGGCAGACTGGCTGTCGGCGGCGGGAGGTCTAGCGCTGGGTTCGCGTGACGGCTCGGCTCAGGCGGCGCGGTAGCGCCTAGAACCAGGTTCTCGTGGCCAGATTGTCTGACAACCTGCCCGCTCTGTCAAACTGGGCCGGTGAGGATCACGTGAGGAGCGGTCTGGGCCGGCTGGCCGACACGCTGAGCAACCCCAACTTCCGCCGCTATGCCGGCGCCCAATTCCTGCACGGCGCCGGAATGTGGGCCCACCACCTCGCCGAGGTGTGGCTGGTGTATGCGATAACCGACAGCGCCTTCGTGGTGGGGCTCACCGTCGCGGTCCGGTCGGGCTCGTCCGTCGTCCTCGCGCCGGTGGCGGGAACTCTGGCCGACCGCATGGACCGGCGCCGGCTGCTGGCCTCCACGCAGGCGTCGAAGGCCGTCGTTGCCAGCGGGCTGGCACTCCTTGCGCTGGGGATGCGAGAAGACCTGCCGCTGGCGGTGCTGTTCGCAGCCGTCGCGGTGCTGGGCGTGATCGGCGCCATCGACACCCCGCTGCGGCGGGCCTTCGTGCGCGATGTCGTCCGGGCCGACGGGGTCGACCGGGCGGCCCGGCTGCATACGTCAGTGATGTCGGTGGGCCGGTTCCTGGGCAGCGGCGCGGCCTGGCTCTTCCTGAGCCTGTCCGCGGCGTGGGCCTGCTTCGCGGTGAACGGAGCGACCTCGCTGCTGGCGACCACACTGGTGCTCCGGGTGGTGCCCACCACCGTCACCACCTCCCGGGACGCCCGAGCGGCCGGGGGCCGGGTGCTCGGCTACCTGCTGCGCACCCCGGCGGTGACCATACCGATGGCCCTGCTGTGCTCGTTCACCCTGTTCGGCTGGAACCTGGCTGTGCTGCTTCCGGTGATCGCCGACAAGCAACTGGCCAGCGGGGCGGGCACGTTCGCGATCCTGGCCCAGGTCATGGCGGTCGGCAGCCTGATCGGCTCGGTGATGGTGGCGGCATCGAAGCTGGCGGGGCCGCGCAACCTCGCGATCCTGCTGGCGGTGTTCAGCGCGACCATGGTCTCGCTGTCCGCGGTGGACCACCTGGTTGCCGGGATCGCGGCCATCTTCGTGGTGGGCACGTTCGGCGGCGGGTTCTTGAGCCTGTCCAACGGATCGGTGCAGTCAGCGGTCGACCCCCGCCTTCAGGGTCGGGTGTCGGCGGCTTACGGGGTCGTATTCGTGGGAGCCCGCGCCGTGGGCGGTCCGATCCTGGGATGGCTGGTGGACGACTTCGGCAGCCGGACCGCCCTGGTCGCGGTGGGGATCTTCACCGCAGCCTGCGCCGTGCTCGGCCTCCTCGCCGCCGCCCGAGTCCGTGCAGGCGCCGCCAACCGGCCCAGTGGCGCTTGACGCGCCCTTCGAGACCGGGTGCGGTCGCAAGGCCCCGGACGCGGCGGGCTCCGTCGATACTGGCAGCGAGGGGGAAGCCTACTCCTGCACAGTACTCTGAGTCCATTCTCTGTCTTTGAGGAGAGGCTCTATGACACAGGGTGACTTGAAGTCGCGACGGCAAGAGCCCCAGCAACCGGAACCAGCCTCACCTGCGGACGTCCAGCCCGACCGCTCCCTGCCTTTTGCCGCCATTCTCTCGGCCGGCATCGCAATGGGGCTCGCCGGAGACCAGCTTCTTCGGGCGCCGGCGGGACCCGGCCTCAACTTCTTCCTGTTGTTCGCGGGTCTCGCCGCTTCCGTCTGGATCGTGACCCAGCGCGGCGAATCGCCCCTCAGCCGGGAAGCGTGGTCGTGGATTGCAGTGGGGCTCCTATGTAGTGCCGCTCTGCTGTGGCGGGGCTCCGACATTCTCCATTCCGGGATCCTCCTCGCAGCGTTCACGGCATTCTCGCTGCCGCTTCTCAACGCGGGGCGCGCATGGACCATGAGGGCCGGCGTCCTGGAAGTCTTCGAGGCCGTGGCGAGCGCCGGATTCTACTCGGCGTCCGGAAGCGCTCGACTGATGGACGGCCGGCACTGGAGCCCCGTCGGAGTCGACACACACCGGCGGACCGCACGCGCCGTGGCCCGAACTGCCGTCGGCGGGGTGCTTCTCGCGCTCGTCCCGCTGGTGGTCTTCGGAGCGCTCTTCATTTCGGCCGACGAGGTGTTCGCCACGATTGTCGGAGACTTGGCGAGGATCAACCTGGATTCCTTCGTTTCGCATCTGGTGGTCATCGCCGTTCTGTCCTGGCTCGTCTGCGGCTACCTGGTCGGCGCTTCGTCGGGCACGAGGCTCGCGGGGATGCGACGCCTCAGGCTCGCCCGCCCGACGCTTGGCATCGCCGAGGTGGCCACCGCTCTGAGCCTTGTCGATCTCCTGTTCCTGGGGTTTGTGATCGTGCAGTTCCGTTACCTGTTCGGAGGAGGCTCCTGGGTCGAGGTCACTCCGGGTCTCACGTATGCCGCCTACGCCCGTGCCGGTTTCTTCCAGCTCGTCGCCGCGGTGGCGCTGGCCATTCCCTGGCTCCTCGCCACTCACACCCTGCTAGATGAGCGCAGCCTGAGGGCACGTGCAGCGTTCGGCGGGCTCGCGGGCGTTCACCTCGTTCTCCTCATGGTCATCGTCGCCTCTGCGATCCAGCGCATGCAGGCCTACCAGGACGCCTACGGCCTCACGGAGTTGCGTGTCGTGGTGACCGCGGTGCTCGTGTGGTTGACGGTGATCGTGGTCTGGTTCGGAGTCACTGTGTTCAGCGGTCGGCGCGACCGCTTCGCCTTCGGCGGCGTCGTTACGGCTTTCGTGCTCGTGGGTGCGCTGCAGTTCATCAATCCTGCCGGTCTGGTTGCCGGTCGCAATCTCGACCGGATCGCGCAGTCGGGTGGGGTGGACGTCGAGCACCTCGCTTCGCTCGGGAGTGACGCAGCACCCGTTCTGGTTGCCCGCCTCGACGAGCTACCGGACGAGGCACAGTGCTTGGTGGCGGGCCGGCTCCTGCACCAGTGGGGCCCCGAACAACCAGGCGACTGGCGCAGCTTCAACTGGTCCGAGAGCCGGGCGCGGCACGCCGTCGATGACAACCTCGAGACGCTGCGCGGTCTGGCGGACACGAGAGACTGCAAGTTGAGCCTCTGGATGTCGTCAAGCGGCGACGGGCCGGCATTCGGGACCCGTTAGGTCAAGGCAGTTCGAGACGGACACCCAACTCCCTGGCGGTAACGGGGTCCTGCAGGGCGTTGGTGGCTTCGAGTTGACCTTCGACGCTGGCCCGGTCCGACCAAGGCATGGCCGCTGTCCATCTCCAGGCGTGGGCCATAACCCGGACGAGACCGTCAAGGTCTCCGTCGTTCAGCGACGCGCGCCGTAGGCCGCCCATGTACTCGTCGCGGTACACGCTGGGGATCACGATCCGCGAAGCGTCCGCGGCTGACAACTCGGCGTTCATTTCGTGGTGGGCACGTTCGGCGGCGGGTTCTTGAGCCTGTCCAACGGATCGGTGCAGTCAGCGG
>LXNI01002051.1_pt1 | contig 15166 bp, 16 predicted proteins | sample 809091 | NCBI WGS metagenome assembly LXNI01 (sample SAMN04870527, study PRJNA318959) | sponge metagenome | biome: 01000161; feature: marine sponge reef; material: water | host: Sarcotragus foetidus | place: Greece: Milos, Mediterranean Sea | collected 2013-05-29 | depth 5-7 m | reverse complement strand
ATCGTCCGCCGCCGCGACAAAACCGCCCTCGGCCGCGACTTCGCCCTGGACGCCAAATCAGCGCGAATACACCTGGATCTTGACTGTTCGACATAGGGCTCCCTGACCTTTGTCTGAACAGCGATTTGCGGAAACAAACTGCGGCTGACCCGCGACCCCCTACGTAGCTGCGCACAAAAAAACTCGATACGCCCTAGAGATTCTCCGCGCCTCTCCGCGTCCCTCCGCGGACAAAAAGATGTTCTTCCCATACTTGACAGTTCACCAAAAACCAAAAACTGTCGTTAGAATTGACACAAAACTGGTATAAACAAATCTATTATGTCACTGAAATGGCATAAAAAGTATGCTAAACTGTTTAACGGATGTAGATCCCATGTGAAGCCACGAACGTACGCAATGACTCGCAACTGGAACAAGGAAGTTCCTCCTGTCTTTCGGGAAGACAGGAAATCCTGGTCCCGCCTGGGATCTGCATCCCAGCTACACTTTCCAAAGCCTTTCGCCCTCAAGCCAACCCTGGAGACGGACAAATGATTGCCCGCATTCAGCCGTTGCTGCTTGATGGCATCCTCGCCGCGAACGTCCTGCCCCGGCATTTCCAGTTCGCGCCGACGCGGACCGCGCAGGCGTTGCCAAGACGGGAAGTAAGGGGGGGCACCATGACAAAACTGACCGATGTCGCAATCTTCCTGATCGGCCTGCTTGCGGCCGTCTACACTTGGCCCGTGTCCAAACCGCTGACCTTCGTTGTGGTCGGCAGCCTGTACGGGTTCCTCGTGTGGCGTATCTTCAGCAACGCAAAACAGGAGAAGAAAACCCGCCGGTGAGGCCGGCGGCCATGTGGGGCGGCGGTTTCACCAGTTCGGATCGGGCAGCGCGCTGTCCAGCATAGCCATGCAGGAATGCAAAGATTCAGCTGCTCGCTGGGCTGACCGCCTGCCTCGATTTCTGCAACCATGAGTGACCGCGTCAAAGTCCCGGCGGTCGCACGCCGACGAAAGAGCATTTCGTGCCCTGATGGCGGCACAAGTCACATCTCTGACCACACCCTGTTGTGTGGGCCGTGCAACCGCCTGAAGAGCAACGCGTTTACCTGGCGAACCTGTAGGAACCCCAAATATTCTAAGTCATAACGGAGGTGTGTTCCTTCGCAGAAAGTGATAACTGCATTTCGTCGGATGGGTTCAGCCGGTAGCTCCGTCCAGGCCAGCCTGTCGTGCGCAATACTGCGTGTGCCCAGGACACAGTGGTTCGGATTCTCGCCACGTCTCGTCCCGTGGAACGGCGGGCGGCCTGACCGTCCAGCCAAGTATATGGCTCCCAAACTATGGAACAGAATCAGGTAGTCCGCGCTGTGGAAGAAAGCGGCATTCTCGGCGCTCTCACTGCAAAAGACGGGTTGATACTGCTCACTGTGGCGGAATTAGCCGCGCCCGGCGAAAACCGTGAATTCTCCAAAACACTTATCTCGATTGCGAAGCGAACGGACGGCTTTTCAAGCGGAACCATAACGCCGGAAAGCATTTCATTTGCGCTCTTGCGCATGGCTGATCGCGGGATAATTGTGGAGTTGAAGCGAAGCCGGGATCTGTTGTTTGGCCGTATTGCCGACTACTTCCGGCTCGTTGAGATAGCGATGGATTGAAAGAGACAGGCGCTCTGAACCAGTACATCCCGCATTTTGCCGCTCTGCTGGCCGGCGGGCTGGTAGCCTATGCAACGAGTAGCTTTATTCTCACCTCACTGGAAGACGAGAGAATATCCTGGCGAGTCTAGCTGGCTGTCGTCTTGTCCGTCTTGGCCTCCAGTTAGGGTCTGATTGCCTTCGTGTTTCGAGAGCAGCCTATCGACATTGCGCTATCTTACGCGCTCGGCTTTACGCTGATGTTGATCCTGTTCAGACGGCGAGCCGAAGTAGAACGCGGCCGGCGAAACAGGCGGATGGCAACAGAACTTCGCCGCGGCGACCGTACCGGAAATAGCCGAGGCCCGCACCGCGCGCAACATCCTGGCCAGCTGCACGTCGACCAGCATGAATAACGACGCGGCGTTTTCCGGACATATTCCTTACGACGAGCTGAGACGGCGTCGGCGAAAGATCGGATAGGAGTTCACAGTGAGCAGACGAGAACTGCGGCATATCACAGTGGAAAGCGGCCGGGAACTGATCAGCGGGCGCGACCAGATGGACGATTGGGCCATCGAGCAGCTCACACCGGTCTTAAGGCAGGCTATCGAAAGCGGCCGGCGCACCCCGGTCCTGGGCGGCTACTGGATACAATGCCAACTGAAGGACGGCGGCCTCGCGGTCGGCATAGGCCATGAGGCCGCGGGCGAAAGGATTCTTGTCAGCATGACCGTGCAGCCGGCGTGCGCTGACGATCTGCCTGCCCTGCGCGTCCGCACGGTCGGTCTGCAGGCGCAGCTGGCAACCGGCGCCGGCAGCGAGCTGTACCGGATCGCAGGTGAGTTAAGCGACCTGGAAAGGTCCATCGCCTGGGCCTGGCTGGCCTAACACGAAAAAGGCGGGGAATAGATGCATAGCCATGTGGAGAGCGTTCCAATGGCCGGACACGAGCCGATGGACAGCGTAGACCGAGCCTGGCTTATGATGGACGATCCAACCAACCCGATGGTGATCAACGGCTTCTGGATCTTCGAGGAACCGCTGCAATATGAGCATGTGCTGGCCGTTCTGGAGGAGCGCCTCCTGACTCACGACCGCTTTCGCCAGCGCGTGGTAGAGTATCGAGGTGCTTTCAGAACCCGTACCTATTGGCAGACCGATCCGCAGTTCGATCTGCGCGCGCATGTCGGGCGCATCGTCCTGCCTTCGCCGGGGGATACGAACACCCTCAACGATACCGTAGCTCGACTGCTCACCGTCCCCTTGGACTTGAATCGGCCGCTGTGGACGTTCACCCTCATCGAAGGCTACGGGGGCGGCAGCGTCTTCTTCGGGCGTATTCACCACTGTATCGGCGACGGCGCGGCACTCGTAAGAGTTCTGCTCGCCCTGACTGATGCGTCTGCCGAGGGCGCGCGCCCCGCGCCGGCCCCGGCCGCCGGGCCTCCCCCCAACCGGAATCCTCTACCGCCCCCAACCCGGCCGACGGCCGCGATATTGCCGGAAGCCCGCAAGAGGGCCGGACAACTCGCGCAGCTGCTGTCCCTGGCGGCAAGGGGCGGACAGGTGGCTGGGAAGTTCATCGCTGTGTTGGCCAAACTGGCGCTAATGACGACCGACGACAAGACCGCTTTCAAAGGTGAGGTCGGGGTCGGCAAAGCGGTCGCCTGGTCCCAGGGCATTCCCTTGGATGATGTAAAGTTCGTGAAAAATACAATGGGGGCAACGGTCAACGATGTCCTGGTCGCCGCGATGGCCGGCGCTTTGCGCCGCTATGTCGTAACTCGCGGCGACAGTCCAGAGGGTAAAGAGATTCGGGCCATGGTCCCGGTGGACATTCGGGCACCCCATGATACGAAACTGACGAACCGATTTGCTCTCGTCTATCTCCCCCTGCCCATCGGCATCGCCGATCCCATCGACCGGCTTTTTGCGACAAAGCGCAACATGGATGCCATCAAACGGTCGCCTGAAGCACTGGTGACCTATCAGGCTATCGCCGGCCTGGGCGTCGTGTCGGACAAAATCGCCAGGAGCGTTCGCGGATATTATGCCGGCAAAGTGAGCGTGGTCCTGACAAATGTGCCCGGCCCATCCCGGAAACTCTACTTTGCCGGCAAACCTCTCGAGACGATCGTTTTCTGGGTGCCGCAGTCCGGCTCCATCGGCGTGGGTATCAGCATATTCAGCTACGCCGGGCAGGTGAATGTCGGACTCATTACCGACCGCGGGCTGGCGCCGGATCCGGACACAATCGTCGCAGCCTTTCAGGAGGAGTTCGACAGTCTGTTTTATCTGGCGCACCTGCGGGAAACGCAAGCGCGTCGCAGCGCGCAACCCGCCCCGCACGGAGGCTCCGCATCCAATTCGGATTAATTCCCGTTGGCGTCTGATAAACGCCTTCAAATCAAAACACAGGAGAAAGACAATAACCGAACCCAAACAACTGCCGACCGCTCACGGCGCGCCGGTCGGCGACAACCAGAATTCACTGACCGCCGGCCCGCGCGGGCCGCTTCTGTTGGCCAGTTCTCCGTGCGCGCAAGCGTGTATCCAGGTCACAGGCAAGCCTGTATGTTCCTCCCTCGAGGCCTGTGGAACGGAGAACGGCCAGGAACGGTAGAAGTAGGGCGCATAACCAAAAGGAGGATATGAAGCGATGGAACAGCTTATCCGACCTGTAATTTTCAACATAATCACAATTGCCGCCTTGCTGATCGCCCTGGTCCAACTGGTGATAGTCGCGCCGGGGCGCACGACGCCAACAACCACTGAGGCCGTTCAGCTTCTTGTAGAGCTCGCCCAGGAGAGTGACGCCGTGGACGAAACCTTGAGCGTCCGTCTCGCGACCGATCAGGAACGGCGCCAGTGGTTCAGCAACAGCATGATCGTCACCATGGCCTTCGCAATTCTGGCCAATGTTATCGCGAACCATCTCGGCCGCCGGAGACAGCGCATGAACGTTGCCAGGATTCGCCGGCTGGAAGCGGAACTGCATCGATTGCGATTAAGGAGGTCGTAAAGTGAAGGGCAGACTTTTCCAACCCGTACTGTTCAACCTGATTACGATTGTGGCAATGCTGTTCTCACTTTTCCAGCTGGTGGCAGTATCGCAAAGAACGGCAACGACTGAAGTCATCGAACTGTTCGAAGAGCTTGCCGCAGAGGGCGGTATAGAGGATGAAACGCTGAGCGTGCGTCTTGCCGCCGAGCAGGACCAGCGTCTGCGCTTGGCCAACTATATCTTGGCAACGCTGATGATCGCGATCTTGGCCAACGTTGTCGCAAACTATATCGGCAGAGGACGGCATCATGAGAATACCGCACGAATTCGTGAGCTGGAGGCGGAGATACGCGGAATGCGAGGAAGTTAGCGCCTTCGACCCAAACCAGACCTGATTCTACAAACTGAATCGGGATCCAGTTTTGGGGCCAAGCTCACTCCGCGTCCTCCGCGGACAAAAAGAGGTTCTTCGCGACCCGTCGCGCGACTTCGCGGATCAATCCTTTGGTTTTATCTACTTCAACAGTCAAGCGAGAAACATCCCTAACAGGACTGCAGGCTTTCCGTTCTTATTGAAATCTGAACAGCCTTCCCTAATCGCCCACCGAACCGGAGTTCGGGCTTGAGTCTGTCCGTTTCCGCCCCGCCACCGGCCTCTTCCGTCGCGTTGAGGCCATAACCGGCTTCCTCCTGCCCGCAGTCCAAGTGGTTCATTTTCTGGCCTTGGCAGGGCGCTTTGCAACCGCGATTTTTCAACTTTCGCAGGTGAGCTCGTGCGGCCCTGCCGCTTTCCCACCTGCGTGGCCATCCATCTCTCAACTGGAACCGCTAGGGAGGCCCCCGCGATGCCACCTCCGCCCCAGGCTGCCGCCGCAAAACCGGCAAACCGGACCCAACCCCTGGGATAGGGACGAAAATGTCACAGACCCCCCCGGCCATCTCAACGACCGCGACGAGTCTGGCCGGCGCCCGGTTCGCCCGTGCAAGTTGCAGCCATCTCTCCATGTCGGGGTCGGTCGGCCGGTAAACCGGAACAACGAAACCGCCGTCAGCCTCACGAATGATCCTCTGGCCGACGGTCCGCACATATCCGCAGGCCTTCAGATGTTTGAAATCCCGCACAATCGTCTCGCGGCAGCAGCCGAAATGATCGGCCAGTACCTGGTGAAGAACCGTTATGGTCAGCCTTCCGCTTTTTCCCGGTGTGGCAAGGGCGGTCAGCATGTCGAGTAATGCCACCTGGCGCGCATTCAAAAGCGGATGCGGCCGGCTTCTCCTCTTGCCAGTCAGCCGCCAGCATCCATACCGCTTCGCCAGCCAGAACAAAGTGCCGAGCGTACGGCCGCCCTCAGCGTCAAAGCCGCGCCACTTTGCCGCGCATTCCCCAACCTTGTAGCGGTCCGGATCGGTCGCCGACCACGCGCGCCACAGGCCCAACCCGTCATCGATGCAGCCGTCGGCCTCGCCGCAGTGGAGCGCCCTGCCGGCCGCCTAGGCCATCAGTCGTCGCCAGGTGCGTGCAGTACGGTATCCGATGACAGTGCTACGAATGCATCGCCGGACAGCAGCGGCAAGGTGGTTGCGTTGACGTGCTGAACTCTGCTGAACAGGCCGCGTTGGGGTCGGCCTCTGGCCCGCACCTCTTGGAAGCCAAGACGTTTGGTCTCTTCCGCTTTGGCTCTGCGTTCGTCCTCTTCGCGCCGTATGCGCGCATAGTAGCAGTTGGGGCATTCATCGCGTGAAGCGGCCTTTTCGAGTGGAATTTTCGCGCCGCACTGGCAGAGATTCGCTACTGTGGCGGGGTCGGCCTTGTGTGTGCGCGCTGCGGCCGCCTGGCGCTCTGCTCGTTCAGTGGATTTCGCTTGCTCGCACAAGTTAGGAAGTTGCTTTTGTTCTGAAACAGCACCTTCCGAAAAGGGGTTGATGGATAAATCTGCGGCGCCAGCCGCCGTGGTACGCGAATCTCTTACTGAATCTGATCTCTCAGTCTTCTTACCCTCTTCTACTTCCTTACTCTCATTACTACTTCTGGTGCCCGCCATTGTGACATGGCCGTGTCCGCTATTGTGATCCCCCATGTCCGCCATTGTGTCGCGGCCATGTCCGCTATTGTGACTCTCTATGTCCGCCATTGTGTCATGGCCGTGTCCGCTATTGTGGCCTGCTTGCTCGAAATATTCGGCAAGCGTTGAAACTACATCCTCTTCGACAAATTCCGGTTCGGGTTCCGCCTCGGCGCGCCACTGATCATATGCGAGGTGACACGCATAGCTCACGGCATCGGAAAAACGATATCGATTGATCTTGTTCTGCCTCAGTTTTCCTGTGTGATCCCGGTAGTACTTCGGTTTATGCGATTCAAGCAGGCCTTTTCTTACAAGACCCTCAATCGCGCGGACAACGTTCGTCCGGTGCAGCCCCGTTTCCTTTGCAATGATCGATTGGCGCGGGAAACAGCCCTTCTGCGGGTGATCGTGCTTGATCAGATTATCCAGCACGAAAAGCTCAGAGGGTGTCAGCTTGTATTTTCTCCGAAGATACGTCAAGCCGCCGCCTTCTTCAATAACCTGGCGGTAACGGTAAGTCATTGTCTGCCCTCCGTAGGCAAATGACCGCTGGGAAGAGAAGGCGCAGACAGTATGGAGTTGTTGTGTTGTGGAGATGGAGATACACGGGGCTCCCGCCTATCGTGTTGCGCCGCCTGCCAAGCGGCATGAATCCATTAGATTTCATTGTACCACACCCTTGATAACCACAAAAGCCGCCAATTGGCGGCTCCTGGGGTCGCTTGGCGGGCGACAGAAATGGATTCACCATGAAGACAGACGGGAGCCTTCATGGATTCACAGCCTCCTTCCCTGGGCTGCCCGGGTTCTTCACTTGACGACAGATCGGAATTCTACGCCAAGAATGTGGGACTGGAAGGGAATTCCCAAGCCCACGCAGAACTAACTATAAGTCTAAGTAGACTACTTGTCAAGTTTACTATCAGTCTATTGGAGTACTTTTTAGACGTGGGTATTCACTGACGCGTATGAGGAGTAAGTGTACCGAAAGATGACAGGTACTCCCGCAGAGGTGGTTGGCGGTAGACATGCAATTTTGCTGGCTTTGCAAACGGGGACGGCTGCGTTTATGCGAGCGTGGAGGCCGCGAGCGGGCCGCTACGGGGTTGTCAAGGGCTGGAAAGGGCTTTGAAGTACTTTAGGATACCTGTCGCCCCGAAAAAGGCGCTTAGAACGGCCCTGAGCGGCTCGCAAGGTCGGAGAGCGGCTTGCCATGAGAGAGAATGGAATCAAGACCGGCGCGCACAGAGAGGCAGCGGCGCGCAGCGCTCAGTTTGCAGGTGTGGGGCGTGCAATGGGGAAGCGCTAGCGGGGTAAACGTGAGGATGATGATTTATATCAGCATATGAACATATGGAAATATATGCGTAAGTTCATATGTATGCGAAGCCCGCCGCCTGCTGCAGTGCTCTCTCCCTAGGGTCTGTACCCGCGGGTGCGGGAGAACCTGATGCCCGTCGGCCTGGCGGCGCCAAGACCGAGGGAAGTGCATGCGCGATGAAGTCCGGCTGTTGAATTCCTAGAGATAACTCTCACCGGTACGGACAGCTTGCTGCAGAGGGGCGGCGCATGAAGCGGCGAGAAGGGAGTGCCGGGCGCGACATCTGTTGATATGTATATATGGTAATCTGTGCTGCGAGGGCAATCCTATCGGTAAAGGACGATTGGATCGATTTCCGGTACGGGGCGCGGGCAGGAGGTGAGAAATGCATTCGCGTCCGGCTCTATCGTGGTCTGGTGATTGGGCCCTTCCACACAAGCGTATGTGTGAACTGCAGTTCGGCGGTCGCCTTAATGAGCGGATACACGAATAAGGGTATCCATGCCGCCGAATTGCCGGCTTACTCACTCTTCGTACCAACCGGAAGCGAATGTCAGCCCGTCGTAGAGTATGATCCAGAAATGCTTAAGCTGCTCTGTTCCGGTTTCCGGGTTGACATTCATGTGGCTGAACCACTTGCCTTCTGCGGTCGCACTGGTCAGCTCATCACCATAGGGCGCAAGTGAAGCGTCTGCGCCTATCCTGTCAGGATTGTAATGCGCCAGCCCCCTCTTGTCCTCATCCAGGATAAAGACATACCATTGGCCATCCACGTTGTCGCGCGAGCGATAACGGTCGATGATTGCCTGACGCCCCTCGCGCTTGTACAGACGAATTGCGTCCTGCACAATGGCCTGTGTATAGGCTGGCGGATTGTCTTTTCCCGGTATGGCAGCGCAGCCAACCAGAAGAAGCGCGAAAATGAGATAAACGGAACGGTACATCTCTGGACCTCCTTTTCATCCTGCAGCGTGCGCTGATCGACTTCAGAGCCGCTCTGTTCACGCTGTCCTCTCTCTGCCTCGCCACCGCCTTAACAGACAAGATTCCCGCATGGACAGGCTACTCGCCAAACAGCTGTTGCCGAACGTCGTCCCGGATCAGGCCGAAAAGTTCAGCCACATCGGTCAGAATCGAATTCAATGTTCCGACGCGTATCTGCTGATGGCGGGGATCGTGACTCGATGCTCATTGCCCTCGATATCCACGCCAAGTCTTACGTGGCTGCCTCTCTGACGTAGAAACCGGTAACCAAAATGGCTGCGCAGCAATTCGATCAGAGCGTCGTTAGACAGATCTCGGGGCAGTCTCATACAGCAATCAACTCATCTTTGACCAAATGCAGTCGTATCACCTTGGGCATACATTCATCCTCAAAGTGACAACGAGTTGCGTCTTTGACCATCTCTTTCAGGTCGGCCCAGTCGTCCCCTTGCGTGAAGATGCTGTAACCTAATGCCCTAGCGTTGTACCCGCCTTCGACCGCTTCGGTTACTGCAAAGATGATTTCGGAAGGCGTCACCTGTTGACCTCCTGGTTTCGGTGAGTCGCGTCACGCGGGCCGATGACCGCCGCCGGTCTTTTCAAGTCGGTAAGCCTGGCTCCAACAGCTGGACCGAGAACCAAGGTGTGTAATGGAATGGTTCACGGACCGGTAAACAGGGAAACGGACAGTGCCGAGTGCTCTCTGCCAGCCAGTAGGGAGCCAAAACCGGAATCCATTCTATCACATTGAGGGGAACTGATTTGACATGCTGGCCGCTGCACCTGAAATCGATTGCGCCCCTCTGTTACATTGACCGGTAATCAAATACATCTCTTCGAGGCTTCTTTCGCTATTCATGTCAACCTCTCCTGATTGACAGAATACCGTAACGACCCGGGAGCAAATCATGCGGCCCTGCTTCTTGCCGGTTCGCTTCGGCTCAAATGTCCCAGCCGTCAGTGCTGTCCCTGTTCCACCAGATTCCCGGCGCCGGCACGCTACGCTACCCTGTCCCTTCGCCCCTACTCATACCACCCCGACCCAATGATCACGCCGTCGTAACGCACAACCCACGTATGCTTTACCTCCACCTCAGAGCCGTCCTGCGTAGGATTCGACGCCGACAGATAATCGACCCACATCCCCGCCTCCGTCGCGCTCAGCATCAGTTCGCCGAAGCGATAGCCGCTCGAATCCACCCCCAGGTCTCCCTTCAAATCCCGCCCGATGATCTCCGGGTCGGGATGGGCGATGAGCCGGCCACTCCCGTCGATGACAAAAACGTACCACTCGCCGTCCACACTCTCGGAAGAGCTGAAAAACGCAACCGTCTCTTCTCGCCCGTGCGCCTTGTAATACCGCACCGCCCGCTCAACAAACGCAACCGTGTATTCGGCAGGTTCAGCCTTGGTGACCGCCAGCGCCAGAGTCGGCAAAACCTGGTACCAGCCGGAGGCGAAAATCAGCCCATCGTGCCGTACCGCCCACGTATGCTTGTACTCATCCCTGCCCGTGGCAGGATTGAAAAAGATATAGTCCACCCACTTCCCCGCCTCGGTCGCGCCCGCGATCGCTTCCCCGTGCCGGTAGCCGGTGAAATCCACCCCCATAGGGCCGAGCAGGCTTTCTCCCAGTACGTCAGGATTGGGGTGGGCGATAATCTCTTTGTTCTCGTCCGCGATGATGACATACCATTCGCCGTCTACGCTCTCCCGCGAGTTATAATAAGCCAGCGTCGCCTCTCGCCCTTTGCTGTCGTAGAGCCGCAACGCCTTCTCGATCGTCGCCACCGTGTAGCCCGCACGGTCCGCCTTCGAAACCTGCCGGCTCGCCATAGTGGCGCGGCCATCCATCTCTGCATGGGATGGCATATAATGATAGCAGCCGGAAACAAAAAACGCGGCCGCCGCCACTGCCGCTGCCAGCCGACTCACAAAAGAAACCTTGCGCATGACGATCCTCCTCTAGCGCACTTCATTGAGATCCCCAGCTACGCGCCCGGATGGCAGGACGTGTAGAATTCACAAAAATAACCGCACATCCCACTGCCGGGCTGTCTACTGAGGTGATTCCGATAGAAAAAAAGGGAATGACTGCTTTCTACAACCGGTCCCGTTGCTTGGACCGCAAAGTAAAGGAAAAACGAGAGCGCAGCTCGCCGTCCGCAGCCGCCCTCTCTTGCCCATCGCTCCTGCCCTCCACAGGCTTGGCAATTCGCCCCATTATACACCTTGGCCCGGGGTCCAGTCTCGGACGCAAGCTCATCCTTCTGATTTAGGGACCGTTATGTCTGACCCATTACACTACACGCTTCCGGAAAAATGCGGAAATCATATGTCAGAACTGCAGATCCGGAAGACGGCGGCCTGCCGGTCGGGGAAAGACAACCCGCGTGGCTGGAAAGAAGATGCTAAAAGTTGCATTAAGTCACATATAAATATATTTACAGATGAACATATCTCCAGTGCCGGCGCCATGCCTCTACGCGCCCAGGTGACTAGGGCTCGTTGCCGTCTGTCCGAACGGCGATTTGCGGGAGCAAAATGCGGCTGGTCCGCGAACGGTGCGCACAGAAAACCCGATACGCCCTTGGTGTTCTTCGCGGCCCTCCGTGTTCCTCCGTGGAAAAAAAGCAGTTCTCCGCGGCCCTTCGTGGACAAGAAGGTGTTCTCCGCGGGTCCCCGTATTGGCCGAATCTGCAGCTGTCCGATTCAGATCACGGCTCAAAAAACGACTGTAAGGACGCCTGCAGACCTCTTCGCAGAACGGTAAGACGATCGAGATAACGGCCCGGCAGAGAACACTGAAAGTTGCCCCTGATCCGGCATGACCAGCGGAGACCGCAATGACCGCAACCGGCAAAACCACCGAGCAGGGCCTGACACCTTGGGAAGAGGCGATTCTCGATCTCCTCAGGACCGCCTACCCGGACGCCCTGCACGCAGCTGAAATCCGTAACGCCCTGGCCATGCAGGGCCCGGAATGGGGCTACAATCGTATTCCGATAGACCGCCTCATCAAGCGGCTGGAGGAACGCGGATTCGTTGAGCGGACAGCGGAACGCGGCCCTTGGAAGTTGACCGTGACCTGAACAGAGCTGCCGGCTTTGACTACACAACGCGCATAAGGAAAACGCCATGAACGCAACCGCCTCGTCCCCGCCTTCCATCCTCGCAAGGGCCGCCGTACTCGCGCTATCCTCTCTCTGTCTCGCCGCCGCCTGCACCTTCGAGGTTGCCGCCCCGCCGGCCTGCGTAGATGACGAGCGCGTTCTCAACGTTGGCTTCTACGCCTTCTTCGCGCCCGTCAGTTACAGCGCAAGCGAAGATCCGGATGCCAAGGAATTTCACACCCATCTTGGCTATGAAGCCGATCTGCTGACCGCGCTCGAAGCCATCGATGGCGCCGGCCTCTCCTTTTCCCGCCACCCGATCGCGGCTTGGGATGACATCTGGCTGCAAGCAGCCACGCCGCAATACGACATCATCACAGGCGGCATCACGATTCTCGACGCCCGTACACGGGATGCCGCAGGCAAGAAAGTCGTCACCTTTACATCGGGGCACGTCAACTTCCGTCAATCACTTCTCGTGCGCGCCGCAGACGCCGCGCGCCTTGCCTCGCATGACGACCTCACCGGCGACGTTCGCGTCGGCGCCCTTGCCGGCACCACAGGCGAATTCCGTCTGCTGGAACTGACGGGGCTTGTCGATGCAAATGGTGTTCTGGCCGCCGGCGTACGCATTGACACGCCCGCCGGCACAGTGGTCGCCGATGGCAGTCCGGACTACCTCATCACCGCAGCCGGCGAATCTCCCATTCTTGCCGGAAGACAGCGCCTCCACCCGCCTTCACATACCATGATGCCGCAGCTGGTGTATCTCGGGGACCAGGCCGGTGAACTGGAGTTGCTCGACGCCCTCGAAGCGGGCGCCATAGACGCAGTGGCCAGAGGAGAAATCGGCAACCGCGACGCCGCCTATGCGCGTGGCGACGCCTTCGTGGTCACAGCCCTCGATGAAAAGGTCGAACATGGCGGCTTTGCGCTCGCCGCGGAAAATGCCGAACTGGCTTCCTGCCTCGACCGCATGATCGACTGGCTGACCGATGACCGGCGCATCGACTATGCAGATTGGCGGGAAGACCCTGCCGTACTCATGCGCCGCGCCGCCATGTGGAATGAGGGAGCGCGTTGACGTTTGCCCGAACAGCGGTTTGCAGGAGCAAAGTGCGGCCGGCCCGCGCAGCTGCACAAAGAAAATCCGCTCCGCCTTTGGTATTCTTCTCGGCCCTTCATGCACAAAAAGGGGGTTCTTAGTGGCCCTTCGTGGATCAAAAGATGTTCTCCGCGCCCTCCGCGGATCAAAAAAAGGTGTTCTCCGTGACCCTCCGCGGACAAAGAGGTGTTCTTCGCGTACTCGGCAGTTCACAAAAAACTAAACACTGACGACTAAAAACTGCCGTCCCGGCCGCCTCGGCTTCAGAAGCCTTGACGCACCAGAGAGGGGAGAGTATTCTGCAGTTGGCTGTCATGCTTATGATGCCCACTACGAGGAAAATAAGGTGGCTGACATGTCGAAAATCGTGCGCAATGTGGTGAAACCGGTCGTAAAGCGGATTCTGCTGGCGTGGGAGCGTATGGAGTCAGGGGTCAGTTACGACTTGACCTCTAGCGCGTTCATAGAGGATCCATACCGCACCTACGAACAGCTGCGCCAGAAGGATCCCGTCCACCGCATGCGGCTAATCGAGGCGTGGGCGTTGACCCGGTACGAAGATGTGCAGGACGTTCTGATTGACCACAGGCGCTTTACGAACGCGGAGCGCAACTACGACTATATGCAGTATCGAACGTTTCTGGATCTGGACCCCCCTGATCACACCAGGTTGCGGGGGCTTGTCTCCAAAGCCTTTACCCCGCGCGCTGTAAGGGAGCTTGGGCCGCGCATCCAGGGACTTGTTGACGAACTCCTGGACGCGGTCGCCGGCAAAAGCCGGATCGATCTGATTAGCGATTTTGCATTCCCGTTGCCGGTTATTGTCATCGCCGAGATGCTGGGCGTTCCAGCACAGGATCGAGCGCGTTTCCGGGAATGGTCCGACGACATTGCGCTCTCGGTCAATCCACTGCTCAACAGCGGACAGATAGAGCGGGTCCAACAGGCAACCGAAGAGCTCTTCGACTATTTCGAGGGGATCATAGAGCAGCGGCGGCAGGCGCCCCAGAACGACATGATCAGCGCGTTGCTGGCTGCTGAGGAGGAGGGGGACAGACTGACGCACGAGGAACTGCTGTCAACACTTATGCTGTTGCTGGTCGCAGGCAACGAGACAACGCGTAACCTGATCGGCAACGGCATGTTGGCCCTGCTCAAAAATCCGGCGCAGCTGCAGCGGCTCAGGGATCGTCCCGAACTGTTGGATTCGGCCATCAACGAGTTGCTCAGGTATGACAGCCCCGTACAGATCGACTCGCGCAACGCCATCGACGATGTGGAGATCGGTGGCAAACGGATTGCTGCCGGGCAGCGGATACTGGCGATAGTCGGGGCCGCAAATCGAGACCCACAAGTTTTCGCCAACCCCGACGAACTGGATATCGGGCGCGACGAAGTCAGCCACCTGTCCTTCGGCCGCGGTATTCACTACTGCCTCGGATCTCCGCTTGCGATCCTGGAAGGACGCATAGCCTTCACCAGCCTGCTGGAGCGGTTCTCCTCAATACGGTTGGCCTCTGATCCTGTGTTCAAAGACCAGATTGTACTGCGGGGCGTCGAAGCGCTGTGGGTCGAGGTTGAACATTGAATATGCCGGTTATCAGGCTCCGTCGGCATTTGGACATCCTGTTCAAACCGGTCTTGCGCCGCTTGGCCCTCAACCTCCTGCGCAGAGAGAAAAGCGCCACCATCGGCATTGCTGCCAAACGTAATCAAGCCGGTAGGAGAACTGACTGTCTCCCAAAAATCCCCTCCCGATAAGATGCGTATGCCCTGGGCAGCCCTTGTAGTTGCCCCGGCGGTTGCATCTGGCCACACTAAGAACGCCGGGCCTCTGGAACTGTCAACGACCCCTGGCCAAATCTGCTGTCACCTCGCTATCCCCCAATGGAGGCGTTAATGCTCGCCAAAGTGCGCAGTTGTGCCATTGTAGGATTGGATGC
>LXNI01002050.1_pt1 | contig 15173 bp, 14 predicted proteins | sample 809091 | NCBI WGS metagenome assembly LXNI01 (sample SAMN04870527, study PRJNA318959) | sponge metagenome | biome: 01000161; feature: marine sponge reef; material: water | host: Sarcotragus foetidus | place: Greece: Milos, Mediterranean Sea | collected 2013-05-29 | depth 5-7 m | reverse complement strand
GCAATCCAGCCTGCGTCGATGGCGCGGGCCAGGGCGTATTCGTCAATGAGCGGTCCGCGCGCGGTGTTGATGAGGTAGGTGGTGGGCTTCATGGCCCGCAGTTCCGGCTCACCGATGGTGTGGTGCGTTTCGGGGGTGAGTGGCGCGTGGACGGAGATGAAGTCGGATTCGGTTACCAGGCGGTCCTTGTCGACCAGTTCGGCGCCGATATCGGCTACGCGGTCGGCGGTGATGTACGGGTCGTGGACAAGGATCTTCAGCCCGTGCGGGATGGCGCGCTGGGCGAGGGCGTAGCCGATGCGGCCGTAGCCCAGGATGCCGAGCACGCGGCCGCGCATCCGGTGCATGGGGCGGGCCGGCTGGTTGGTCCACTGGCCGGTGCGGACGCTGCGGTCCAGGACTGAAATGCCGCGGGCCTGCGCCATGAGCAGCGCCATGGCGTGGTCGGCGACTTCCTCGTAGCCGTAGTCGGGGACGAAGGTGACAGGGATATCCAGCGAGGTGCAGGTGTCGACGTCGATGTTGTCGGTGCCGACGCCGTAGCGACCGACGACGCGAAGTCTCGGTGAGGCTCGGACCACTCTCTCGGTGACCTTGGCAAAGCAGGTGAGGATGCCGGTGACGTCGGAAGCCAGTTCGGTGAGACGGTCTTCGTCACCGGAGTCGGACTCCACGACCTCGGCGTTGAGTTCGGCCAGCACTTCCCGCTCGGGATCGGTTGAGGGCCAGACGTAGTCGGTAATCAGAATCTTGTGCCGATCGGCCACGCGAGCGACTCCCTGTATGACGAGCGGGCAGCCTCGCGAGCTTAGGTAGCGCCCAAATCCGATGTCAACGCGTCACGCGTCGGCTGGCACTTGCGACAATGCATCCGGCGCTTCGAGTAATGGAGCTCAAGCCATGCCGCGTGACCTCGCCCTGGGCAACGGATCGTTTCTGATCAATTTCGACTCGCGCTACCGAGTGCGCGATATCTACTACCCGCGGGTGGGCGCCGAGAATCAGACCGGCGGGCGCGCCTGCCGTTTCGGGGTCGGCGTCGACGGGCAGTTCTCCTGGATCAGCAACGACGAGTGGTCTCGGAATCTGGACTACGCCGAGAACACCCTGATCACCAACGTCCGGCTGCGGAATCCTCGGCTGGGCGTGGAGCTGGTCTGCGCCGACGCGGTGGACTTCGACCGCCCGATCTATGTGCGCAAGATCAGGCTTCGGAATCTGGCGGACCGCGAGCGTACCTTCACGCTCTTCTTCCATGCCGACTTCTGGTTGGAGCGCGACGGGATCGGGGACACGGCGTACTTCGATCCGTGGACCGAGGGCATCGTGCACTACAAGCGCAACGTGAACTTCCTGTGCAACGCACAGGTGGGTGATCGGGTTGGGTTCGACGAGTACAGCGTCGGGGGGAAGTCCGACGACGCCTCGCAGGGCACGTGGCTGGACGCGGAAGACGGACGCCTGGAAGGCAACCCCATCGCGCAGGGGCAGGTGGATAGCGTGGGTTCGGTGCGCGTCACGGTGGACGGCGGCGGCGAGGGCACGGCGCACTACTGGATCGTGGCCTCGGACGACTTCTTTCGCGCCAAGGACCACAACGACACCGTCGTCGATCGCACGCCGGAGAGCTTTATCCAGCGAACCAGCGACTACTGGTCGTACTGGGTCACGCGCGATCCGACCGACCTGTGGCCGCTGGAACCGTCCAGCCGCGACCTGTACCGCCGCAGCATGCTGGTGGTGCGCACGCAGATTGACGACGGCGGCGCGATCATCGCCGCGAATGACAGCGACATCCTGCAATTCGGTCGGGATACCTACAGCTATATGTGGCCGCGGGACGGGGCGCTGGTCGCCGAATCGCTGATTGGCGCCAACCAGCGCGAACTGGTCGGCCGATTTTTTCAATTTTGCCGCCGCGCCCTACAGCCGGGCGGCTTCATGCTGCACAAGTACCACCCGGACGGTTCACCGGGCAGCAGTTGGCATCCCTGGGCCGATGCCAACCGGCAGCGCGTGCTCCCGATCCAGGAGGACGAGACGGCGCTGGTGCTGTGGGCGCTGCGTCTCTACAACCAGCGGTTCATGGATACGGAGTTCATCCGCGGCGTTTACGCCCCGCTGATCAAGAGCGCGGCGGACTTCATGGTCCGCTACCGGCATGAGCCCAGCGGGCTGCCGGCGGCCTCGTGGGATCTCTGGGAAGAACGCCTGGGTATCCACACGTTTACGGTTGCCTCGGTGTGGGCCGGCCTGGAAGCGGCGGCGGAGTTTGCCGAGGGGTTTGGCGAACTCGACACGGCCTTGCGCTATCGAACGGCGGCGTCTGAGATTCGGGCCGCGGCGCTGGAGCACCTGTACAGCGAGGAGCACCGGCGGTTCATTCGACGGGTCGAGGTGAATGACGACGGCTCGCTGACGCCCGATCTCAATATCGATGCCAGCGTGCATGGGATCTGGCGGTTTGGGATGTTCGACGCGGGTGACACGCGCGTGCGGTCCACGATGGAAAGTGTGCGCGACGAGCTGACCGTGAAGACCCGGGTTGGCGGCGTGGCGCGCTATCAGAACGACTATTACCACCAGGTCAGCGGCGACATCCGGAACGTTCCGGGCAACCCGTGGTTCATATGCACGTTGTGGCTGGCGCAGTGGTACGTGGCGCTGGCGGAATCGGAGGCAGATCTGAAGCCGGCCCTGGACATCCTGGCCTGGGTGGCGGATCGCGCGTTACCCAGCGGCACCCTGGCCGAGCAGGTGCATCCCTATTCGGGAGCGCCCCTGAGTGTGAGCCCGCTGACCTGGAGTCACGCTGAGTTCGCCACCACGGTGCAGAAGTACGCGGAGAAGGCTGCGCAGCTCACCTAGGTCGCTTTGGGACATTTCGAGGCTCTGCCGGCAGCGGGAAGGCACTCCACGGCGACCGCATTCGCACCGAAATGCCCTCCCGCAGCGTCCGGATTGCTAAGGTCAGCAGCGACAGTTCTCAACCACTGCGCCATGGCCCGACCAATCACCATCACCGTCGGCGATATTGAGATGAATGGCGAGTTACTTGATACCCCGACGGCCGACGCCATTTGGGACGCGCTGCCAATTGCCCGGACGGTGAACACCTGGGGCCACGAGTATTACTTCGACACTGGCGTGCAAGCTGAACTGGAGCCCGACGCCTCGAACGTCGTGGAAGTCGGCGACCTGGCGTATTGGCCGCCGGGCCTGGCGTTCTGCGTGTTCTTCGGTCGGACGCCAGCCAGCCAGGGGAATGAGGTTCGGGCGGCTAGTCCGGTAAACGTGGTGGGCCGACTCAACGATCCGCCAGTTGACGCCTTGCGCCGCGTGCGCACGGGTACGGCAATTCGGATCGACGCCGCCTGACTGCGACGCCTCATCACTCCGACGGCGTTTGCGCAGCTTGACCGTTCGTTTATTGTCCGGTAGTCTGGCGTCGCACCTCAGGAACTCGGGCCCCGGGCGCGGCGAGGAGCCGCGCATGAGGCGAGCACCGAGACGCGACGAAGGACGGCTTGCGGTGGGAGATCCACTGACACAACGTCAGCATCGGGTGTTGCAGACCATTGAGCGGTTCCTGCAGGACGAGGGATACACGCCGAGTGTGCGGGAGATAGGCGCCGTGCTGGGCCTGGCGCCGGCCACGGTTCAACAGCACCTGGAGGTGCTGGAGCGCAAGGGATACATCCGGCGATCGGGCCAGTCGCACGGTATCGAAATCCTGAGCGGCGGGATGCCGGGCGGGATAGTGAACGTTCCGATCGTGGGTGAAATCGCCGCCGGGGTTCCAATTGACGCCTATGAAGAGCGGCTGGACACCATCGCCGTAACGGCGGACGTGTCGCCCGACGGCACGGCCTACGCGCTGCGCGTGCGCGGCGACAGCATGGTCGAGGACCACATTTGCGATGGCGACATCGTGATCGTGGATCCGGTCGAGACGGTTCGCGACGGCGAAATTGGCGTGGCCATGTTGGACGATGGCTCGGTGACGCTGAAACGCATCTTCCGCGAGGACGACCGCGTGCGACTGCAACCAGCCAACGCCGAGATGGCGCCGATCTACGCCGACGAGATTCGAGTTCGCGGGCGCGTGACCTCGATCATGCGGCGGCTCTAGCGCGGAAACACACGTGGCGGACATCCAGGATCGCCGAGACGACATAGCGGACCTGGTGGCGGCGGGCGCCGTGGATGCGGCCGCACAATGCGCGCTGCTGGCGGTCGACGCCGCCGCACCAAGCCCCGAAGCCCGCCTGTCGGCGTTGCACCTGGCCAGCCTGGGCGTCCGCTACGCCGCCGAAGGGAATATCTCGGCGGCCCGTGAGGCGTTTGACCTGGCGCTTGACACGGCATCCGGCGAATCGGGCAATGACGATTTGAGGCCGCGGCTCTATCGCAATGTGGCGGCCGCGCTGGATGCCGCCGGCCACCATGGCGCGGCCGCACGTTGTCTGGAAGCGGCCGTGGAGCATGGCGCCGATGGCGCCGCCGTGTGGCAGGCGCTGGGCCGGGCGCGATTGAAAGCCGGCGACGCGCCGGGCGCGCTGGAAGCGCTGAACCACGCCCAGCGGCTGAATCCCACGGCCGCCGTCACCGCGGATCGCGTGCTGGCCGAACTGGCGGTTCAACCATCGTCGGAGGCGGCGCGGCGCGCTCTGGCCCGTCTGGAAGCCAGCCGGCCGGACCAGGCCTCGGTTCGCTGGGATTTCGCCCTGGCGCGGGCGTATCAAGTGGGCGGTGACTCGGCGCAAGCGCGAGCGGCTTTCCGGCGTGTCCTGGAACACGCGGACGGTGAGCTGGGCGCGCAGGAGTTGGCGCAGGCGCGGAGCATCCTCTAGCCAACACCGCACGGACGCTGCGCGACCGTTTGTCTCGGCAATACGCACTGTCCGGCAGACGCACCCTGGTATCGACACACCGCTTGCCGAGCATGTGTTCGTATTTTGTCCGTACGTTATTTGTTCGGTATACTGAGCGCATGGACACGACAGGATCCAACGTCCGGGCTCGAAACCGTCTGCCCAGTGAGTGGCAGGAGCAGCGGGTCATCATGCATGCCGACATGGATGCCTTCTACGCATCCGTTGAGCAGCGGGAACGGCCGGAACTGAAGGGTCGCCCGGTGATCGTGGGTGGTCCGCGAGACGCGCGCGGAGTTGTCGCGGCTGCTTCCTATGAGGCACGGGCCTACGGCGTCCGTTCGGCCATGCCGCTGCGCCAGGCTGCCCGGCTCTGCCCGCATGCCGAATTCGTGTCGGGACGCATGCGGCTGTATTCCGACGTGTCCGCAGAAGTCATGCGGGTTTTTCGGACTTATACACCGCTGGTTGAGCCGCTATCGCTTGACGAAGCGTTTCTGGACGTCACGGGCTGCGAGCGACGTTACGGAACGCCTGAAGAGACTGCCGACCACGTGCGGGACGCCGTACGACTGGCGGTTGACCTACCGATTTCCGTGGGCATTGCGACCAACAAGTCAGTCGCCAAGATCGCCTCGACACTGGCGAAGCCGGACGGGCGCCGCATTGTGCCACCCGGCTCCGAGCAGGACTTCCTAGATCCGCTGCCAGTTCGAATGATCTGGGGCATCGGCCCGAAGAGTGAAGCCCGCCTGGCCGCTCGGGGCATTCGCACGATCGGCGAGCTGTCGCGCCACAACCCGGGGCGGATAGGAGAGCTTCGCAATCCCGCCACCCTCGCGCGCGGAATCGATCCCCGCGATGTCGAGAGCGAGCGAACGGCCAAGTCCGTCGGCAACGAGGTGACGTTCAGCCACGACACCGGCGACCGCGACCTGGTGCTGCGCTATTTGCGCCAGCTCGCCGACCACGTGGCGCGGCGCCTGCGTGCCAAGCGCCTGGCAGGACGAACCGTGGTTCTCAAGCTGCGTTTCGCCGACTTTCGAACAATCACGCGGCAGGTCACGCTGCGCAAGCCGACCGACCAGACGCGTGCCATTTTCGGCGCCATCCGGGATCTGCTCACGCGGGAGACCGGTGGTCAGCAGGTCTTCCGGTTAGTCGGCGTTCACGTGACGGGCATTCAGCCGGCGTCAGCGAGACAGCTTTCGCTGATTTCACCTACCGAGCGCGATCCGCGCCCGCTCGAGACAGCCATGGACGAAGTGCGCGCGCGTTTTGGCGATGCCGTGATTACGCATGCAGCTCTTCTGGGATCGAGCGCGCGCATGGATCGCGAGCGTTACGCGTGGCGTGAGGATGTTCTGGGATGAGCCGTTGCGTTCCGTCGGTTACTTGGTGTTCATACAGCAGCCGACACCACCAAAGGAGTGCCTAATGCCGCGACTGCCCGATCAGTTCGACGACCTGCTGCGCCTTGAAGCAGCCAGCGGTCACGCCACGGCCGAGGCGGGCGGCGCCAGAACGTCCGGCAGCCGAATGGCGATGGCCAGGCTTGGCCGTCTGTACCGCTACGCCCTTCGGCACCCGGCCGCCGGGCGGGACGAGGTGATACGGCAGGTGGCCCGCCAGACGTTGCGTCACGGCGCCTCGCACGTCTTGGGCCGCCGAACGCGCGAGGCCCGGCTTTTCGTCAGTTGGGGCCATCAAGTGCACCGCGAGGTGTTCGCAGCACGCGCCGGACTGCGATTCCAGCCCGGGCGCGCTTCGCATGAGCTTGTAGCTGCCTGGAAGTTCACGTTTCCAGTCGTCGATCTGGTCCTGAGAGACCTGCATCGCCGGATGCGCGACCACACCCTGATCATCGAGGACGGGTCGCGCCGATACGTGCACGACGGATGCGGTATTCGGCTGGAATCTAGTGCCCCACGCACCCTCTTCGGATCAGCACGACAGCTCGGCAAACGCACGTCGCCGCTCCTGGCATCGGCCTAGGCGACTGACTTTCGGCCGCCTGCGCCCTCGATACTGGCCGAGGCCACGATTCGCCAGGGTGCTACCATCATCGGCGTCAGGCCGTGCGGATTGTGCAGCCTGCGACACGGGAGGCAAGGATGAGCTTGTCTCCGTGCGCATCGTTCGGTCCCGTGAGGGTCGCGCCCGTCTCGCCGTAGCTGCTGGATTTCAACTCGGCGCGCGCCCGGCAGGGCTCCCGCCATCCCAGCGCGATCTCTTCAGTGCGCTCACGCACCGAGCCTTTGCCGAAGTTCTTGAGCATTCGGCGCGGTCGGGATGCCATGCGTTTGTCTGCGGGCAAGGACTGTTTGCCGAGTCGCCGCCATCGCTCGATAACGTGCGGGCCGCGATGGCCACTCTCGGCCCAGCACGACGCGCGGGGACAACGGTGATAGCGATTGGTGAACCACCGGGCCCCGTTTCGGACGGCACGGATTTTCTGGCTGAAGTCGGTCTCGTCGACGCGTTGTTGCCTGCCCAAGCTCCGGGGTCTGTCGTCGTGCCCGTCGCCAACCTGCAGATTGGCCTGGTGACTGGCGGCGCCTTTGCTGACAGTGAGGCCGCCGACTTGACGATCGAAATCTTCACGGGAGCGGGCGAAACCGCCGGATCCGCGGACGTGGTCGTCGATACGCGTGCCGCTGCTTCCCCGTCGGATCGCCTGGACGATATTCCAATCGTCTCGACCGGATGGGCCGGCCCCTCACTGGAACGGCGCGCGGAATCCGGCTTTGTGATCCTGGACATCGACCCGGCGGTTGGGGCGACTCCCTCGTTCGTGCCGACGGAAATTCTGCGGCCGGCGCGTCTCTCGTTCGATTCGCCGAGGTCGAGCGGCGAGGTGGCCGACCTGATCGCGTCGGAGCTGGGCACGTCCAGCATCCTTGATGTCGAGTTGCACGGTCAGATTTCACGAGGAGTCTGGCACGAACTGGATCCGCCAGGTCTGATTGAACGGGCCGCGGCGATGGGCACGCTGCTGCGCTTCGCCATAGACGAATTGGAAGTTGCCGACTCCCCGCAACACGCCAGCGCCTCTACGCGCTCCTCATTCCTGGTCAACGCCAGGCGCGTCAGCGAAGGGCTCCTGGCAGACGCCGCCGACGACGACGAACGAGAGTTGGTCGCCGCCGCTCGGGCGCACGTGGCCGAGATCGCACGACGCCGAGAACTGACCAAGGCCGTGTCTTGATTTTCCTTGAGCGATTGATCGCCCAACACGTGGGCGAAATTGAGGACGTGGATATCGCCTTCCTGCCGCGCGGGCGTCACCTCATTGAGGCGACGCCCGAGACGGCGTCAACGCTTAGTGCCGCGCTGCGTTGCGCGCTGTTTGGCGACGTGGCGCCGGGGTTCGGCCGCCGCGAAGGCGCACGGGTCGGAGCGTCCATCGTCGCCGGCGGCGCGACGTACGCCATCGAGCGGCGAATCGAGCGGAACGGTCGTCTCACGACGTCATTGGCACGCGGCGGGCCATCCGGGCTGATCCCGGTTTCGGGCAGCGAGCGCATCGAACGCGAACTTGAGCGCCTGTGCGGCGCCGACAGTGAGGCATTGGCTGCTCTCATCTGGCCTCCACACGACCTTGAGCCGTTGGCCGGTCGGCTGCGCGATGTCGTTCGAGCCTGGCTCGGCTCTCGCCGAATGAACGTGCTGGCCGCCAGTGTCGAGGTGAGCCGGGATCTCGAGGAGGCCGAGCGGCTGGCGTCGCTGCACGTCGCGCTGGCCAAGGCGGCCGAGGCCAACAACGCGGCCGCCAGCGAGGTCCAGCGGCTTGAGTACGTGCGCAAGCGCGATCGCGCCGCACGTGCGGTTCAGCAGCTGGAGGAGGCCGAACGGCTTTTCGCCGAGTCCGAGGATGAGCGATTGCGCATGATGTCGCTGGCGGAGGGATTTGAGCGCCACGTCGAACGGGCTGAGCATGCCCTTGCGCTGGCACACCTGCTGGACCATCGGGACGCCGCGGTCGAGCGGCTACAGGCCGCGCGTGAGCGGCGAAACGAGTTTGAGACGCAGGTCGCTGACCTGAGTGGGCTCCGCTCAGCGCTGACGACGAGCGAACAGCGGTTGACGACGCTGGAACGCGGATTGGCCGCCTACGACCGGGCGGACGCTGCGGCAGCGGCCGCCGAGCAGGCGCGACGCGCGAGCACCTCCGTCGGCGAGGGCGTGGCCGCTCTCGAGCGCGCTCGCCAGGAACTCGCCGCCAGCCGGAGTAAGTCCGAACGTTTGGCCGCTCAGGCAAAGCGAGCGCGAACGTTCAGTGACAGAGCCAACGAAGATTCCCATCTGCCGACGGCGCACCGCCTCTGGCGCGAGTGGCTGGACCATGCGGCCGAGGACGATGACGACGCAGAGACGGCCGAGACCGAAGCAGCGGCGCTCCAGGATCAGCTGAACGCCCTGGAGACGGCGGTTCGCACTCAGGAGCGCGATGCCCAGCTGCGGGCGAGCTGGCGGCGGTTGGCTGCCGGCGGAGCGGTAACCGGACTTACCGCGGGCGTGGTTGGGCTCCTCGTCTTCGCTCCGCTGGCGCCCCTGGGCCTCTCCGTGGGAATGGTGGGCGCGCTGGCCGGCATCTGGCTAGCCATGGCGGACCGTGGCAATTCCGTAAGCCTCTTGGAATTGGAACGCGAACTGGACACCGTGGCGCGCGCACTCCGGCAGTCGGAACGCCGAACACTGGCTGCCGCGGAGGCACGAAACGTGCGCACTCGCATCGAAAGCCAGCTAGAGGCTCTGGGTCTGGAAATCCCCGCCAATGCGCACAGGGCCGTTGTTCTCCGCGACAGTGCCACGGCTCGTCTACGCCACCTGGCCGATGGCGACAGTCGAACTGATTCGCCAGAGCTTCGCCGGGAAGCGAACGCGGCCTCGCAGGCAGCCGAGGATGCGGCCCGCGAAGTTCGGCGTTTGGAGGCGCGCGTGGCAACCATGCACCGCAGTGATCCAGAGCAGCACCAGGTCGCCGCAGCGGCCGAGCGACGCACGCAATTGGAGCGAGCCGCCAGCGCCCGACGGTCGGCGGAACGCCTGGCCGGGGAACTGCAGATCGGGGCCACCCGCGAGGCCATTGAAAATTCGCGCCGGACCACGCTGCGCAAAGTCCAGGACCTGACACAACAGTTGAGCGGCGGTGCGGACCTGGAACTCAAGCGACAAGTGGCGATCCGGGACGAGACCCGGGCCAACGACGAAGTCGCCTCACTGGACGCCGAGATCACCAGGCGGCGAGGACCGGACTCCGAAGGCGCGCCGCAGCGGGCGCGGTCCGTGCAGACTGCGCGATTTGCGGCCATCGCCGCCCAGGTTGGCGGCGAACGGGCCCACAGCGTCGCACGCGGCGCCGCCCTGCGCGGCCGAACCGTACAGGCGGCTTCAAGGCGGCACACGACCGATCTGGCGGCGGCGATGCGAGCGCTGGGAGTCGACTGTGACGCCGATCCAACCGCGGCCGAAGCGCGAGCGGCCATCCCAGATCTGGACGCGGACCCGATCGAAGCCGACGAGATTCGCCACTCGTTGCGTCAGGCGCGCAAGGCGGCGCGCCGCGCCGAGACACGCGTGCAGACATTGGAACTGCGGGCCGGCGTGGAATGCGCGGACGTTGATCCGGCTGATGCCCAGGATCGCCTGGACCGAGCATTGCGTGCGCGCAGAGTTCGCGAAATCGGGCAGACCATCGTGCGCGGCGCCCTGGACGCCTCGCTGGAAAGCTTGCCATCGTCAATCGAGCACGAGTTGCGAGTCATCCTGCCGGCCGTTAGCGCGGGAGGCTTTTGGGACGCTCGCTGCGGCGAGAGTCTTGGCGTGGACGTGTGGAATCCGCAGGCTGCCGCGTGGCAAGCGCCGTGCGACCTTGATGGCAAGAGCCGCGAGCAAGTGGAGCGGGCGATTGCGCTGGCTTTCGCCGTCGCCGGTCCGCCGCTGGACGCGACGGACTTGCCAGCCTTCATCTGGCTGGAGCAATCGGCAACGGATCACGACGGAGCGATCCTGCAGGCCCTGACGGCAGCAGCCAGCTTGGGCGAGGCGGCACAACGCTATCCGCAGGTAATCGCCACCGGACAGTCGCTCGTGCCCGGCCTTGGCCGGTTTGACCGCGTGACTTCACTGACGGACGGGCATGCGTCCGACCTTGCGCCAGCCGTCAGCGGCATCCGCGAGGCTGGATAGTGCAGGCCTCACAGACCAATCGCCGCGTATCGCGGCAACCCGCCGCCAGACGTCGACCTCGCCGAGAGCGCCGCCCGAAGACGCTGAGTCGACCAGGTACCCGCAAGTCGTCCACCATCAGGACCCCGAGCGGCGAGTCAACCTCGCTCAGCAGCAACAGGACGGACGCGAATCAGGCCATTCGAATTCACCGCGACGAATTCGACAGGAAAGCGAAGCCCGCGACTAAGCCGCCCGAGAAGCGTACGCCTCGTCCGGGCCGCCCAGGCGTCGCCGCCGCTGCCCGCAACGAAGGCGATCCCGACAGCCAGTTGCAGTTGACGCTTGACCTCAGCGACCCAGAGCCACGCGGTTATGAGGCATCCGCGAAAGCTCCACGCGAGCGGATCGACACGATTCGCTGGCTCTGGCTGGCCATGGGCATGGGCGCTGTGACTTGCCCCATCTTGTTGGGATTTCAGCTTGTGTTCACGAATCCTGCACATGGGCTGAACGTTCTTGCGGTGGTCGTCACCATGTCATTCGGTGCGCTGTTTGCCACGTGGACCTTTGAGTATTGGCTTCGGCGCGGCACCGCCGCCACGCCGCAAAAGATCCCAACGTGGGGTCTCACCCGCCACGCCATCCTCGTATCGGTGGGCGTGGCCGCCATGGCCGTAAGCGCGCTGAATGGCACGGCGAGTTTCGGCCTGCTGCTTCTGGTGATCTTCACGCTGCTGGTGGCCGACATCGTGCTGCGCCGGCTCCGCATCCGGTAGTGCGCGACGACACGTCGGACGATCCCTACGCGCCAATTGCCGATCTGTACGAGGCCGAGCACAGCGGTTGGATCGACGACCTGGATCTGTATCAGGCCCTGGCGGCGCGCGCCGGCGGTCCTGCGTTGGACCTGGGCTGCGGCTCCGGCCGCGTGGTCATAGCCCTGGGCGAAGCGGGGCGCGAGGTCCACGGCATCGATACGTCGGAGGCCATGCTGGCCTGCGCGCGAGACAAGCTGAACGGACGCAATCTGCCGGTGACCTTCGCGCGCGGCGACATGCGGCGCTATGGGAGCCAGCGCGATTTCGGTCTGGTCTTTTGCTCGCTGGACACCCTGCTGCACCTGCAATCCGTAAACGACGTGTGCGACACATTTCGCGCCGCGTACGACGCCTTGCGGCCAGGCGGATTCCTGGCCCTGGATATCGTCAATCCGTCGCCGGACCTGCTGGCGATGCGCGACGGCGTGCTGCGGCACCAGTCGACATTTGCCGGGCCGCAGGACGCGGAGGTCACGCACTTTGTGTCGTGGGACATCAATCCCGATGCCCAGACCATCGACACGGCGCACTTCTATGACTGGCTGGGCGAGAATGGGGTGGTGCGCCGGCGCACGACAAGGTTCCGGTTGCGATACCTGGAACGAACTGAAGTGGAAGCCGCGCTGCGGACCGCAGGTTTTGGGAGCGTTGAGATCTACGGGAGCACGCAGTTGGATGCCTTCGACCCCGGAAGCGACCGCATGATCTTCGTGGCGACCCGGCCCGGCGACTAGGCGCTAGAAGGACCAGCGCCCAATGGGCCCGTTACGCCTGCGCCAGGCAACATAGGCGTCGAGGTCGCTGACGAGTCGAATCGTGGAGGCGATTGGCGTCAGGCCCAGGCGAAGCAGCCGGCGAAGCAAGAGGCCATCCGCCAGCGCCAGATCGATTTCCAGGGCGGACAGGCCCCTGGCCACGGCTGATTGCGCGGCCACGCCCACCAAGGCCCCAGCATCGCGGTCTGACCAGTCACTCGCCATGAGAAGCCGAAGATCGAGCGAGCCGCCGGCAGCGGGTATCAATGGATCCGGATCGCACAGCAGCGTGGCGCCTGGGCCGATCAGCACGTAGCTTGCGGGTGAGAGCGGCTGCGCTCGGACTCTGGCCGCTACCTCCGATTCATGGCCTTGACCGTGGGCGACAAGGTCTGCGCCCGGAGCCTCTCGCCAGCCTTCAAGGCCGGGTGTGGCCGCGAGCTCCGAGGCCTCACCGCGTACGCGCACCGTGAGATCGGCGGGCCGGAATCCTCGGCGCGCATACAAGCCGGCGGCGCCCGCCGCCGTTGCGGCTGCCTCCATGCCCGTCACGTTACGTCCACTGGCCGCCAGGAACTCAAGCGCCTGGTCCGACAAGGCAGCGCCCACTCCCGCGCCGCGAAAGCCAGGGGCCACTCCCAAACCGGCCATCCACGCGGCTTCGGGCTCGAGCACCGCAAACACGGCGCCAGCGGGTCCATAGCCTGCGACTTCGGCTATCCAGGCAGCCGCGGACCTCTGGCGCCACCGGCGAATCCGGCTTGCGGTTAGCGGTAAATTCGGGCCGTCGACGGTTGAGATTGCCCCGCCGTCGGGCGTCCCATAAGCCGCGCGTAGCCGATGGGCCACCGCCGCGGCGTCGTCGTCGCGCATCGGTCGCACCATTGCGCGCTGGTCTGGATTCGAGTCGGCCACGATAGAATTCCTACAGCGACCCTCAATCAGCCGCAGTCTGTCACCGGAAACGAATTGCCACGCCCATGACCACCATGCCTCATCCCGATCTGGCCGGCGCCATGAGCCGTCTCGGCACCGAAACCGCGTTTTCAGTACTGGCCCGAGCCAAGGCCCTGGAGCGCGAAGGTCGCGACATCATCCACCTGGAGATCGGGGAGCCGGACTTTGACACGCCGGCCAACATCATCGAAGCCGCCAAACGGGCGCTGGACGAGGGTTTCACGCACTACGTGCCGTCGGCCGGAATCCCCGAGGCGCGGGAGGCCATCGCCGCCGACGTGGCGGAGTCGCGCGGAATCGATGTCACGCCCGAGCAGGTGGTCATTACGCCGGGCGCCAAGCCAATCATGTACTTCGGGATTACGGCGTTGTGCGGTCCCGGGGACGAAGTGTTGTATCCGGACCCGGGATTTCCGATCTACGAGTCGGTCATTCGCTTCGTGGGCGCCACGCCAGTGCCGCTGGCTTTGCGGCCGGAGAACCAGTTCCGGCTGGATCTGGACGAGCTAAAGGCCAAGCTCTCAGACCGGACCAAGCTGCTGATACTCAACTCACCACAAAACCCCACTGGCGGCGTGCTGCCGCCGGAGGATATTTGCGCGATCGCGGAGCTGGTTGCGGACCGACCATTGCACGTTCTCAGCGACGAGATCTACGGACGCATCATGTACGGCGAGATTGAGCACGCCTCGATTGCCGCATGCCCGGGCATGGCCGACAAGACCATGATCCTGGACGGTTTTTCCAAAACCTACGCCATGACAGGCTGGCGGCTGGGCTACGGCGTGATGAATGAGGGCCTGGCGGAGGCGGTGGCCCAACTGCAGACCAACTGCACGAGTTGCACGGCGGCATTCATCCAGATGGCCGGCGTCGAAGCCCTGACCGGGCCGCAGGATGCCGTGGACGGATTTGTGGCCGAGTTTCAGCGGCGGCGCGACGTGATTGTGGACGGCCTGAACAGCCTGGAGGGCGTTGACTGCCAGCGACCGGCGGGCGCCTTCTATGTGTTCCCGCAGCTCAGCGGGTTCCGCATCAGCACCGACGAGATCGCGGATCGCCTGTTGAACGAGGCGGGTGTGGCGGTGCTGGCCGGCACCGCATTTGGCACAGTTGGCGCCGATTCGCTGCGATTGTCGTTCGCCAATTCGGTTGAGAACCTCGAACGCGCCGTCGAGCGGATGCGCCCGGTCCTCGCCGCCGCGCGCTAAGTCCGAGCCGCCTAGACCTGCTCGACTCGCTCGAGGTCGAACATGAACATGGTGGCCCCGCCGACCTGAACCTCGACGGGGAACGGCAAGGGCGCTTCCGCGGAATCCTGGGCTGTCTGCCCTGGGCTGACGATTTGCATGCGCGTCGTGGCATTGCGACGAACGATCCCGAGCAAGTCGCCAATCCGATCCTCATCCACGCCAATGATGAAGGTCGTGTTGCCCTCGCGCAGGAAGCCCCCGGCCGTGGGGACACGGGTAAACCGGAATCCGCCCGATACGAGCGCGTCGGCCATCAGGTCGGCATCCGGATCCTGCACGATCCCAAAAAAGAGCTTCAGCGGGGGTCCAATCGGGCGGGGTTACCGGCGCGACGCGGGCAGC
>LXNI01002049.1_pt1 | contig 15177 bp, 12 predicted proteins | sample 809091 | NCBI WGS metagenome assembly LXNI01 (sample SAMN04870527, study PRJNA318959) | sponge metagenome | biome: 01000161; feature: marine sponge reef; material: water | host: Sarcotragus foetidus | place: Greece: Milos, Mediterranean Sea | collected 2013-05-29 | depth 5-7 m | reverse complement strand
GCTGGTAATACCTCAACGAGGCCAATCTCATCCAGCACGTTCTGCACGTAGGCAGTGACCGACCAGGCATCACCGGGAGATGTCCAGGTCCCGCGCAGATCCCATCGGGAGTACGCCGGCATTGTGCCATGGCTACACCTGGTTTACGCGATACACGGGCATATCCGTCCGCCATGTAGGCTGCGGCCTTTTCCGAATGGCACCGCACCCGTTTGATCCCCAGTTTTTCCATCTCCATAAGCGCACCGTCAAGAATGTAAGGCACATGAAATACAGAAGTGACGCCATACCCGTGCAAGGTCTCCGCAATGAATTTGTGACCGGTCATCTTCGGCATTCAATTCTCCTCCCTACTTTCTCTGACAGATAAATTCTCTGAGCACGGAATCGACGCGCCTACCACTTACGACATTTTGCGCGCCAATCTCCCTAGAAGTTTTATGGAGACTGCCATGGTGGGAATCGCGATTTTACCTATCGCGGATCACCATAGATGTCGACCTCATCGTACTTTAACCAGGACTTATCGTAGCCGTCGGGCCGATCGAGAGGCACGATGTTGGGTTTTGGGACAAGAAATAGCTAGCTCCTTACATCATTTGGCGGCACATTTTCCACCCCTGCCGGGCAGGTGGTCCAGCCACGACCATTGATGCTCGAATACCTCGGATCGAACTTCGGCCGGTTCTTCATAAAGCGCCGACGAATCCTGGCGAGGTCTTCATAGGAAGTAATTTCATTTTCACGATTGGCCGAATCCAAGATGACTAAGTCCGCATCCGGGGGATAGCACGCCATGGTGCTCGGGTCTCGATCAGCAGTAACATCTTCCGGGCCCTCACCAACGTTGTTGGGGACGTCACTGCTTTGGTAGCGCACATCGACACTCCATCGACTGGCATCTGACTTGTTGTAAAAAGACGCGTGCGGTGTGCGGTTGGTAAAAAACAGCACACTGCCCACCGTCATCTCGCAAGCCAAGGGTTCGGTTCCGGGCAATTCATCATCCGTCATGATCAGATAGCCACCGTCAGGTCTTTCGTAGTGCGTGTAAATGCCATTATTGTGAACACCTGGGATCACATAGAGACATCCATTGTGCTTGGTCACATCAACCAGGGGAATCCAACAGGTGACAATCATCAGATCGTCGCAGTGCGGCAATAGGTAGGCTGAGTCCTGATGCCACGACACGATACTCTTCCGATAGGGCACCTTTGGACGGATGCGGTATACGGAAGAAGCAATGACATCGGGACCCACAATGTCCGTTATACAGGATAAGAGGGACGGGTGGCGTAACAGGTTCATTATCTCGGGACCGTGATAAAAGCTATGGGTAAATCGTCGAAGTATTGAGTCCGCACTGCGACCATACGCCTGCAAAAGATGGCTCAGTCTCGTCGCAAACGGATCATCGGCAAAAGTGTCACTCAATTCGCCGCCAGCCTTAAGTTTTTGTGCTTCATCCGAAATCTCTGCAGTAATGGCATCGCGCATGGGCTGCAGGTCGGATTCGGTGAAGACGCCCGGCTTTATGCAGTAACCCTGTTGCTGGAATTGTGCTAAATCGGCTTCAGTCAGCCCGGTATTCTCGGCCATCATTGGGTGCCCCCTTGCAGTTCAACGAAGTCAGCGACGAAGCCTTCCGCGCCGGTACCGTCAATCACTGTACCGCCGGAAACAATAAGTTCATAGGTCACGAGTCTTTTCTCCTTTGGGCGTGAGTGTTGGTTGCTCCGCGGCAACAATGTCCTGCATTCCCTCCCATTCATGCCACATATGGGTTAACGCATGTTTGGATCGCTGCCAGGGATCGTTACCCGGCTCATAGTCCAGCCATTCGCCAAACTGACCGCGATCGGGATGATCAGAAACCCCGGTCACCACTTTATCGGGCTGGCGGCTTTTGTTGCGGATGCGAAAGATCATGTTTTTGCGGGACTCGGTCCCGAACTGGTTGCGGGTCCCGGTATGTGGCATCTGGAATATCGTAATCGCGGCATCACCTGGTCCCATTCTGATCGGTGTTGGCCGCGGCCAGGCACGCCCGTCAGGTGTTGTCTCCAGCGGCTCGCTGTCCATTTCAATGAATTTCTTCTGGACGGCATCGGGCAGAAGAACATGGCCTGCTCCATTGGGCGCGTTGTAGTCGAAACGCGGCCAACCCGGACCTTCAGGACCGATCTTGCCGCTGGTTTCGTATTGCCAGCGGTAGAACGCTTCCAGTACTCGATGTCCGCCAGGTATCACTGCGGTCTGACCAACGCCCTCTTCGAATTGCTCGTTCAAGGGTACGATGACAAATGCGGTAAAGCTCCCTACAGCCAGGGTCATCTCCGGGTCCTGGAACAGTGGGTCGGTATTGATGCCGATCACATCTGCGGAGCGACCGATATCACCTTTCGGTCCGGTCGCAATCATTTTCCTGTAGTTTTCCTCCGGTGTGCCCTCAATGGGTTCCTGCGGCGTACGCATGGTGCACAGACCCTCTGCGTGCAAACGATAGCCAAAATAGGGCAGGTCTTTTTCCCGATACCCAACCGCAGTGAAATCGTTCTGTGGTTCGCTTACAGGGTTTACGCCGATGTGAGCGCGACTGGGCGGATCAAATGTACCCATCACTTCCGTCAGGATTGGTGTGACCGTTGACTTATTCACCAGATCAGTCAATTCGGCTGCCGGCGAAAGGCTCTCGTCTCTCGGTCTGAAGGCAGGGGATGTGCCTGGTGCCGCCCTCTCTGCAGCCTCAATACGAGCTTGTGCAGCCTCGACCAGACCTCCAGGCACTGCACCCTTTAATACAATGTAGCCGTCGTGAAACAGCTGGCGTTTTTGCTCGATTGTTAATGTCGTTGTCATTCGTTCAGCCTCCGGCCTGAGATTCAGTGCGATGGAACAAAATCATCGTAGATTCTCGTACCAGTCAGTTTGTTTTCACGGTAGTTATATATCCCTACACCCGCTTGAGGAGGGTAGTTATTGTTTCCAACTTTCACGCAGTTGTACTCGATCGCACAGGATTTATCGTTGGTAATCGCGTTGCAAAATTCCAACCCAATCCCGCCTCCAAAAGAATATATAAAGGTATAGAAGTCCTTGAGGCTTCGGTCAGAGGAATGACCATATATGCCACCACCGGGCTCCTGGATCGTTGCAGTCGGTTCGAACATCGCAAGCGTTGCATCGAGATCACCTTTTGCGAATGCCTTTTGATAGTTCGCAACAGGTTCTGGAAAAGTTAACTCATGGTTGGCAGCGAGGATAGTGCGTTCTTTATGTGTTTGATCAATCGGTCCGTTGGAATAATACAACCGTATGTGCAACCCCTCGCCTGTCTGATCGTAGACGATCGCAACAGGTAGCCGGATCGTCCGTTCTTTACCAAGGAGATGTAACTCCATTTCTTCGACCCGGCACTTTTCCTGTTCAATGGAATTGATTGCTTCGATTTTCACATCAAACCCATCAACGAGCCGTTGAAATTTCGCGTAATAACTCTCCAGTTCATGCAAGCCAAAACTGCCAAATCGGGGGTCATCCAGCGTGATGAGCTGGTCTAATTCATCCACGAAGGCTCGAGCAGCATCTGGCGTTGTAAGAAGGGGCATTAGATTCATAATCGTTTCCCAGGCTAATCCGAAAAGACTGGTAGCCCAGTTCTTGCCGGTTGCCCGCTGCCGACCCTGCGGCAATCGGGGCCAAAGAATCGCAGTGCCACGCTTCGGCGCGTGGTAGCCTCTTCGGTCTGCCCACCGCCGTGCAGAACTCCGAAGTGAAACAGCACAGCGTCCCCGGGCTGACAGGCGTACGAGACAATATCGTAGTCGTTACGATGACCCTGGACATCCGGTATGGGTCCTGACCCGGCGGTTCCATTAACAGAGTCGTAGGTCGGTCCAAGATGCGACCCCTTGACGAGTTCCAGGCTCTCCTCTGCGGACACCGGATCCAAACACAACCACATCGTCAGTCCATCCATACCCTCGACACGGAGGTCCGAAATATCCTGGTGCCAGGGCGTGCGAGACGCATTGGGCTCCTTGAGGAAGACCTGCTCTGTCACGAACCATGCGGTTCGGACACCGAAGGCTGAGGCAACGAGAGCCTCGATGCCGGGCAGATGAATGATCACCTCTAGCCGGGAGCGAGTCGCCGGGTTGCCAACATCCTGATAGCCGAGCCCGGGTTCGCGTTGAGGCAGTGCGCGCGCTGCATCAAGACCCTGCGCCTTATCCATTCCGTCAGCGTATAGCCGCGTGGCCGCAGGGCCGGGATGGTCGATGCAGAACTGCCAGAGTTCCTCCAACTGTGCCATTTCATCCGGTGAGAAGGCACCTGGCACGTGAACCACACCGTCGCGGCGAAACCTTTCCTGTAGATCGTTGTACGACATGTCTTTCCTCCTGAATGCTCAAATAATTGGGGGGCGAATGCGTGCCCGTATTGGGCACGCCATAAATCGATGACTCACGTTGCGTTTGCTTATCGCAAGCCGCAGCTAGTTGTTGAATTGTCGCGAGCGTGTCGCGGGCCGGGACCGTAGAGTAGCTCATCATCGCCGCCAGGTGATCTCGCTTTGCATCACGGGTTCCAGCAATGACAAATCTCCGGACTCCACCTCGTTACCGCGAGGGAAAGGTGCTCCTTTGCCAACGCCAATAGCTTCACGAACGCGGTCCTCCTGGTAATAGCATCCGTAGACCAGTGCCAGCAGTTGCCTGAACATCTCTGGCTGATCCTCACTGAAGGATTTTAAGGTGTGATAGCGCGCCCCAATTTCTTCATTTGGAAATTCTTCAGCGAACATCGCAATGATGTGAGGTAGGTTTGCCAGGAATTCTGGTGCAAACTCATGAAGGTGATTTGTGAAGTTAAGCTCACCGGCACTTGGCATGGTGCCATCATCACTGGCCGGTACCATGGTATCGACGATGGCGGTAAGAATGTTCTGCTGATCCGCGGTGAGCGGCTGGTCAGACGCAATCAGTTTATCGTTCATTTGTCGTGCACCTCAATCGAACAGGTTAGCGAGATTTTTTTTCATGGTATCGGCGATGTAAAGCGCAAGCGCCTGAATAGTACTGGTTGGATTGACACCCCCCGAGGTTACAAAGATGCTGCCGTCGACGATGAAGAGATTCTTGACATCGTGGCTGCGGCCCCAGGAGTTGACCACCGAGCGGGCTGGGTCATCGCCCATACGCGCCGTGCCCAGCAGATGCCAGCCAGCGGTGCGGGGCGGGCCGCCGCCGAAGACTTCGGTCGCGCCGGCTGCATACATCACTTCCTTGCCTCGTGCCACACCGTGCTCAAGCATCAGCCGGGTGTTTTCGCCCATTGTGTAGGAGATCTTTGGTGCGGGTATGCCATCTGAATCGACCAGTTCTGGATCGAGGGTCACCGTATTGTGTTCCTCGGGTAAATCCTCACACAGGATGCTAAGACTGGCGACATGGTCGAAATGTCTGTTGAATGCCTCGTGGTGACCAGGTCCCCAGGGAATGGTCCCGGTCGATGCGCCCTGCATTGCAGTTGACCAGGGCCCACGATGGCCACGCGCAACCTGCATCATGTAGCCCCGCACGAACCCTCGTGACGTATCAGTTTCGTAAAACTCATTGCTGAGGAAGTTGCAGCCCTGAGGACCCTTGTGGCTATCCAGACGCTCCTCGAACAGGCCCTGCACGTCGCCGTTCGGGTGAAACATGAGATTTTTGCCCACGAGCCCACTGCGATTGGCAAGGCCATCAGGAAATTGGGGAGAGGTTGAGTTGAGCAGGATGCGCGGCGTACCGACGCCGTTGCATGCCATCACAATGACCTCGGCACGTTGGTACTGTTCGTTACCGTCAGGATCGTAGTAGATTACGCCATCGGCAAACCCCTTGTCGTTCATGGTGATTTCCCGAACGCGACAGTTTGTCCACAATTCGACACCACTTCGTTGCGCGGCTGGCCAGTATGTGATATCGACGCTCGATTTTGCTCCCTGAGAACAACCCGAGGCGCACGGCCCCAGGTTCTTGCATTGATCCCGGCCTTCATATGGCCTGGAGATGATGGCGCTGTCGGAGGGCCACCAGTGCCATCCGAGACTGTTAAAGCCCCGTGCCACTGCTTCGCCGGAAGTTCCCAGGGGCAGCGGCGGCAATGGTGGCTGTTTGGCGGGGTAGGTCGGATCGCCCGCCAGCCCGGACACGCCCATCATGCGGTCGTTCTCAGCGAAATAGGGCTCCAGCTGGTCGTAGTCAACTGGCCAGTCGTCGGCAACACCATCAAGCGACCGGACGCGAAAATCTGAGGGGTGCAATCTGGGAAAATGTGCCGCATAGAGAATCGTGCCGCCACCAACGCCGTTGAAGTTAACCACCGAGATTGGGGAGTCCTCGTTGTTAATGGGGTAATCACTCGCCAGTCGCCGTACATTCGGGTCAATGCTGAATTGGCCCGAAAGCCGCTGCTCCCAGTCTGGATAGTTGGTGGGGTATTCCGACGGACTGGTCCAGTCGCCCTGCTCCATACAGACGATACGCATCCGGGTATCGGCCAGGCTCCAGGCAATTGCGGCACCCGAAGCCCCCGCGCCAATGATCAATACGTCAACTGGTTCACTACTGGTCACTACAATCTCCCGTCAAGCGAGTAATAGAAAGACCTGCGTCTGGCATCATCCGTTCGTCACCACCCTCATGAATGGATCGCCCGATTCGTGCATCGCCCAGGCCATGGCCCGCAGCAGGATGATACGGAAGTGCGGATCGTCGAACGGGAAGTAGTTATGGCCGCAAATGGTCGCGAAAACGCGCCCTTGCCCGACTTCCCTGGTCCACATCACCGGCCAGGCGTTGCCATCGAGGTCCTCGGGCCTGGGCGGGGCTGGCGTGGCGCCCTCAGGCCCTGCCGGTGAAGTGACCAGCGTTGTTACAGTCTCTGGATCGCCGCGCAGGTTCCAGTACAACTCGTCGACCATCTCCAACTCTCGAGGGAAGCGGGCGAAGATCGGGCTCTCCATCGCGGCATCGGTCAGCGTCACCGGGGTCGGCAGCACACCGAATCTGGTGGGTCCATTTGGGGCATCACCGAGAGCGAAAGCGAGGCCAATGCGCTCCGCCAGCGCCGCGCTGTCGGCCTGCAGTAGCGCCAGATGCAAGAATACGAGACCGCCGCCGCGCGCCTGGTACGCGTCGATCTGCGCGTACTCCTGCTCTCCCCAAACGCGGTCAATGCCCTGATAGAACACCACCAGGTCGGTGCTGGCCCACTGCTCGTCAGTCGGAAAGTGCATGGTCTGGCACGCCGACACGCGAGGTACCTGCGGCAGCAGTTTGTTGACGAAGAGGTCCATCGCCCAGTCGTACGGGTGGATGCCCATGGCGTGGTCCCTATCGACCCCCCAGCACCAGACGATATCGAGGTCCCGCGAAGGTTCCACCTCATCGAGGCGCCCGATGATACGCGCGACCTCGTCGGGATCACGGGTCAGCGGTTTCTGCCAGTCAAACATGTCTACTCCTCATCGGGCTTCAACATTTCGGCATGGCCTCGGATCATCGCGACGGCGTCGTCCACCTGCTCCTCAGACAGTGCGTGCAGGATCACAGGTACGTCGAAGGGCAGACCGCACAGCAACCGCACATAGCGTTCGTAGTCAAGCTTGCCGGTGCCCGCAGCCAGGTGTCCCGCGGCGCCATCGTGGTCGAGGTCCTTACCGTGGGCAATGGCGATGTGCGGTCCCAGCAACTCAAATGCCTCGTCCAGAATTTCGGCCATGCGCGGCAGTTCCCCGTCATTGAAGATATTGGCTGCATCCATCACGACACCGAGGTGTCTGGAACCCACCTCGTCGATGAGACGTTTTGCCCGGGAGGCAGTGTTGGTGACGTTGTTGACCTCCGGTTCAAACGCCAGGATGACATCGTGCTCCTCGGCTACCGGCAGTACTTCGTCCAGGGTCTGGTGGAGAACGGCCCAGGCCTCATCTGTCTGGTTATCGGGATGGTTGCGCCACATGCTCTCAGCGCTTCGCGACCCGGTGCAGGTAGCAATCACCCCCGTGCCAATGGAGTGCGCGGTACGAATCAGCGCCTTCAACTGGCGAATCGCTTCGTTACGGTGCGCCGTTTCGGGATGCACCATGTTCACTTCTCCGTTGAGGGCAGCGATGTGCATGTCGCGACGGGCGATTTCGGTCTTGATGGTCTCACACAGCGACGAATCGAGTTCATCAGGTACGTCCATGATGCCTGCGCTGGCCAGGTGAAACTGAAGTTGCCGGATGTCGTGTCCGAGGATTGCATCCAGCACCTCGGACAGTGAGTCCCGCCTGACGTGGGCGGACATGATTCCTATCTGCATTTCTCGGTCTCCTTGTACTCGTTAGGGCACCCAGAGGGCGCTAACGTAGCCAACTCTGAACGTGCACTCTCCTTTCTGGCTATCCGGCTAATCAAAGAGAAGCACTCCCTTGATGTAGCCATCAGGCCTTTCGGCAGCCAGCTCCAGGGCTTCCTGTGCTTCCCGGTACGAATGCCGATGAGTAATGAGCTGGCTTTGATCGAACATCCCGCATTCAATCAGGCGTATAGCTCGCTGAAAGGTATTGACGCTGCGGTCGGTGGAGTTCTGCGGACTGGCATTAATCACGGAAAATCCGCCAATGTGCCAGGCCCGAAGGTCGACATTTCGGGCTTGATGATGCCAGGAGAAAATGGCCAAACGGCCCCCTCTGCGCGTCAGTCTGGTTGCCAGATCCACGGTCTCCTGTACTCCCGCACATTCAATTACCAGATCAAAAGTGCCCTCCGGCCCGAGCGGCCCGACTCTGCTCAATGCTTCGATTTCCGATCTGCCCTGATCCGTAGAGCTATTGATGACGCGTGTGGCCCCAAGCGATTGGGCTACTTTCAGGTTGCTGTCTCTAAGGTCGGTGACTACCAATTCAGAAATGGGTGAATGAGCTAATCCGATGATATTGAGCAACCCCATATAGCCGGCTCCCAGAACGAGAACTCGGTCACCGGGCATGATATTGTAGGAAAAGAGTGCGCTGACAATGCAGGACACCGGTTCGACCAACACGGTGGCCACGTCTTCAGGACGGGTTTCAAACAGCTTTATTGCGCTCTCCCGAATGATTTGGCGCCGCGACCAACTGTTACAGTGAACCGTGTCGCCTTGCTTGACCCGTTTGACATCCTTACCGATTTGAATCACGCGTCCGATGCCTTCGTGCCCCAGCGGGAAAGGGTAGCCAAATTTTTCAGCACCGGTGAACTGTGACACTTCAAGCATGCAGACGCCGTTGGCTTCGCACTCCACCAGGATTTCATCGTCAGAAATCTCAGGAATGTCGATCTCACGCAATTCAACTTTACGATCGTCAGTTAGCAGTATCGCTTCGGTTTTCATCATTGGCTCCTCATATGAATTTGCAGTCAGTTCGATTCTTGTAAGTACTCATGCCGCACTGCCAACCTGAAGCTCAACAAACCGCCGGTAGGCGCCTGCCGGATTCGCCATCAGCTCATCGTGACTGCCGGTCTCGATAACGCGGCCATCCTCGACAAACACAATCCGATCCGCGCTGCGGATCGTGCTCATCCGGTGTGCAATAACGATAAGCAAACGCCTCTCCCGCGCATGGCGAAGTGCAGCCACCAGCGCGTTCTCGGTTTCCGGATCGAGGGCCGCCGTGGGCTCATCGAGAACCAGCACCGGTGCGGGACTGACGAGTCCGCGGGCAATCGCGATGCGTTGTTTCTGTCCTACCGATAGCGTCGCGCCGCCCTGGCCGAGGCGCGTATCCAGCCCTTCTGGCAGCGCCCGGGCGAAGTCGAGTGCCCCGGCAGTCGCAAGTGCGGCTTCGATCTCCTCATCGCTCGCCTCCGGGTGACCGAGGGAAACGTTGGCACGCACGCTATCATCAAAGATGGCGGGCTCCTGAAAAACGAAGGCGACATTGTGGCGAATCGTCTCGACCGAGAGCGCGCCAAGGTCCACACCATTCATGGTGACGCGGCCGGATTCCGGTTGGATGAAACCGGGCAGCAGATAGGCCAGCGTCGTCTTGCCGGCGCCGGTGGGGCCGACCAGTGCGACTATCTCCCCGACCCGGCCCTCGAGGTTCACGTCCGTCAGCGCCCGGGTGCCATCGGGGTATCGGTATGAAGCATTTTCCACAGCCATTCGCGTGGCCGGCGCCGTCAGTGTCTCCTGGCCATGCGCGTCAGTATCGACCGGTGAGTCCAGCACGTCGAACACTCGCTTCATGCCCGCGACACTGTTCTGCAGGTTGAACCACATGGCGCCGAGGGCACCAGCCGTCCCCGCAAACTGTGCAAAGAACGCGTAGATCACGGCATAGTCCCCGGCTGACATGCGGTCGTCGATAAGCGCATCGGCGATTTCGAAGAACAGGTAAAAGGCAAGACCGAACGCGATAAGGTCGCGCAGGATCGAGGCCAGGATATTCATGAGTTCGAACAGTCGAAACCGCCTGAACGAGGCGGCGCTGTCATTGCCGAAGGCTGTCAACTGCTGATCATTGGCGCCCAGGGCCTGCACGGCGACAATGTTGCTCATGCCTTCCTCGACCCTCGCGGTGGTCGCAGCACCCGCCTGTCGCGATGCGATAGATCGACGCCGCGTGATCCCCGTCATCAGCAGGGTCCCGAGCAGGACCATGGGTGCTGCCAGCGACGCGACCAGCACCAGCGACGGCACGGCAGCAAAGCTGTATTGCGTCGTCCAGATGATGATCACCAGCGTGTACAGGCTGACGATCGGCGTAACCAGAATGTCGTAGCAGACCCGTGAGACCGACGGCGTGTCGTACATCACCCGATACACCGCATCGCCGATACTGGCGTCAGCAAAGCGCGTCATAGGTTGTGCCAGCAGGCAGCGATAGAGCCGAGTGCGCAGATCGTGATTGATGCGGTGCGTGATCCGCAATTGATAGCGGTACTCGAACAGACCCACCAGCCCGCTGACGCTGCTTGCCGAGGTATTGGCCTGGTTCTCGCTGCGCGTGGCTGTATCCACACCCTCGGCCAGTTCCCCTTGTGCACTGTCACGCGCCTCCGAGCGGAACGCGCCGATCAGCACGATGCCCAGCACGCTGATCGCAGCGACAGCCGCCACGATCTCTCCCGGCGTCAGACCTTCGAGCCAGTGCACCAGCGGCTGCACGTAGGGTGGGTAAAGCGTCGGCGACTCCCCGATCGGCATGTCCATGACCACGTGATCGACGACCACTTTAAGGGGCCAGGGCAGAATCAGTACCACGGAGACCCCGATCAGACTCAGAATCAACTTGACAAAAACCTGGGGCAGATAGGGCCTGGCAAACCCAAGCGACCTGCCCAATAAAGACAGCGTCTCTAGCGGCCCTATCGTTGGCGTGTTGTCACTGCTCATGGTTTGTCCCAAGCTCCGCTTCGACAAAGGCCCGATAGTCATCGTTACCCGCCAACAGTTCTTCATGGGTGCCCAATCCCAGGATTCGCCCTTCGCGCAGGTAAACGATCTGATCGGCCTCACGAATTGTCGACAGGCGGTGGGTGATCAGGAAGATGCAACGTCCCTTTCCCCAGTTCTTCAGGCGACCGAATACCTGTTGTTCAGTGACGGCATCGAGCGCGGCGGTTGGTTCGTCGAGGATCAGGATCGGCGCGTCCTTGACCACGGCACGGGCGATGACGATACGCTGGCGCTGGCCCGTCGACAGCTTCGTCGCGCGTTCGCCGAGCGATGTCTCGTAGCCCTCGGGCAGCGCCTCGATGAAACTGTCAGCGCAGGCGACCCGGGCCGCGGCCGCAACCTCTTCCCGGGTTGCCCCCGGACGAGCGAAGCGAATATTGTCGAGGACGCTCGCAGAGAAAAGGATATTCTCCTGTGTTGCCAGGGCGATTTGGCGGCGAATGGATGCGACGGTGAACGCGCACAGGTCGCTTTCATCGACCGTGATGCAGCCCTGGTCCGGGTCCGCCAGGCGGAGCAACAGGGACATGAGCGTCGATTTGCCGGTTCCCGTGGGACCGACGATCGCCGTCACGGATCCCGGGGACGCGTTGAACGATACGTTGTGCAGCACGGGGCGCGACGGATCGTAGCCGAAGGTGACCGCCTCGAACGACACACCACCCTGGACGTCGGTCATGGGCCGCGCATCGGTGGCGTCCTGTACGTCGGGCTCGAGGTCGAGTATCTCAAAGACGCGGCCGAGGCCCATAGCCATGTCCTGGGCCCGGCCCCAGGTCGCTATCAATGCCCTTACCGAGCCAAGGCCTTCATTGGCGCGAGCCGTCACCTGGTAAAACGAGCCGTAATTCCAGACGCCATAGCCATAGCCCACCAGGATCCACAGGGCAAACGTGGGAGCATCGGCGTTTGACAGCAGCGCCGCTATGGACTCCACGGCAAGAATCGCGAGTCCAATCACGCCGAACGCCAGGATTCCGAGCACCGTCAATGAAACGCGCGCGCGGAATGCGGCATCGAGGGCTGCCCGGGAATGGCGGACGAAATCAGCTGCCCGCGGGGCTTCCGCGTGACAGGCCTTGATGACGCGGATACCGAGTACACTCTCCTGGATCCACGAGGTCAGCGCGCTGTTCCGCTCGCGGGCAGACTTGAAGCGGCGTCTGAGGGGACCTGAGAACCTGTAGCCCAGGTACAGGATGGGCGGGACGGTCAGCGCGAGAACCAACGCGAGATACGGATCGAATGCCGCGACCACGACAACCCCCAGCAGGTAGCGACCGATGAACATCAGGGGCTCGAGCAGGATGGAGCGGATAATGCTGGTGACCATGGCGCTATCCTGGTACACGCGGTAAATCGCATCCCCGGTCCTGGCGCTCGCGTGGAACGCCAGCGACTGCGCCTGCAGGCGCTCGATCAGTTCCAGTCGCATGCCCTGGTTCACCTGCTGAAAGATCCAGACACTGTAATAATAGAGCGCGTTACCGCCAGGGAATATCGTGCCGACCAGCACCCCTGCCGAGATCAGGGTGGGCCATATCAGCGCTCGCCGGGCGTCATCGGACAGCGATTCAACATTCACATAGACATCCGGATCCAAACCCCAGATGGCGACCGGCACCGAACCGATGGGATCGCCAGCCACCACGCCGGTCGTCGTGAGACCGAACACGATGAACAAGAGAAAGAGCGAGTAGAGTGAGAGAAGACCGGACAGTACGACGAAGTACACCAGGTGTTTGAGCGATGGCCGAATGAAAGGCCAGGTGCGCAGGAATATGTTGAGCACCCAGCGAAACCCGAGCTTCTCCGGGGGCGCATCGCCGAACGAGGCCGTCAGTGAAATATCACTCACGTCCGCTCACCTTGTTGAGATTCCCGCACACCCCCCGTGGCGAACTACCGTTCCGGCGCGGGCGCCGGTCAGCTCGCCGTCAACGACGTGTAGCTGCCCGTTAACCAGCGTCGCCTTGTAGCCGACACTGCCCTGGGTCAGTCGCGATGCCCCGGCAGGAAAATCGGTAACCCGGTACGGCATGGTTTCCGCCACCGTGTCTGCATCGAACACGTTGATGTCTGCGCGCATGCCGGGAGTCAAAGAACCCCGATCGGCAATGCCAAGAATCCGTGCTGAAGCGCTGGTCATCCGGCGCACGGCCTCGCCCATAGTGAAGAGCCCGTCTTCGCGCACCCAGTGTGACAGCACGAAGGTCGCCCAGCCCGCATCCATGACCATGCCTACATGTGCGCCAGCGTCACCGACACCCGGGAAGACGCCGCCTTCGAACAGGTCACGCAGCGCTTTCAGGTTCTGATTTTCGCCCACGAGATTAAACAGGGCCTTGCCGTCTGTTTCGTCGGAAAGGCGCAGCAACGTTTGCCCCCAGTGTTCACCGGCCGCTTTCGCCATGTCGGTTAATCGATTGTGGTCACCGAGGCGATGATCCGGTGACGTGCCGTTACCCAGGTAATACATCCAGATGACATTCGGCCAACGGCCTTCGAATGCCCGGGCCTCATTAATCAGTTGTTCACGAAACGTTGGACCCCGGATAGCCGCAAGCTTCGCCGGGACATCGAGTTCACTCAGCTTGCGCCAGGCCCCACCCAGGTTACCCGGCACCAGCCCCTGCAGGCCGATCAGAGCACCGCTGCCCCGAACCTGCGCGACGCCGGATATATCTCTTCCCTGCGCGACCTTGTCAATCATCGCCAGACGATGCTTGCCGGCGGCGTCGTCGAAACCCTGCAGGGTGGAATTGAACAGCATGCGTGCTTCGGTCTCACCGGCCACGTGTTCGAAATGATCGAGCTGCATACCGACGCTCTGAAACAGTGCGCTGCGTTTTGCCACCTCGTTGCCTATCTGCACCAGTTCATCGAGCTCGGCAAATGTGCCGGGAACGGCGCGGCCATCGGGAATCTTGTGTTGATCATAGCGATTGGATGAGAAGCCGATCGCGCCATGATCGATGGCTTCGCCGACAAGGCGGGCCATTTCCTGCTTCTCGGTTTTGGTCGCATCCTCCTCCACAGCGCGTTCGCCCATCACGTAGTAGCGCAGCGCGGCGTGCCCGATCATGCCGGCGATATTGATACCCGGGCCGCTACGTTCTACCGAGTCCAGGTACTCGCCGTAGGACTCCCAGTCCCAGGGCAGGCCCTGCATGATGGATTCGCGCGGGATATCCTCAACTGTTTCCATCATGCCGGCCAGCAGTTCCCGGTCCTCGGGTTTACAGGGCGCGAACGTCACGCCGCAGTTGCCGATCAGGGCAGTGGTGACCCCGTGACAGGACAGCGGCGAGACATCCGGTTCCCAACAGATCTGTGCATCGAGATGGGTATGCAGGTCGATGAAACCCGGCGTTACCGTCATCCCGTCAGCGTTGATTTCCTGTTTACCTTTACCGTCTACTTCGCCGACGGCGGCGATCAGGCCATCATTAATGGCGACATCACCAGGGATGGGTTCGCCGCCGAGACCGTCAACCAGGTGGCCGCCGCGGATAACTATTTCGTGAGACATGCTGCTTCCTCAATCAAGAGATACCAACGTACCATAGGCAACGGCACGTTTTGGAATGATGTTGCTAAGACCGGTCCTGCTACGGCAGGACCGGTCCACAACGGACGCTAAAAATCCGGACGCCAGCGGATCTGCAGGCCGAATTGTCGCGGTTCAGTGAG